>WNFD01001676.1_pt1 | contig 22266 bp, 19 predicted proteins | sample 5400491 | NCBI WGS metagenome assembly WNFD01 (sample SAMN13153343, study PRJNA577476) | soil metagenome | isolation source: 120 cm saprolite under Douglas fir tree site 2 hole 2 replicate 2 | place: USA:California | collected 2015-04-18
GAGCCACACTTTCTCGGCTTGAAAGATTTTGGCTATTCGAAGTCGGCTGATGAGGCTTTCAAGTTTTGGGGTCACGATGAAGCGCTGCGCCGAATGGTTTTGGAGATCAGAAAGCTCCGCCCCGATGTCATCATCACCAACCACTCAGTTACTAACAACGACCACGGTCATCATCAGGCCACTGCCCGGCTCGAACTGGAAGCGTTCGATGCCGCTGCTGATCCGAAACGCTTTCCCGAACAACTGAGCAACGACATAACTGTGTGGCAGGTACAGAGACTCTTCGTGCGCGCACGCGGCAACGCCGCCCAGAATCCCAACCCTCAGGGAGCGGCCGAACAAATCGTAGCCATCGATCCGAACGAACGCGATCCGATCCGCAACACGGTCTTTGCTGAAGAGGCGCTGCGCGCCTTGCAGAAACATGCGACGCAAGGCCCCTGGCCAAAGACTTTCGCCGAATTCGCGGCGCGCTTTCGCGCGTTCACCGGACAAAGCGCCGCGCCGGGCCAGATTCCACTGATTCGCTATCGTCTCACGCGCGAAGCGAAAGGCGCAGAAGCGCTAACGAAGGACTCGCATAATTTTCTTGATTGGTTGCGATTACCCAACGATGTCGCTGAACGAGTCAGGGTACCAACGATCGATGGAAGACCGCTCTATGATTTGGTTGATCGACGTAACGAGTTGACTGTGATACTCGACAGCGAATGGAAGCGACTTATGGACCATTTTGTAAAAGCAGTGTATGGCATCGAAAAATACCAGGATCGAGCAAATCTCTACTTTGGTAATGTATACCAGGCGATCATTCTCACGAATGGCATAAAACTCAAACTCCTGGGCCCGGACTTGCTGATTCCCGGTCAAGACGCCAATTTCACAATCGTCATCTCGAATAATGGTCCATCTCCGGTGCGGGTTGGGCCGCAGACCACGTTATACGCAAGGGAAAGCGGCTTAGGGATATCCTTGATATCCTTAAACCCCTGGCTGGAAATTCCGCCGAATGAAGTAATTCCGCCGGGCAACTCAAGGAAAGTTGAATTGAAGTGTCGAGTGCCAACTGACACTCGGATTTCGGTTCCCCATTCCTCGCATCTCTACGAGCAAAATTACTTCGGATCGCTAGCCACCGTAAGCATCCAGATGAAAATCGGAAGTTCATTTAACTACGTAGTAGGAGCAAGTAAGATCGTGGACGTTGTGCCACCGGTCGAAATTACGGACGTCAGTCCATCGCCTTTGGTGCTGACACCAGCTACGCTGATGAATCGAGCGACTTACAAACTTACGATAACCAATCACGCACCAGTCCCGTTTCGAGGACATGTTTATGGAGGTTTCTTGAGTGGATCTTCAGTTCATGGCGACGGGCCGCCTATAAGCCTCGCCCCCGGAGAGACAAAACAATTTAGCGATCGCGTTCCTATCATGCCAAATTGGGATTCGGTGCTCCATGGCACCGCGAGAGTGCCGTTTGATCGGTTTTCATATTCAGTATTCGATCGAGACTACAAAGAAGTCATTTCGGAACGCTCCACCCCGTTCGCTTGGAGTGATGCGAAAACGGCGAACAATCTCCGCGTCGGCTACATCCGCGGCTTCGATTTCAGTTTGCCGAATGCTCTCAACGCCCTCGGCGTGGAATCGAAAGAACTAAGCGTTGATGAAGTAAAGACGGCTGACTTACGGAAGTACACCTCGATCATTGTCGACAATCGCGTCTATGAATCGCAGCCGGAAATGATCGCGGCGAATCAGAAGCTACTTGACTATGCGAAGGCCGGCGGGACGCTGATCGTCTTCTATCACAAGTCGGATGAGTGGAATCCCGACGAGCGCCGCAAACGGCCGCAGCTTGCTCCATACAAGTTAATCCTGGGCAATGAACGCATCACAGACGAAACGGCGCCGATAACTTTCATCGAGCCTGAGCATCCGCTGCTCAACTTTCCCAACAAGCTGGGGCAGGAAGATTTTGCGAACTGGATCCAGGAGCGTGGGCTTTACTATCCGAAGGATTGGGACCCGCAGTTCCACGCCTTGCTGCAATCGAACGATCCGGGCGAAGCGCCATTGAAGGGTGGACTGCTGGTCGCGGATTACGGCCGCGGGCATTACATCTACACCAGCATGGTTTGGTATCGCGAGTTGCGCGCAGGTGTGCCAGGCGCGTACCGGATGCTGGCGAATATGATTAGTTATGGCGCAGAAGGCAAAAGGTAAAAGTAAAAAGGCAAAAGTAAGAACGGGAGGTAGTGTCTAAGTTTCGTTTCGTGTGTTCCTGCGGATTACATAAGAACGAACCACGAAACCACACCAAATCGCACGAACAAAGCCGCTTCGTGTGGCTTCGTGGATCGTTTTTCCATCGCCGTTCTCTCAAAACCAAGAAACTAAAACACTACCAACGGAAAATTCAAGGCGACGCGAGTTGGACGTTCCTTCTGCCCCCGGCTTCCTTTTTGTCTTTTTCCTTTTAACTTTTTCCTTTACTGGCTTCCAGTCGCTCTTTCACTCGCGCCAGGAATTCCTCAATTGCTTCGTTAATCCGCCGCTGCAAAGCTGAGCTGAGTCGCGCTTCGCCCATCAGGCCGACGCCCGGATGCAAGTCCCAGGCGCGCTTGCGGCGCAGGTCGACCTGCTGCGAAACCTGTACCTGAGTCGTGCCGTTTCGCTCCTCAAATTTCAGCGAGTAGCGCATCAGGTTCTGGTTTTCATGAAGTGCCGGTGACCATTCAATCACATTTGCGTGGGTCGAAGTCTGTCGCACCGGCAGGGACATGCGCACCCGGCCCACCGGAGTATCCGTCGCAATTGTCCAGCGCATCACGCCGCCGGGCTCGCGGTGAATGCTCTCAACGCCACCCAGAAAATCTGTGAAGTTGTGGAGGTCAGCGAAGAACTTCCGCACCTGATTCAAGGGCGCTTTGATTTCAAGTTTGGCTTTGAAGGAAGACTTGACGCGAAACATTTCGAAAACCAGAGGTCAGAAGTCAGAGATCAGAGGTCAGTCTCACGCCAGATCCGCCGCGCCAGAAACCTCTTCATACCAGCAGCGCACACACCAGCGATGCCTCGCTTTGCGTTCATCCAGATTGTAATCAGCAGAGGCCGGCAGTCTTTGCGCTATCTCGCGCTCTTCTGGGCCAAGCTCGCTCCAGCTTTGCAAACGTCCCGCGCCGCAACGCGGGCATCTGGAATTAGAGTTCGTCATCGCCGGCTCGTCAATCATAACCCGTCGATCTGAAATTTGAAATTTCAGAAGGAAAACAAAGCGGGCGGCAGAAACCGGGAACCGCCGCCCGTTAATTTTCCAATTAACCGCGTGCTAAATATCAAAGTACAGCGCGAACTCGTGCGGATGCGGCCGTAAGCGGACCGGATCGACCTCGCGTTTGCGTTTGTAACTGATCCACGTCTCGATCACGTCGGGTGTGAACACATCTCCTTTGAGCAGGAAGTCATGATCGCGCTCCAACGCGTCGAGCGCTTGATCCAGAGAGCCCGGCATTGATTTGATCTTCTTTGCTTCAGCGCCTGACAGTTCGTACAAATCCTTCTCAATCGGCGGCGGCGGCTCGATTTTGTTGCGCACGCCGTCGAGTCCGGCCATCAACATCGCCGGAAAAGCGAGGTAAGGATTACAGCTCGGATCCGGCGTGCGAAACTCAAGCCGGCGGGCTTTCTCGCTGGAAGAGTACGTCGGAATGCGGATGCAGGCGCTGCGATTGCGCTGGGAATATGCAAGGTTGATCGGCGCTTCGTAGCCCGGCACCAGACGCCGGTATGAGTTCGTGGTGGGCGCGATCAGGCCGCAGAGCGCGTCGGCGTGCTTCAGCAACCCGCCGATGTAATGCCGCGCGGTATCGCTCAGCAACGCGTAGCCCTTCTTGTCATAGAAAATGTTCTTCCCTTTCTTCCAGAGGCTCTGGTGCGTGTGCATGCCCGAACCATTGTCCTGAAAGAGCGGCTTGGGCATCATCGTCACGGTTTTGCCCCGCCGGCGACCGACGTTCTTAATGACATACTTGTAAAGCAGCACTTGATCGGCCATCCTGGCGAGCGTCGTGTAACGCATGTCGATCTCGGCCTGGCCCGCGGTGCCGACTTCGTGGTGATGAATCTCAACCGTGACGCCGCACTTCTCCAGCGTGCGCACCATCTCCGAACGAATGTCGTGCTGATGATCCATCGGCGGCACCGGGAAATAGCCTTCCTTGTAACGCGGCTTGTAACCAAGATTGGGGCGCTGTTCGCTGCCCGTATTCCACGCGCCTTCTTCCGAGTCGATGAAATAGAAGCCGTAGTTAGGGCCCTGATCGAACCGAATGTTGTCGAAGATGTAGAACTCAATTTCCGGGCCCCAGTAACTGGTGTCGGCGATGCCGGTTGATAGGAGGTACTTTTCGGCTTTCTGCGCGACATAACGCGGATCGCGGGTGTACGACTGGCCGGTGATCGGATCCTTGATGTTGCAAATCAAACTCAGCGTCGGCAGTTCGGTAAACGGATCCATCATCGCCGTGTTTGGATCGGGCATGAGCAGCATGTCGCTTTCGTTGATAGCCTGAAAGCCGCGGATGCTCGAACCGTCAAAGCCGATGCCGTGCGCGAACAGATCTTCGTTCAGCTCTGAAGTAGAAATGGAAAAGTGCTGCCACAACCCCGGCAGATCAACGAACTTGAGGTCGATAATTTCGACCTTGTTGGCTTTAGCAAAAGCGAGTACTTCCTTTGGCTTCATTACTTGTGGCCTCCTGTTTTTTTGTTAGGACGGTTAAGGGAAGGTGAACCTGCGGACCGCGGCGGCTGGACATGCTTCGCCTCATCAGAGGCATACTTCGAGACTCTCTTCATTACCTCTCCTGACTGGAAAAGGGAGTGTTGGGTCTGCTCTTCGCCCCGAAGTTGTTCGTGAAGCGAAGTGGTTTGGAAACTCTGCCCGGTTTGGAAAGCGCGAAAACGTCATCAAACGCGCGCGGCTAAAAACCATGCATTATAGCGGCACAAATTTCAGTGTCAAGGAGTTTGCTGCGATCTCTCCACGAGTCTCCAACGGCAGACCGGATCCGGGAAAAGCTTCCCAAAAACTTAACTTGTTACTAAAAGCAGACTTAAGCGGCCGGAAAATGAACGGCTCCAGCTAAAAAAGCTATAGACCCACCCCACTTTTTCTGTTAAATTCTGCCGTTAGAGTTTCACTCCAAAAGAAAATCCGCTCCGCGGCCCGGCATAAGCACCATCCAGCAAGTTGCCGTCGCGGGTTAATGCTTCGAGAGACAAGCCAGGAGACCGCTAGTTGACCACCGCGATCGAACAGACAGTCGAAACTTACGGCATCGAGAATTGGGGCGCAGGCTACTTTGACGTTAATCGCAAAGGGAACCTGATCGTGCGGCCCGGCGAGGGCGACCCGCGCGCGGCCGACGTGCGGGAAATTATCGAGGACCTGGTCAGGCGCGGAATCCCCACGCCCGTCCTGCTTCGCTTTCCGCAACTGGTGGCCGCGCAGGTGCGCAAGCTGCAACGCGCTTTCAGCAAGTCGATCCGCGAATTCGACTATCAGGGCGCGCACATGTGCGTCTATCCAATGAAAGTCAATCAACAGCGGTCGGTGGTGGAAGAATACCTGCGCGAAGGATCTCGATACGACTTTGGCCTGGAGGCCGGATCAAAAGCGGAACTGTACGCCGCCCTGTCACTCGAGCAATCGCCCGACAGCTTACTTGTGCTAAATGGATTCAAGGACGAAGAGTTTATCGAATTGGCTTTTGCCGGCGCCAAGTCGGGCAAACGCGTAGTCATCGTCGTCGAGAAGCTGAGCGAACTCGGACACGTGCTGCGCATCGCCGACGCCTCGGAAGGCAACGCGCCTATTATCGGCATCCGCGTCAAACTCTATTCAAAAGGTTCGGGGCGCTGGGAAAAGTCCGGCGGCGAGGCGGCCAAGTTCGGACTGACGACGACCGAGTTACTCGAAGTGATTAGTCGCTTGAAGGAAGCGGGCCGCATCGACATGCTGCGACTGCTGCACTTTCATATCGGATCGCAATTGACCGACATCAAGCGGATCAAGAACGCGATGAAAGAGGCCGCGCGCGTCTATGCCAAGATCTATCAAATGAAGGTGCCCATCGACTTGCTGGACGTCGGCGGCGGCATGGCCGTTGATTACGATGGCTCAAAGACGGCCTTCGATTCGTCGGCCAACTATAACGCCCAGGAATTCGCCAACGACGTCATCTACACCATCAAACAGGTGTGCGACGACGAAAACGTTCCACATCCGACGATCATCCAGGAATCAGGTCGCTTCTTGTCCGCCTATCACGCGATTCTGGTGACGAACGTGCTGGAAGAAATCGAAACGGTCGTTGAACCCATCACGCCGTTTGAAATCGAAGCGGACGATCCACAGATCGTGATCGAGCTTGGCGATCTGCGCGCGACGATCTCGATCAAAAACTATCGCGAGTATTACCACGACGCCCTTGAACATCGTGAAGAGTTGTTCACGCTCTTTAGTCTCGGCCTGATCTCGCTGGAAGATCGCGCCAAGGGCGAAGTGCTTTTCTGGGACGTGTGCGAACTCGCCGATCGTTTTGCGCAACAGTCAAAGTACGTGCCCGAAGAGTTCGGCGACCTGCGCAAGCTGATGTGCGTAAAGTATCTGGCCAACTTTTCCGTGTTCCGATCGGTTCCGGATCACTGGGCGCTCGATCAGTTGTTTCCGATTGTGCCCATCCAGTCATTGAACAAGCCACCCACCGAATTTGCCACGCTTTGCGATATCACCTGTGATTCCGACGGCGTCGTCGACAAGTTCGTTGACTTGCACGACGTCAAGCAGGTGCTCGAGCTGCATAAGCTGGACGCGGACGAGCCTTACTATCTCGCGTTCATGCTGGTCGGCGCGTATCAGGAAGTGATGGGCAACAATCACAACCTGTTCGGCGCGCCGCACGAAGCGCAAATTCACATCGACGAAGAAGGCTATCTCATCAAGAAAGTGATTCGCGGCACGACCGTTGGCGAAGCCGCCGCGCGGGCGCGCTATGAGCGCGGGTTCCTGCACGAAGGATTTCGCCGGCAGGTGACACAGCGAATAAAAGACGGCGAGTTGACCGAAACCGCGGGCGCGGAGCTGGTTAACTTTTACGAGTCGCGCTTTGATGCCTACACCTATGTGGCAGTTAATGGTAACCGCACGCAGGGTCGGCGTCGTCATGATTATTAAGAGCTGATTTGCATCGATCGAAGAGAGGTTAGAACGAGCTTATGGTGACACAGCGAAAACCAAAACCCAGTAAATACTTGACGATTCCTACGCGGCCGGTGCAGGTCGACCGCGATCGTTCGGTGGCTGGGCTGCTGGAAAAAATGGAAGGCACGGGCTTTGGCGGCCGCCAACTGGCCGAAGCTCATCGCATCTGGCTGGACATGCTGGGGGACAACACCACGATTACCGTGGCGGCTTCCGGCGCGCTGATCCCGGCGGGCATGCGCCGCTTGCTCGCCTATGTGATCAAGAACCGGTTCGTTGACGTGCTGGTGCTGTCCGGCTCTCTAATCTTTCACGACCTGCACGAAACGCTCGGGCGTCATCATTTTCAGGCGCATCCCAACATGACTGACGCGGAGCTCGAGTCGGCGAAGATCAATCGCATGTGGGACCTGCTGTCGAGTGAAGAGGAATATCACGAAGCCGAAGAATGGGTCGGCGGTTTTGCCAGCCAGTTGGATCAGTCGCGTCCTTACTCAACGCGCGAATTTCTGCACCTGCTGGGCCGCGAACTTGCGGAGATCGCCGCCGAGGACGGCGTGCTGACCGCGGCTTACAAATCACGAGTGCCGGTTTTCTGTCCGGGGATCACCGACAGCGGCATCGCCGTGGGCATCGCCGGCGCGCGGTTTGAAAAGAAGAACAACTTTCAGTTCGATGTCGTGCAGGACGTTTTGGATCTGGCGCAAATTGCCATCCGCGCGCGCACCTCGGGCATTATCAATCTGGGCGGCGGCATCCCCAAGAGCTTCATTCGTCAGACAGAGATGTCGGCGCACATTTTCAAGCAGCAGATCCACGGTCACAAGTACGCGATTCAAATCGCCGCCGATGCGCCGCATCCAGGTGGCCGGTCGAGCGCCGTCGCATTTGATGAATCGCTGGTTTACGGCAAGCTCGGACGCGGCGCGCTCACCGCTTACGTCAACTGCGACGCGACGATCGCTCTGCCAATCATCATCACCGCGCTCTCGCAAACCGCCGCGAAGTTCATGAAAGGGCGCCGCCGGCCGAATTTCATCTTTGCGGGCAAAGACCTGACCATCGAAGTGCCGTAGGCGTTACAGAACCGCTTGCGGTAGCAAGCGGTAAAGCTTCTGAACGATCCCATTTCATTGCCATTTGTCAGCACCAGCCGCGTTCACGCGGCTTGCCCGCACGGTTGTTAGACCAGCCGTTTACGGCTGGGTACAAAACGAATTTGTGGAGCCCGCTTCAGCGGGCTTATTTGTTGGCGGCTTTAGCCGCAATGCTAAAGCGCTCGATGGTAAGCACGCTGAAGCGCGCTACTGTGATTGATTCCCGCACTGACCCAGCGCTCAAAGCGCTGGTCTAACAACCCTGCGGGCAAGCCCGATGAATCGGGCTCAGGCGACGATTCTCTACCGTGCTAAAATCCGAATTGTAATAGCTGGGTTTGGGGCGTTGCACATGGCGAGAGGAAAAGATGACATGAAGGAAATCAAGATCGAGCGCGGCCTCGAATCAAGTTGTCTGCGAAAGAATCGCTGAAACGGACCTCAGAGTTCGACACGCGAAAGGAGCAGTTCATTGCCACTGTCCGAAAGGGCAAGAGTTTCAAGATCTCTTAGTAATGAAAACATATCATGAATGACTATCGCTCCGAACTTGTGTTAGTGATGGGTGTTACACATTGACGCCTTCCGCGAACTATAAACATTCCGCGCCTGACGGCGCTTCAACCCCAGGACCCCTAACTCAGCTTCTTCTTAAACGCTTCCTTCAATCCCGCCTGTGCTTGCTCATGCGCGTCGTAAACGTTTGGTCGCGCGAGCACGGCTCGGTATTGCCTCAACGCGTCGGCACGCCTGCCCGCGAGATCGAGCGCGCGCGCCGCGTAAAGATGCGCCATCGTCGCCAGTCCGGCCTGCGCGTTCGGCGTATCGGCGGCAGTCAGGAACTCTTTCGCCGCCTTTTCGTGGTGGCCGGCGGTTGACAGAGCTTCACCGTATTTGAAATGGATTAGATCGAGGGTGCGCACCGCCGTGTCGCGCACCGCTTTGTCACGCAGGAGCGCTTCGAAGGTCGCGAAAGCTTCATTCTCGGCGGCGGTCGTCGCAGTTGTATGGTTCGCTTCGCGCTCGAGCGCAGCTTGCGAAACCAGGGCGTCCGCGGCTTCCAACCGGTAGAGATAATTCCGCGGATACCTGGCGCCCAGTTCGCGAGCGAGCGCGGCGCTTTCGGCAAAACGCTTTTCGCGCGTGTACAAAACAATCAGCAGCGTCTTCGCGTCATCGCGCGCCCACCGGCCTTCCTTAGTAACGCGCTCAATCGCCGCCAGCCCGCGCTTCTTCGAGCCGTGGAAGCCGGCGACGCCGGCGAGGATCTTGTATGCCAGCGGCAAAGATCCGACCGTGTAGTCGTACAGACCGATCGTGATCTCCGCGTCGTGGTAAGCAGGATCGAGCTTGATCACTTCGCGATGACGATCGACCGCGTCGGACCCGTCTTTCAGCGCGGCGAAATGACGGCGTTCGACCGCTTCTTCGAACGTCGCCTTCAAACCTTCGGTGGCGCCGAGAAAATATAGCGCTTCCGGATCGCGCGGACTTTGCTTGAGACGCGCTTCGGCGAGCTGGCGCGCCTGGCGCGTCCAGGTGCGAAACTGATCGACCGTGCGCGGATCGGCCTTGTCTTCATTCTGTGAGTAAAACGAATCGCTGTCGTAAAGCGAAGACTGCAGCCGCCGCGATTGGTAGAGCGTTTCAATCCACAGACTCGCGGCCAGAAACTGCGGGCCCGCCGGGTGATTTGGCAAAGACTCCGCAATCTCTCTGAAGTTTTTGCGCGCTGCTTCGTAATCAAGATTGAACAGCGCTTCGAAACCAGCCGCGCGGAGCGATTCCAATTTGGCGCGATCGTTGTCGATAAGCCAGGCGGAATTCGTTTGTTGAGCCACCACGGGGACTGCGGCCAGCACAATCAACGAGAGGACTCGAATTGCGGTAATAAATTTCATAAGCCGCCCTGCAACCTTAACGTTCAGTTCTCTGGACAAAAAATAGGATCACGAAGATTGCGGCCAGCGCGCCGTCTACCGCTGCGACTTTCTCAGATGTCTTCATCGCGTCATTTACCCTTAGCCAGGATTGCCCCGACGATGATCACAGGCAGCAAAGTAATTCCGAGCCACACGGCCGGGTCCGAAAACGACTTCTCCGCGACAGTCTTGACCTGTTTCACCTGAGCGAACCGGAGTCTCGTAACATCTCCCGTCTTGTTGTCCGCCACCACCACGTAATCCGCGCCTATTTTCGTTGATGTGACCTTTTAGTTTCGCTCCATCTAATGTTTTGACCCAAACCTTCTCTCCGATACCAATTCTGTTTATGTCGCGCCCCACTTTCTGCATGCGCTCGGCGTCCTTGTTCGATTGCGCGGGCGCCGACGTCGTGCAAGCAAAATCGAACGCCAACGCCACCAGCGCGAACGCCAGGATTCGTCTCAAGATGTTAGTTCGAAAAGCTCTCGACATACTTCACACCGCTTCCAGTATTGAAGAGCACGACGCGCTCGTCAGGTTTCACAGAATCGTCTGCCAGCAACTTCTTCAAAGCCGGCAAGCACGCCGCGCCTTCCGGCGCGCAGAAGATTCCTTCGGCCGCGCCAATTACTTTCGTCGCGTCAATCAGTTCTTTGTCAGTCACAGCGATCGCGGTTCCGCCCGAGGCCCGCAGCGCGTCAAGAATCAGAAAGTCTCCAATCGCGCGGGGCACGCGCAGGCCTGAGGCCGTCGTTTGGGCCTTGGGAAATTCATCGGCGAAGCGCTTCCCTTCCTCGAACGCGCGCACGATTGGCGCGCAACCTGACGCCTGCACCGTGATCATGCGTGGTCGTTTCGATCCAATCCAGCCCATCTCTTGCATCTCGTCAAACGCTTTCCACATTCCGATTAGTCCCGTGCCTCCTCCGGTCGGATAAATGATCACGTCGGGCAGTTCCCAGTCGAATTGCTCTGCTAATTCGTAGCCCATCGTCTTCTTGCCTTCGATCCGGTAAGGTTCCTTCAAGGTCGAAACGTCGAACCAACCTTCGGCTTCTTTCCGGCGCGCGACTTCGGCGCCGCAATCGGTGATCAATCCCTCCATCAACGTCACCTGCGCGCCGGTTTGCTCGCATTCAATCACGTTCGCTCGCGGCGTGTCGTTCGGCATAAAAATGAAAGCTTCCAACCCCGCGCGGGCCGCGTAAGCCGCCAGCGCACCCGCCGCGTTACCTGCCGATGGCACCGCGAGTTTCGTCGCGCCCAATTCTTTGGCCATCGAAACGGCCGCGGCCATACCCCGCGCTTTGAAACTCTGAGTCGGATTCTGGCCCTCGTCTTTGATGTAAAGCTGACTCAGTCCAAGCTGCGCGCCCAGCCGTGACGCATGCACGAGCGGCGTGAATCCTTCGCCGAGGTTGACGATGTTCTCGTCGTGCTCAACCGGCAAGACCTCGCGATAGCGCCACAGATCGGGCTCGCGATCGGCTAAACTTTCCTTTGTCAAAGACGCCGCGGCGCGTTTTAGATCGTAACGAACCAGCAGCGGTTTTCCGCATTGCGTGCAGAGGTTGTGCAACCGTCGTGCCTCGTGCCTGAGGCCGCATGCGGCGCATTCAAGATGAGTGACATTCATCGTTTTTCCTGCGTGATTCCTTTCAAACGTATTTGAGCAACGCCCCCTGCGGGCCGGGCTGCTAATGATAGCTGTTTGGGAATGAATCCGTCAGGTGGAGCGGGAATCTTGCGTCAGCGAAAGCATCAACCGCAGAGGGCGCGGAGGATCTCGCAGAGGGAACGCAAAGGAATATTCTGCGTCCTCCGCGTGACCTTTGCGCCCTCTGCGGTTAAGCTATTTCCTTTGCAAGCAAAACCGCTAAGGGAGACACTCCGATGGCAAACCGAACTGCAGTCATTCAAACCAACCAGGGCACGATCCGTTTTGAGCTGCTGGAAGAAGACGCGCCAAAGACGACCGAGAATTTTCGCCTGCTCGCCGAAAAAGGTTTCTATGACGGCGTGATCTTTCATCGATGTATCAAAGGCTTCATGATCCAGGGCGGCGATCCGACCGGCACTGGCCGCGGCGGACAGTCGGCGTGGGGCGGGCGATTCGACGACGAGATTAATCCATCGTCTGAAGTTTACAAGCTCGGTTATAAGGCCGGAACCGTCGCCATGGCCAACGCCGGCCCGAACACCAACGGCTCGCAGTTTTTCATTATGCACTCGGATTACGGTCTGCCGCCCAGCTACACGATCTTTGGACGAGTTACCGAAGGACAGAATGTGGTCAACGCGATCGCCACGAGCAAAACCGACGGCAGCGATCGACCGCTATCCGAAGTGAAGATGGAAAAAGTTACGATCGAGTGATCAAAAGGAGCCGGCGCGAGGATCTATTCCTCCGGTCCGATCATCTCGAGTTCCAGCCTCACCGGCTCGGGTCCGAACCTGGGCGCGTAGCGGATCGCATCAGCGACAAATCGTTTAGCAGCACTGACTGCGGTTTGCAGGTCCATGCCAAGACTCAGGCACGCCGCAATCGCTGCCGACAGCATGCAGCCCGTGCCGCGCACCGGCGGCGAGTCAATCCATTCGCCACGAAAAACCGTAACCCGGCCTCCGTCATCGAGCACGTCGATGGCTTGAAGGGCCGTGCTCGCCTTTTCTGCCTTCTGCTTTCTGCGTTCTGCCTTCTGACTTCTTACCTCTGACATCTGCTTGAGGTGCCCACCTTTTATCAGAACGGCCCGCGCGCCCAGCTCACGCAACTTGCTCGCGGCTTCGCGCATTCCGTCTTCGCTCTCGATGTCCCGTCCCGTGAGCGCTTCCGCTTCGGGAATGTTTGGCGTGATCACTCGCGCCAGCGGCATCAACTCAGCCAGCAGCAATTCGATCGCTTCCGATTCCATCAACTCGTAGCCAGAAGTCGATCGTAACACTGGATCAACGACCGGCGCCGGCAGCTCCATTTCTCGAAACATCCGCGCAACTTCGCGGACTATCTCTGGCGTCGGCAGCATGCCCGTCTTCACGGCCGCGATTGGCGATGCGGTCATGATCGCGATTACCTGCGCGCGCACAGTCGCAGCGGTCTGATGCCTGGCGCCTTGAATCCCCAGCGGGTTTTGAAACGTGAGCGAAGTAATCGCCGCCGTCGGGGTGCAACCAAAGGCAGTGAGAGTTCTGAGATCGGCGATGATTCCAGCGCCACCCGAGGGATCGAAGCCTGCGATGGTTAGAATAATGGGCGCGGTCACTCTCTCTTTACCATTCTTCGCGGCTCATCTATTTCAGGACGGCCAGGCGTCGTTCGAAGTCTTTGAGCACGGTCTTCTTTCTTCGCCGTGCGGTCGCCCAACCTTCACCGCGAAGATAACGCGACTGCAGTTCAACTCCGCCGGGGAACCTGGGGTTGAGACTGCCATCATCCTTGATGACCCGCCAGTAGGGCGCGACCCGCTTCCGGCCACTGGCGCGATCCTCTTCCGCAGCTTCCGCAACGATGCGAATGAAGATGCCCGTGGTCAGCGGGCAAGCTACATCGGCCGAGAAATCGGCGGCCAGGTTCCGGCGAATTTCGCCCACGGTGACGAGCCGGCCGCGAGGGACCTGCCGGACAACCGCGTCCACCAGCTTCGGCGTGGGAATCAGCATCATCCCTTTCCCGAACCGTGCCATCCTAGGCGGAACTTGAACTAGCTTCGGCTCCTGAGGTCTTTCCATTTTTCCGCGCCATGGCACGCGGCTTCGAAATTCGTTTTTCACTTTGCGACTCCTGAATGAATTTGCGAGAGCTTTCCAATCTCTGCGCACGTCCTATTCAAATTCCCCGGCGCCTGGAAGAGACTAATACCGGCAATGCCGCTCGCGCCGGCGCGCAGACACTCCCGCGCATTCTCGATCGAAATCCCGCCGAGGGCCACCACTGGAAAAGGCGCTAGCCCGGAGGCCACGTCGGCCAGGCAGTGCACACCCAGCGGCGGTCCGTACTCGTCTTTCGACGGCGTCGGGAATATCGGTCCAAGGACAACGAAATCGGCGCCGCCGTCGCGGGCGCTCGTTGCTTCGGCGAGCGAATGAGTCGAAGCGCCAATCAGAAACTCATCACCGAAAGTCCGGCGCACGATCTCAGGCTCAAGCGAGCGCGTCGTCAGATGCACGCCATCGGCGCCGGCGCTCGCAGCGATGTCTGCGCGATCGTTTACCAGCAGGCGCGTGGAAGTGCGACGCGTAATCTCCCCCATGCGCACGGTAAGCTCAAACAAGACGCGCGCCGTCAGTTTCTTTTCTCTTAGTTGGATCAGTGGAACACCCGCTGCGACTGCGGCTGAAACCTGGTCCAGGAGGTCTCGGAACTCTGTGCTTGCTGACGTAGTTGCTTCAGCGGTTGCGCCGCGGGTAATCAGATAGAGGATCGGTTTTGGCAGAAGCAGCGGCATTGGTTGCGGCAGTTTCGGACGTCTTTCGAGGCGAGCTTTCCACAGAAGGCAGCCCCGCGTCCAGCGCTCGTACGGTCTGGCGAAAATGAAACAACTCCCAGAAACCCATTGCCAGATTTAAAACGCCCAGGCCGGAAACCGCGCCGCGCACCCAGCCCGACGCCACCAGACCCTGCAACCCGTAAAGGCCGGTCTTGCGCGCCGCCATTACCAGAAAATAGTTATTACCCCAATCGCTCAGGCTCAGACCCAACCATCCATACGGGATCCACGGCAAGACGACCAGCGCCGCGCCGAGTTCAAGACAGAGAATGATATAGAAAATTACCGAGAGCCGCGAAGACATTCGATCTACTCCTCGCCCGATACCAGGTTGAATTGTTCAGGGTTCAAGCCTTTTGCTTTAGAGGCGCAATTGCCACTCAAAAGGTTGAACTCTAAGCTCGACTCAGTATTTTACGCGATGAGAGCGAGGATGCCTAGACACCGGCTAGTCTACTTCGAACGACGCTTCCCGCTTTTGGATACCTTGTGTCCCGGCGCGTGCTTGCCGTTCTTCGATTCTCTAACGCGCTGTTGCAAGGCCCGCAGACGCTCGCTGACTCCCCGGTATGAAACATTCTTTCCGTACACTTCAGTAAAGAGAGCGATGGCGCGATTCAACTCCCCAACGTGTTCATAGGCAGCAGCCAGTTCATAGCGCAGAGCCTGGCGCTCGTCCTCTGACGCGCCCTTCGCATTCAGTCCGTCGCTGAACCACTTCAGCGCCAACTGCGGGACTCCATTCCGCATGAAACAATGACCCAGAAGATTGCAGCACTGCAGGAAACGCGGCGTTCCATCGCCCGGCGCAACCATCGACACCGCCACCTGAAATTCTTCCAGCGCCTCTTCGAACAGGTCCATTTCCTGGTAAGCCAGGCCGAGGTTGTAATGAGTTTCGTAGTCGCCGTTACTTGCGGTTGCGGCTCCAGCTTCGGCCGAGACGCGATACTCCTCAAAAACTTCGGCGAGGCCCGGATCAATTTGATAGGCGGGAGCCGGCGCGATGTTGATTTTACTGAGCGGAGCGGCGGCTTCTGGCGACGGTTGCGGTGAACCATTCGATCCATTCGACGGCATCCGATCCACTTCATAATCGACCTTCGGTATCTGAACTGGCTGCTCAATCGGCGCGTCGGACGCGTGCTGAAGACGATGGCGGCGAATATCAATGTCCGGCTGCGACCCAAACTGACGTTCGAGCAAGTCAAGTGTGTCGGCCGCGATGTCCAGGTAGCCTTGCGCGATGTAGAAATCTACGCTTTCCAGTTCGCGTGCACGCAGGGCGGCGTTCCGCAACTCGGGATTGTCCTCGACGACTGGTTGCTCGGACATTGAGGGCAGCTCTTCGGCAACGATGCTCTCGAAAGTAAACCCCTCGGCACTTGAAGCTTCGGACGATGGCTCGGTCCATGCTTCATTCATGTAGGCGACAGAATTGAATTCGAATTCTACCTCACCTGGTGATGCGGAAACCGTCTCAGATCCAAATACGAATTGATCGGTTGTCGAAGCAGGCACCTCTGAAGGCGAGTCACTGCCGTCAAATTTCGGCAACACCTCGTCTGCGGCCGCTTCCTCCGCGCCGCCGAGTTGCTCGAGCCGTTCGGCGTGGTGTACCTGCTCGGGAACCAGCCGGGTCAGTTGCGTAAGGGCATAGCGCTCGTCCGACTCGAGGCCCGCTGCCTGAGCAGCCTCTGCCAATCTTTCCAGCGAGGCCCTTAGTTTGTCCATGTCGCGCTGCCACCAGTGCGCGCGCACAAGCAAGCGCAAAGCCTGAACATTATCTGCGTCGCAGGCGAGCAACTCGTCGACGAGCGCGAGTAACTGTTCTGCTTCGCGCTCCGCCAGAATCTGTTCTGTGATCCCAGCAGCGATGCGCACGGCATCCTCGACCTTGTCCGCTCGAAGATAAAGCCGGGCAACATCGAGGTACCGAAGATACGCGGATGATTCTCTGGTAACCAGAGACTCGACCGCGCGCTCGGCCAGCGGAGCGTCCTCCGCGGTGATATAAGCGCTCGCCAGCATCGACAGCAGCTCGAGGTTGTCGGGATCATTGGCCAGCACGCGCTCGATCGCTTCTGCTGCTTCGTCGGCGGTTCCGCGCGCACCGTGCGCTGCCAGAATGCCCTTCAGCGATGCCAGGTCAGACGGAAGGATCTCCAACGACTTACCAAACATTTCGAGAGCGACATCGAACGCGTTACGCGTTAGCATTCGCTGTCCGGCTTCCGTAAAGCAGGTCGCCGCCTCGGGCCGCAACCCTTCCTTCAGGTACCCTTCGGCGAGCTTGACTCGGATGTCTGTGTTTTGTGGATCAAGATCGGCGATCTTGCGCAGTATTCCCAACGCCTCTTGCCTGGCACCAGAGCGGTTATGTGCATCGGCGACGGCGAGATAATGAGCCCGCGCTTCAACGACGAGATCCTGCTTGGCGTAAAGGTCCGCGAGTCTGGTGGCTATTTCTGTATCGCCAGGCTGGAGACGATCGATCTTCTTGAAAACAGCGATTGCTTTCAGTCCAAAATCCTGTTCGCGGTAATGCTCCGCGAGGCGACGAAAGCAGGAGATCGCCCCGGGCCGATTACCAACCCGCGCATGAAGATCGCCCAGCGTGTTAACCGTGGCGAAATCGTCCGGCTCGTTGGCGACGATCAGGGTATATTCTTTTATCGCTGCCGGAATCTTTCCAAGTTCAAGATACTTCTCAGCCGCGCGCAGAGTCTTTACCTTGTCGAATATCATGTTATGAACTCTAAATGACTGGAACGGTTCGGGGCCGGAACTGTGGGTCGTGCGAGTGCTGCCGCGGAAGGAGACCCGAGCTTCAAAATTTTCCGCTTAAGAGCCAAGCGGCCCTTCTACGCTACCACGCACACCACCGAGTGTCAACGAAGTTTTTCAAAGCGCAACCGCGGCAAACACTGCTCAAATTTGACCTAATTAGATGACATCGGCGAAGTTCTTGCGGGATTTGGCGAACCACCAATAGCCAATCAGAAAGGCCACAGCGGCAAAGGTTGAGAAGTAGGCCAGGCCGCGCCAATCCGGAAGTGCCCCTTCCAGAATGATCCGGCGATAACTGCGGACCAGCGGCGTGAAAGGATTCAGGTTAACCAGGGACTGGTAGCGGGGAGGAACCATCGATTCGGGATAGATGATCGGCGTCAGGTACAACCAGGCCATCAACACCAGGGATATTCCCTGCACGATGTCACGGACAAATACCCCGAGCGCCGCCAGGAGCCACGCCGCCCCCAACGTCGCGATGAACTGCGGAATTAACAGTACCGGCAACAGCAATATCGTTGGGTGCAATTCGCGTCGCAGGATCAACACTGCCGCCAGCAGCGCCAACGTGCCGAACATCTGATTCGCGATCGCTGCCAGGGACTGAGAGACGGGGAGAGTTTCAAGCGGAAACACAACGCGCTTTACCAGGTTCGCGTGACCCACGATTGTCGTAGCTGAAAGCTGCACGGATTCCTGGAACGCGTTCCAGGGCAGCAGCCCGCAAAACAGATACAGCGCATAGTCCCAACTCGAATTGCTGACCCCGAACTTCGCTTTGAAGATCCCCGCGAAGATGATCGTGAAGATTGCAATCATCACGATCGGCGTCAACAGGGCCCAAAGAATGCCCAGCACGGATCCTTTGTAACGCGCCGCGAGTTCGCGCTTCGCGAGCGAGACGACGAGGTCGGCTCTTCCAGGCAACTGCCACAGGGGCCGCCACACTGCGCGGCGCGCAATTTGAGATGAGATCATGCTCGATTGTTCCGGAGAGTATGGAGTCTAGACTGTCACTGCAACCTGCCGAAACGCCGTAAGAAATGCTTCCATTTCCGGCTTTTTTCCAATAGTCACTCGCATGTGATTTGGCAGAGCGGGAAATACCCGGCCAACCTGGACGCTGCGCTGCCGCAAACCATCAAGCCAGGGCCGAACCGGTCGTCTCAGATCGATCATTATGAAGTTTGCCTCCGACGGAATACTCTTGAACCCCATAGCCTCCAATTCACCCAGCGCAAACCTCTTCGTTTCGCTGTTCAATCGCCGGCCGCTGGTGACCTGGTCCGGGTCATTGAGGCTTGCGATCGCGGCCACCATCGCCATGATATTCACGCTGTCCCATGTTTGATGCGGCCGGAGGCGCTGAATCGTTTCCGGCTGCGCCACGCAGTAACCCAACCGCAGGCCCGCCATGCCGAAGATCTTCGAGAAGGTGCGCGCAACGATCAGGTTGGAATGATCCTTGATCAGCGGGATCACGCTTTCATAGTCAGAGCTGTCGACGTAATGATGGTAAGCCTCGTCAACCAGAACGATCGTTTCGCGTGGCGCTTTCCCGAGCAACTCGCGCATCTCGTTCTTTGGAGTGATGCTCGCCGTGGGGTTGTTGGGATTGCAGATATAGATCAATCCTTCGCTCGCTGCAGCCAGCATCTTCGGCACGTCGTGACTGAAGCGCGCGTTGAGCGGCACCTTGACGACCTCTGCCATGTTGACGCGCGCGTGATTGAGAATAGCTTCGAAGGTTGGATCGGCAACGATCATTTTGCCACGCCCAGGCACGAACGCCGGCATCGCGCCACCGCGCGAACGTGGGGCCAGCTCAACCGCACGATTCGTGGCTGTGGACATCGGGCCAGTGAACGCCGCCGCGCACAGCTTCAAAATCTCGCCTGAGCCATCGGCGATCAAAATCTGATCGCGGCTGACGCCGTTGATTCTAGCCAGCGAGTCAATCAAAACGTCAGCGTGGTCGTCCGGATAGCGGCAGGAAAGACTGAACGCTTCCGTCATCGCTTTAATCGCCATCGGCGATGGCCCGTACGGATTCTCGTTCGCGCTCAAACGCACGACGCTGGCCGCACTTCGGAGAACCGGGGCAGAACTCGTTACCGCGCCGGAAAACAAGGAGCCGGCGCGCGCAACTCCCGGGCTGGCCACGGCGCAAGCTGCACCTGCGCCCAGCAATTTCGCAAACTTGCGACGCGAAATCGAAGCAGTCGTATTTGGCATCTTCCGAAACCTCCACCAAGTGAGATCAGAGCGTTTCGCATTATGAATCATCCGACACTCCAGCGCCAAACTTTTGGCCGCACGATCGACGGCGGAATTCCACGGCTCGCGACAATCCGGAATCCAGATGCTCAGGATTTCAAGGTGTGATAGGCTGCTTTGCAAAGCGATGCCCAGCAGAAGTGCGACAAATCTGTTTCCTGAGATGGCCGCCTCAATGGCGGGCAACGTGTCATCACCGCTTGCCGATCGCATGCGACCACTAACGCTCGCCGAGTTTGTCGGACAGGAGCAATTGGTCGGCGACGGGCGCGTGCTTCGCCGTTTGATTGAAAGTGGTGCAACGCTTCCGTCATTGATTCTTTGGGGACCTCCAGGTACCGGCAAGACGACTCTGGCGCGATTGCTGGCCGAGAGGACTGACGCGGAATTCATCGCCCTCTCGGCCGTTTTCTCTGGCGTGAAAGATTTGCGGGGAGCGATCGGTGAAGCCCGTTTGGTCCGCCAACGAGGCCGCCGCACCATCCTTTTCATCGACGAGATTCATCGCTTCAACAAAGCTCAGCAGGACGCGCTGTTGCCTGCGGTCGAAGACGGAACTGTCACGCTGATCGGCGCGACGACGGAGAATCCTTCGTTTGAAGTTATTAGCGCGCTGCTCTCACGGTCGCGCGTGCTGGTGCTAAACCCACTCAGTGATGATGAAGTGGAAACGATCTTGCGGCGCGCTCTGGCTGATGGAGAACGCGGACTCGCGAGTCTGCATCCCGAAGTCTCCGATAAGCTGATCACGCAGCTCGCGCATTCGTCCGGCGGGGATGCGCGCGTCGCGTTGGCCGCGCTCGAAGCCGCGGTCGAATCGACGCAACCGAATAAAGATGGCGGACGTTTGGTGACGAGCGAGACGCTGATCGAAGCGTTGGGCCGCGCGCAGTTTGCTTACGACAAAGGCGGCGAAGAGCATTATAACCTGGCGTCTGCACTGATCAAATCTCTGCGCAACTCCGACGTGAACGCGGCGCTTTACTGGCTGGCGCGAATGATCGAAGGCGGCGCCGATCCGCTGTTCATCGCCCGGAGGCTTTGCATTCTGGCTTCCGAAGATATCGGCCTCGCCGATCCGCAAGCGATGCTCCAGGCCTCGGCCGCCGCCCAGATCACGCACTTGATCGGATTCCCCGAAGCGTTGTTCCCGCTGACGCAGGCGACGATCTATCTCGCGCGCGCGCCGAAATCGAACGCGGTGCTGCGCGCCTACTCTGCCGCCAACAGCGACGCCGTCGAGACGGCGCGCGAACCAGTGCCGCTGCATCTTCGTAACGCGGTGACGCCGCTGATGAAGCACATCGGCTATGGCAAAGACTACCGCTATGTTCACAGCGACCAATCCGCGAAAGATGAAATGGAGTGTTTGCCGGAGAAGTTGCGGGGAAAAGTTTATTACGAAGATGATCGAACCACAGAGAACACAGAGAAAGACCCCGGAAAATAATAGTCTTACTGCCTTCAACTCTTCCTCTCGGTCCTCTGTGGTGAAATTCAATGAAATCACAGAAAGAACTCGCCTTCCTCGAAGACCTCTACATCGCCACTGATTGGGGCGAGCGGTTTGCGGAACTCGCCGACGAGCACGTCGAGTTACCCAAACAGGGGCGCGCGCTCTATCTCGCGGCAGGCACTGGCGCGCACGCGCTGGCTTTGCAGGCGCGCGCCGGCAACAAGTTGACGCTGCTGTGCGCGGATGAAAATGAAGAGTGTCTTGAACTGGCGCGAGCTAAGGCCGTGGCAGTAAATCAAGAAGCGGAATTCAGCCGTGAGGACCTGGGTGCCCTTTCGTTTCATGATGACGAGTTCGATCTCATGCTCGGCAACGGCTCGATGGTCGCGCCGCCGCACCTGCCGGAGATGATAGCCGAGATGGTTCGCGTAGCCCGGCCCGGCGCCACGGTCGCGTGGTGGCTGCCAACGGCCTCGAGCTTCGGCGAGTTCTTTTCAATCTATTGGGAGGCGCTGCTAAGCGCCGGTCTGGACGAACATGGAGCCGAGGTCGAAAAACTCATCGTCGAACGCCCGACTGTCCGCGACGCGGAGGAATGGGCGGAACACGCCGGCCTTGAGGGAGTAACTTCATGGACGAACATCGAGGAATTCGATTTCGCATCAGGCGAGCAGTTTTTCAACTCACCGCTGATTACGGACTTTCTCCTGCCGACCTGGATTCAGTCCGTGCCGAGAGCATCGCGAAATAAAGTTATGAAGGAACTCGAGCGGATCATCGATGAAGAGCGACACAGCGGTGACTTTTCATTGACGCTGAAGGCGACGCTGGTGTTGGGCACGAAGAGCAGGACACAGTGAGACCGTCCGCGTGAATGCACAGAGTCTAAGTGCCGTAGGCATGAAATATTTATAGCCGCGGCATCCTCACACTAGATCGACACCGGCGCGAAAGCTCAAGC
>WNFD01004220.1_pt1 | contig 22266 bp, 21 predicted proteins | sample 5400491 | NCBI WGS metagenome assembly WNFD01 (sample SAMN13153343, study PRJNA577476) | soil metagenome | isolation source: 120 cm saprolite under Douglas fir tree site 2 hole 2 replicate 2 | place: USA:California | collected 2015-04-18
CCATCGGCGGGTACTGGAACATTACGTCGGGGCGCTCGTCGATGATGGCGGCGGTCTGTGTGGCGAGATCCTTCGTGGGGATCGCTTCCCGCAGAGGGATGCCCCGGTTGAAGTTGATCACGGGCCGGTCGGTCGCTGCTCTCACAGCTCTGTCCTTTCGTCCGGGCGGCAATCTGCGACCGCCGGAGATGATCGCATCTCGGTCAAGCCGGGCGCCTGCAAGCCCGCTTGATCCTCGCTACCTAGGAGGGTCCGGGGGCCAAGGGGGGGCCCGGTCATCGAAGACCTGGTGTCCCTATCCCATGATCGGATCGATTGGGCACCCTCTGGAGACGCCGGGACGGATCATTCTCGGGGCGGTCAATTGGGTTAGCCCTCCGAGCGACCGTATTGCTACCGGAGCCGGATCCTTCCGAAAATTCGCTCTTGCAGCGGGGCCGGGCGACCGATCAGGTATCCCTGGGCCAAGCCCACCCCGAGCGCGCGGAGCGCGGCGGCTTCGCTTTCCGGCTCGACCCTTCTGCGATGACTGTGGTCTGGGTCCGGGATGCAATCGTATGAGCGCCGGCGCCAGAGCGAGCAGTGTTGGTTCGTCGTCGATTCCGCGTCATTAGCGGCGTTGGTGCTGCTCATTTCGGGTGGGCGCGCCGGCGCCAGATGGCCATCTGGAGGGCGTCGACGACCAGCTTGGAGCGCATATGGTCTGCGACCGACCAGCCGATCACCCGCCGGCTCCAGGCGTCGAGGACGACGGCGAGGTAGACCTTGCCCTCGTCGGTGTGGTGCTCGGCCCCTCCACCTCGAATCGCCGTTGCACCAGATCGTCCGCTGGTGTTGCGGCAGGGTCTCGACGCGTGCAGCCCTTGCGCCCGCGCAGGTACACGCCCTGGATGCCAGCGAGGCGCATGAGCCGGGCCACCCGCTTGCGTCCCACGCGGATGCCGTCGCCGAGTGCGAGCTCGGCGTGGATCCTCGGGCCTCCGTAGGTCTGGCGGGAGGCGGTGTGGATCTCGGTGATGGTGGCGGTGAGCTCGGGCGTCCCGCACGGTTCGTGCCGACGGGTGGTGGCGACGCCGGGCCCAGTCGTAGAACCCGCTGGTCGACACGCAAAGGCAGCGGCACAGCACGGTGATGGGGTAGTTGGCCAACTCCCTCGTCCACGAAGCGGAACGTCACTTCGGGCGATAGTTGCTCTCGGTGGCGAAGAAGGCCGCGACGTGCGCAATGATCTTCTCCCTCAGGAGGGCCTCCGCATTAACGGCGCGGCCGTAACTTCGGCGCCCATCTCACGACCTGGCCCCCCAGTCGGCCCATCGCGCCGGCGCTGCACGTTCAAGGAGGTTCAAGGAGGGTTGAACGGGTCCTCGTCCCAGAAGGGCCTGAACCAGTCGGCGAACCTGAGATTGGCAAAGCCCAACTGGGCCTGGAGGTCGGGATCCTCAACGGCACCATCCTTCTCCACGTGGAATAGGAACTCGAAATCCCGGTCTTTGAAGCTGAGGTCCCGCAGCATCTCGATTGCCTCTGCGACCTCGGCCTGGGCCGAGGAGCTGAGAACGCCACTATGAAGCTGGAGTTCGGCGAGGGCCTCGGATTCTGCCAGGATGGCCTCCATAGCGAACTCCTCAGCGACCGAGCCGAGCAGCGCCTCCGAAGGGTAGGGCCACGCCTCTTCTCGGGCACGTTTCAGCTTGCTCGCAACCGACTTGGTTGCATCCAGGAAGGCTTCCGCGAACTGTGCGTCGTATCGAGCGAGATGAAGGGGAGGCAGGGCGTCGAGCATCGACACGTCTTTGAAGTCGACCTCTCCTGACCGCAATAACTCGAGGTCCTCGTTGAAGGTATCGACGACGTAGTCGGCGGCGGCGAGGATCAGATCCCACCAGTCTTCGGACAGTGTCCACGCCTGGTCATCATCGTCGTCCTCATCGATGTCCATGGCGTGTTCAGCCTATCGCTCGTCGCACGGGAGGACATCCCCGACAGAGCCGCGGGGGTACTTCATGTTTGGTCCGAGCTGGAAACCGGATGGGGCGTCCTCGGGGTCGAAGATCTCCACAGGCCCGCCGTCGGGCGGCATCTCCCAGCCGCCGAGGATCAGGACGCGGCCATCGGGGAGCAACACCGAGTTCAGGTGGTCGCGGTCGATGTTCATGTCCGGCAGTGCTTGCCACACCGGCGTCGTGGCGGACAGGTCGATCCACTCGGCGGTTCGACGTGCCCCAGCTTCGGAAGCCGACCACATGGCGTCGCCGGCCCCACCTGCGATCAGCACGAGGGCTCCGCAGACCGCCAGACGATCGCCACTCTCGCCATGCTGCCGGTATCGGATCTCTCCAGGCAATGACGCAATCACTGCATTCTCAGATGCTGCGGTTGGGGGCGGACAGGCTCACCACCGGGCGGTCCCTCTTCTGGCCGCCCGAGGACGTGAAACGGCGATGGTACAGTCGGCCTTCGTGGAAGACGCCACGCTGCTCGCGGAGCTGGCCCCCGCTGCGGAACGCTTGCTGGAGCGGCACCTCGCGGCCGTCCGGACCTGGTATCCCCACGAGCTCGTGCCCTGGAGCCGGGGCCGGGACTTCGAGCCCGGCGAGCAGATCGATGAGGCCTCGTCAGGGCTGCCCCCCGGTGTGCGCAGCGCGCTGATCGTAAATCTTCTGACCGAGGACAACCTGCCGTACTACCTCGCGGGCCTGGTGGCCCAGTTCGGGGAGGAGCACCCCTGGGGCGCCTGGGTGCGGCGGTGGACGGCCGAGGAGATGCGCCACGCCAGCGTGATCCGAGACTATCTCGCCGTGACTCGCTGCATCGACCTCAGATCGCTGGAGCAGGCGCGCATGCAGCACGTCTCCACCGCGTCGGTCCCCCGGCCCCCGACGGCGCCCCAGGCGCTCGTCTACGTGGCGCTGCAGGAGCTGGCGGCCCGCATATCCCATCGCAACACCGGCCGGCAGCTCGACGACCCCCGGGGCAACGAGATCATGGCCCGGGTCTCCGCCGACGAGAACCTCCACTACGTCTTCTACCGGGACGTCGTATCGGCGGCCCTGCAGTGCGACCCCTCGGCCATGGCGATCGCGATCGATGCGCAGGTCCGCCACTTCGCCATGCCGGGCTCGGCGATCCCGGAGTTCGGCGCCCACCTGCGAATGATCGCCGCCTCGGGGATCTACTCCGCAGAGATCTTCCACGCCGACGTGCTGGTGCCCGTGGTGCTGGGGCACTGGGGTCTCGAGGGCATCGCCGGACTCTCCCCGGATGGCGCGCGGGCCCGGGACCGCACGCTGCGCTTCATCGACCGCCTCGGGCGCATCGCCCCACGATTGTCGAACGCTACCGCTTGAGCGCCGGTCGCCGGCGAAGTACCACCCGGTAGTTGGTCAGCTCGCCGAGGCGGAACTGCATCTCCGTGGCCACAAGGTAGCGGTGGAACCGGCGGTACGTTTCCTCCCCGACGATCCGGCGGGCGTCCTCCGCACGGTCCCGCAGTCCGACCAGCCAGCTCCGGGCCGTGGTGGCGAAGTCTGCTGGGTCGGACCGCAGGACCTCCACCTCGAACCAGGGCTCGAAGCCGCCCACCAACTCCCAGAGGTGCGGCGCCAGGGACTCGGGGAAGAGGCCCAGTACGAGGTCGGCCATTGAGCCTCGGCCCTGCACGGTGTCGGTCTCCGGGGCGTCGTCGTGGGCGATCGTCTCCAGGCCGAGGTGGCCTCCGGGCCGCAGCCATGTAAAGCACCGGGAGAAGAACGAGCGGTACACCGCCAGACGTTGATCACGGCCCAGACCGTCGCGGGCGAAGTGTTCGAAGGCGCCGAAGGACCAGACGGCGTCATAGGGCTGCGGCGGCGTGTGGTCCGCCCAGCCCTCGAGCCGGATCTCCGTGCGCTCGATGGGGTGCTCGGCGAGGTGGGCCGCCTGAGCCGCACTGATCGTCAGCCCCACCGCTTCGCATGCCCGGATTGCCTGCAGGAGGCGCAGCGGCCCCCCCCATCCACACCCGACGTCGAGCACCCGCCCCCCCGGCTCGTCGCCGAGCAGCGCACCGGCGAAGAACGCCACCTTCGCCCGCACCGCCTCCTCCAGCGTCCGGGCCCCGCCGGACCAGATCCCCGAGGAGTACGCCATCGTCTGGTCCAGCCACAGGCGGTAGAAATCGTTCGACACGTCGTAGTGCGCCCGGACCGCCAGCGGGGAGGCTCCCAGGCTCCCCGGCCCGCCTGCGCGCACGCCGGCCGCCTCGCCTGCCTCCAGGCACGCCGGCGGCTCCTCGACCGGGCCCAGCGGCGCACGCCAGCGCTTGGGGCGCTCGCGGCGCAGGAGGATGACCCGGTAAAGGGTCTGCTCCCGCAGGCGGAACAGGGCCTCGCCGGCGGCGAAGTAGCGGGCGAACGTGCGGTACACGCCCGCCCCGACCAGCGCCTCGGCCTCCGCGCGCCCGCGGCGTGCGGCCTCATGCCACGCCCGAAAGGTCCGGCGGTAGTGGTCGGGGTGGGCATCGAAGCGCTCGAGCCGAAACGCGGTCTCCCAACCGAGCACCATCTCCGAGAGCGAGGCTGGCATCGACTCCGGGAAGATGTCCCGGCGGATCAGCTCGGACAGCGGGCCACGCCGCGGCCGGCTGCCGGCGTGGCCGACCTGGTCGAGGCAGATGAGCTGGAGCCCGAGCCGCCCGTCCGGCTCGAGCCAGGAGGCGCAGCGCTCGAAGAACCGCCCGTACACCTCGACCTTCTCCTGTGCCGAGCAGCGGTCGGAGGCGAAATGCTCCGTGGCCTCGACGCAGGTGATGGCCCCGTACGGCTCCGCCGGCTCGTGGTCCACCCAGCTCTCGAGCCGGAACTCCACCGCCGGGGCGCCGCGCCGGCGGGCGAACGCCACCTGCGAGGCGCTGAGGTTGAGGGCCACCACCGAGGAGGCCCCGTGGGTCACGGCGAAGCGCTCGGCGAGCGCACCCCATCCGCAGCCGACGTCCAGCACCCGCCGTCCCCGGCAGTGGAGCTCGCCGGCGAAGAAATCGAGCTTACGGTGCTGCGCACGCTCGAGCGTGTCCGTAGGATCGCCCTCGTCCCAGAGCCCACAGGAGTAGACGAGACCGGGACCGAGCCACAGCCGGAAGAACTCGGCTGGCAGGTCGTAGTGGAGCGCCAGCGCCGCCGGGGACGTGCCCGCGGCGTCCAGGTCAAGGTTCACCGGGCTACGGCGGCCCGCCTGAGACCACCGCATCCGGGCCGAGCGCCGCCTGGAGCGCCTGCGCCATCTCGGCGAAGGTCCGGACGTCCTCAAGACGGCGCAGGACCGCCGTCGGCAGCTCCCGCTGCAGGCGCATCTCGAGCTCGACCACCAGCTCGGCCACGCTCAGGGAATCGATTCCGAGTTGGTCGAGGGTGGAGTCCTCGTGGATGCGCTCCGGCGCCACGTCGCACACTTCGACGATCAGCTCCCGCATCAGGCTGCGCAGGTCAATACCGTTTCCGTCCCGGGGGCTTCCATTCATTCGGAGGCGAGCCTATAGTACGCGGCGGGGTGGGAAGGCTTCGGTGGGTCTCGTTGGTCGCTCTTGTAGCGGCGCTTGGCGCATGCAGCAAGAGCACCCCAGCGACCTCCGTCAACGGAGGGGTCGGCCAACCGGCGGCGGGCAAGGTCGCCTGGCGCTTCGTCGGCCACCTCGACCAGAACGGCGGCGACTTCTCGGGCTACGGCTACCTCACCCAGATCGACGGGCTGAACGACAGCCAGCTCTACTCGAGCGCCGGGCAGCAGGGCGAGCAGACGGCCCGCTTCACCGTCGTCATCACGTCGCACCTGACCTCCCGCAGCAAGCTCCAGAACGTCACCATCGTGAACACGAGCGGCACGGCAACCGTCTACTACAACGATCAACCCGCCGGGAATTTCGCCGACCCCTCCTCCTTCGCGAAGGGCACGGCCATCGCCCAGGCCGGCGTCGACGGCCAGAACGTCCTGAACATCAACCCGAACAACCGGGACCAGGGCATCGCCGCGGCGACCGCCCAGCTCAGCCAGACCAGCGCGACCGGCTTCAAGGTCGATGGGACGTCCCACCAGTTCGGGCGCTCCGGCCTCGTGGAGCGCATGGCGCTGAACGGGGAGGGGACCCGCACCGATCCCGCCACACCCAAGTCGCTTATCGAGGTCGCCGGCGACATCATCGTCTCCGCCGGGTAGTCACGAGACGGACCCGGTAGCGTCGCTCGACCGCCTCGCGGCGGGGGCCGTTGCAGGCGGGCCGGCGCAGGTCGCCGTCGCCAGGTCCCCGGCCGCGCGGGAGGCGGCCTTCCGGCTCCGCTTCGAGACCGTGGTGGCCGAGGGCTGGGCGCAGCCCTCCGAGTACCCGTCAGGCCTGGAGCAGGACGCCGACGACGAACGGGCCATCATCCTGATCGGCGAGGAGCAGGGCGCGGTGGTGGCCACGGCACGGCTGATCCTGCCGTCGGAGATCCCCCTTCCCACCGAGCGGACGTGCGGGATCACCGTCGAGCCGCGCGGGGCCGTGGCCGACGTGGGCCGCATCGTCGTCGCCCCCTCCCACCGGCACCGCCGGCACCGCCTGCTCGTCCCGCTGCTGGCTGGGACCTACCTCGAACTGCGGCGGCAGGGCCTCAGCGTTGCCTGCGGGATGATGACCCCCGTGTTGCGCTCCTTGCTCCGCTTGCTGGGCTTCGAGCTGCAGGTGCTCGGAGCAGATCGCGCCTACTGGCACGCCCAGCGCGCCCCGGTCCGCTTCGAAGCCGCCGGGACCGCACCGGCATTGCTCTCCCGCTGGTCGGCCACCGGGGAGGGCTCGTGACCAAGACGATGACCGAGGCGCCGGCGCTGCAGGTCTCCGGCTTGTGGAAACGCTACGGGGGGACCGCCGCCCTGGCCGGGGTCGACCTCAGCATCGCACCGGGCGAGATCCTGGGTCTGGTGGGCCCCAACGGAGCCGGCAAGACCACCCTGATCTCGGTCGTGGCCGGCCTGCTCCGTCCCGACCAGGGCACCGTCCGGGTCGCAGGGGTCGACGCAGTCGCCCAGCCAGACGCCGTCCGGCCGCTGGTCGGGCTCGCCCCCCAGGCCCTGGGCCTCTATCCCACGCTGACCGTCCGGGAGAACCTGACCTTCTTCGCCCGGCTCGCCGGAATGGCCCCGGGCGACGCCCGGGCACGCGCGGCCTCGCTGGGGGCGGCCTTCGGCATGGCCGGCTCACTGGGGCGCCGGGTGCAGACGCTCTCCGCAGGCGAGCACCGCCGCATCCACGTTGCCTGTGCCATGGCCGGCCGGCCGCGGCTCCTGCTGCTCGACGAGCCCACCGCCGGTGTCGATCAGGCGGCCCGTGCTGACCTGCTCGACGCCGCGCGTTCTGCTGCCGCGACCGGGATCGCCATCTGCTACGCCACCCACCATCTCGGAGAGGTGGAGGAGCTCGGTGGATCGGTGGCGGTGCTGCACCATGGGCGGATCGTCGCCTCCGGCATGGTCCGTTCGCTGCTCGCCGCGTATGCCCGCCCCGTCGTTGAGCTGTCCTTCGCAGGGGCGCCGCCGGCGGTAGCCCCCGGGGACGGCGGGGTGCTGCAGGGCGACACACTGTCGATCCCGACCGACGACCCGGGCGGGACCATCGCTCGGGTGGTCGCCGCGGCGGGGCCCGACGCCGCTCGGCTCCGCTCTGTCGAGGTGCTGCGGCCGGGGCTGGGAGCCGTCTTCGCCGCCGTCACGGGCGAGCCCTATCCCCGAGAGGCGGCGCCCCCGGAGGCGGCCGGTGCACCGTAGCCGTGTTGTGGCCCGCCAGGAGCTGGTGCTCCTGGTCCGGGACCCGCTTCCCCTCGTGCTGCTGCTGGCCGTCCCGCTCGTGTTCATCGCGTTCCTGAAGCCGGCCGCGTTCCTGGCCCTCATCGTGGAGGGCTATCCGGGCACCAACGGTGCGGAGCAAGCGGTCCCGGGGGCGGCCACCACGTTCTCTCTGTTCGCCGTCGGCCTCGTCGGCCTCAGCTTCTTCCGCGAGCACGGGTGGGGGACCTGGCCCCGCCTGCGAGCGGCGGCATCGGTGAGCGAGGTCTTCGTGGGCAAGGTGGCACCCCTCGTCGCCTTCGCCCTCCTGCAACTCGGGTTCCTCTTCGCCGCCGGCATCCTCGCCTTCGGGCTGCGGGTCCGCGGGTCGCTCGGTGCCCTGGCCCTCTTCTGCCTGCCGGTGGCGATCGCCAGCGTCGCGCTGGGCCTCCTGCTCGTCGGCCTGGTCCGGACGCTCCCGCAGCTCAACGCCTGCGCCAACCTGGCGGCGGCGGTCCTGGCGGGGATGGGCGGTGCGCTCATGCCCCTGCGGCTGCTCCCCGGCTGGGTGCGAACCGTGGCCCCCGCGAGCCCCGCCTACTGGGCCATGCGCGGCTTCCGCTCCGTGCTGCTGGACGGGGGCGGGATGCGAGCGCTCCTTCTGCCCGGCGCGGTCCTGAGCGCGTTCGCCGCCCTGTTCTTCGTGGTCTCCCTTGGATTCTTCAAGCAGCGGCGCAGGCTGGGCTGGGGCTGAGCCCTTCGGCCGGACCCTTGGGTTGATAGGGCTACACGGGCCCGCCCGCGGCGGTGCCGGCGCCGGCGAGCACGAGCGCCGCGTTGTTCCCGCCGAAGCCGAACGAGTTCGAGAGCGCGTAGGCCCCTCCCACTGGCCGGGGCCGGCCTGCCACGATGTCGAGAGCGATATCGGGATCGGGGGTCCGGAAGCCGGCGACCGGCGGCACCGCACCGTCTCGCAGCGAAAGCAGCGTCACGATGGCCTCGACTGCGCCCGACCCACCAATCATGTGGCCGGTGGAACCCTTGACCGATGTGACCGGCGGCGGCCGGTCGCCGAACATCCTGCGGATCGCCCGAGCTTCGACGCGGTCGCCGTCGCGGGTGGAGGTGCCGTGGGCATTGATATGGCCGATCGCGCCCGGCGTCAGGCCAGCGTCCTCCAGCGCCAAGGCCATGCAGCGACGTGCCCCCTCCCCGTCGTCCGGGGGCGCCACGAGGTGGTGAGCGTCGCACGTGGCTGCGTAGCCGGCGACGTAGCCCAGCGGCGCCCACCTGGAGGCGATGGCATCCTCCCCACGAACCAGCACCAGGAAGCCGGCCCCCTCGGCGAGGACCAGACCGTCCCGGTCACGATCGAAGGGGCGGCAGGCCAGGTCGGGGCTCTCCGCATTGGCGCTCAACACGCCGAGACGCAGGAAGGAACCCACCACCCCGAGCGTCAGCATGGCGTCAACACCACCGGCGAGCACCAGATCCGCGGCACCTCGGCGCAGCAGTTCGGCCCCCTCGCCGATCGCCGAGGCCCCCGACGCGCATGACGTGGAGACCGTGTGGCACGGACCGCCGAACCCAAAGCGAAGCGCCAGGTGGGCGGCGACCGAGCTCGGCATGACCACGGGTGCGGTCAGGGCGCTGAGGCCACGCAGCCCGTGCTCGAGCAGGCCGCGGTACTGCGCCTCGATGGTTGCGGCGGCTCCGTATCCGATCCCGCAGACGACCGCGCACCTCCCGCGCTCGGGCAGGCCGTCCCGAACGCCTTCGAGGGCGTCCTCCGCGGCGGCGGTGGCGAGCAGGTGGATCCTGTCAAGCCGGCGGGCCTGCGGCCTGCCGAGGTGGCGCTTGGGGTCCGGGCCCTTCACCCGGGCCACCAGCAGGTGGGCGTCGGGGGGAAGCGCTGGGTCAGCGAACGGCTCAGCGCACGATCTTCCGGCGCAGAGGAACGCCCACAGCTCGTCGGGCGTCGAGCCTGCGGGCGTCTGGACGCCGATGCCCACGACGGCAACCGGGTTGCCTGGTGTTGGACCGCCGACGAAAACCATCAGTGAGCCTGGGCCGCTGAGATCAGATCGGAGGGGGGTTCAATCGGAGCGACTATGCCGAGCTGTTCCTCAATCGCCTGCGCAGCGTCGAGGCAGGCCTCCTCGCGGCATCGTCCACCGATGACTTGGACGCCCTGCGGGAGTCCTCCCGCCATTGCCCCGAAGGCGAGCCGGAGACCCTGAGCTCTCCGCGCCATATTGAACGGCTGCCGGGCGAGAAACGGTTCGCAGAATGCATCGAGCGCGTTGGCCTGTGCAATCAGACCGAGGGTGGGCCGGAGCGCCGCGGTCCCGCAGCGCTGTGAGGGAACGCGGAGCGACCCGCCGAAGCGGGTGCCAACCCCGAGGGGCGTCATCCCCGTTGCCGGGGCGACGGCGTCGCCGCCAGTCGATCTCCCCGGTGTCTTGGACGCGTCCCATGAGTTGAGCGTGGCGCCGCGCAGACCGCTCGTCGTAGGCCAACGGAGGGATAGCTCAGCGAGGTTCGTGCGCGCGAGCCGGATCGCGCCCGCGGTCTTGAGGCGCGCGCGATCTGTGGCGCGTCGACGTCGGAGGCGACGTACTCGAGCGGCACGAGTCCCCTCGGTGTGGGGTTCCCTACGGGGTCGACTTTCTCCTTGATCGTGCATCGCACTCCGTGAAGAGCACCCACCTCCTCACCGGCGACAAGACGCCGGTCGGCGTCATCCGCCGCACGGAGCGCCTCGTCAACGAGCACTACCGTGATCGCGTGAACCGACGGGTTGATGTTCTCGATGCGCATGATGCGACTCGACGACCTGAAGGACGCTTAGCTTCCCTTCGGCCACCGCGCTCACGATCTCAGCCGCACCCAACCCCCACGGCTCGCTGCCCATCAGACACCTCCTTCGCGGAAGACCGATCGTACTTCTCAGCGCCGGAGCGAGTGTGCCCGATCTCTGGAATGCCCGCAAAGTCGCGGGCAGGAGAGCAACAACCAACACGGGGATAGAATTTCGCTTCACGCCCTTCCGGCCGCCGACTTGCGTCTTGGGAAACGACGCGCCCGCCCCGAGCGTCACGACAGAGTGGTCACCCGTCAATTGACGCGGCCCCCCAGGTAGGACCTTAGCTGAGCGCCGATATCGAACGCCTGGTCAGTCAGCCGGGCCGACTCCTCCATCTCACCCGCAGGCAGCGCTACGTTCGAGGGTCCTTCTGCCCTAAACGCTTCGTTCTCACGGAGCGTGGTCTTCCAGGCTTCAGAGCGCCCACCCTGAGACCGAATCGTCCAGTTTCCCATGCGCCTGACTGTTTCTTTGAGTATGGAATGGCGTAGAGCGCCGCTTTGTACTCAAAGAATGCCAGCGGGTCGTCGCTCAGGCTGGGAAGCCACCACGCACAGTGGCGACGTCCGGGAACCAGTCAACGTGCCTCACGAACCCGCCCCTCGACCATGCTCTGCAACGGGTTCCAATGGACGCCAAAGTGCCGTCTGCCCTCCCGGCCCTCTAAATAAACGGCCGAACACCGCTTCGGCATGTGGGATAGCCACGGAGACGGCTTTCTCACGGAAGATGAGTTCTTGCGGGTGGGCCAGGGGGTTCTTGACGCCTACGGAACGTCGGAGGCGTCTCCGAGGGGCAAGGCCGTGATGGAGGGAATCCACGCTTTCTGGGCACGCCACCTTGAGGGCATGGGCACGCCACCTCGAGGGCATGGACCTCAACGAGGACGGTCGGATCAGCCGCGAGGAGTACCACGCGGCCCTCGAGGGCAACATCCGGGGAAATGACGGGGTCGAGGCCGTCATCGTCCCCTTCTGGGAGGCGATCCTCGACCTTGCTGACGAGAGCGGGGACGGCGCCCTCGATGTCTCCGAGTTCGTCAAGGTTTTGGCGGCCTTCGGGGTCTCCGAGCCGATGCGACGTACACATGTGGCAACATCGACGCCGACGGCAACGGCGAGATCACACCGGACGAGTGGCTGGAGGCCCTCCGGCAGTTCTGGACCAGCACTGACCCTGACGCATCAGGCAACACCCTCTTCGGGCGCTACTGACGGCGGCGTACGCACCTCGCCGCTGGACATCGCCCTCCGGTGGCCGAATCCGGCCAGCTCCGCCAAGGCATCGTGGTCGAGGGTCGGGTAGAGGACACCGTCGGAGCTCGCTCCCGTGACGGCGTCCCCCACGGCCCAAACTGAGCGGCCGCTCGGCCGGCCGGGCCCCCTCAAGAGGCTGCCACTCAGATGGCGGTGCGGCCGCCATCGGCGGCGATGACCGCGCCAGTCATGTAGCTGGCCTTCGGGGATGCCAGGAATGCGATGACCTCGGCGATCTCGCCGGGCTGGGCGGCCCTGGCCAGCAGGGTTGTGGCGCCGAGGGCCTCGCTCCGGGCCGCCCGCTGCACGTCGGTGAGGACGGGGCCGGGGGCGACGGCGTTGACTCGGACGCCGGCGGGGCTGAACTCGGCCGCCCAGGAACGGGTCGTCGACGCCAATGCGGCCTTGGTCGCGCCGTAGGCGGCGCCACCGGCGAGACCGATCTGGCCGGCCATGCTCCCGACGTTGACGATGCTGCCGCTTCCCCGAGCGGCCATCTTCGGTGCCAGCGCAGCGACGAGGAAGTACGGCGCTCGGACGTTGGCGGCGAAAAGCCGATCGAAGGTCGCCACGTCGAGCTCCGCCGTCGGTCCGAACCAGGAGAACCCGGCGTTGTTGACCAGGATGTCGACCCCGCCGACCTGCTGGACCAGAGCCTCCAGCTCGGCCGGATCGCTGAGATCGGCGGCCACGAAGCGCGCCTTGCCGCCCTCGGCGGTGATTGCGTCGACCACCGCCTCACCACGGCCGGTGTCGCGTCCGTGCACGATGACTTCGGCGCCGTGGCGGCCAAGCTCCTCGGCCGCCGCCTTGCCGATGCCGGAGGTGGCTCCGGTGACCAAGGCGCTGAGGCCCTCCAGGTCTCGCTGTCCGTTCATGTTCCGTCCTTTCAGCCGGAGGCCGGTCGGTGCCGGCATGGTTGTTGCGGGCGGGAAGGGGCCCCCTTCACAGCCCGGAACCGAGCCTGATCTCTCTCCCCAGCATCACTCCCAGCTCGGGCAACCGCGCTGACCAGAGTCTCGCCTTGATCAGACTAACCTGTCTGTCTACTGTTGTCAGGCACGTGGCACGGCTGGTCATGAGTCGCATGCACTCAGTGCAACCTGCATGGGCAGGGTCGAGACTCGCGGTGGTTGAGCGCTAGACCGGTGACCGCGCCACCCGTGACGCCGATGGAGACAGCGGACGGATCCGCTACGGCGCAGCCCTTCGCTGTTTTCCGACAGCGGGTGCAGGGGGCGTGGCCACATCAAGCAGTGCTGCGGCGGCCGACCGGGCGGCGGCGCCGGCACCGGAGCGGTCCTTGTCGAGGCGCGCCGCAACCGCTGCGCCGTCGTAGAGAAGTGCGAGCTGTCGACCGAGGCGCTTCGGGTCGCGGGCCCCGGCTGACTTTGCGAGGCCGGTGAACAGCGTCCTCAGCCATGTGCGGTACTCCTCTGTCAGCGCCCCGATGCTCTCGTCGGGTCGCGCTTCCGCAGTGGCGCTGACGAACTTGCATCCCCGGAAGGTTGTTCCCGCGAGCGCGTCCTGCACATCCGCAAAGATTCCGAGTAGACGCTCTCTGGGAGTGTCGTACCTGGCAAGCACCTGGGCCACGTGTTCGCGGCGGGCTTCGAAGTGCTCTTCGAGATATGCGCGAACGAGCCCATCCTTGTTCCCGAAGTGGGTGTAGAGCGATGCTTTCGCTACACCCGCCTCCTCAAGGAGGCGATCGATGCCGACGACGTGAACGCCCTCCTCATAGAAGAGCTTGTCCGCAACCGCCAGGAGGCGACGCCGCGGTCCCGGTTCCGACTCCGAGGAGCGCTTGTCGGGCCGGACTTCCTTGGTCTTCGGGGTGGTCGTGTTTCGCATGTGCTACCAGCATGACAGATGGATCTGTCTACGGGACGACAATGTGTGACTCCCGGTCGGGTTAGACCGACCTGTCTATGTTCGGCAAACGGACTTTTGACGGTCCGTTCCGCAAGAGTGGAGGGAACCGCGCTGAGGCGAACGATCCACATCAGGGGGACTACATCAACGCGGACGGGCCCATCGGGGGGGAGCACGGCATAGACAGACCTGTGGGTATACGCTGTCGACCAGACCGCTTTGATCACGACACGAGCTTAAGAGAGGGGTAAGCCCATGACGATTGACCCAGCGATCCGTGAGGCGGGTGGCGTGAAGATCCGTTTCGCCGAGGCAGGGGAGGGTGGGAGCGAAACGGCTGTCTTGACCTGCCCTTGGCCGGAGAGTCTGTTCGCATTCCGAAAAGTGTGGGGCCGCTTGGCGGAGCGCTTCCACCTGGTTGCGATCGATCTCCCCGGGTTTGGACGGTCGGAGAGGCGACTGGACCTGTTCTCGCCCCCGGCGATGGGTGCCTTCCTCGCGCAGCTCGTTAGGGAGTGGGATTTGGGTCCCGTCCACATCGTCGGCCCTGATGTCGGCACGGCCGCAGCGCTCCTTGTGGCGGCTAGCGATCCCGAGCTGGTGCGCAGTCTCGTGATTGGTGGCGGCGCTACGGCCGTTCCATTGCGGGTGGGCGGCGCACTGAAGGACATCATCGAGGGTCCCGTCTACGACGCGATCCCTGGCGGTCCCCCACCCGCAGGCGTCCGGGATGACTACCTGGAGTCCTACGCCGGAGACCGGTTTGTCGAGTCAGCTCGGTACGTCCGCACCTACCCCCGGGAACTCCCCAACTTGGCCGAACAGCTGCCAGGAATCAAGACGCCCGTTCAAATCGTGTGCGGACGCAATGACGAATTGGTCCCACCTGCCAATGCAGAATTTCTTCACGAGCGATTGCCCAACAGCAGAATGGACCTTCTGCCGGCAGGCCACTTCGCGTGGGAGGAAGTCCCGGATCTGTACGGCGACATCCTGATGAGTTGGCTGAGCACCGGATATCGCGAAGCTTCTGAACCGTCCATGGAGGAGTGACACCGTGGCGGCCCCGTCCTTAACCACCCGAACAACGACAACCATCCACTGTCAAAGGAGAGCACCCCATGCCGATGATCGACGTGTACGCCACGACGGGAACGTTCGCAAGCAGATCGGGGCTGGCAAAGGACCTTGCCGCGGCCATGATGCGGTGGGAAGGCGTACCCGAGATCTCGCTGTTCCTGGACAACACAGCGGCGTTCATCCACGACCTCGATGCCGAAGCGCTGGCGAATGCTGCCGGTGACAGCAATTACGTCCGCGTCCAGATCCTGACGCCCGTCGGAGTCCTCGCTCGTAGCAAGCAGCTCGGCGTGGTGAAGGAGATGACCGACATCATCGCCACCGCCGCTGGCGACCCCAGTCTCGTGGAGCGCACGTGGGTGCTCATCACCGAGGCGCCCGAAGGCGGTTGGGGCATCGACGGACACGCCTACACTGGCGCCGACATCGCGGCGGCCGCCCGCAAGGAGGTCGCCGGAAGCTGATCATGCGGTGCCAGCGCAGGCTCATATCACCGAAACGCCGCATCCCACCTGTGGATGATCTCCAATCCGGGCGCGGCGGCCACGCCGACCTTTCCCGACGTAGAGAGAAAATGCCATAAATTCCCGCGCCGCCGCTCACGCAGGAGGACGTCAACATATCGACACCGCCCAGGCCTACGGCAACGAGGAGAGCGTCGGACGGGGACTGCGCGACAGCGGCGTGCCGCGCGACGTGCGGATATTCCCCTGATCTCGCCTGACGCCCAGGAATCGGTCGTAACGCCGGGCTCCGGCCTGCCGGATCCCTCTAACATAGCCCGGTGGCCACGTCCAAGGCTCTCGACCGCACCTTCCGGATCACCGTCGCCGTCAAGGGCCTCGACGGCCTGCTCGAGGTTCTCGGTGGCGTGGCCCTGCTCTTCGTGTCGCCGCGCTCCATCAACCACATCGTCCGGGCGCTCACGGCGCATGAGCTGGCTCAGGACCCCAGCGACGTCGTCGCGCGCCACCTCCTCCACTCGGCGAGCCAACTTTCCCCGTCCACCACCCTCTACGGCGCCGTCTACCTCCTTGCCCACGGAGTGGCGAAGGTGGTCCTCGTCGCTCTCGTGCTTCGCAACAAGCTATGGGCCTACCCGTGGATGATCGCCCTGATCCTGGCGTTCATCGCCTACCAGCTCTACCAACTCACGATGAAGCTCTCGTTTGGGCTCCTAGCCCTCACGTTGTTCGATGCCCTTGTCGTCTGGCTGACCTGGCGCGAGTACCGATCGAAGCGGGCAGTGGTCGAGAGTGGAGCGCCCGCCAGCTGATTCCCGTGCGCCGCCACACCGCCACCCCCACGCTCCGCCCAGGTCCTGGCGGCCGGTCTCGGTGTGGTGGACGACCGGCCCAACTCAACAACCACATGAAACTGTGGGGCGCATAGTCGTGTTGTGCGAAACCAAACCGCGGAGCCCCATCAATAGGTGCTCCGCGGTAGATCCGGGCGTACAATTCTGTGAGTACAGGACCCCGTAGAGCACGGGTGGGTACTCACAGAATGTCTGGCGCAGCGTCAGCCCCCGACCGACCAGCGACCCTGCGTCGGCTTGGCTTGGCTGTCGCAGCAGTGATGGTTCTTGCAGGCTGCGGGCGGGGCGTCGCCACAACATCGGCCGCGCTCACACCGCAACCACCTCAGGCGGCCCCCGCGGCGGGCGGGGAGGCGCCGGTGCCGTCAACGCTGCCCGCTGCTGCTGTCCGGGCGCCCGTGGATCCGACGCCTGCGCGCCCGACAATCGTCACGACAGCCCCAACAAGGGCCCCCGCTGGCCGCCAGGCTGCAGGGGCGGTCCCCCCAGCCACCGCGAGTGAGGGCGCCGTCCCGGCTGTTGCGACGCCAACGGTCACCCCCAGCACTACCGGGACTGCGACTCCAATCCCGCATCCCTTCGGTCAAGCGACGATTCCCGTGCGGTGCGGTCCGCTCGCCGGCGGCCATCCGGCCCCGCAGTGCCCACCCGGATAACCGGGTCTCCGAGGCACCAGCGCCCTGGTAAAGGCGCATAATGTTCGCCGGTTGTGGCGGCCGTCTCGGGGGGGAGAGGACATGAGTTCAGGCAGGTTCATGCTGGTGGTGGCGCTCGTAGCAGGTCTCGTGGTGGTGGCTCCGGCAGCGATTCGGCAAGCACCGGCTCGCGCGTTCGATCCGACCAAGGCGCCGGAGATCCAAGACCGTCTGCTCGATGGGCTCGCCGACTTCGAGCTGAACCCGGCTGGCGAGATCAGTACCAAGGACGTCGGCGTGTCCTATGTGCCGAAGAAGGATGACGGGTGCGGGCTCAAGGACAAGAACAACATTAGGTCAACCAGAACTGCCTCAACCTCTCGGATCCGACACTGCAAGGCCGCTCACAGGCCCAGAACGAGACGTCGATCGCGATCGATCCGAACGACTCGAAGCACGTGGTCGCAAGCTTCAACGACTACCGGCGGGGCGACGGCAACTGCTACGGCGCCTACAGCCAGGACGGGGGTAACAGCTGGAGCGACAGCACCATCCCGATGGGATTCACGAAGGGTGGTGCGTACGGGGCGGTTCGTGAGTATTGGCAGGCCGGCGGCGACACGTCGGTGGCGTGGGATACCCGAGGCAACGCGTACCTCTCCTGCCAGATGTTCCAGCGGGGATTCCCCGTGAGCAGCAACCCCGACCTGTCGAGCGCCTTCTTCGTGTTCCGATCGACCGGCAACGGCGGGGCTTCATGGAACTTCCCGGCCCGTCCGGTCGCGCAGAGTCCTGATCCAGCCGGCACCGGCAACGCCGCGTTCCTCGACAAGCAGCTGATGACTATTGACAACCACGTCGCCAGCCCGTTCCGGGATCGTGTCTACGTGACCTGGACGACCTTCGACGTCGACGGCACCGCCTACATCTACGAGGCGTTCTCGAGCGACTATGGCGAAACGTTCAGCACCCCCCACGTGGTGAGCAGCGACAGTGCTCTGTGCGGGCAAACCTACGGCCTGCCGACTCCGCACGGGCGCTGCAACGAGAACCAGTTCTCCCAACCGTTCAGCGGCACTGACGGCGCTCTCTACGTCGCCTGGGCGAACTTCAACAATGTGGTGTCGGGCTCCGACAACCGGAATCAGATCCTGCTGGCGAAGTCGACCGATGGGGGCGTCACCTTTGGTGCGCCGGTCAAGGCGGCCGACTACTACGACCTGCCGGACTGCAACACCTACCAGGGAGCTGGGGCGGATCCTGGACGGGCTTGTGTGCCGGAGAAGGCCGGCACCTCGCACTCGATCTTCCGTGCCGCGAACTACCCGTCCGGCGCCGTGAGCCCGTCGAATCCGGCGCAGGTCGTCGTGACCTACGGTTCCTACATCAACCAGTTCTCGAAGGAAGCAAACGGTTGCATCCCTGCCGGATTTGCGGCCAGCGGCAACAACACGTTCAGCGGGGTCAAGACCGTGGGCGCCTGCAACAACAAGGTCCTGCTCACCGTCTCCACCGACGGAGGGTCCACCTTCAGTGGCGGCGCTGCCGGTGCCGACCCTCGAACACAATCGACGGTGAACCTCCCGGCTCAGGCCGGCAGCGACCAGTTCTGGGAGTGGGCGGCGTTCGCCGACAACGGAACCCTCGCCGTGTCGTACTTCGACCGATCCTACGGCGCGGACGAAACGTCGGGCGCCTCGGACGTCAGCCTGTCCGGCTCCCGTGATCTCGTCTCGTTCGGAGTCTCCCGGGTTACGTCCTCGTCGATGCCCCCGCCGACTCAGTTCGCGGGCCAGTTCTACGGTGACTACACGGGTCTCGCCGCCGCAGGCATGGCGCTTCCGCTCTGGATGGACACCCGCGACAGCGACCTCTTCACCTGCCCGGGTGTCACGCCGCCGACGGTGTGCACCGGTACCGAGAGCGGGGGCTTCCAAGCCGGCGTGGTTGCCAACGACCAGGACATCTTCACCGCCTCGGTCCCCATTCCGACACACTGACCGGCCGTGTCCGGCCACCCGCTCTGACGACAATCGCATCACAGAGAAGGGCTCCAGACCTTCTGACACGAGAATTCCCCGGCAGTGCGCGGCCATGGAGGGGTCGACCACTCTTCGTGGTCAAATTCGGGCTCGCTATCTTCCTATAACACCCGTTTTGGGTACCTGCAGAAGCCACCGAACCCAACTGTGGCTGTTTGACCGCGCCAGGCGCGGTCAAACAGCCAAAGATGCGCCGAGACCCGCCCACCAGGTATGAGGGCAACCACAGAACGTGGTGACGCTGGAGCGACGCAGCCGGTCCGCCGGCCCCCTCCCGCGCGCCGAGCTTCCAGGACCGAACGCCAACCGGCCAAGCGCAGAAATCACTCACAAGTATTGACTTCGCGCCCGCTGGTTCCTAATCTCGTGGCGTTCGGGCGCGAGAAGGGCGAGCGATGCGTTCAGGGTTTGCGGGACAGGGTGCATCGCGCCCGGCGGCGCCGGACCGGGACACCCGGCGGGCCTGACGGGTGCCTGCGTGGGAAGCACTCCAGAGTCTCGTCACGCTGCTCAAGACCCTTCCGACCGGGGTCGTCGCCCAGGACCACATCGGCCTCCGGCGCCCCAGCGCCGTGGCGGACCTACCGAGGGTGGTTGCCTCGGTCGGTGAGGTCCAGGACTTCCCGGCCGGCATCGGGGGACTGGTCGGCAGCCACAAGGTGTCCAACACCTCCTGGTCGTCCGACACCGGAAGCAGGACCTCGGGGACCTTCACGATCGAGTTGTGGGCCGGCGACGAGACGACCCTTGTCAACCTCGCCACCGCGGTCACCGGCAAGCTTGAGGACCCCGTGGCGACCGCCGGGGCCGGATTCGGCAAGCTCGCCGCTGCCTCGGTCGGCCCGATCAACCTGACGACCCTCGACGGACTTCAGGCGGGGGGCGCGACCGGGCTCCGGCTCCCGATCGCTGCCGCGTTCTCCTTCGAGGCCGTCACCCCGACCCAGACGGGACCGGGCGGGATCATCCAAAAGGTTCACGTGGACCTGCACGAACTCGACACCAGCGACGTCAACGAGGCCATGGACCTTCCATGACCACCTGAGGCGAGGAGGCAACGGAGATGGCAGAGGCAATCACCGAGATGATCATCCCGGGCACCTACATCGAGGTCCGGGCTGAGGGCCTCATCGGTGTCTCAGGGATCGCCACGGGCAACCTCGGGGTGGTCGGCACGGCGAGCAAAGGCCCGGTCGGGTCCGTGCAGATCCTCTCCGCCTTCGCCGACGCCACGGCTACGTTCGGCCCCCCGGATGCCTGGGCCGGCGGGACCAACAGCGAGCTGACGCTCACCCGGGCGCTGCACCAGGCCTTCGCCAACGGGGCGTCCACGGTGTACGCCGTGCGAGCCGCGGCGGGGACGCCGGCCCCGGGCTCCCGGGCCCTCCTCAAGGGGCCGGACACGGTGGCGACGCTGACGGCAAAGTCGCCCGGCACCTGGTCCGGTGACATCACCGTGGCCGTCAAGCCCGCCTCGGCCAACGCCTTCGTCGAGCCGCGCGCCGTCCCCGTGGACGGAGCGGGCAACGTGGGCGCCCTCCTGCCGAACATCGTCCCGTCGCCCCGCAACGCGGTGAAGGTGACGAAGGGTGGTACCGGCCAGACCTCCCGCCTCGCCCTCGTGCCCCAGCCCAGCCCGCCCGGCGCGCCCAGCACCGGGACCGTCGTCGTCAGCCCGACCACCGGCAACCTCACCTTCGCCCCCACCGACAAGCCCGCCGCGGGCGACACGGTCAGCGCCACCTACACCGTCGCCCAAGCGGCCGCCCGGGACATCGAGATCCGGTACGGCAACGTGAAGGAGACCTACACCGTCGCCGACGCTCTCGACATCGCCAACGACCTGGCAGCCTCGACGTTGGTGGATGTCGCGCCGATCGCGCCGGCACAGGCATCCAACCTGCCGGACCTCACGCCGACGGCGCTGCCCCTGGCCGGCGGTTCCAACGGCGAGGGGGCCGGAACGGCCGACTACACGGCGGCGCTTGCCGTGCTGGACGCTCAGGACGTCAACATCGTCGTGCTGGCCGGGCAGAGCTTCGCCAACGCCAGCGCGGCCCTCCTCGCCCACGTCGAGAACGCCGAGAACAACGGGCTCGACCGCATCGCCGTCGTCGGGGCCGACGCCGACGACGTCCCGACGGTCCAGGGCAACGCCGACTCGGTCGGCGACGACCGGGTCATCCTCGTGGCCCCGGGCATCGTCGCCACCGATCTGGCCTTGGGCACGCCGGTCAAGCTCCCACCGGCGTACTCCGCGGCGGCGGTCGCCGGCCTCATCGCCTCCCTGGCCGTCCAGGTGAGCCCCACCAACAAGGAACTCGCCGTCTCCGGCCTCACGACCTACTACAACGACGGCATGCTCAAGGCCCTCCTGGGGAGCCGCGTCCTGCCCCTTGAGCGCAAGTCCGGCTTCCGGGTCGTCAAGGGCATCACGACCGACAGCGGCCCCTTCCGCCAGATCTCGGTCCGCCGCATCGTCGACTACGCCAAGGCCGGGACCCGGATCGGGTCGCTGCCCTACATCGGGCGCCTCAACAACGCCCGGGTCCGCGGGGCGATGCAGGCCACGCTGAACGGTTTCCTCTCCGACATGGTGCTGAACGAGGCACTGACCGAGTTCACCGTCACCGTCACGGCCACGCGGGAGCAGGAGATCGCCGGCCTCGCCCTCGTCACGATGCTGCTGAAGCCGACCTTCAGCATCGACTACGTGAAGGTGATCATGAACCTGTCGTAACCGCCGCAGGTCAAGCCACGATACTGCCCACGCAAGGAGGAGGAACCTCATGGCCAGCAACACCAACGTCTTCCGTGGCTCCGACGGATCCATCGTCCTTGCCGTCGACACCGGCGCCGAGGGCGACCTGGCCAAGGGCGTCATCGAGAGCTACTCGCTCACGCCCATCGGCAGGGTCACCGGCGTCGAGGTCCACGTCGACTCCGACGTGCAGGCCTTCCACGAGCTGGGCCAGCGCTACCCGACCGAGCTGCGCTCCGGCAACGTGAACGTCTCCGGCAGCATCGCCCGGGCCTTCATCAACGGAGCGCTGCTCAAGCTCCTCCTCGGCGACGCTGCAGCCTCCCGGCCCGCTGGCGCCTTCGTGAACCCGTCCTTCAACATCAGCCTCCGTGCCGAAAACCCCGCCCGGGCGGGCATCTCGTCCACCGTCACGATCCACGGCGTCAAGATCGACGAGTGGTCCTACTCCCTCCCGGAGGACGACTTCGTGATGGAGCAGGTCACGTTCAAGGGTCTGTGGATCAGCGTCGAGGACGCGCAGGCCTCCGCATAGGAGGAACAGCGATGGGGACTTCGGGCTACCTGAGCGTGGACGAGTTGCTGGCGGGGGCCGCGCTCTGCCACGACATCGAGATCCCGCCTGGCGTGCTCGGGCCGACCGGCCCGAGCGGGACCGCGGGGGCT
>WNFD01006079.1_pt1 | contig 22264 bp, 20 predicted proteins | sample 5400491 | NCBI WGS metagenome assembly WNFD01 (sample SAMN13153343, study PRJNA577476) | soil metagenome | isolation source: 120 cm saprolite under Douglas fir tree site 2 hole 2 replicate 2 | place: USA:California | collected 2015-04-18
CTGAGGTCGGGCGGCGTGACGCGCACGACCTGGGCCGCGATCGCCGCGGTGAGGCCATGATCGCCCGCTCGCTTGGCGGTCCATGCATCGAGCGCCCTGCCTTTGAGCTGCAGCATCTCTTCCACCGTGCCCCCGGCGGAGGTCACGCTCTTCGCCAGCTTGTTGCCGCCGCCCAGGCGCCCCGCGACCGAGATCAGGAGCCGCGTGGTGGCTGGGACCTCGCCCAACGCCGAGGCCAGGCTCTCGGCACGGGCGGCGGGCAACATGATCACGGCCACCACTCGATAGGGGTCGAGGAACGGCGCCTGCAGCACCGAATCCTGGAGGCGCGCGGCGTTCAGGCCCTGCCCCTCGAGGCGGTCGAAGCCGAAATCGGAGACGAGCTCCGACCGCCACGCCTCGAGCGTGGTCCGGGCTTTCTCATCGACCAGGAAACGCTCCTCGCCGTGAAGCAGGAGGATGGCGGCGCGTTGCTTGGGACTCGCCATTGCCTCCGATCGTAACCCGCGACCTGGTGTCACATGGGAAGCGTGATGGTGCCCTCCTGGTCGGTGCGCAAGACGCTCGGGGGCAGGGCGCGCGCAAGGCGCCCTGATGCAAGCGAGGCGATGAGCTGTGCGCCGGAGGCGGCCCGCTCGAGATCGGGCGATGGCAGGCTGCGTCCGCCGGCGGGCAGCAGCAGGTAGGTGCAGGGCCCGGCCAGCCGTGCCGCCGCGACTGTCTGAGCGTCGACGTCGAGGTCGCTCAAATCGCAAAAGCTGCGTCCCGAAGGTGCGACCACGCGGAGCCCGAGGTAAGCGGCGCCGACCTGGTCGCCGGGCGCGCCGGGCTCCGGTGACAGGACCTCGAGCCTGAAGCCGGCCGCCTGGAGCACCTCGCCCGCGAGCGCGCGCACGACCCGGGCGCCGCGGGCGATCGCTTCGAAGGCTGCCGTCCGCCAGGCCGAGCCGGTGAGCTGGGCGTCAGGAATTACCACCGTCCCTGCCGCCCGATCCAGGCCGGCGAAGCCGCCGATGTGGCCGAGGCCCGGTGCGGTGATCGCGAGCACGTCCAACCTGACTTGCCAGGGCGGGAGGATCTGGCCGAGCTCGTCCTTCAGCCGTGTGGGGCTGGGACCGCCGTCGATGAGGATGGCTCCCTGCGCGCTGCGGAAGAGCACCGCCTGCCCATCGCCCACTGAGAGGACGCTGACCTGGGGTGGCGCATTCGCCCACATGCCCAGGGCGGCTCCCGCGATGAGGGCGGGAGCCAGGACCGCGGCCGCCAACGCGAGCGGACGGCGCCGCGGGCCGGCGTGGTCGCCCGCCATCAGCGCGCCGAGGCTTGCGTAGTAGGCCAGGCCGGCCCAGGTCGGGAATCGCACCACCGGGATCGCCGCCGCGGGGAGCCGGGCGAGCAGGTAGCCGACCTGTTCCAGGTAGGCGAGAAGCCCGGCCAGCGGAATCGCGGCGAGGCGCGCCACTTCTGGAAAGAGCGAAAGCGGACCGAGCGCAAGGCCGGCCGCCACGATCACGGGCAGGATGGGCAGGACGAGGGCGTTGGCGATTGGAGCCACTGGTGAGAGGACGTGGAAATCGGTTGCCATCATCGGCAGGGTGCCGACCTGCGCCGCGCACGTGACCGCGAACGGTTCTCTTAGCACGTGCGGAAGCCAGCGGAGGCGCCGCTCGATCGAGGGTGTGAGCAGGATGATCGCGGTCGTGCCCGCGAAGGAGAGCTGGAAGCCGACGTCCCATGCGAGGTCCGGGCGCCAGGCGAGCATCGCGGCAGCGGCCAGCGCGAGTGACGTCCACACGTGTGAGGGCCGGCCGAGGCTGGCGGCGATGATGGCGATCGCGCCCATCGCAGCCGCGCGAATGGCCGCCGGAGTCGCGCCGCCCGCGAGCGCATAGAGGCCGATGAGGCAGACGGCAGGCCAGGCCGCGTACCCCCGGAGGATCGGACGGAGCGCCCCCTGCACGATGCGGGCGAAGACCGCGACCTTGAGCCCGCTGAGGACCAGCAGGTGGATGAGACCGGTCGCGATCAGCGCCTGCTGGAGCTCGGGCGGAATTCCGCGCCGGATGCCGAGCACGACGCCGAGGAGGACGGCAGCGTGCGGTGCCGGGAGTGCGTCGACGAGCGCCGCGGTGTAGCGCGTGCGGAGCCAGGACGGCAGCGCCGTCAGCCCAGTTGCCGGGTTGGTCACGTTGAGACTGGTGGTATCCAGCTCGAGGTATGCGTGGCGCTGCGCGAGGTAGGCGCGGCGATCGAAGGACGGCAGGTCGCGGGGCAGCGCGAGCTTCCCGGTGGCGGTCACCTGGTCGCCGAAGCCGGCCTCCACCGGCCCTCGCCAGCGAACCATCAGGTTGCCGGCGTTCGAGATCGCCGCACCGCCGACGAGGATGAGATCCGGCTCGACGAGAACTTCCGATCCGCCGGCAGCCGCGCGGCTGTCGTCGGCCACGCGGCCGGTGATGGTTGCGGTCTGGCCCGCCACGGCGAAGGCGCGTGAGGCCGCGCTGGGGTCAGACCCGGGAAGCTCCGCCCGGCCGACGCCAAGCAGCGCCGCCATGAGCGCGAGGGCCAGCACGGCGGGACGGATCGCAATGGCAAGGACCAGGAAGGGAATGGCGAGCGCGACCGCGACGGCGCCGATCCATGACTGCGACGGCGCAATCACGACCGCGGCCGCGAGCGCGATCGACCATGAGAGCGCGATCACAAGGAGTGGGACCTGCGCGATTGATCGCAGATCGCGACTCGCGTTCGGGTTGTTCACAGCGTGAGGTAGTGGCGCGCGATCACAAAGTCGGCCTCGCTCATGCCCAGCACGTCGACGAGCTCGCGAGTATTTTGAAATCCGCCGAAGTTCACGCGGTAGTCGATGACATCCTGCGCAAAGGCGCTGCTGAAACCGGGCACGACCTCGAGCTCTTCGACTGTGGCCGTGTTGAGGTTGGTCCGGGTGACGACCGTGGCGCCGGCAGTGCCTTTCGCGAACGGGACCTTCACCTGCTCTCCGTCCTTGAGGCGGCCCGCCAGGTTGGGCAGGCGCGTGATGTCGGCTTCGACCGAGAGCCCTCCGGCGGCGGCGATGGCGTCGTAGACACGATCCCCGCGCTTCATCCTGTAAAGGCCCGGGTGCTCGACCGCGCCCACCACGTGCACCAGGAGACCCGCCGGCGCCGGCACGTCGAGGTTCCCGGCGGCCGCCGCCGCGGCGGGGCTGATGACGGGCGGCCTTGTGTTCGAGGAGCTGTATAGGTAAGCCCCCGCCACCGCGCCTATCCCGAGCAGGACGGGTAGGGCGAACGCGAGGAGCGGCTTCCAACCGGGAATGAGGCTGAGGTGGCGACGCATGGGTGCGAGGCTAGGACGCGGGCCGGAACACGCCAACCCAGCCTGTTAAGGCCCCCGTCTGCAAGCGGCTGGTTCCGGGGGAAGGATTCGAACCTTCGGTCGAGGATCCAAAGTCCTCTGCCTTACCTCTTGGCCACCCCGGAAAAGGTTGCCTGGTTACCAATGTTTACCCAGCGCCGAGATCGGGCCCGCCCGGGCAAACAGAGTATGCGGAACGCTCCGATCGGCCTGAAGCGTGACCTGGCGGCGGTCAGCGGCGTTCGGTCTTGCAATGAGAGCCGTGCTGGTTTCGGTGCTCGTCCTGCTGACCGCGGCTTGCGGCGCCTACCGTTATCCGGGCCAATCGCCGGCCGGAACCGGGACGGTGAGCGGGCAGGTGACGGCCGTTCCCTGCTCGCCGGTCGAGGTCCCCGACCAGCCCTGCGCGGGCCGGCCGGTTTCTGGTCTGGAGATCGATTTCAGCGCCGGCGGGATCACGATAGGTACGCAAACCGGCCCCAAGGGCGGTTATGCGGTCGAGCTGGCCGCCGGGACCTGGAAGGTGAGCATCAACGGCAGCAAGATGCGGATCATCAGCGGTCCGCAGGCGGTGACGGTGGAAGCGGGCTCCAGGGTGGTCGCAAATTATGTCGTCGATTCGGGAATTCGCGTTCCGGTCAGTAAGGAACCATCCACAAACCCCCACCCACCCGAGGGGGGACCTGCGCCGGCCGCAGCGTAGTGCCGGGCCGGCGACGGCCGCAACCCTGCCTGTTAAGGAAAAGCCAGATAGCTGCTGAACCTCCGCACCCGGCCCCGTCCACTGTGGCCCCCGCGCCGAAGGCGCGGGAGGCAGCCTCCCACGGGGTGGGGAGGTGAAATGGGGTCAGGGGACCAGGTTGATCAGCCTGTCCGGGACGTAGACGACCTTGGACGGCTTGCCTCCGTTGAGCGCCGCGCGGACCCGTTCGCTCGCCAGCGCCGATGCGAGCGCCTGCTCCTGCGACAGCCCCGCCGCCACCGTCATCCGGTCTCTCACCTTCCCCCCGACCTGGATTACGAGCGTCACCTGCGGCTCGGCCGCGGCCGCAGCGTCGAACTCGGGCCACGGCGCGTCCGCGAGCAGGCCTCGTGCCGGTCCGCCAGCACCCAACCGCTCCCACATCTCCTCACTGACGTGAGGGCCGATCGGGTTCAGCAGCTTGACCAGCGTTTGCACCGCGGAATCCCAGCCCGCGTCGCGCGCCCCTCCCGCCTGCACGTAATCCTGCATCGCGTTGGCGAGCTCCATCAGGTAGGCGACGGCCGTGTTGAAACGCAGGCCGTCGTAGTCGTCGGTGACGTTCTTGACTGTCTGCGCCACCTTGCGTCGCAGCAGCGTGGGATCGGCAGCGGCGGTCGAGCCGCCAGTCGCTTGGATCGAGCCCGGCTCCAGCACGAGGCGCCACACCCGATGCAGGAACTTGACGACCCCATTCAGGCCGGATTCGATCCATTCGACGTCCTCTTCAGGCGGACCGATGAACATCTCGTAGATGCGCCCGGCGTCGGCGCCCTGTTTCTCCACCAGCTCGTCCGGTGACACACCGTTGCCGGCCGATTTCGACATCACCTGCCCGCCGCGCTTGACCATGCCCTGGTTGAAGAGCCGCATGAACGGCTCGTCGGCGTCGAGCATGCCCGCGTCGTGCAGCACCTTGATGAAGAACCGCGAGTACAGCAGGTGCAGAATCGCGTGCTCGACCCCGCCCGTGTATTGATCGACCGCCATCCAGTGGTTGGCGAGCTCGGGATCGAACGGCTCCGTTTCGTCATGTGGGCTCGCGTAGCGGAGGAAGTACCAGGACGAATCGACGAAGGTGTCCATCGTGTCGGTCTCACGGCGCGCCTCTCGACCGCAGGTTGGGCAGGTCGTGCGCCAGAACTCGGGGTTGTCCGCCAGCGGCCTGTACTCCTTCGGCAGAAGCACCGGCAGCTGATCAAGCGGCACCGGCACGATGCCGTCGACCTCGCAATACACGATGGGAATCGGGCAGCCCCAGTAGCGCTGGCGTGAAATCAGCCAGTCGCGCAGGCGGTACTTCACCGTCCGCTTGCCGATGCCCTTCTCCTCGAGCCACGCGATGATGCGGTCGGAGCCGGTCTTGCTGTCGAGGCCGTCGAACCGGCCGCTGTTCACCATCACCCCCGGCCCCACGTACGCCACACGCAGATCGCCCCCGTCGCCGCGCGGAGGAACGATCACCTCGCGGATGGGCAGGCGGAACCTCTCCGCGAACTCGAAGTCGCGCTCGTCATGCGCCGGCACGGCCATGATCGCGCCGGTGCCGTACGTAACGAGCACGTAATCCGCGACCCAGATCGGGATCTTCTCGCCGTTGAGCGGGTTGGTGGCGAAGGCGCCGGTGGCGACGCCGGTCTTCTCGCGTTCGGTGGACAGGCGCTCGATGTCGCTGGCCTTACGCGCCTTGGCCACGTATTCACGCACGCCGGCCTGGTTCGCGGCCGTCGTGACCTTCTCGACCAGGGGATGCTCCGGCGCCAGCACCATGAACGTCGCCCCGAACAACGTGTCGGGTCGCGTCGTGTAGATGCGAATCGACTCGCCCTCGTGCCCTTCGACCGGGAAGTCGACCTCAGCCCCCTCACTGCGTCCGATCCAGTTCGCCTGCATGACGCGCACCTTGTGAGGCCACTTGTCAAGGAGCTCCAGGTCGTTCAGCAGGCGCTCGGCGTAATCGGTGATCTTGAAGAACCACTGCTCGAGGTCGCGCTTCTCGACTTCCACGTCAGGGTGCCGCCAGCAGCGCCCGTTGATGACCTGCTCGTTGGCGAGCACGGTCTTGTCGACCGGGCACCAGTTCACGGGCGCCATGGCGCGATACGCCAGCCCGCGCTTATAGAAAAGAAGGAACAGCCACTCCGTCCAGCGGTAGTAGTCGGGCAGACAGCTGGTGACCTCGCGGTTCCAGTCGTAGAGGATCCCCAGCATCGCCAGCTCGCGCTTGAACGTCGCGATGTTCTTGAGCGTCCACGCTTGGGGGTGGACGCCGCGCTTCATGGCCGCGTTTTCCGCCGGCAGGCCGAACGCATCCCATCCGAACGGGTGCAGGACCTCGAAACCCTGCATGCGCTTCATGCGCGCGAGGACGTCGCCCATCACGTAGTTGCGGGCGTGACCTACGGTCATGTCGCCGGACGGATACGGGTACATGACGAGGTCGTAGTACTTGGGCTTCGGCGATCTGTCCGACGCGTGCATGACGCCGCGATCGGCCCAGACCTTCTGCCACTTGGGCTCGATGTCCTGGGGTACGTACGTGCTACGTGCTGGCTTCGTCGCCATGGGCTTTGAATTTTAGATGGGCGACTTCGTGGCCCACGATCGCCGCCAGGACCAGGCCGGCGCCCACCGCCTGCAGCAGACCGAACCGCTGCCCCGCCAGGATGACCGCCGCGGCCACCGCCCACGCCGGCTCGGTGGCCAGGATGAGCGCGGTCCGGCTCGCGCTCAGGTGCTGCTGAGCCCAGGTCTGGATGTAGAAGGCGAGCGCCGAAGCGAAGACCCCGGTGATCACGATCGCGAGCCACACGCCCGGGCTCGGAGCCCGCAGCGACCAGGATCCGCCCCCTGTGAAGATCAGCGCGCTAGTGCCCATCTGCATCATGGCCAGAGGCGCAGAGCGCAGTCCCGGCGACCAGCGGCTCAGCAGCACGATGTGGAGGGCAAAGAGGACGGCGCAGATGATCGTGAGGAGGTCGCCGAGCCCGAATCCAGCAGGCCCGCCGACCAGCATCGCCGTGCCCGCGAGGGCGGTGACGACGGCGATCAAGGTCCATCGGTGGAGCGGCACCCCGAATATGCGATCGATCAGAGGCGTGAACACGACAAACAGGCCGGTGATCAACCCCGAGTTGCCGGGGCTTGTCATGGTCAGGCCGACGGTCTGCGCGAGGTAGCCTGCCGCGAGGACGGCGCCCGCGATGATGCCGACCCACACCTCGCGGCGGGTCGGCAGCCCCCGGACCAGGGCCACCATGACCAGGAAGGCGAGGATGAAGCGGATCTGGAGAAAGGGCAGCGTCGGGTAGTGTGTGATCGCGTCTTTGACCAGGACGAAAGTCCAGCCCCAGACGGCCGTGACCATCAACAAGAAAAGGACGTAGATCAATGAAGCGACTGTGGGCGCCGTGGCGCATGGAGTACATCACCGGCGAGCAGAGGCCCGGCTGCCTGTTCTGCCGCGTACTCGACAACCCCGACGATCCGGATGCCGCGCTCGTGGTTTGGCGACCACAAGGGGCGATCGTGATGTTGAACAAGTTCCCCTACAACCCGGGCCACGTGATGGTCGCGCCGGCCGCCCATGAAGGCGAGCTCGACAGCCTCGACGACGCCCAGACCACCGACCTCATGCGCGCCTTGAAGCGGACAATCGCCGTCCTGCGCACCAGCCTCGAGCCGGAGGGGTTCAACATCGGCGCCAACACCGGCGGGGCGGCCGGCGCCGGCATTCCCGACCATGTCCACCTTCACGTGGTGCCGCGTTGGAACGGCGACACGAACTTCATGCCGGTGCTGGCCGAGGTCAAGGTGGTCAACGAGCATTTGCTGCAGACGGCCGCGAAGCTGCAGAAGGCTTTCTCCGCCAGCTGACGCGCCCGCCGACAACGGTCGCAACCACGCGGCCGTCATCGACGACCGTCATGTCGCACAGCATGCCCTGACGCAACGCGCCCAGGTCGTGCTCCATTCCCACCGCGAAAGCGGCGTTGGTCGTGTACGCGCGCAGGGCCGACGCGCGGGCGATCGCGAGGTCCGGGTGCCAGTGGGCGCGTCGGCGCCAGGATGTCGCTGCGTCGATGCCGAGCAGCGGATCCGCGGTCTCGACGGGCGCGTCGGAACCGAACGCCAACGTCGCGCCCGCACGTTCGAGCGGGCCCCATGCGTATGCATGCCTGATCACGCCCGGCCAGTACCGCTCCACCAGCTCTTTGTCGGCCACGGCGTGAATTGGCTGCATAGAGGCGATCGCACCAGCGCGCGCGAACCTCTTCAGGTCGGTGGGGTCGACGCACTGCGCGTGCTCGATCCGCGGCCGCCAGAAGCGCCACGCTTTGCGATGCGGCATGAGCGCGTCGAGCGCCCTCCGGACGGCGCCGTCCCCGATTGCATGCAGGCACACGTTCAGCTCGGCGTGGGCGCAGCGATCGACCATGTCGAGCAGGTCGGCCTGGGTAAGCCGCGCGGTGCCCGAACCGTCGAGCATCTCGGCGGTCCGGCTGCCAAGCGAGCCGTCGAGGAAAGCCTTCACGCCCCAGATGCGAAGCCACGCGTCGCCCCAACCCGACCGGACGCCCATCCGCTCGGCATGTTGGAGGTCGGCGAGCGGAACGTTGTAGGTGATTCGCAGTGGCAGCCGGCCTCGAGCGTGCAGGCGCTGGAAGGAGCCGAACCCGCGCGCGCCGTCCATCGAGTGGACTGAGGTCAGGCCGAGACGGACGACCGCGGCCAGCGCGCGAGCCATGGCGGCATCGAGATCCCCATCAGTCGCGCGAGGAACGATGCCGGCGACACGCTGCATGGCGGTTTCGCGAAGGATTCCCGACGGCTCGCCCTTGTCGTCGCGATCGATGACCCCGCCGGGCGGGTCTTCGGTGCTCCTGTCGATGCCCCCCAGCTTCATCGCCGCGGTGGACACCCAGGCCGAGTGACCATCCTTGCGGCCCAGGTACGCGGGGCGCCCGCCGGCGGCCTCGTCCAGCTGGTTTCGCGATGGGAAGGCCGGGTCGGGCCAGGGGTCGTTGTACCAGCCCGACCCGACCACCCAGGCGTCCTTCGGGAGACGAGCGGCCCAGCGGCGAATTCGCTCCAGGACCACCTCCAGGCTGCGCGCGCCCGTCAGGTCGAGGGTGAGGTTGCGGTCGGCGAGACCCTCGAGGTGAATGTGTGCGTCGATGAGGCCAGGCCAGGCGGTTCCATTCAGGCGCACCACCTCGGCGCCGCGGCCTGCGGCGGCGCGCGCCCCTGCGCCGACCGCGATGATCCTTCCGTCAGGCCCGGCGGCGACCTCGGGCTTGCAGCCGGCAAACAGGAGCGCCGGCACCGAACGGCGCGCCGTCATAAACCGTAGGTCTTGGCGATGATCTCCTTCATGATCTCGTCCGAGCCGGCCCCTATGCGCCCGAGACGCGCGTTGCGCCACGCCCGCTCGACGGGAAACTCATGCATGTACCCGTGCCCGCCGAGGATCTGAATCGCGTCATCGGCGACGTCACAGGCAACCTGCGTGGCGAGCAGCTTGGCCTGGGAGATCTCGCGCACCGGGTATTCGCCGCGGTCCCATTGCGCCGCGGTCTGGTAAACGAACGCCTGGACCGACGCGATCTTGGTGCCCATGTCGACAAGACGGTGCTTGATGACCTGGAACTGCGATATCGGCTGCCCGAACGCCTGCCGGTTCTGGGCGTAGTTCATCGTGTACTCGAAGATGCGCTGCGCGCCGGCGATGGCTCCGGCGGCGGCGATCATCCGCTCGCCCTGGAGCTCCCACATCAGGTTCTTGAAGCCGTCACCTTCTTCGCCGATCAGGTTGGCGACCGGCACGCGGCAGTCCTCGAACAGCAGCTCAGCCGTGTCCGATGAGTGCATGCCCAGCTTCTTCAGGGTGCGCGTGACCTGGAAGCCGGGGGTGCCCTTCTCGATGACCAGCAGGTTGTAGCCCTTGTGGCCGCGCTCGCGGTCGGTCTTGGTGACGACCAGAGCCCAGTGGCAGCGAGCGCCGCTGGTGATGAAGATCTTCCGCCCGTTGACGACGAAGTGATCGCCGTCGCGCCTGGCCACCGTCGTGATGACCGCCACATCCGAGCCCGCGTCCGGCTCGGTGATCGCGAGCGCCGCGATGTGCTCCCCGCGAATGGCGGGGACGACCCACCTCCGCTTTTGCTCCTCGGTTCCGAACTTGAAGACCGGCGGAGTCGCCATCTCGGTCTGGACGTCGACCGCCATGCCCAGCCCTCCGAGCCCGGCCCTGGCCATCTCCTCGGACAGGACGACCGCCGAGAAGTAGTCGCCGCCCTGCCCACCGTACTCGGGCGGGTAGCGCAGGCCGAGGAAGCCGAGCTCGCCGAAGCGCTTGAAGATGCTGTCGGGGAAGGTCTTCTCCTCCCATTCCTCGAGGTGGGGTTGGACCTCGGTGGCGAGGAACTTCCGGATGTGGAGGCGGAGCTCGTCGTGGGCGTCCGTGAAGTACATCGGGGTGGAGTGTAGGCCGGAACGTCCAGGCGGCTGCTTACGGTATGATTCGCCGCCTGGATCCCCTTCGGGAACTGACGCACGCCTAGGAGACAGTTTGGGCTCGGTAATCAAGAAGCGGCGCAAGAAGATGCGCAAGCACAAGCACAAGAAGATGCTCAAGAAGACCCGTTGGGCTCGGCGTGCCCACGCGTAGGATGGTGACCTGATGGGCACCTGGATCGTCATTGCGATCGTCGTCCTCGTCCTCCTCTGGCTGGTCTTCACGTACAACGGGCTGATCGCGGCCCGGAACCGGACCCAGGAAGCCTGGTCTGAGATCGATGTCGAGCTCAAGCGCCGGCACGACCTCATCCCGAACCTGATGAACACGGTCCAGGGCTACATGGGCCACGAGCGCGGCACGCTGGAGGCGGTGACCAACGCGCGGGCAGGCGCCGTCGCAGCCGGCGCCACCGGCGACCCGGCCAAGATCGGCGCCGCCGAGAACATCCTGAGCCAGAGCCTGCGCAGCCTGTTCGCGGTCTCGGAGAACTATCCCGACCTGAAGGCGATCAGCGCCTTCACCAACCTGCAGGAGACGCTGACCGCCACCGAGGACAAGATCGAGTTCTCGCGGCGCTTCTACAACGGCAACGTCAGGGACTACAACATCAAGCTGCAGACCCTCCCGACTTCTCTGATCGCGGGCGCGCTCGGCTTCAAGGCGTTCGGGTTCTTCCAGGCCGACGACGCTGACCGTGCCGTTCCGCAAGTGAGCTTCGGCAACACGGCCCAGGGGGGCCCGCCGGGGCCGGGTTCGCTCCCGCCGTCGGCCGATCCCGGGCCGCCCGCCATGGGCTCGTCGGGACCTCCACCCCAGAGCTAGCCACCAGCTGACTTCGTCCAGTCGAAGTCAAACCGAGACCAGTACGCGGACACCGCCTGCAGGTCCTGCGTTTCGATGTCCAGCTCGTGGTTGACGCCGAGCCCGGACAGCGTCCAGTTGGCGGAGCCCAGGATCAGCTCTCCGTCGAACAGCCCGATCTTCGCGTGCAGGAGCGCGCCCCTCGGGATCGGGTACCAACGCACCCCGACGCCGGCCGATGAGAGCACTGCATACGCGTGGCGGTTGTAAGCCTGGTTGGGGTCGAGCAAAACGCGGACGAGCGCGCCGCGCCGGTGGGCGGCGGCCAGGCCGGCGATGACCTCTGGGTCGGTCAGCGTGTAGACCTCCGCCAGCACGCGCCGCCGCGCACTCCCGAGCGCGTCTTCGAGCATGGCCCGGATCTCGTCGCCGGGCGCCGTCTGGGCGACCTGCGAAGTAGCCCCCGCGAGGGGCGCCGGGTGGCCTCCCGCGAGATCCCAGTCCTGGTTGAAGATGCTCACAACGCGCGCGATCTCCGCCGGCACGCTGGTCTGGAGCACGTAATCGTGGTTGCGGTCGCTGTGCGCGCCCCAATTCATGCCCCCGACAACCGCCTCGCCGTCGGCGATCAGGAGCTTCACATGGTCGATCTGATGGCGGACGTCGTCGACCTGGCGCGCACGGTCGGATCCGTGATCACCCGCACCGCCACGCCTCGCGCGCGGGCTGCGCCGAGCTCGGACGTGATCTCTTTGCGGCCCAGCTCATACATCTCCACCATCACCCGGTTGCGCGCGGACCCGATGAGCGTTGTGACGAGCCGGAAGATGCCGGCGTCCTGCCAGAGGGTCACGGGCTCGGGGCGCCCCGACCCCAAAGTCAGGGGCGCCCTGCCCAGGCCCGGCGTCTGCGCGACCTGCACTGCGTTCGCGATCGGCGCCACGGGGGGGAGGGCCGAGCACGCCGTCAGGCAAACCGTCAGCAGCAGGAACGCGAATCGCGCCATGGCGTCAAGGAAAGTACCGAGATCGGAAGACGGCGCCAACCCTGGCTGTTAAGGCGCCCCTAGAGCAGGTCCACCCTCATTCCCGGCCTCGCGCCAAGCACCCGGTCGGCGCGCGCCTCGCGGATGCCGACCTCGAGGTATCCCATGCTGCCGAGATAAACGAACGGCTCGTTCGGCCGAGCCTCCGCATAGGTCTTCGCCGAGGCCGTGATGTAGTGGTTGTGAATGCGCATCGGCCTGATCGGCGGCTTGAGGTTGGTGACGAGGTTGCCGAAGCCGTCGACCCACAGCACGCGCGGCCCCGAATCGTCGAGCATCTTGGGGGCCGAGGTCGGGTGGCCGAGCGACTCGAGCGGCACGCCGGACGCCAGCGCAGCCGCCGCCGGCGCGAACACGTCTCGCCCCTCGAACGTCGGAGCGCCGCCCGGCATGGGCGCCAGCTCAACCGCCTGCTGCATGCCGACCTCTTCGATGACGATCCCGAACAGCCCGTTGTCAGGACCCACGTAGAATCGCCCGCCGGCACGAATCGCCAGCCGCCGCCGCGCGCTGCCGACGCCCGGATCCACCACCGCCAGGTGCACCGAGGCGGGCCCGAAATGCCTTGTGCCCGCGAAGAGCATGAACGCGCCGGCGAAGACGTCGAAGTGTGGGACCTCATGGCTGACGTCGACCAGCGTTGCGTGCGGGCAGCCGGCGAGGACCATCGCTTTCATCGCCGCCACCAGCGGAGAGCCGGTGCCGAAGTCGGACGTGAAGGTGACCAGCGGCGGCCCGGCAGTCGCGCCGTGGCTACCAGTAGCGAGTCTCCTTCCAGGGGTCTGCTTCATCGTGGTATCCGCGCTGCTCCCAGAAACCGAGCCGGTTGCGCTCCATGAACTCTAGCCCGCGCAACCACTTCGCCGACTTCCAGAAATATTTCGAGGGCACGAACAGGCGCAGCGGCCACCCGTGGTCCGGCGTCAGGTCATGCCCGTTCCACGCGTAGCAGAGGAGGTTCTGCTCGTTGTCGAGGACATCCAGCGGGACCGAGGTCGTGTACCCGTACTCGCAATGCGCCATGACGTACTTCGCCTCGGGCTTTGGCCTGGCGCGGTCGAGGATCTCGTGGACCGGAACGCCGGTCCACGTGTCGCCGAGACGGCTCCAGCCGGTCACGCAGTGGATGTCGGCGACGACGTCCTTCGAGGGCAATGCGCGGAGCTCCTCGTAGTCGAGCGCCAGCGGGTTTTCGACCGCGCCGAACACCTTGAAATCCCAGGTCGCGATGTCGGTCTTGGGCACGGGGCCGAAGTTGAGGAGCGGCCAGCGGTCGGGCGCGGTGAGTGTCTGGCCGGGCGGGATGCGGGCCGGATCGACGCCTTCCGGCAGGCGCTTGCTTTTGAACAGGAACGACATTTCGCGAGTATAGGAATCGGCGGCGTGCGACCCCTTGTTCCCGGCTCGGACGCCAATTCGAGCCGGGCTATACTGCTTGAATCGCACTCAAGAGGTCAGGGGTTCGAATCCCCTCAGGTCCACATTCCGAACCCGACTTGATTCCCTGACTACGTCTCCTGGTAAGCGGCCGCGACGCGCTTGGGCACGACCATCCGCCACGCATCAAGAACCAGCTCGCGCATCTCGCGCTCGTCAATGGCCGCGAGGCGCACCAGCACCCAGTGGTAGCGCAGGTCAGACCCCTCCGGCTGCATGAACTTGTCGGGGGAGCCACCCACCAGCCAATCGCGCTGTTCCTTCGGGAACCCGAAACCCATCACGGTCTCGTCGCGAGAGAAAGCCACGTAGACGATCTGCCCGACGCGAAACTTCACGCGCCCCGCGACGAGTGCCTCGGTCGTGCGCGGCAGCGTCATCGCAAACCGCCGCACCTCGGCGACCGTCACCATCCGGCCAGCTTAGAACCCCACTCCGCGCTGTTCTCCCTTACGATTCCCTGAACTCGGCAAACCGCCACAGGAGGGGGTCACATGGCGAGTGGTTCTCAGCAGGCGGACATCGCACCCAGGCTACAGAAGGACGCGATCGGCCTCGCGCAAGTGCTCTTTCAGTCCATCACCCACATGGCCCCCGCGGCCGCCGTCGCCTTCTCCATCATCTTTGCCGTCACGTACGCCGGCGGGGCCACGCCGCTGGCGGTGCTCCTGGCTCTCGTCGCCTGCCTGCTGGTCGCCATCAGCATCGGGCAGCTGGCGCGCCACCTGCCGTCGGCGGGAGGGCTCTACACGTACAGCGCCCGAGGCCTGCACCCGACGGCGGGCTTCTTCGTCGCCTGGGGCTTCATGCTCGCCGAGCCGATCGTCGCCCCTCTCCTGTACCTGATCTTCGGAAACGTGATCGGAGTGTTCCTCACGAACCACTTCAACACGCCCACCTGGCTGTGGGCCCCATTTGCGGCCGCCGCGGGCATCGGGGTCTGGTTCCTGGTCTACCGAGGCGTGCGCATCTCGACCGAGGCGGGCGTCATCCTCGGCGCGTTCGAGATCGTGGTCTTCCTCGCCCTGGCCATCACGCTCATCATCGCCGCCGGCTCCAACAACACGCTGAGCGTGTTCAGCCCCAACACGGGGAACGCCAATGGATTGGGCTCGGTCTTCGCCGGCATGGTCTATACGGTCCTGGCTTTCATCGGCTTCGAGGCCTCGGTCCCGTTGGCTGAAGAGACCAGAGAACCGCGCCGAACCCTTCCTCGGGCGGTCATCCTCTCGTGCGTGCTGATCGGCCTGTTCTATCTGATCTGCTACTACGGGGCGATCGTCTATTTCGGCCCCAACGTCGCCGCCGACGCCAAGAACGGCTTCTTCGCTTTCAACGGTGGCGATCCCTGGGACGGGCTCGCTTCCAAGGTCTGGGGACCATTCTCGATACTCGTCCTGCTCGCCATCGTCAACAGCGCTTTCGCCAACTCGAACGCCGGCGCCAACGCCGCGACCCGGGTCGGTTACGCGCTCGGCCGCGTCGGCATTCTGCCGAGGGCGCTGGCACAGGTGCATCCCGTATACAAGACCCCATACGTCGCGGTGCACATTCAGGGCGCGCTCGGCATCGCGGTGGCGCTCATCCTGGGGTTCGCGTTGGGCGGGCCGCTCAACGCGTTCGCCCTGTTGGGCACGGTCGCGACGATCGTCATCGTCTTCATCTACATCCTCACCAACCTGAGCAACCTCGTCTTCTACTGGCGCGAGCATCGCGACGAGCTGAACCCGTTCCTCAACGTCGTGGTGCCGATCCTCGGCACCCTCATCTTCATCCCGGTGCTCCTGGCCGCATTCGGAATCGACTTCGGCGGCCTGGGGATCGCGGGCCTGACAGCGCCTGCCAACGCCGCGCCGTGGATTGTCATGGCGTGGTTGGTGTTCGGGATCGTGGTCTTCGTGCTCTATTCGGTGCGCTCGCCCGGCAAGATCCAGGAGACCGCCAAGACGTTCATCGAAGGCTGAGAGCGCCCGCTAGGCGCCCACGTCTCGCCTTCGCAAGAGCACCGCGCCCAGGCCGAATCCCCCCACGCACACCGTGAGCAGAATCCAGAGCCCGGTCCAGTCGATGCCGCTGCTCAGCGGGTTGCCGTAAAGCGAAAGCAGCGAAAGCCTCATGACCCAGTCAGGCCACTTCATGAGGGGCCCGAGCTGCGTGATGATGTAGCTGGCGAACACGACCGTCGCCAGCACCGCGACCGTCTGTCGCGGCACGCGGCTCGCGAGGAGCGCGCCGACGGCGGCGAAGCTCACGCCGAAGGGGATGGCGGCGACCGAAGCCTGCAGCAGGTCCCCGGCGTGCACATTAATGCCGGCCTGGTGCGCGCCGAGGTAAAAAGCCAGTGAGCTGAACCCCACCACGAGCGAGGTGCCGATCACGAGCGTGGCCGCGCGCTCGATCACCACGCGGGTGCGCGAGACGGGCGCGCTCAACACCATCTCGAGCCGGCCTTCGTTGTCGTCGGACGCCCAACGCGCCACCTGCGCGATCGAGTACGCCGCCAGCAGCAGCTGAAAGATCCCAAACCAGAAAAAGCCCGTGAGCGCCACATAGGGATCGCCATGCCCGACCTGCGTCAGGTAAACCCGGAACGCGCTCGCGCTCTTGCTCAGGTCGACGAGCTGACGCCCAAGGGAGGTCATGTACGCGGCCCCGAAGCTGGTGCCGACGATCCATGCCAGCAGCCCGACCCGCTGCTCATACAGCGCGGACAGGACCGGCACCCCGAGCAGCCGGTTGTGGGCCGGTTCCACGGTCAGAGATGCTTCAATGGACCGCCTCCGGATCAGCGACGAGCCGAGGTCTCGTAGCTGCATCAACCAGGCTGCGAGCGCGACCAGCGCCACCGCGGCCACCAGCAACCCGATCGTGCCCGCCGCGTCGAAGGAGCCCCCGGGCGTCAAGGGATTGGAGCGGTCGTAGTAGTAGAAGGGCGACACGAACTGGGCGATCTGGTGGAGGCTGTCGATCGAGCGACCCAGCGAGTTGATGAAGAACATGACCAGCAGCACCCCGCTGGCGACCCCGAGGGTCGCGTTGCGAGAAGAAGTCAACTGTGCGATGACGACCACGATCGCGTAGCAGGCGACCACCAGCGCGAGTAGAGCGACCGAGACCTCGACGACCGCGCGCACCTCCAGTGCGGTGCCGGCCGAGATGGCGCCGAGGTCGATTGCGGCCGATGTGGCCGCGACCGCGATCGCTGCGGCCACGACAAAGCCGATGAAGCGCGTCACCAGGTACCGGACCCGGCTCACACCCGAACTGATCCACCCGTCGAGAAGGCCCCGGTCCTCATCGCCTCGGCTCGCGCCCGCGGCCGAGATGACTAGCCAGACCCCGAAGAGCAATGGCAGGGCGCCATAGACGCGCCACTGCAGGAACCCCGAGATGTTCTCCAGGCCGATCGGCTTCGGAAGCAGGTAGATGAGTGATTGGCCCAGTGCCTCCATCTGGTGGCCGAAAGCCGCCTGCTCCGCGGAGGTGGAGCCGGCAGCCGACTTGTACGCCGACGCCTGGAAGAGCCCGTAGAAGACGCCGAACAACGTCATCGCGATCAGCCCGTTGCGCTGGAGACGCCAGGTGATGCGCAGCATGTCAGGACGTCTTCGCGGCGCCGGCTCCCTCGAGGGCGGGCGCCGGTCCCTCGCGGTAGTAGGTCAGGAAGACCTCCTCGAGGCTGGGCTCGTGGCTGGAGAGGTTGACGACCTCGCTCCCATCGATCGCCCGCACAAACGGCGCGAAGGTGCCGTGGACGGTGCAGCGAACAGTCTTGCCATGTACCTCGACGTGGTCCACGCCCGCCGCCGCGCGAATTCGCTCCACCGGGGGCTCCGCGGCGAACTCGACCTCCACCTGGTGAACCCGGATGTCGTGCAGGTCGGCCAGGCTCGCCGTCCTGATCAAGCGCCCAGACCTGATGATGCCCACCCGGTCGCTGATGTGCTCGACCTCGGACAGGATGTGGGACGAGAGGAACACAGTCGCCCCCGCGTCTTTCGCCTCGCCGCACATCTTGTAGAACTCCTGCTGGTTGAGCGGATCCAGGCCGCCGGTTGGCTCGTCGAGGATGAGCACGCGCGGTTTGTGCATGAAGCCGATCAGGATCGCGAGCTTCTGCTTGGTGCCGCGCGAGTACTCGCGGAATCGCTGGCCGAGATTCAGGTCGAATCGCCGGCAGATGTCGCGGACGACCTTTTCGTCAACGCCTCCGCGCAGCCCGGCCATGTAGGCGACGATCTCGCTGCCACGCAGCCCGCCGAAGTTGGGCAGCTCGCCGGGAACATACCCGACCAGCTTCTTGACCTCGACCGCTTCGCGCCGGCAGTCGAGGCCGAAGATCGAGGCCGCGCCGCGTGTGGGGTGGATCATTCCCATCAAGAGGCGGATGGTCGTGGTCTTGCCCGCGCCGTTGGGGCCCAGGTAGCCGAACACCTCGCCCTCGTCGACCTCCAGGTCCAGGTCGAAGAGACCGCGCCGGCTTCCGTAATCCTTGGTCAGACCTTTCGTGCTGATCGCAACCGTCATCGCCTGTGAGTTTGAACTTACTCGGAGTGCAGCACCTCCACAACATTCGTCCGGGCTGCCCACCGGCCGGGGATGAGAGCGGCCAGCATGGCCACAACTACTCCCAGAAGCGGGATCAGGATCAGCTCGAACGGGTTGAACACGCCGTAGACCGACGGCGGTGTGTCGTTGCCGGTCGAGGTGCTGACGACGTCGTTCAGCACGTGATGCAGATAAATGCCAAGCGGTATCGCCATCACGCCGGCGACGAGCGCCAGCAGCGCGGCCGACGCTGCGACCATGACCATGATCTGCCGAGGGCTCATGCCAACCGCCTTCAACGTCGCCGTGTCGTGGAGGCGCTCACGCGTGTTGAGAAGCAGGGTGTTGAAGACGCCGCCGATCCCGATCAGTACCAGGACCGCGGCGATCGCCAGCAGCACAGAGTCGATGATCTTCACCGGTCCGATGATGCTGGTGTCATTCGCATGCACATCGATCAGGTCCGGCTGCGCGGCGGCGACGCGCTGGATGTAGGCGCTGACATCGGAGCCTGGTCGCAACGTGACCCAATAAGTGCCCGGCGTCGAGTTGGGAATGTTCGTGGGCAGGGTCGCGTAGTCAGTGAACAGCTCATGGCCGAGGTTGCTGATGTCGTACACCTCGCCCACCACACGCAGCTGCAGCGTCTGGCCGAAGAGACTCCCGCCGAAGCTGTCGCCGATCTTGAGGTGGGTGTCGCGTAGAAAGCCTGCGGGAGCGAGCACCTCCCCTGGAGCGCTGAACCAACGGCCGGCGATGATCTTGTATGCAAGCTTGGAAGAGTCACCGCGGAACACGCGCGTGTTGACGGGATCCGCTATCCCCGGAACCGCGATGTTCTCTCCATCGAGCGCGATCACGCGAGCAGTCTCCGGTTGCGAGTTGAGGATCCGCATCACCTCTGCATCCGGAAAAGCGTTGCTACGGTTGACCACCACCTGGTAGTTGCCGGCGCCGGTCTCGCTGTTGTTGATGAGTTCGAAACTTCGCGGCAGGCCCACGGCCACCACCACGGTCGCCACTCCGAGAAGGACCGTCACCAGCGTGAGGATGGCGCGAAGCGGACGGGCGAACGCATCTCCGATGCCCAGAACGATCGGCCTCGGCAGCCGAAGGCGAGCCGCCAGCCGCCGCAGGCGGCGCCCGCTGGTGCCGCGCGGCGCCGTGGCATTGGTGATAGCCGTGATCGGCTTCAGGAGCCCAGCCCGCAGCGCAGGCAGCGTGGCGGCCACCGCCACGACCAGCAACCCTGCGGCGAGCACGAGCAGGTCGAGGGGGATGGAGAAGCTTGGTACGTACGCGAGGCCCAGCGCGTGGGAGCTGTTGGCAAGCAACGGCTGGCTCAAGAGCGTGCCGATCGGAATGCCCACGAGGCAAGCGGCCAATGCCGGAATCAGGACCTGGAGCGCGAACACGGCCACCACACCAGCCGGCGTGAACCCTACGGCCTTCATGATCGCGACGGTGGCGACGGTCGCCGCCAGCGCGAAGACGCTGAATGCGCCCAACACACTGGTCAGGATCTGATTGGTGATGTTGAAAACGCTGCGAATGAGCAGATAGTTGACCGATCCGCTGATGCTCCCCGGTGGGAGGCTCGCGCGCAGCCGATCGACGTAGCCCTGCAGCTGCGAGCTGGTGGGGTCGGTTGGAAAGCGATAGTCCATCAGATAGAAGGAAAGGTCCGGAGCCGTCAGGGCGGGCACCGCCGCCTTCAGCACCCATGCGTGCTGGCTGCTCAGGTCCGCGCTTCCCTCATCGATGTCGACGACCTCGCCGACCACGGTGAGCGTCGGCGCGGTGGGGACGCTGACGACTTTGATGCGGTCGCCGATCGAGACCTTGTAGAGCTCTGAGAACGACCGGGTCAACACGATTTCGTCGTTGGCCTCGGCCCAGCGTCCCGAGGTGATCTTGAGCACCTCGACGTCGCCGCCAGGGTCGTCCCGCCCGAACGTATCCATGTTGAACGTCTGCCCCGCGTACTTGAACTGCAGCGAGGTGGCGGGATAGGGCCCACCGGACGCCGAGGCGCCGATGGTAGTGGGCGTGGTCGCCAGCAGCTGCGCGTCGGTGCTCCCGTGGAAGAGGACCTGCAGGTGCGCGCCTTTCTGCGCCTCGAACGCGGCCTGGTAGGGGTCGCGGGTCTGTGAAATCAGCGTCAGGGCCATCGTTCCCGTCCCGATCGCGAGCAGCACGGTCAGGAAGATGACGGCGGCCTGGATGCGACGCCTGCGCAGGTCGGCCAGAGCCTTGACCAGGATCGCGGTCATCGCCGCGTCTCCTCGCCACGGACCCTGATTACCTCCGCGGCTCCACGCTCGGCAGTCTCGAGCCTGGCGTCGTCGACGATGCGGCCATCCATCATGCTCACCACCCGCGGCGCATGGCGGGTCGCGAGCTTGGCGTCATGGGTCACCAACAAAATGGTCTGTCCCTGACGATGCAGCTCCACGAGCAGGTCCATGACCTGCTCCCCGCTTCGCGTGTCGAGGGCTCCCGTCGGCTCATCGGCAAGCAAGAGCGTCGGCTGGTTGATCAGCGCTCGAGCAATCGCCACCCGCTGCTGCTGCCCGCCGGATAGTCTGGCCGGGTAGCGGTCGGCGAGCTCCTGGATTCCCAGCTGCGCAAGGAGCTTGCGACCTGGAGCCTCAGCGCTATCGTGGCGCTTCAACTGCGCAGGGATGAGGACGTTCTCGAGCGCGGTCAGGTTCGGGAGCAGATGGAAGAACTGGAAAACGAACCCGATACGGTCGCGGCGGAAGCGCGCGAGACCCCCTTCACCGAGGCTGGCGAGATCTGTGCCGGCGACTGTGACTGTGCCCGAGCTGGGCCGGTCCAGGCCGGCGATCAGGTTGAGTAGCGTGGACTTCCCGCTGCCCGAGGGCCCCATCACGGCGGTGAACTCGCCCTCCTCCACGGTCAGAGAAACTCCGTTCAAGGCGCCGGTGACGCCGCCCTGGTAGACCTTCGTGATGTCTGTGAGCCGGACGAGCTCGCTCATGTCGACTCCCCAGAGACGGCCGTTTCGGATAGTTCGTCGATCCATTTGATGTCAGCCTCCGTATGAAGTAGTGCGCCGCGCACGAGACGTGAGAGGTCCAGGCGTCCATCCCGCCGCGCGCGATCCTCGAGTTGGTTCAGATCCCTAAGGCGCTGGAGATAGGCGCGCTTCTGGCGACTCAGAAGAGGGCCCAGGTCGCCGTTCGCGATGCGGGTCGCGAGCAGTAGCTTCACGTAGATGTCCTCGTGCAGCTGCTGCGGCCCGGAGTCAGGTTGCCCAAGCCACTGGTCGAGCGCCTTCTTGCCTCCGGGCGAAAGCCGGTAGAGAAGCTTGCCGCGATCGCCGCGCTCGCCCACCGGCTGGACGAGGCCGTCGCGCTCGAGGCGCTGGAGGGTCGTGTAGATCTGGCCGATATTGACTTCCCAGGTCCCGCCCAGCATCGACTCAAACCGGTTTTTCACCTCATAGCCGTGCAGCGGCTCCTCCGCGAGGAGCCCCATCACGCCGTACTTAAGGGACAATGCCTTCTCTTACATACACAGTATGCATGCTTAGTATGCATACGCCAAATCGCATGTCAAGCCCTGATCTGATCCGCCTCAGCGAGCCGCTGCCGGAACCGGAGAGAATCGCCTGCGTGGCCCTGCCGACCGCCCTGGCCCCGCTTCGAGAACGGAACTTCCGCCTACTGTGGACGGGCCAGGCCGTCTCCGCAGCCGGCGATGCGCTTACGCCGGTCGCGCTGGCATTCGCCACCCTGCAGATCGCACACTCCGCGAGCGCGCTCGGGCTCGTCCTGGCGGCATC
>WNFD01005585.1_pt1 | contig 22259 bp, 18 predicted proteins | sample 5400491 | NCBI WGS metagenome assembly WNFD01 (sample SAMN13153343, study PRJNA577476) | soil metagenome | isolation source: 120 cm saprolite under Douglas fir tree site 2 hole 2 replicate 2 | place: USA:California | collected 2015-04-18
ATCGGCTCGCAGATCACCGATCTCGCTCCTTTCGGACTGGCCATGGAGCGCACCGTCGATCTGGTCCGAGAGCTGATCGCCGACGGGCACAAAATCCGCTTTCTCGATGCCGGCGGAGGGCTGGGCATCTCTTATGCCAGCGCCGATCCGGTGGATTTTCCCGATCAGCTCAAAGGCTACAGCAACGCCGTCACCGGTCCCCTGCGCGCCCTGGGAAAATCCGCGCCACACCTGCTGCTTGAACCCGGCCGCTCCATCGTCGCGCCCGCCGGAGCGCTGCTGGTCAGGGTGCTCTTCACCAAGCGCAACGGCAGCAAACACTTCACGATTGTGGATGGCGCGATGAACGACCTGATTCGCCCCGCGCTCTATGGCGCGCGGCATGAAGTCGCCCCGGTCGCGCTTCGGGACACGCCTTCCCTCCCCAGCGATGTGGTCGGCCCGGTCTGCGAATCGGGAGACTTCCTCGCCAGAGACATCTCGCTGCCGGCCCTCAACAGCGGAGACCTTCTGTGCCTGCTCGACGCGGGCGCCTACGGCATGTCTCTGTCTTCCAACTACAACACGCGGCCACGGGCCGCCGAGGTCCTGGTGGAAGACAAAAAAGTCCGTTTGGTCCGCCGCCGCGAGCGGCTGAAAGACATGTTGCAACCGGAGCGCGACTGCCTGTGACCGATCTCAAGGCCCTCGCCTGGGAGCTGCTCCACGAAGCCCAGCAGTCATTGCGAGAAGCCGGCCATCTCGCGCCCATCGTCATCGTCATCACGCCCAACGAGAACCTGATCTTCGACATCGATTATGAGCATGAGGACGACCGCGAAGAAATCTACGCCCAGCTCGTCGATACAGCCGCCGACAACAACGCGATGGCCATCGTCACGGTAAACGACGTTGAACTCGACGACCTGCCGAGCGGAGGCCTGGCGCAACTGGAAGGGCCCGGATGGGGAGCGCTGGCTCAAGAACCGAAAGAACCATCGAAAGCCGCGGAGGCCATCAAGATCGTGGTGTCCGGCAACGGTTTTGAAACCTGGAGCCTGACCTGCCCGTACTTCCGGCAAAACTCGCGGATCGTCTTTCAGCCGGCCCAGGAGCAGCCCGACGCAAGCGCTGAACTGGAATTATTGGGGGACTGGACGGGGAGCACGGGGAATGCGTGAAAGAAGCAATTGGCAAATAGCAATTGGCAATGGCTTTGCACAGAAACCGACTCCTGCACATAAACCTTGCCGGAAATCTGCGTCTGCACAAAAACCCGAAATTTTCGAGTAGGGCCACCCCTTGCGTTTTTCTTTCGATTCGGCCAGAGTGACAGACGAAGTGCAACGGTGCTTCTAACACCGCTGCACCTCTGACCACAATCCACCTGTATAAGAGGCGCATCATGGCTGCACCCCATTTTAACAGTGAGAAGAAATCTCACGTCTACGAACTGCTGGCCCGTCTGAATGCTTCGTTTGCCCGCGCAAGTCGCAACCTGTACGAACTGGAAAAATTCGGAATCTTCGATGCTGCGATGATGACCAGGATTTACAACGAAGCGAAAGAGGCGCAGGCCAGCGCGAATCACCACTTGCTCGAAACCCTTCAGAAAATCGAACAGCGGGATTGGGCGCGATTCGGCAAGGTTCGCAACGACGAGGGCGGACGACTCAAAAAGCACTGAAATAAACCTCCGGCATCCAATGGCGACCTGGGCTTATGGCCTGAGTCGCCTTTTTGTTTTTGTTGGAAAGTAGGCACTTGATCACTTCGCGTATAATTTTGTGAAAACTCACAGAACCGCGATGGCCTACGGGGAAGCACGCGAGCGCAGCGCAGGAAGAAAAGCAGGATGACGTATTTTATAGGACGTGATGACGAGGAGTACTTTCGCTACGCTGCTCCGATGATGACTTGCCTGAATCCTCGAAACTCAAGTCTTGGCATAAATTATGCAGATTTCGATAATGCTTGTCAGAATATTCCACTCCCCTTTCCCATCCTTCCAGCAGCAGGCGGAGGTCTCCCAGGCTGGCCGCCGGATGGATGGAGTAAAAACTTCGCATGCATTGATTGCGGCCATGTCTATGTATATGCGAAAGCTGATGTTTATTGGGTGACTGTGCCCAAGTTGTCAGCGGGACAATTCCGCAACGAAACAAACTGTTTTTCCGTAGAGCTGCGATGCGGACGAAAAGGCTGCGCCATTCCCGTGAAATTTCATATAGAAATCTTTGATAAAACCGAAGACGATCTAAAGCGCGATATAAGGAAAGGGTTCGTTGGAAACTGGCCCTCCTGTGGTCATCCTGCCATTGCTGATCCGTTCTCGCAGTGCGGCATTCAGCGGGTATATCAGGGGCCGATTGAATAGGCGGTTGCATCGGACACACTCCTATGACATGATCTGTGTGTCGCGCAGACCGAACAGAATTCAAGGCCCAGACTGGCATCTGGGCCTGATCTATTTCCATTAGAACACAGCCTGTCAACAGCGATCTCTCTTTCCGTGCCTACTCTATTGCTAGAATTCCTCCCCGATTCACAAGGCGTATTTTTGCCATATTTGCTATTGCGCCACAACATATTGTATGACGCTTGCACGAAAGAACATCCTGTGGCATTATTGGGCTGTAAGGTTCCCTCCAGTAGTATCCCCTGGCATCCTCGTCGGGGCGGGAGGCGCAGTAAAGAAGCGGCAGGGCAAGGCAAGTCAGAAACCCGGTAGTTGAGACGGGATTTTCGGCAGTCTGAAAAAAGCCAGGGCCGAGTCCGGAGATATCCTCCGACCCAAACCCAAAGCAGTAGGCAGTGAGTAGTATTTCAAGTTGACCGTAAAGGGAAAAAGTGTATTTCGATCTGGCGCATGTTGCGCCAAGGGACGCAGAGGTGTGTACATGGAAGAACTTTTGACAGTAGATCAGCTTTCAACATGGCTTGGGAAAAACCGGCGATGGGTCTACCGTGCGTGCCGGTCAATTACTCCGCCGGCGAAACGGCTCCCGCATTTGCGCCTCGGAGGCGAACCGCGATTCATGAGGGCCAGCATTGAGAAGTGGCTGGCAAATCAGGAGTCCAGCGTCGGGCAACGGGAAGGAGTTGTGAATGGATAAATAAAAATGGGCTGCCGCAAACAGCCCACTTGTGTAACTCATGGAGAGGTGGGTGAGTGGTTTAAACCGCCCGACTGCGGATCGGGTGACTCCGGCTATCCTCGCGAAGGTGACTCCGGGTCCAGGGGTTCGAATCCCCTTCTCTCCACCAAAACCGCGACTAAACAGTCTTGGTGCGCTTCCCATTTTAGCCCACCTTGCTACCCTTGTGCCACCGCATTTTTAGCGGCGCACGAGGCTATCCCTTTTTTGGCTTTTTGCGTGGCTTATCCCAATAAGGAGATTTGCATTTCGGGCAGACTCGCGGCGGTTCCGCGCCTTCCTGGCGTGGAATCCAGGTGTGTTCACAGCGTTCGCACTTGTAGCCTTCGACTTTTAGAATTATGCGTCCCATACGGAGGTAATCATATACCTCAAAATAATATACCGTCAAGGGTGATTTCCCTTGACAGTATATACTTATCTAGTAATATACCAGATAGGGAGACGCAATCATGGATGTCAGAGAGCAGCGCGGGAAGGAAATTGCAGCCTCGGGGGTTGTCAGAAAAACCGCGAAAGATTTGATCTGGCAGGTTCCGGCGCAGAGCCGGAATGGGTATTACAGAGTCGATCTGGCGGGAGAGAACCCGGTTTGCGACTGTCCGGATTTTGAGCTACGCAATAAAGCTTGCAAACATATTTTTGCGGTGGCGTATACGGTGGTCAGCGAACAAAATCCGGACGGCAGCACCACGGTCACAGAGACGGTGGTGGTCACCGCTACCAAGCGGAAGACCTATCCTCAAAACTGGAAAGCGTACAACGCGGCACAAACGAATGAGCAGGACAAATTCCAGGCTCTCCTGCGCGATCTCTGTAAAGGCGTACCTTCTCCTGAACACAAGAACGGCAGGCCGCCGCTGCCCCTGTCGGATGCCATTTTCAATATCGTTTACAAGACCTATTCCACGATCTCACAGCGGCGATTCATGTCCGACCTGAGAGAAGCGCACGGGCGCGGACATATCGCCAAACTGCCGCACTTCAACAGCATTTCCAATTACCTTGAGAATGAAAAACTGACTCCGATTCTGCGGAATCTGATTATGCAAAGCAGCCTGCCTCTGAAATCCGTGGAAGTCGATTTCGCGGTGGACAGTAGCGGCTTTACCACCTCGCGCTTTACCCGCTGGTTTGATGTGAAGTATGGCAAGCCCCGCGCAGAGCATCATTGGGTCAAGGTGCATCTGATGTGCGGAGTGAAGACAAACATCGTTACCGCCGTCGAAGTCGGAGAGCCTTTCTCCGGCGACAGCCCGTTCTTTCCGCCGATGGTCAAAACCACAGCGCAAAATTTCGCAATCGCCGAAGTCTCAGCGGACAAGGCTTACGACAGCATCAAGTGTGTGGAGTCCGTCGTGGAGACGAAGGGGCAGCCCTACATTGCCCTGAGAGCCACGGCGACAGGTGGGGTGGGTGGAGCATACCGGGAGATGTTCCATTACTTCCAATTCAAGCGGGACGAGTTCCTGGCGCACTACCACAAGCGGTCAAACGTGGAATCGACCTTCAGTATGATCAAGCGCAAGTTCGGAGATTTCCTGCGGAGCAAAACCGATATCGCCATGACCAATGAAACCCTGTGCAAGATTCTCGCTCACAACATCGTCGTCCTGATTCACGAGATGCACGAGTTGGGAATCGACCCGGTGTTTTGGCAGGAACCCGATAAGCAATTTACTGCTTAACTTGGGCGCTTGTATGCGGCATTCGCACCTCAATAAACCCCTTCATTTGCTTCCCGTGTCATCGCAGGGGTGCGCCATGCCACCGCTAGCCCCGTAGCCGCCTTGGTGAGTTCTGGCCCCGCTCCATTTGATTGTGGTTGGCCCAAAGAATGGGGCGAACGCATACAGCGGATTCTTGTCAAGCGTCAATGGCACTTCGATTTCCTTCTCATCGTCAGCCATTTTTACAGTCGCCGAGATTGGGGGGAGCAACCACACACACCGATCACTTTGGTTCACCGTGTAAAACTCAAATGACTTACCTGGATCAAGTGTAGGAATCAGTACAACATCTCGCTGGTCGGGCTGAGCATCGGACGGCTTATTACAGCCGAATTTAAACGCATCGTTATATTTCAATCCAAACACGGCCTTCCCGCTCTGTAGCGTTCGCTGTGAATGATTGCCGATCTCAACACGATAAACCATCTCATACCCTTTAGAATCCTTGCTGTCCAGTTCTCCTTTTGACGGCCAACAGCCTTCCTTTCCGGTATCATTTTCAATCTTAAACAGATCGTCGCGGGTATCTGTCATGGTGACATAGGGGCTTAGCTCCAAGACGGATGTTTCAGAATGTGGCGGCACGTAAATCGGAACTTGCAACGATCTAAGTCGCATGGTGATGAGCGGCGGCGATACTTTTGCTGGATGATTATCGTTCGCTATATGCGGTTCTTTTGGCTCGATAGCCTTCCCGGCGTGTTCACTTTCGCGACGCCTGACCAGTGCCGATTCCATCCTGCTCTCAAGGGAAATCTGCTTTTGATACGCATTTGACGTGGTGATCGCCCTGTCCGCAACCCATCTATCCGCACGGCTGACCGCCAAAATCGCTACGAGGCCCACAGCTACTATGATCGCGATCCGCTTCCAGCGGCGTATCTCCCTGAAATCGTCAAACAGGAAAATCGCGACAAGCGCACAGACAGCAGCACCAGTAAACCACCAGATTGCGGGAGTCGGGTCTGTCGCAGCAATACTCACGCCGACCCCAATAGCGATGGCAAACACGATGCCAGCCACACCAGCAATTGCCTTCTCAACAAAACTGGAAATTGTGATTTCTGTTTCCGTCCACCGCCTGATAGTTGCCATCGCGGAGCCAACCTTCGCCCGTAAGCGCACAAGCCACTCCTGCTTCGACTGAAGCGGCGTGGGCGGAGGGCAGGGTTCGGTGTCAGGTGCTGACATGCTTCACCTCTCCACCTCTGGCCATACTGTAAATTGGGTGTTGGCAGGACAGGGTGGCCCCCATTATCCGACCCGCTGAGGGTATAGCCAAATATATTTTCCCCCAGGGGTTTTTGTGCAGAAATGCGGCTTGCACAAAAAGTCCGGGTATAACCGGAGTTTCCGTGCAAAGCCATTGGCAATTGGCAATTGCCATTTGCTATTTGCCGATCTACACCACTTCCCGCTGATCCAGCCAGCTTGAAAGCGATTTCTTTTCGTGATCGCCGAGCAGGAAGAACTTGATTCCCATAAAGCCTTCGTGGCTTGACCAGGCCACCTCGCCTCGTCCGGTGACTTCACCGACCGGAAGATCGAAGGCGAACTGGATCGACGATCCGGGCTCATAGGTATCGTTGCAGCGAACGGCCATGCCGCCGCGGCTGATGTTCGCGGTGATGGCTTTTTGTTCGTTGTCACGCCGCTTAATCACCACGGGGACCATCAGCTGATGGCGCAGGTAGCGCTTCCTCTCGGCTTCCATCAACTGGGCCGCGGTGTTCAGGGCATGATGGACGGCGTCGGGCAACAGGGGCTTATAGAGGACAAAGTTGACTCCCGAATTCAGCAGCCTGCCCGCCTCTTCGGACGCGCCCGCGCAGGCAAAGATCACCGCATAGCGGTTCGAACTGCCGCGGCGAACGGTCTGTACCAGTTCCAGCGATCCTTCCAGAGCCATATCGAGAAAGATGCCATCGATCTTTCGCCTCGCGATGTAGGCTTTGGCGGTCGCCGTCGTCGAAGTATAGTTAATCGCTCCATGGATCCTTTGCACGGCGCTCGTGACGGTCTTGTAGACAGCAATGTCGATGCAGGTTACCAGGAACTCCAGTCGGGACTGGTCCATGGAACAAAGCCCTTCCTTCCCGCTCGCAGCCTTCCAGAAAATGTGGATCAATGGATCAGTAAAGAAATGCTGAGTTTAGCGTTTCTTTAAGTGTTACCCTATGTTTGCCTTATTTTTTTCCGAAAACGTAAATCCCATCACTCCCTGCGTCACACCTCGCTCACCTGCTAACCTACATATAAGTCAGGTAGTTGGAAGGAAACAACTCTCTGCCTGGGTATCCTCCTGGCAAACGGTATCTCATTAGAATTGGCTTAACTTCCATCTTGCGCCTCGCTGCAGAAGGAGCGTGGTGAAGATGAATTCGTCCCAAAAGCAGCCCATGGTCGGCCTTGGAAAGATCGCAAAGCGGCACTGCGGAATTTCCGCCGGGATTTACACATTTGAAAAAAAACGAGAACACGCACTTTACCCGCATGAACACTGCACCAAAAACAGGGTATGCACATTTTTGATTGCACCCGCCTGTGGACGGCCCGCAAACCATTGATTTCAATGCAGTTATAAGCTCATAAATTCAGTTGACTTCATTTTGGAAAAGCGTAAATTCACAATTGTTCTTTGACATCTTCTTCGGTTTTCCCGGTTGGCGGCGAGTCCGGGACCCAAGTCAGATCACGATGCACAGCGCAAGCTGAAAGCAGCCGAGGGTCGATGAGGGTCTGTTAGCGAACTGCTGGTCGAGGAGAACTAAAGATGTTTAAAGGCAAAGATGGAGCCCCGAGTTGTTGACCGATTTACCCGGTTGGCGCTGAGCCCGGAGCCCAAGCTTCAGTCTAATATGGCTGATGAAAGATCGCATCCCTTGGACGGTTTCGCAAGGAATTGGAAAAGGGTAAAGCAGGTCGGCGAGGGTCTAAAGCGATGCGCTGGTCGAGGTGAATGGGTCAACACCAAACTCGGGGCTTCTTATTTTTTGGCGGATACTCCTTCTCGAATCTCAATGCCTTCCCCTGGCTGGTAGTTAGTATTTGGTAGTTGGTATTTGAACGCCGGCGCTTCCTTCAGATTCGAGAGCCGCAATGCCGGCCGACACTTTCGAAATTACCCAATTACCCAATTACCAGATTACTCAATTACTAAATTCATTTTCCGTTCAATTCATCCTTACTCAATGACCCGAACACAGCTCGTCCTCCGACGACGGTGGCCTTCACCTTTACATCTTTGATCTTTGCGGGCGGAACCCTGAAAATGTCGTCGCTGAGAACGACGAAGTCGGCGAGTTTGCCGGGGACGAGCGACCCTTTTTCATTCTCCTGGAATTCTGCCCAGGCAGAACCCATGGTGTAGGCTTCCACGGCCTCGGTCACGGTCAGCTTTTGCCCGGGCACCCAGCCGTCCGGGTTCTTTCCATCGAGGGTCGCACGGGTGACCGCCGCATAGATGCTCCACATGGGGCTCAGGGGAGCCACGGACCAGTCGGTTCCGAAGGCCAGGCGCACGCCGTGGTCCAGAAATGTCCGGAAGGCATAGGTCCGCTTGATGCGGTCGGAGCCAATGCGTTTTTCCGCCCAGCGTCCGTCGTCGATGGCGTGGTAGGGCTGTACCGAGGCGATGACGCCCAGATGCGCGTAGCGGGCAAAATCCTTTTCCGCCATGTGCTGGGAGTGCTCAATGCGCCAGCGGCGGTCTCGCCGTCCGTTGGCTTTCTCGATGTGCTCGAACATATCGAGCGTCATGGAAATCGCCTGATCGCCGATGGCATGAATGCAAAGCTGCAACCCCGCCGCATCGGCGCCGCGCAGCCGGTCTTCCATGGCTTCCGGAGGATGCATTTCTTCACTGAGCAATCCGCGCGTCTGCGGCGCATCGGTAAACGGATCGAAAAAGTATGCGGTCTCCGACCCGAGTGAGCCATCCGCATAGCCTTTCACCGCCCCCATCCGCAAAAACGCCCCGCCAAAACCGCGGCGCAGGCCGAGTTTCGCCTGGTCCTTCCAATCTGTCTCATAAGGCGCGGCATAGATGCGGACCGTGAGTCTGCCCTGCTCCGCCGTTTCGGAATAGGCGGCGATATCGTCGTAAGAGGGATTCATATCCTGCACGCTGGTCACGCCCAGGGATGCGGCATGTTCCAGGGCCTGGCGCAAAGCCCGCATCCGGTGCTCATGCGTCATGGGCGGCGTGATCTTATCGACCAGGCTCATGGCGGCATCGCGCAGAAGGCCTGTCGGGTTCCCCTCGGCATCGTGGACAATCTCTCCGCCCGCCGGGTCCGGCGTTTTTGCCGTAATGCCCGCCATCTTCAGCAGCACGGAATTGGCGAGCGACTCATGTCCGTCGTAGCGGTTCACCCAGACCGGAGTGTCGGGCGTTACGGGATCAATAAGTTCCTTCGTCGGCAGAGTGGCGGGCATCCACTGCTGTTCATCCCAATCGCCACCGGTGACCCACTCGCCTTTGGGGGTCAGGGCCGCGCGTTCGGCAATCCTGCGCGCAAACTCCAGCGGGGTCTTCGCATCCTTGAGTTGCACCTGTTTAAGATGGTCTCCGCCGTCGATGAAATGGACATGCGCATCGTTGAACCCGGGAGTGATCAGGGCTCCCCGGGCGTCATAGACGGCGGTCTGCGGCCCGCGCCATGCATTCACCTCGGCGTTCGTGCCCACCGCCACGATGCGGTCCCGCCATACCGCCAGCGCCTCGGCCTGCGGATGCGAACTGTCGCCAGTCCAGATCTTCGCGTTGGTCACGATCATGTGCGCCGCGGGTTTGCTCTGGCCGGCGGCGGCCATAGACAAAATCATCAGGCACAGAAATGACTGGATCGCATATCGGAAGCGCATTGAGGCGGGCTCCTTCCATGAGTATCAAAAAACAAAACCTTTGCACCACGGAGGCACGAAGACGCGGAGAAAATCATTTGTGTTTTGCTTTTGATCTTATTCGCGTTCATTCGCGGAAATGACATTCCCTGCTGCCCGTCGATGGCGAGAAACGCGGCCTCGCGGCTGGACTTCATACCGATCTCGATGACATCGGTATCCCGCACCACCAGAGGACGATTGGTGAGGGCGTGCGAGGCCACCGGCGTGATCACAAAGGCGGGAACTTCGGGGGCCAGAATCGGTCCGCCCGACGCCAGTGAATACGCGGTAGAGCCCGTGGGCGTGGCCACGATCAACCCGTCGGCTTTGTAGTTGGAAACGAACTGTCCGTTGATGTGCAGATCGAAATCGGTGATGCGGGCCAGCGCTCCCTGGTTGACCACCACATCGTTCAGCGCCTCATAATTTGCAATCGTCTTTCCCGCGCGTATCAGCCGGCATTCGAGCATGGAGCGCAGGCTGAGCGCAAATCGTCCCTCGTCGATAGCTTCGAGCGCCTGCTGAATTTCTTCCTGTTTGACTTCAGTAAGAAAACCCAGAGAACCCAGGTTCACGCCCACAATGGGAATACCTGCGCGGGCTACGTCGTGCCCAGTGGCCAGCAGCGTGCCGTCTCCGCCCAGAACGATGACGAAATCGGGCTTCTGCCGGATCATCTCGGCGCGTTCCACCGCGGGACAGTCCGCGATGAAACTCGCTGTAACCGCGTCGCAGATGAGGGCGTAATGGTGTTCGCTCAGCCACCGGGCCACTTCGCGCACCACCCGGCCCATTTCATGCCTGCCGGGTTTGGAGATGATTGCCGCCTGCTTCATGATAGTTTTGCGTGCAACAGAAATTCGCGGTTGCCTTCCATGCCTGGCACCGGGGACTCAATGATTTCAATCTGTCCGCCGCCCAGAGCTTCCACCGCCTGGCGCACTTTCACGGCGGCCGACTGCCGCGCGTCCTCGTCACGGACAATTCCGCCTTTGCCCACCAGCTCGCGGCCCACTTCGAACTGCGGCTTGACCAGAATGACGAGTTCCATTGCGCCCGCGCCGCTCAGTCCCGCAACCGCCTGTAATACTGCCGGGAGGACGAGTGTAACAGAGATGAAGGCCACATCGAATGCAATCAAACTCACGGGACGGAGCGCGCCCGCCCGCCGCAACCGCTCCGTCGTCAGATAGCGGGCATTGGTCCTTTCGAGCAGCCGCACGCGCGGATCGTCGCGCAGTTTCGACGCAATCTGTCCGTAGCCCGTATCCACGGCGATCACTTCCGCCGCGCCGTGCTGGAGCAGGCAGTCGGCAAAACCTCCGGTCGAAGCGCCGACATCCATGCAGACGAGTGCTTCGACGGCAATGTGCCACTGTAGCAGTGCAGCTTCCAGTTTCAGACCGCCCCGACTCACGTAGCGCAGGTCTTCGCCGAGCATCCGCAGTTCGGCGTTCTCATCGACGGAGGCGCCCGGCTTTTCCACCTTCTGGCCGTTGACCAGCACCCGGCCCGCCAGCACCACGGCCTGCGCGCGCTCGCGCGAGGCGACGAGGCCGCGGTCCACCAGAAGTTTATCCACACGCGTCTTCAAACCGGGACCTCTCCGATCGCTCTTGTTAAAAACTTGCTGCAAAATTTACGCGCCGTTAACACTCGCACATCCGCCGGTGCAAAGCGGTGCGGCACCGCGTATTACGCGCACTTGCGTAATCTGCCGCGTTCTTTTCCACATCGTTTTTCACGCAACTGTTGAAAACTCATGGCAATCATTGGAACCAAATATGCATTCTTGTCAGAATTGAAATCCTGCGCATGTGCGCCGCCGATCGAACCGCAGCGCGCCGTTTCTTTAAAAACTCAAATTAATTTTTGGGAAATCGAAGACGGAGCGCGACTCCGCGCGCCGCTTCGCACTTCGTGAGTTACAATAACAATTCTCCGGATTCAATTCCATGCCAGACAAGCGTCCGGAACAGCAGGCCACCACGACCCAAACCAAAGACACCCGCAAAAAAGCAAAGCCCGGCAGCGCCGCACTCCATGTGACGGCATCCATGGGCACGCTTGACGATGCCAAACTGAAGCGCCTTTACTCCGTCGTGCTGCATTGTCGCATGCTGAGCGAGCGCGCCCGCGGTTTGCGCGGACGCAGCGGGACCGCGGGCCGCGACGACTATTCACCCGGCCGCGAAGCAATCTTTGCCGGAAGCCTCGCGCATCTGGCGGAGGGGGACTGCATCGTCTCATCGCGCCGCGATCTGATCTGCCATTACGCGGGAAAGACGCCATTGCAGGCAATATTCCGGGAGCTGCGCGCCAAAAAGCCGGCGGCCGGCTTCGAAGCGTCTTCGCGCACGGTCGTCACGCCCACGCTGCTTCCTGAGAGTTCCGCGCCCGTCAACATGGGAGCGGGAATGGCGCTGGCCTTCAAAACCCGGAAGCTTCCGTTTGTCACCATGGCCTTTTCCTCCGACGAGATGTACGGCCAGTCGCCGTGGCACGAGGCCCTGCGATTCTCAGCGCTGCACAAGCTGCCGATCGTCCACATCTTTCATTACTCTTCGAAGGCGAAAGCCAAACGTCCGGACGCGCAGGACCTGGAGTCCGCCGCGCTCAGCTATGGAATGCCTCCGATTATCGTGGAAGCGGGGGATGCGGTGGCCATCTACCGCGTGACTTTCGAAGCCATAAGGCGCGCGCGCGAAGGGCACGGGCCCGCGCTCATCGTCTGCATTCGGACGCGTCTGGATGGACTGGAATTCATGGAAGATTATCTGAGAAAGAAAAAATTGTGGTCGGACGATTGGCGCAAGAGGCTGGAGAGAAAGTTTCGCGCGGAGATGGATAAGGCGATTAAGAGAAAGCCGTCGTAAGCGTTTTTTCGACTTCAGCCCTGAACCCGAAAATCTCATCCGAGATCCGGAAACTCCATTCACGCCGGCTTCTGCTCCGCCTCTTCACTCTGCGTCGAATCCACCGACGTCTCCATAAAATGCAGTACCGCGCGTTCGTTCGCGGTGTCGCCGATCTGCCTGAACATATCGGCGGCCTGATGGAGAAGTTCCTGGCCTTCCGCCATATCGATCTTGGCCACGCTGAAAATCGCGAGCGCCTGGTTTCTTCGGTCGCCGCAGCTTTCAAACAGAGCCGCCGCCTCGTCGAACATGGGGCGCGCCGCTTTCCAGTCCATGGATTCAAAATGAACACGGCCCATGGCGGCCAGGGTGCTTGCGGCCAGTGAGCGGTTCTGGGATTTTTGCGCCATCGAGAATGCCCGGCGATGGAGTTCCAACGCCCGCTTGACCTCGCCTCCGGAGGAATGCATCGCTCCGATACGATTCAGAATCATGGCCTGACGGTCGTCCTGTTCGAGCATCTGCCAGATTTCGAGGGCGCGCCCGTAGCTTTCGAGCGCCGCGCCCTTCTTGCCCAGCGCGGCTTCGGCGGCGGCCAGGTTTTCGAGGGCCTGGGCCTCGGATTCAGGGGCCAGCGCGCTGTGGAACAGAGAATAGGCGAGACCGAACTGGTTGCGGGCCTCTTCGTATCTCTTTTGCGCCATGTTGACGCCGCCCAGATTATTCACCGCCATGCCCTGCCCCAGCGCATGATGGATGGAGGCATAGGTGCCGAGCGCCAGCGCGAAATATTCAGAAGCTTTGTTGTACTGAGCGCAGTCGCGACAGGCGCCGCCGAGGTTGTTCAGGACGGCCGCCTTCTTGTCGGTGTCCTTCATCGCGGTAAAAATCTCAAGAGCGCGGAGCAGATGCTCGATGGCTCGCTTTGGATCTCTTTGGTCCCGAAAGTGGCCGCCAAGATTGTTCAGCGCAACGCCTTCCCGGTGAGGGTCGCCGGCGACCTGGGCCAGCCGAAGCTGCTCCTGGAGCTGCTCCTGCGTAGGTCGGGCGTGCTGTGTGGATCCGTCCGCTTTCGGGCTCACTGGGGGGATACCCCCCTTAAAATCCTCATGTTTGCGGCACTCCAGGGAAATCCTGTTCAGACATGATTACCTGGACGGCTCCCTGAGGCAAGACAAAACTTGGGACCGGTGGCCGGAGTCCCCCTGGGGCATTTCATGCGTATGCGGGCGGCGGCGGGTTTGTTATAATTGAAGATTCCTGACCCCAGTGAGGGACTTCTGTTGTTCCGCCCCGCGGCGCAATCGAGTACAAGTCAGGTTCCGTGCGGAAGTGGTGGAACTGGCAGACACACCATCTTGAGGGGGTGGCGCCGAAAGGCGTGGGGGTTCAAATCCCCCCTTCCGCACCATAAAGATTTGAGAGGATTCCCGTAACCCAATGCTAAACGTTCTCATTACCGTGATCCACGTGGTCGTGTGCGCCGTTCTGATCGTTGTCGTGCTGCTGCAGCACGGCAAGAGCGCCGATATCGCCGCAACCTTTGGCGGCGTCGGCAGCCAGACCGCTTTCGGTCCGCGTGGCACCGCAACTCTGCTTACAAAAGTCACCACCTGGTGCGCCGTGATTTTCATGCTCACCGCCATAACGCTGACCTTCAACAACAACAAGAAGCATTCGTCTTCGGTCATGGAAGGTGAGAAGGATTCCAAGCCCGCGCCGACACCTGCTCCACCTCCGGCGAAGAAATAGCTGAGAGCTTCTGGCTTTTGCTTCTGGCTGCTGGCTAACCCAAAAACGATTTCGACTTGCAAGCCTCCTGTAATATGGCGGCTTTGTTTTTTTGCCGCCTCTGGTTTTTCCCTGCGCTTCCTTTGCGTCCTTCGCGCCCTTTGCGGTCAAACGCTTTTGTTCCTGGAGCCAGTAGCCAGTAGCTCCTCCAGCTAGTAGCATATTCCTATGTTCCACCGCGTCTTCCCTGTCGGTCCGCTCCAGTGCAACTGTTCGGTCATCGCCGATGAACAGACCCATGAAGCAATGGTCATCGACCCGGGCGATGAAGTTGAGCAGATTCTGGAATTGCTGCGCGAAAAGCAGTTCGTTCTGAAGCAGATTGCCGTTACCCACGCCCATATCGACCACATCGGCGGGGCCATGAAGCTCAAAGAAGCCACCGGCGCCGCCATCCTGATGAACCAGAACGACTACGCCCTGCTGCAGATGCTCGACATACAGGCCGCGTGGATCGGCATGAAGCCGCCGGGCAAAGTCGAAATCGACGCATCGCTCGATGATGGCCAGACCATCGACACCGGTACCGTCTTCGCCAACGTGATCCATACGCCCGGGCATACCGAAGGCAGCAGCTGCCTCTATTTCCCCGCGGAAAAAAAGCTGATTGCCGGAGACACCCTTTTTGCCGGAGCCATCGGGCGAACCGATCTCCCTGGCGGGTCCACGGACAAAATCATGCGCTCGCTTCACACGCGGGTCATGGCCCTGCCCGATGAAGTGGAAGTCGTGCCAGGTCACGGGCCCATGACCACCATCGGCCAGGAACGGACCTCGAATCCGTTTCTGGTGAAGGGGCGATAGCGCGGCAGGATGTCTTGTAAAATCAGGAAGTTACAACGAGGCCGTGGTTGAGAGGGTTTTGGAGTAGTGACCTTGGTTTGACTCGAATGCAATATTAACGATATCTAAGGGTCTATATTGGTCATAATCAGTCGTGTTGTTCGGTGGATTATTATCCGCCCTCCACGATGTTCGGCGATTGGATGTACGGCGAATGCGGCATGACGCAATCGCAGCCACGGTTCACCTGAACACACCCAGGTTCGATTGTCCCTTTGTACGGTAACAGACATACGTTTTTTGAAAAGCATGCATTTTGGAGCCATAATTGCTCTTTTCGTTCTATTTAACGGGCCCCTCGAAATACCTGCGGTACTGGAATTGCTGCGCTGTCGGGCCTGACAGCCGGGCCTTGAAGAACCTGAAGAAGAGGATGGCAGATATCCGGACGAAAGGACCGATCCGGTAGGAAAACATGACCATTCGCCGCCGCTATCAGATCACGCTGGTCATTGTGCTGGCCTTGTTTCTGGTCAACATCCTCGCTTATTTCTGGAGCGCCCGGGGCCGCACCGTCGCCAAAGCCGAATGGACCCTGGCCACGGAAGATGAATTCAAACTGGCCTCGGTGCGGAAAGAACTCGACCTGCTGCACAAAGAGGCAGTCACCGCCGGCCAGTTGCAGGAAGAAAACAACATTCCGCCCGCCGCCGGGGAGTTCACCGTCTTTGAACGGCGCACCACCGAGGCGCTCACCATTATCGATGGCCTGCAGCGTACGGCATCGCCCCAGGAAACCGCCGCCGTCGATGAATTCCGCCGCAGCTATCTCTCCCTGCGCTCCTCATGGCTCGATTCCTACCGCCACGCGGGCACCGGGAAAGCAACCGACGACGCGGCCCGCGCCGAGGAGACCGCCCAGGTCGTTTTTGGCCGTCAGCTTCCCAACCTGCAATCTCTGGAGGATTTTCGGGTAATGCGCGCCGAAAGGCGCTTCGCGGACGCGGAAAATTTCGCCCACCGGGTGATGATTGCCACCTTTCTGCTTTCGATTCTCGTGGCCTTCGGGCTCTCGTATCTGCTTTCACGCCATCTCGATTACGGCTTCACGACTCTGAAGGGCGGGGCCCATCGCATCGGCAATATGGACCTGGACCACCGCATCCGCTACCCCGGCGCGGATGAGTTCGCCGAACTGGCGCAGTCTTTCAACGAAATGGCGGAAAAACTTTTTCTGGCGCGGCGCAGCCTGGTCGAATCCAACAAGCAGCTCTCCACTTCCGAAAGCCGTTACCGAAAGATGGTGGACCGCTCAGCGTATGGCATCTACCGGTGCGCTTCCGACGGAAAAGTACTGGACGCCAATCCCGCCATGGTCAGGATGCTGGGTTATGACGATCTGCGCGAACTGGTCGAGCTCCCTTCGATCGAGCGGTTCTATTGCGATCCCGCCGACTACCAGACGCTGCTGGAAAGGCTTCGCGAAAAAGGGTCGGTCGAGGGCTTCGAGGTCCAGCTGCGCACGCGCTCCGGCGCCCTCATCACCACGCGCCTGAGCGGGAACCTGGTTTTCACCGGCGATGGATTTGAACGCGAGATGATCGCCGAAAACGTAACCACGCAACGGGCCCTCGAAGATCAGCTGCGCCAGGCCCAGAAGATGGAAGCCATCGGACAGCTCGCGGGAGGCATCGCCCACGACTTCAACAACCTGCTCACGGTAATCAAGGGACACAGCGAATTGCTGCGCAGCGAACTGCGTTCCGGCGACTCCGCGCGCAAGGAGGTTGACGGCGTGATGCGCGCGGCCGACCGGGCTGTCTCGCTGACCCGGCAGTTGCTGGCTTTCAGCCGACGCCAGCTGCTGAGCCCGCAGATCATCGACCTGAATTCGATTGTCTCAAGCATGCAGCGCCTGCTGGGGCGGCTGCTCGGCGAAAACATCGAACTATCGACCGACCTCTCTCCGAAAATCGGGGCCATTAAAGCCGACCCCCACCAGATTGAGCAGGTCATCATGAACCTCGCGGTCAATGCCCGCGACGCCATGCCGGCGGGCGGCAGGCTCACCATCACGACCTGCTCTCTCGAAGTGGAAGAAGAAGAGCATCGCGGAAAGATCATCCTTAAGCCCGACCGTTATGTGCATCTCGCGGTCATCGACACGGGCACGGGAATGGATGTGGCCACGCTTTCCCGGGCCTTCGAGCCTTTTTTCACCACCAAGGAACAGGGCAAAGGCACCGGCCTTGGGCTCGCGACGGTCTATGGCGTCGTAAAACAAAGTGAGGGCGAGATCTGGGTCGAAAGCGAGCCGGGCCGGGGCGCGGCGTTCCATATCTGTTTTCCCCGCGCCCTTGGCCGGGAAAAGACGCAACGCAAGGCCAAAATCACGGAAGCGCCCCCGGCGAAAGGCACCATTCTGCTGGTGGAAGATGAAGAAGACGTCCGGGAAGTGGCGTCAACCATGCTGGAACGCCGGGGCTATCAGGTCCTGGTAGCTTCGAAAGCCGCGGAGGCGGAGGCGATCTGCGCCAGCCATTCCGGAAAGATCCACCTGCTGCTGACCGACGTGGTCCTGCGCGACTGCAACGGACCGGATCTCGCCGAAACGCTGACCGGGCTGCGTCCGCAAATGAAGGTGCTCTTCATGTCGGGCTACACCGACGACGTGGTGCTCAAACACGGTATCCAGGATTCTCAGGTGGCATTCCTGCCCAAGCCCTTCACCCGGGATGAACTCGAAAACAAAGTGCGCGAAACGCTGAGCATGGCCGTGGTTCAGCCGTCGGGAACTTAGGCCGCGACAAAACCTTTGCACCACGGAGGCACCGAAGCACGGAGAAAAACATAAAGATAGATGGGTTCTTTTTCGGACCGCCGGCTTTTTACGGTTTCAGAGTGTCGATATTTCGACCTTGTGTCTCCATCAGGAGGTGAGGACACAGAACGACCGCAAACGAAAGATTCGAATTTTACGGAGTTTGGGAAGAGCGTCGGAGAGAGGATTTTTTTCGGTTGCTGGTAGCGGGTCCCAGACTCGCTACCAGCAAAACCTACCGATCGGTTGATGCGACTGAGAATTATGTTGCAACTGCCATACCAAAAGGGCTGTTTTCGCCTAAGTCAGTCTTTTCTTGGGGTTGGAGGAGACGAAAAAGTTCTCCAAATCTCACATTGTTAGAATTCTGTACAGTTCGATCACACTGTTTACACCAGGACAGCCAAAGAGTTCAGATTGTAAAGTTGACGGCTGTTCCATAACGGAACAATGGGAAGCAAATAGCAAATAGCAATTAGCAAAACCTCTGATCGCGGATTGATGCGCGAATAAGATTTTGCCAATTGCTATTTGCTCTTTACCTACTTCTTTTTTGTCTCTTCCACGCGATCGAGTTGCAGCACTGTTCTGGGGCGTTTGCGCTCCGGGTCTGAGAACCAGATGAACTTCATGGTCTTGCCATCGGGCGCGACGACCTGGCTGTAATAACGGTGGCCAGGATCGCTGTCATCCATGAGTTCGCCCTCGACGTAGTTGTGAAATTTATAGGAGCACTTGACCTTCGCGCCCTCCCAGGCGGGCTCTTCGGAGCCATCGCACTTTGCCGAAAATGAATGGCTCGAAGCCTTGCCGGCAGCCGGATGCGAATCCCACCATACTTTGATCATGTCACCATCGCTCGAATAAACGCGGGTCATGCCGGTGAGGCGGTCTTTGGGATCGAGAAAGCGCGATTTCTTCAGGTCCAGCTTCCACCGGCCAAAGGCCGGATCATGCCCTTTCCTGGGAGCGCCTTCCTGCGCGCCCGCCGCGACCGCAACCATTAATACCGAAGTCAGCGCCGCTAAATAAAAAAAACGCCCAACCCTGTCTGCCATCATGGTCTCTCCTGGTAAGCCCGGATAGCCTACACGACCGCCCGACCGGGAGCAATCGGGGGAAGGCCTTAGCCGCGAATGCCAGGGACAAAAGCAAAACCAAAAACCTTGAAACACGGAGGGAACGGAGGATAAAAATCTGAGGAAACGGAGGATGTCTGAATGGGTTTCTGCGCAGATCGAAAATTTTCGCCATCCGCGAATAGGATAAATCCCACGTCATCGCATCTAAGAAGTCCTCCGTTCCCTCAGATCTTTATCCTCCGTTCCCTCCGTGTTTCAAGGTTTTGGTTTTGCTTTTTTGGCCTTCATTCGCGATGCGGAATCCGTGCGCGTTAGGCCCTACCCTTTCGGGAGTCCTTGCGATTTGCGGGCCGCTGGTATATTTATGAGGACAAATTCAGAGGAGTCTGCGATGAGGATTTCAACCGCTGCCGCCGTAACGATTTCAATCTGCCTGGGCCTGTGCGCCGTGCCGGCGGTTCTTGCCGCGCCCCAGGCGGCGCGTTCCGATCTGAACGCCACGCTGGCCGAGTTGCAGAGGATTTCTTCGGCCACCACCAGCGATATTGGCAATCTGCGCATCGACAAGTGGGGCGCGGGATGGAAAATCTGGAAAGGCCGCGGCGGACAGAAGAAGGAAGACATGGAGCATGTCGCCGCAACCCTGCAGAAGAATCTGTCCGATGCCGTTCCCAGCCTATCGAAGGATGTTCAGGCCGCGCATGGAAGCATCTCCACGACCTTTAAGCTCTATCGCGACGTGGACGTGGTCTACAACTACCTCGGCCGACTGTCGGAGGCCGCGGAAGCCAACGGCAAGAAAGAGGAATACGGACCGCTGGCGGACGACGTAGCCGCCCTGGAGAAGATCCGGGCCAGGCTTTCGACTTATATCGAACAGGCCTCCGCGTCGCTGGAATCCACGGGCAAGCTGCCAACCATGAGTTCCCCTCCGGCCACGGCTCATGGCCCGTTGCCGAAGAAGATTATTGTGGATGATCCGGCGGCCGGTAAGAAGACATCGAAGAAGCCGTGAGCTTTCGGCCTCCGGAAAAATGCGGTACAAGCGTAAAAAAGCAAAACCAGAAATCTTGAAACACGGAGGAAACGGAGGAAAATCGGAGGATTTTGGGGGTTGTAACGATGAACGGACATTTTCGTGCGACTGCGAGAGCAGGGTTGGTTTCGCGACATATCCCTTAAAAATTCTCCGTTTCCTCCGCTTTTCCTCCGTTTCCTCCGTGTTTCAAAGATTTCTGGTTTTGCTTTTGGTTTTGTTTTTCTACGGTTTTTCCGCAGGCTCTTCAGCCAACCCCGCACAAATAAAGGCACTTAAGGCGGAACTTTCCCTCATGGGGCGGGGTCTATCTATATGTTAAGCAAGCCGCTCGAGTCAGGATGCCCGGCAGGGTTACCGCGGTGCCGGTGGAAACGGTTGTAGCGGCCCTTAAATACTGATAACGTTGGGGTACGCCATGGGAAAAATGGCGGGAGCAACAACATTGGGCAACATTGCCAGCGCGATAGCTGTCAGACCCGAAGAGGCCTCCATTGTCGCTGAACTCAAGACGGGTTCCGACGAGGCATTCAACTGGCTGGTCGCGCACTATCATCAGCCGATTTACAGTCTGGTCTATCGCATCCTGAACGACCCGGCGGATGCCGCCGACACGACCCAGGAAGTCTTCCTGAAGGTCTTTCGCGGAATCAAACGCTTCAACGGACAGTCGAGCCTCAAGACCTGGCTCTACCGCATCGCCGTGCATGAAGCCTCCAACCAGCGGCGCTGGTGGTTCCGGCACAAGAGTAAAGAGACATCGATGGAAGTCCGGGAGGACACCGAAGGCGGCTGTTTCGGACTGTGCGACACCCTGGTGGACCAGGGCGAATCCCCGCTGGAGCTGCTGGCGCACGAAGAAGTGCGCGCGCGCGTGGAGAACGAACTCCGCCAGATCCAGGAGCCCTTCCGCACGGTGGTTTTGCTTCGGGATATTGAAGGCCTCTCGTATGAAGAGATCGCCGATGTATTGCAGGTATCGCTGGGAACGGTAAAATCCCGGCTCATTCGCGGACGTGACGCGCTCAGGAAGCGGCTCGAGGTCTTCGTCCGTCAACTGGGGTGCGACCCGGGCAGGGTCGCCGGCAATTCGCGCAAAGATTGCGCCGGTTCGCCGCAGCAAGTGAAAGTGGAGGCGGTAAAGCAATGAGATGTACAGAGGCAGGTCCCCTGTTCCCGCTATATCTGGATGGCGCGGTCACCGGGGTGGAAATGCATGCGCTTGCCGAGCACATGACGAGTTGCCGACAGTGCTGCTCGGAATACAACAAGCTTGAAAATTCGCGCCAGCTGGTTGCGGCTCTGGGCCGCACGCCCACGCCACCCGACCTGGCGCTCAGGATTCGCATCGCAATTGCCCGTGAACGCTCCCGGAGCCTGCGCTCCCTGATCGGCGGGTACGCCCTGCGGATCGAAGAAGCCATCAACTCCTTTATGTTCCCGGCCACGGCCGGCATCTTTACCGCTGTCATTTTCTTCGGCGTGCTGGCGGGATTTTTTGTCCCCGCGCGGGCTGAATCCGACGATGTGGTTCCCGCGATTTACATGCCCGCCCGCCTGCAGCCGCCGCAATCGGCCATGGCCGCCTCCGCCGAGATGGATTTGAATCTCGAAACTCCGGTGGTCATTCAGGCCTATGTCAATTCCAGCGGTAAAGTGCTGAATTACCAGATTATTTCCGGACCTGACAATGAGCATATCCGCTCGCAATTGAATCGAGCCCTGCTGTTTACCGACTTCTCCCCCGCTTATGCCTTCGGTCAGCCGGTGCCTGGAAAAGCCGTGATCTCCTTCTCCCACATCAACGTAAAGGGATAAAAGCTTATAATTGGAGACAGCATTTTTCAGTTCGCAGGGAAAAAGACGTTATTGCCGCGTTACAACCTGCCGGACGGCCTGAGGCCGCTCGGCAGCGTTATTTTATCGGTGGAAATCTCACCTGGAGCGCCTTGCCCGCCGGGGAACCTGCCCGTCGCGCAGCTCACCCCGCGCAGTTACGATCCAATCCTGAATTTTCCCTGCAATGATCGGGAGGGGCTTCTGAGATCCAGACCAGTGAGATTCACAGCCGGACCGTTCCAGTTATGCCTGATGCTCATCGCTCTGGCGGTCGGCGCGGGCGCGCAGACCAACC
>WNFD01003070.1_pt1 | contig 22257 bp, 17 predicted proteins | sample 5400491 | NCBI WGS metagenome assembly WNFD01 (sample SAMN13153343, study PRJNA577476) | soil metagenome | isolation source: 120 cm saprolite under Douglas fir tree site 2 hole 2 replicate 2 | place: USA:California | collected 2015-04-18
GCGTTATCTTTTTCGCGCGCTACGAGGCCAGCCAGTTCGGTTCGCCCTACATCGAAACCGAGCACCTGCTTCTAGGGCTCCTGCGCGAAGACAAGGCCTTAACCAACCGGTTCTTACGGTCGCACGCCTCGGTGGAATCAATCCGCAAGCAGATAGAAGGGCACACCACCATCCGGGAGAAAGTCTCGACCTCGGTGGACCTGCCTCTAAGTAATGAGTGCAAGCGAGTATTAGCTTACGCCGCAGAAGAAGCTGAGCGGCTTTCGCACCGGCATATCGGCACTGAACACCTCCTGTTAGGTCTGCTCCGTGAAGAAAAATGTTTTGCGGCTGAGATCTTGCATGAGCGTGGCTTGCGGCTTTCGACGATCCGCGAAGAATTGGCACGCACCAGCCAGGAAAAGGCGCAGCCGCAACGTCAGCGTGAATCGTCTTTGTTGAGCGAGTTTTCCCGTGATCTTACCCAATCGGCTATGGACAACCAGTTGGATCCGCTGGTGGGTCGGGATGGCGAAGTCGACCGCGTCATCCAGATTCTCTGCCGCCGAACGAAAAACAACCCAGTGCTAATCGGCGAGCCGGGCGTGGGCAAGACAGCCATTGTAGAAGGGCTGGCGCAGCGCATTGCCGATGGTGAGGTTCCGTCATTTCTTGCCGACAAACGCATCCTGGCTCTTGATCTCTCGCTGATCGTCGCGGGCACGAAGTATCGTGGCCAGTTTGAAGAGCGCCTGAAAACCATCATGAAAGAACTGATGGAGTCACAAAACTCCATCATCTTTATTGACGAGCTTCACACACTCGTGGGCGCAGGCTCGGCTGAAGGTTCGCTTGATGCCGCCAATATTCTGAAGCCGGCGTTGTCGCGGGGCGAGATTCAGTGTATCGGCGCAACCACACCTGGTGAGTATCGCAAGTCTATTGAAAAGGACCGCTCGCTGGAGCGCCGTTTCCAGGCGGTGAAAGTTCCTCCGCCTAACGAGGCTGATGCCACCAAGATTTTGTTCGGGATCAAGGATCGTTACGAAAAGTTCCACGCTGTCACCTACACCGACGAAGCCATCAATTTTGCGGTGTCCCATTCCAACCGCTACATTCCGGACCGCTTCCTGCCCGACAAGGCGATCGACCTGGTCGACGAAGCCGGCGCGCGAGTGAAGCTTCGCCAGACTTCGTTGCCGGAAGAAATCACGGAAGTCCAGAAGCGCATCAAGTTCATCGTCCATCGTATGGAGAACGCCATCGCGAACCATGAGTTCGAGAAGGCGCGCTTCTATTCGGACGAAGAACGCAAGGAGCGCGAAAACCTGCGCGCCCTTCGCGAAAAATACCACCTCGATGAGTCCTCCACCGGCGTTGTCGGTCGGGAGGACATCGAGGACGTGGTATCGCGCTGGACCGGCGTGCCTGTCACCTCGATCAAGGAAGAAGAAACCCAGAAACTGCTGCGCATTGAAGAAGAGCTGCATAAGCGCATCATCTCTCAGGACAAGTCGATCAGTGCCCTGGCTCGCGCTATTCGCCGCTCACGTGCCGGTCTGAAAAACCCGAACCGCCCAATTGGCTCATTCTTGTTCCTCGGACCGACGGGCGTCGGCAAGACAGAAGTTGCCCGCACTCTGGCTCAATTCATGTTCGGCACCGAGAAGGCTTTGGTCCGCTTTGATATGTCGGAGTTCATGGAGAAGCATTCGGTCTCGAAGCTGATCGGCTCGCCTCCGGGATACGTAGGCTACGAAGAGGGTGGGCAGCTGACCGAGCGTGTGAAGCGCGCGCCTTACTCCGTGGTGCTGCTCGACGAAATCGAGAAGGCGCACCCGGACGTGTTCAACATCCTTTTACAGGTATTTGAAGACGGTCAACTGACCGACGGTCTGGGCAACACGGTCGATTTCAAGAACACGATCATCATCATGACCTCGAACATTGGAGCAAGGCACTTGCAGAAGCGCGAGGGGCTGGGCTTCCAGTCGAGTCAGGAAGATATGGTCTCGGGAAAGATCGAGGAGTTGGTTAAGGGCGAAGTCAAACGCACCTTCAATCCTGAGTTCTTGAACCGGTTGGACGAAGTCATCCTGTTCAACGCTCTGGGCGAAAACGACTTGATCCAGATTCTCGAGCTTATGGTCACGCAGCTTAATCAGAACCTGGCACAGAAGTCGATCACGGTTACCGTCGCGGATGAGGCCAAGAAGTGGATTCTCAACCAGACGCTTACGGATCGCACCTACGGTGCGCGTCCGTTGCGTCGAGCCTTGCAGAAGTATATTGAAGACCCATTGTCGGAGGCACTGATCCAGGGCACGATTACTACGCGTCCAGCCTTCATTGAGGTCTTTCTAGAGGCCAACAAGCTGTTTTATCGGCCCGTGGACGCGGAAAAAACTGAGGGCGTGTTGTTGTACGAGAATTCGTAAGCCCTCGGCATTCAGCCCTCAGCCGTCAGCGCAAACTGGCGGCTTTTGCTTTGTTAAATCCCAAGCGCGGAGGTCGGGAAAAAATCCGCAGAGGGGGCAGAGAACTTCTTTGCGACCAATTCGTTTCCGACGAATCTGGACATGCGACGCACTAACGCGGGGAGCGCAACATGGACAAGGTCAACATAGCCGAGAAGTTTGGGAAGATTTCGGAGTACTGGAAGCCTTATATCGTAGCTGAACTGAACGGGCAGCACGTCAAGCTGGACAAAGTCCTCGGTGCGTTCGTGTTTCACCATCATGAGAATGAAGATGAAATGTTCCTTGTGGTCAAGGGCCGCTTCCGCATGGAGTTTCGCGACCGGCACGAATGGATCAAGGAGGGCGAGTTCCTTGTAGTGCCGCGAGGTGTGGAGCATCGCCCTGTCGCCGACGAAGAGTGCTGGATTATGCTGTTCGAGCCAACCTCGACGTTAAACACCGGGAACGTCGTAAACCACCGCACGCTGACGGAACTGGAACGGGTGTAGAGACACACAGCGTTTACGTCTCGCGGACTAAGGCATCATCCACCCCAGACAAACCTTTGCCCAGCCACCAAAAGAAAGGCGAGCCACAGGGCTCGCCTCGACTCCAGTTGCAAATCACATTTACGCGGCTTCATCTCGAATCGCAGATCTAACTTTGTCTGCCAGTTCCGGGGTGACTTCGCCCAGGTTGTGCGCAGTGCGAGCATGTTCAGCGGCTTGCTGCAAAACCTCCTGTTCGGATTCGCCCTTAGCTACGTAGTCGCAATTCGGGACCACGTCGTTGCAGTGCAGTACTTTCGCCATGCCCATACCTCCTCACTTCTTCGGAGCGTAAGTATAGCAGAAGTTTTTCAACGCGAGTTAAACCCGCAACTCGGGAAAAAGTTTCGTCCCTACTTCGAAAAAAAGTTTCGTCTCTCTGTATCGTTACCCATTGACCCGGGCCCAAGAGTTGTGATTAACTCTCCGGCAATTGCAGCGTTTTGACCTGCCACTCCGATCGACAAACCTGTGAAAGGGGCGCGCAACCGAGGTGAAGTTTATGAAGCGTTGTTTGCTGTATGGGACCATGGTAGTCGCCTGGTTAGGTCTAACCTTAGGCGCCAGCGCGCGAGACGTCGTCCTGCCCGCCGGTACTCTTCTGCAATGCACCCTCAATGAACCAAACTTCTCCTCGGCCTCGGTCGATGTCGGGGATCCCGTTCTGTGTTATCTGCACGGAGTAAGTGAATTTGGTCGCCAAGCCTTTCCGCGGGGCAGTTATCTGGTTGGCCACCTGGAAGCCTCGAAGGAACCTGGCCACTTCTTCGGCAAGGGTTACCTGAAGCTGCAGTTCGATCGCATCGGCTTGCCTAGCGGCGACTTGCCTCTAGAGGCGAAGGTGATTGCGACGCGCGGCTATCGCGTGGACCGCGAAGGCAAGATCGATGGAAAGGGACACGCCAAGCGCGATATTGTCGAATGGCTGTTGCCGCCGCTGTGGCCGTGGAAAGTGATCATGCTGCCGGCGCGTGGACCTCGTCCCCAGCTCAAGGCTGAGAGCACACTCAGCTTGCGCCTGATGGATGATGTTCAGATACCACAGGTGGCAACCACGTACGGACCCGAATGGCGCTTCTTTGGCAGGCCGGAGAGTCAGCTGTACCACGACTCTGGGTTCAGCAACGGCAGACCAACACTCGCTGGGGGTGGTTCGGCATCAGAGGAGCAGACTGCCGTAGGTGTTCCACATGCATCGTACGCGAGCTTGGTTTCGCGAGATGTGGCAGCTCCGCTGCGCCTGAGCCCTGCACCGGGCATGCCTGTATTTGTCCTGAAAACCGGGACCATACTGGCCGTGGACAACTACACCTACCACAACGGTCGCATTAGCTACAGTCTGGCAAGCGGCGGGACTGGCGTAATCCGCTCCGACGAAGTTGACTGGAGCACGACGACTCGGTTCAATGCTCAGCGTGGCGTGCGCGTCACCCTGGGCAGCGGACGGCCCAAATCGGACGAGCCCGGACTATAACCATTTAATAGCAGCTAAGTTTCATCAGCAGCCGCCAGCGCCAACCTGGCGGCTGTTGTTTTCCGGGATCGGAAAGGCTCGTTTTGCCGCCCACCTCAATTTCCGATCCCCGGCTAGTCACTATTGGCATCTAGAATCGGGTTATGGAGCTTATTGTTTATTCTGCTCTCTGGTGCCCAGACTGCCGCGAAGCCAAACGATTCCTGGACAAGTACAACATCGCCTATAAAGAGATCGACGTTGCCACCACGCCGGGTGCTGCGGAAGAGTTGATCAGGCAGGTTGGAAAGCGCGCTATCCCACAGTTCGTCATTGACGGTGAATGGGTCCAACCCTACCGTCCCGGTGAGGGATTTCTCTATGAGGAGATGAAAACAAAGCTGGGCGTTCAGGATTCCTAACGCAATTTCGGAGCGTCTCTCACGAGAATCCCTTTATCCCTTTACGCAGCAGCGTGTTAGGCCGCGTCCCACCCTCCCGTTCATTGCCTTCCGTACCGTAGAAAAGGCTGACCCGACAGGCGAACATATACGTTCGAGCTTCGGTCCTGGATGTTCTCCTTCAAGGGGCTGAAAAGGCAAGACTTAGAAGGGAATTCCGACAAGTCTCATGTCCGACCAAGAAAGCCGGCAAGACACAAACGATGTTTGTGAGAGCTGGTCCCAGCTGGTGCAAGTCATTTTGGGCATCGTTCTGCTGACCGGTGCCGGAGTGATGTTGCACTATTACGCGCCGGCGATCTCCAATGAGCCACAGCAGAGTGATTTGCAGCAGCAGGTCCACACTCTAACCAAGCAGGTTGAGCAACTGGAACAGGATCGGGGCATGCCGGCGCTGGTGCTGAACAAATATAGAAATTCCATTGGCTACATTTACGGCGTGTACCAGGTGGGCTTTCCCAACCAGCGTCCAACGGTGAGGGCGCGAGTGTCAGGTACGGGATTCATCGTGGCTACTGGTCTTCTGGCTACCAACCGCCACGTGGCTGAACCTTGGTACGGGGACGCCGAGGCGGAAGCCCTCATTCGCCGTGGCGCCACAGGCGCGCTGGAAAGCCTGGTGGTATTTTTCCCCGGGTCGCCCACAGCGGTGGAATTGTCGCCGGTGGCCGTTTCGTCGCAGGGAGACTTGGCGGTATTGCGTGCGGCGGATTCTCCGGTAATCCGTGGGCTTGCGCCCTTGCCTTTGGCAAAATTCCCTGCGTTGCCGGGAGAGCTGGTTACAGTGATTGGTTATCCCATGGGAATCGCCGGTATGGTGGCTAAGTCGCCCTCAGGCATTTATGAGCGTCTTGCCTATCGCCATAATGACATCACCGCGGCCAGCGAACTGGCGGCATTGTCGCTGATTCGTCCCTCAGCCACCTTCGGCCACCTCGGCGATATGGTGGGCGATAAGCTTATTTACGATGCGCCCACGGCCCACGGTGGCAGCGGAGGCCCGGTCTTTAACTCCCAAGGCGAAGTTATCGGCGTCAACTCCGCTTACATGGACGGATTCACTGGCGGGACACTCGGGGTCGCCGTCGAGTCTCTGCGTCCGCTGCTCGAAGCAGCGCAGAAACAGCGCTAACGCTTCGCATTTGACCACCAACCGCAGGCGAGGATGCCCAAATCAGCGGCTATGAGTGACTCCGGCTGACAAGTTGGATTTCTTCTGCCCGCGAGCGCCAGCTGCGAATACGCGTTCTCATACGGACTGACTGCTCCGGGGTAAACAGCAGAGATCCCATACCGGCGTGCCGCAACTCTTCCTGCTCCCAGTGCGGAGCCATGATGCCTATCGCCGAATGGGCGTTGGAGCCGAGAAGTAGATGCCCGACCTCGTGCGCTGCGACGGTTCCGAGAAGCAGCGCTGCGTTTACGCCGGAATCGCGGTGCATGCCCTCACAGCGGTCCCAGAACACGTCGCGGTAGTTGCCGGTGCCATCTATACCGAGAAACGCCACTGCGAACACTGTGTCGGTCGGGCCGAACGATTCGGGCACAATGCGAACCACAAACTGCGCCGGCACATCAGCTGGCGGCAAGCATCATCGGTTTTCTTGATGCCCGCCGAGCAATCCGCCCATCGTGTCTCTATGCCCGCTTTCCGAAAAATCATAGCTGCCTGTTGCTCGCCAGCCGCTAGGGTCTGCGCCGACAACCCCTCCTGGTGATAGACAAGGATTGTGATCGTCGGTGTGTTTGAGTCCGAACCGCCTGCCCATGCCGAACTCCAGAAAGTTAACAAGACCAATCCCAAAGGCATCCCCAAACGCATCGCTTTCTCCTCCGTGCTATGACCAAGGTGGGACAGGTACCCAGGTGCCTCAAGGCTCGGCGGGTGACGCGCAAATAAAATTTGGGTAACGAGTTAAGCTGAGCCGCGTCAAATAGTTACGGGACTAGGTGACTTGGGAAGCAGAGCCGACAAAGTGCTACACTCCGAGGCTGTGGACAGCGGAAATGGAGCTGGTGGCCAAGCATCACGAAGACGCCGCTTCGGAGCCTTTGAGGTTGACCTGAGCGCAAGAGAGCTGCGGCGTAACGGGATGAAGGTGAAGCTGCAGGAGCAGCCCCTGCAGGTTCTGGCCTTGCTGTTGGAGCGTCCGGGAGAGGTAGTGTCACGCGATGATCTTCGCAACCGATTGTGGGCGGCCGACACCTTTGTTGACTTCGACCACAGTCTCAACGCCGCCATCAAACGGCTTCGAGACGCGCTGGGGGACTCGGCGGAGAATCCCCGATTTGTGGAAACTGTGGCCCGCCGTGGCTACCGGTTTGTGGGGCCGGTCGATACCGGGCTGGCGAACGGCAACGGCGTAGCGGCTCGACCAGCCCTAACGGAATCCGCCCCCCAGTCTTCGGTGCGTTTTCACATCTGGTGGCTGGTCGCCGGCGGCGCAGCCGTAGTCCTGGTCCTCTTTGGGATAAAGCTGGGATTGCTTCTGGGACAGCGCCGTCCTTCGCAGATGCGGCTCTCGCGATTGACGGCCAATCCCGGGGATGACCGAGTCCGCGCGGCCGCCATTTCGCGCGATGGCCGCTATCTGGCCTTCTGCGACCAGACTGGTTTTTACCTGCGCCAGATTGATACGGGGGAAACCCATCCCGTCGCTCTGCCACCGGGTCTAATCGCGGAATCCATAAGCTGGTTTCCAGATAGCGCTCATCTGACGGTGGCCTTGACCGGTCCTGGTCAGGTATCTGGTCTTTGGCAACTCTCGGCGTTTGGCGGGAACGCGCGTAAGTTCCGCGATGATGCCAGGTCTCCGGCAGTATCACCGGACGGAAACGAAATCGCGTTCATCACGGGCCAGAAGGTGCGGGAGCAGGTCTGGCTGGTCGGTGCAGATGGAGCACACCCGCGCAAGCTGGTGGGAGAGGAAGGGGATTTCTTCGGGACGGTAGCATGGTCGCCCGACGGCACGAAGATCGCCTACACAAGGGGAAGATTCTCCTATAATCATGGTGTAAGGGGCGTGATCGAACTTTTGGATGTGCACGAGCAGCACATCAGCAACCAGCTATTGCGGGTCAGCAGCGTGCTCCTTCGCAGGCTTGAACGGGCCTTTGGCCTGGGCTTCAGATGGACGGCTGATTTATACGTTATCGGAGCAGCGTCCGCGGGAACCTGATTCCAATCTTTGGTCGGTTGCATTGAATCGGGGAGGGGCAAACTGTGGGCACGCCGGTCCGCTTGACCAGTGACCCCGGCGAAGTGTTCAGCATTAGCACTTCAGGGAATGGAAGGCGCGTCGCGTACCTAAAAGGAGTCCCGCAACCAGATGTATATGTGGCCGCGCTCGAACCCCGCGGCGGTATCAATGAACCGCGGCGGCTGACTCTGGACGACCGCATGGATCTACCCTTCGACTGGACCCCTGATGGTAGGGCGGTGATCTTCATCTCCGACCGGACGGGAACCTTCAGCATCTACAAACAGGCTACCAATCAGACGGTGCCTGAACTGTTGGTTGGCGGCAATAAAAAAGAGGTCGTTCAGCCACGGTTGAGTCCCGATGGCAGCCAGATTCTATACGTGGTTTACCCCAATTCAGGAGAAAACTCTTCTGCGATTCCACTCATGCGAATGCCTTTGTCAGGAGGCGCTTCGCAACAAGTCTTGGAGGCAAGCTGGATCAGCAATCATCAATGTGCGCGAGCCCCCGCCACGGAGTGCATCTACAGCGTTGTAGGCGAGGGCGAGCTTACATTCTTTAGGTTCGATCCGTTCAAAGGAAGAGGCAGTCAGTTTTTTCAAATCAAAGATGACCTTCCGCAACTTTACAACTGGAGCCTTTCACCGGACGGAGCGACGCTGGCCATTGCTAGAGGGAAATGGAGCGATGAGGAGCCGCGGATCCATCTGGTGTCACTGAACGGCTCGGAGGACAAATGGCTAGTGATCAAGGGCTGGCCGGGATTGGCGTCGCTCGACTGGGCGGCTGACAGCAAGAGCTTGTGGGCTGCGTCGGTGGGCGAGGAAGGAAATGCATTGTTGAATATTGATTTGCAGGGTCATGCGCGTCCAGTCTGGCGCCCCCAGAAGATGATCGTGGGCTGGGCGATCCCCTCGCGCGATGGCCGATATTTGGCGCTGCACGTCGGCAGCACCAGCGCCAATGCCTGGATGGTGGAGCGCCCGTAGGGATGCGCAGGGTGGCGCGCTCCCGCGTTGGCGAACCTCAGCTTGCTTCGTTGGTCCATTCCTTCTCCTCTAAAACGCCCAACGTAGAGAGAACTGGATCAGGCGGGGGTTTCCGGTCGTGCTGACAATCTTTCCGAAAGGATTGTTTGTAGGACTGGCCAAGTAAGCTTCGATGTCCGTCACAGCGGGAGAAGCGAAGTTGGCATGGTTCCACAGGTTGAAGAAGTCGGCTGTGAACCGGAGTTCTTGACGCTCCGTGACCTTGAAATACTTCAGCACGGAAAAGTCCCAGTTCTGCTGGAAAGGACTGCGGTAGATGTTACGGCCGAGATTCCCAAAATCAGTGGTGCAGAAGTCAGCACCGTTTGCCTGGCATGCGGTTGGGTCAACGAGCGGCGCTGCTTGGAATGCCGCCGGATTCAGGTAGCCGTTTAGTCTCTGATGGACGCTGCCGCGGGTCATCCCGCTGCTGATCGAGGCACCGGGGGCCAAGCTGCCACCGAGCAGCGGAGTACTGCCCGCTCCCAGGAATGCCGTGCCAGCGCCCGAATCGAAGACCGAGAATGGAAGTCCGGATTGAAAGCTGCTAACGCCGCTAATCGCCCAACCCCCTAGGGTTGCGCGTTTGATGCCTGCCGCGTTCTCGAAGAAGGGCAGATTGTAGACGTAGCTGACCTTCAGCACATGCGGACGGTTGAAGTCGGAAATTCCGCGCGAGGCGCTAATGTTGCTCTGGTCATTGTAGGCGGTGTTGAAGGCGGTGTTGCCGGTGGAGGTGGCGTCTATGTTCTTGGAGAGGGTGTAGGCGCCCTGGAAATAGCCACGTCCCCAGCGCCGCGACACCGTGGCTTGCAGCGAGTGGTAAATCGAATAGGCGTCGTTCGCAAAGATCTGATAACCGCTGTAGCCGTTGAGACCGGGGGTGGGCGTGCGAGCAATAGCATTCGAAAACGTATTGGTCGTGATCTGAAAGGTGTTCCCGCTGGTATCAGTGATCACCACCGGATGTGCAACGCTGGCACGCAGTGATTGAATTCCGTCGCGGGTTTCGCGCAGGTGAGTGCCTCTCGTGCCAACATAGCCCACTTCCAATACCCATTTCATCCCAAGATCACGCTGCAATGTGAGGTTCCACTGTTGCGTGTTGGGCACGACGAAGTGCCGCGGAACTTCCAGCACGAAAAGATTTTGCGTTGAATTCACGCCCGGGCCACCAGCGCACGCGTAGGTGGCATCCTGGCCGGTGGCGCTGTTGCTGGGGACAAAACTGACCAGGCGAGCGAGACAGGGGATCCATGCCGGTGACAGCCTCCCGGCAGGCGGTACGCCGTTGGGGTTCGCGGCGGGCGTTCCCGTAAAAAAGTTGGAGAGGGTAAAGCCCGGCGTCGTGGGGAAGAACACAATCGGGATGAACGGCGACTGGAAACTGAGCTGGTCAACCGCGCCCACATCCTCACGAACATAGTAGATGCCATAACCGCCGCGCAGCGTGGTGCTGTGGTGGCCGAAAATATCCCACGCGAAACCGAAGCGCGGTCCCCATCCGGTGGAGACGCTGTTGCGGAATGTAGACCCGGCGGCGTTCCCCGAAAGTCCACTGATGCCCAGTTTATTAACGCAGCCCGGGTAGATGAATGGGTAGGTTCCGGATTTGGTGAGGTCGGATTCGATGTTGCCGATGTGACACTTACCATCGGTCCAGGCACCTAGGAACTCGGTGCGCAGGCCGAAGTTCAGGGTCAGATTAGAACTGACTTTCCAATCGTCTTGAGCAAAAACCGCGGAATCGTTCTGGCGGTATTGGTGGTTGTAGACGCCGCCTCCGCCGAAGCTGAATTGGACATTCCCGGAGAGGAAGTTCTGAAAATCGGTCAAACTGGTGGTCGCCACGTTGGTGAAAAAGAGCTGCCCGTTGAACACCTGGGGAAACAGCTTGTCGAGATTGACTCGTGTGAATTGCCCGCCAAATGTGAAGGTGTGCGCGTCACGTACCCAGCTCAGATTTTCGACGAAGTTCAGATTGTTCTGTGTCTGGAACTGGTTGGCTGGCGGAGTTGGCCCGAACTGGAATCCGGAAGTCAGAAGAGTGAACTTATAGATGCTGCTGGTGAGATTGCTGGTCGGACGATCAATCCCCACGTCGCTGACAGTGACCGGGTTGACATTGATTCCGCTGTTGTTGATATGTACCAGGCCGAAGCGGAAGTCATTGACCAGGGTTGGCGAGAACAGGTGGGTTTCCGAAATGATGAAGAGGCGATCGTGCAGGGGAAGCTTGTAAGGAAAGTTCAGGTCGGTGGTGCTGGCAGGAGCGCCGAGGGATGCTTGCAAACCTCCTGCACCGAAAGGAATGTCTTGCTCCGAATTAGAGAAGAAGAAGCGGGCTGAGACCTTATCGGCTGAATTGCGAAAATCGTGATCCCAGTTGGCGGTGAATTGATCATCCACGAAAGTGCCGGGCTTGCTCGCCGTGAATTGGACTGGAGTTCCGGGAGAAGTCCCCGCTGGAGTGTTGGGTAGCGGGAACAGATACCCGTTGGCCGGGGCACCGAACTGGTTGCTCTTGAAGGCCAACAGTGAAGCGGCAACGGGATCGAGCGTGACACCGGCGGCGGTCAAGCCAAGATCATTCGCCAGGTTGGCTTCCGCCACCGGGTCGGTTCCGCGGTCGGCGGCAGGAACGTAGGGGACGAAGGTGCTAATGATCGATCCGGGAGACTCGCCACTGCGCTGGCGCGTGCCTTGATAGTTCACAAAGAAAAATCCTAACTTTCCGCCCGCAATGACTGGGCCGCCAAGACTGCCGCCGAAAATGTTCTGCTTGATATCCGGGCGCGGAGATCCGCTTCCTTTCAAGAAATACTCGTTGGCATCGAGAACCGTATTACGGAAAAACTCATAGACATCGCCGTGGAAATTATTTGTCCCAGACTTGAGAATGGCGTTGATGTTTCCTCCGCCATTGCGGCCCTGGCTGGCATCGTAGAGAGATGTCTCGACCTTGAATTCCTGCACGACGTCAGGGTTTGGCAGGGGAGTGGTCGTTAGTTCTGCGACGTTGTAGTCGCTCGCGCTGATTCCTTCGATCAAATAGTTGTTGTTGTCTTCACGCTGACCGTTTACTTCGATGTGTACCACGCCGCGCCCCAACTGAGCGGCCGCATTCAGTTCGCTTTGCGCGCCCGTGGACAAAGTCAACAGCTGTTGGAAGTTCTGTGTGGCGAGCGGCAGGCTGCGGATCGTGGACGGTTCAATTGCCTGTCCCGTCGTGGCATCGGTGGTGTCGATCGCCTGCACCAGCGCTTGAACCTCGATCTTTTGTTGGACGGCGCTGGGAGTCAGCTTGGCGATCAGGCGCGTGGTCTCGGTAACGCGAACTACTATATTGGAGAAGCTGGCGTCGGCGAATCCGGAACTGTTGACTCTGACGGTATAGGTTCCGACCGGAAGCAGCGGAGTAGTAAAGGAACCACTTGCATCGGTTCGCACTGTGCGCTCCAAGACTCTGGTGTCCTGGTTGGTGATTTGGACTTCGGCGTTAGATATGAATGCGCCGCTCGCGTCTTGTACTGTGCCGGTAATTGCACCCGTGGCGCCGCCTTGGGCAAACCCCTGCGCAACCAGTGCGACGACTGCTACAAAACTGACCCAAATTAACCTCTGTTTGGAATCCAACATGACTCCCCCCCGTGTACTGAACGGAGTTTGCTTACGGGCGGATGCGCCCTATAAAAGACGGACAACAGCACGCGGCAGACAGCCACGATTGCGCGCTTGCACGAGGACTTGCCTCACCGGCAAAAGACGGCTTGGTCTCGGTAGGTGCCATTGCGTGCACTTCCCCGGTGGGCGAAAATGATTGTCCCGTGGGATTGACGAAGCTTACTGAAAAAGAAAGCAGTTTTCAATAGCCGATTTGATTCGATTTGATTCGATCGCTTGTGCGAAGGGACGGCGCGGACAGAGAGAAGCACAACTAACGCCCCACGAAACGGCGACTGGGTGGCTGGCTGCGTAGTTGGGTTCATTCTTGGTGGATACTCTTGCGCTTCGGTCGCGGGCTGCGCCGACGTTTCTGTGAGGCCTCGTCGTCTCCGTGCATCACTCGCCGCAGCGCCGCCACGAGCGCCGGTGCTGCGGAGCGTAGTTGCTCATGGTGATGCAGCGCCAACTCGGCCAAGATTCGCTCTCCCTTGGCGGTCAACGCCAGCAGTACTTCTCGTCGATCTTGCTGTGCTCGCTCGCGGCGCACGAACCCTCCGGCCTCTAGACGATTTCCCAACTCTACGGCGCTATGATGTTGGATTTGCATTCGGCTGGCCAGTTCCGCGACGCGCGGCCGAACCCCAGCAGGCATTCCTTTGATGGCCAGCATGAGCTGATACTGCCCGCGCTCCAATCCGGCTTCTTGTGTAGCCTGCTCGCCGAAATGAAGAAACTTGCGGATCTGGAAGCGAAATTCGGCCAGCGCCTGGTAGTCCGACGAAGTGAGCTTCTTCATGTAGCCGATCTTGTCGCGGTGCAACCCTCGTTCTTATAGTATATCGTAGAACGATAGAACGATAGAAAGACTGCTTCGCTCGCCGTGCCGGCAAGCCCAGGAATCTCGGTGCTGGCCTCTTTTCCGCCGTCCATTTAGAATCTTGAGTCCCGTATTCCACAGTCATTTTGCAGGAGGCGCTGACGCCTTGATCCCGCGCTATACCCGTCCGGAGATGGGTCGCATCTGGAGCGATGAAAACCGCTTCCGCACTTGGCTGGCGGTGGAAGTCGCCACTACCGAAACCTTGGCTGCGGCGGGCATGGTGCCCAAGCAGGCCGCGAAGGCCATCCGGGAGTGCGCCAACTTCAACCTCGAACGCATCCTCGAAATCGAAGCCGAAGTCCGGCACGACGTCATCGCCTTTACCACGGCTGTGGCCGAAATTGTCGGTCCCAATGCTCGCTGGTTCCACTATGGCCTCACTTCGAACGATGTGGTCGACACCGCACAGGCTGTGCTCATCACGCAGGCCTCGGCTCTGATCGCCGACGATCTGCAAAGTCTGGCAGAGGCGCTTGAGCGCCGGGCCTGGGAGTTCAAAGACACTCCTATGGTGGGTCGCACTCACGGCATCCATGCCGAACCCATCACCTTCGGATTCAAGCTGGCTAATTGGTATTCGGAAACGCAGCGCAACATCGCGCGCTTTGCCGCCGCGGCCGAGGAAATGCGAGTGGGCAAATTGTCTGGTGCGGTGGGCATCTTCGCGCACCTTACTCCTGAGATCGAAGAGAAGATTTGTGCCCATCTGGGTCTTAGGGCCGCGGATGTTTCCTCCCAGGTCATCCAGCGCGATCGCCATGCGAACTATTTGGCGACACTGGCAGTGATCGCGTCGACGCTCGACATGATGGCGACTGAGATCCGCCACCTGCAGCGAACCGAAGTGCGTGAAGTTGAGGAATTTTTTAGCGAAAAGCAAAAGGGCTCGTCGGCGATGCCGCATAAACGCAATCCCATTACCTGCGAGCAGATCAGCGGTCTGGCCCGGGTGGTGCGCTCCAATGCGCAAGCCGGATTTGAGAATGTCGCGCTCTGGCATGAGCGCGACATCTCACACTCCTCAGCGGAACGCGTAATCCTGCCCGACTCGACGACGTTGATCGATTACCTACTTAAGAAAACGACCAACCTCATCGAGACCATGTTTGTCTACCCGGAGCGCATGCAGGCGAACCTCGATAGCACCCGCGGTCTCATCTTCAGCGGGCAGTTGCTGCTTGACTTGGTCGAACACGGGGTTTCCCGCGAAGACGCGTACCGCATGGTGCAGCGCCACGCTATGCGCGCCTGGAAAGAAGACCTCGACTTTCACCAGTTGGTGCTGAACGATAAGGAAATAACCACCCGCGTGCCTGCCAAACAGATTGAGCGTGCTTTCGACCTGCGGCGTCAGCTCAAGAATGTCGACAAGATATTTGCGCGGGTGTTCAAGAACGGCGGAAAACGCAAGACCCCCGACCGCGGCCCTGCGCGATCGGCGAAGCCTAAACGGTAGGTGCCTTCCCGCTACAGTCTCTTCTGCCTGTTAGTACCTTAATCTTCGTGGAATTGTCGTTCACGTTTTCGTGCTACGTGGCATCGAATGTCTTGTGCTGAGCGCCCCGTGGGCATGGGCCGGACGGAGGAACAGTTTCCGTGAGCAGACTTTTTCGATGCCTGACGATTCTGTGTCTTGCCTTGGCTGCCTTGTTGCCCCTCCGTATTCGGGCGGCTACCGATAATGAAGCCGGCACACGGAAAGCCTGGGACATGCTGGATACCGTGGCGGGCTTCGCAGAAGACCGGCGAGCGAACAAATAGCATCCGCGCGCCCTCGGCTTGCTACGCAACGATGTTCACGCCCGCAACCTTGCCAGGCATGCGCTCGAAGATCCCAAGTCTGAAGTTCGCGTCGCAGCGGCGACGGCTTTGGGGCAGATGCGCTGTACCGAGTCTATTCCGTGGCTCCGGAAACGCCTTTCCGATAAGAAGCTTCCGGTGGTAATGGCTGCAGCGCATTCTCTGCGCGACCTGAAAGACGATACTTCCGCCTACGCAATTTATTACGACGTGCTTACAGGAGCAAGAAAGTCCAACGATGGCTTGGTTGCCCAGCAACTCGAGACCCTCCATAACCCCAAGGAGCTGGCAAAAATTGGCTTCTCTGAAGGCATTGGTTTTGTCCCCTTGGCGGGCATCGGCTGGGACGCTTACCGCACTATGCACAAAAAAGATCCCAACCCGGTGCGGGCAGTGGCCGCGAGTTTCCTCGCGCATGATCCCGACCCTGCTAGCGCTGCGGCCTTGGTCAAGGCGACGCATGACAAGAATTGGATCGTACGCGCCGCCGCTATGGGGGCGATAGCCGAGCGCGAAGATCCATCCCTGCGGGACAAAGTCGAACCCGGCTTTGCCGACCGCAATGCCCGCGTCCGCTATACCGCTGCCGCGGCGGTGATTCGCCTGAGTTCTGTCGCCGACAGAAAGGAAAAAGAGAAAGAGGCGGACAAGACGGATGTCGCGCATTCTTCGGGCAAATGAGACCGTACTCGGCGACTTGGTGCAGCACCCCCTGTTTGCATTAGAAGAGTCATGCCGTTCCCGCCTCTGTCCCGATGCATCTTGTGCCACCCAGCCCGCATCCAATTAATTAACCAGATGGTTAGATCGTAAAGTTTCGTCAATAGGTCGGAGGTGACCTCAATGACAGTTGCAAAGAATAGTTTGTGGAATACGGTGGCTTCGCTGCTGGCAGTGGGGCTGTTGAGCGCCACGCTCGTTGCCCAGCCTGCCAGCGCGGCTCGCTATGACAATCAAATTCAAACCGCGGTCACTCAACGGCTTGCGGCCAAGAAGCAGCTCTCTGATGTGAAATCGAGCGTCGAAGACGGTATCGTGACTCTCACGGGCACGGTCGATCTCTACCAGCGTAAGCTCGACGCGGCTAAGGTCGTCCGCAAGGCTTCGGGAGTGCAAGGCGTGCGCAACCTGGTCACAGTTGCGGGCCCCAGCGTTCCCGACGAGCAGCTAGAACAGAAACTGGCGAAAAAGCTGCGCTACGTGCGCGTCGGTTATGACAACACATTCGATTACTTCGCGATCGGAGTGAAAGATGGAGTTGTTACGGTTGAAGGTCATGAGCCGACATCAATTTTCGATGATGGCATCCGTTTGCGCACGGCTCGAGCTATTTACCGTGACTCCGTGCTGAGCAAGTATGCGACGGACCCGGCGCATCCGATCCGCATCATCGTGGTCAATGGCCACGTCACCCTCTACGGATCCGTGGATAACACCATGGACAAGCAGGTCGCCGGCATAAGAGCCAACCAGGTCTTCGGCGCCTTCACCGTAGACAATCAATTGCTGGTGGAGAGCAAGTCGAACCAGCCAGGGATGTCGACCTGTCAGGAGTGGATGGTCACGCTTGCTCTCCGAGCGTACAGGGCAGAAGTCTCGTGGTGACACCTGAAATCTAGGAGTAATCAGCGGGGCCGGAAGTCCCACTGATTTTCGGGGTGCCATCGGACGCCGGACGACACGACGCACGAGACCAAACTCGCTGCCGCAGATTAGTTTCTGCCCAGTAGACAGGAACCGCCGGATGCGGAACCGCACGTCCGGTGGTGTGGGAGGACGGCGGGGATGACCCCGCCTCCTACCCGATTGGAGGCGTGTGCCGGAATGGCAGTTTCGTGTAACGTTCCTTTTCCACCTCAATGATCAGGGCGACGCGGCCTTCATAGCTGCGCATCGGGAAAGGCTTCCCGACGTATTTGTGCGAGATCGGATCCATCACCTTGAGTTCAGGGTCGGGACGCCGCTCAATAACCCGACCGCGAATCTGAACTTCCTCGTAGGGATTGTCGAAGTCCACAATGGACAGCGCCAGTCGTGGATCACGGCGGGTGTTCCTGGCTTTGAGAGAGCCATCTGAAGTGCAGATAACCAGGTGCTCGCCCTCGCGTCCGAGCCAAACCGGTGTGGACTGCGGAGTACCGTCGGGCATGAGCGTGGCAAGGTGCGCGAAGTTCGGACGATCGATCAATTTCTTGGCTTCTGGCGATAGCGGGTTGAGCATAATACTGTCTCTGATTACTCCCGGGGGAGTGAGGATTCAGGGAAGCCGATTGATCAGTGACGCCACATAGCCCGCGCCAAATCCATTGTCAATATTCACCACGCTTACATTCGAAGCGCAGGAGTTCATCATTCCCAGCAGCGCCGCCAGTCCCTTGAACGCGGCACCGTAGCCGATGCTGGTAGGTACGGCAATCACGGGCACGCCCACGAGGCCTCCTACCACGCTGGGCAGCGCGCCCTCCATGCCGGCGCAGACGATTACGACGCGTGCCTTTGATAGCGCCTCGCGATTCGCCAGCAGCCGGTGAATTCCCGCCACGCCCACATCGTAAAAGTGCTGCACCTCGTTGCCCATAACTTCCGCTGTAGCCACAGCTTCTTCGGCCACGGGGATATCACTGGTTCCCGCCGAGACGACGGCGATCCTACCCTTGCCATATTTCTTCGGGTCGCGCTGCAATGTGATTGCCCGTGCCAATTTGCGGTATTGCGCCGGGCGGACTCTTTTCTTCACTGCCGCAAACTGTTTTTCATTGACACGCGTTGCTAAGACATTGCCGCCATGCTGAGACAAACGAAAAAATATGTCCGCCACTTGTTTTGGCGTTTTATTCTCCCCGAAGATTACTTCCGGCATACCCGCGCGCAGAGCGCGATGGTGATCCACCTTGGCAAAGCCGAGATCTTCAAACGGCAGATGACGGAGGCGCTCCACGGCCTCATCAGGCGAGAGTCCGCCCTGGCGCACTTGCGCGAACAATTTGCGGATGGATTCGGCGTTCAAAGCGGCACTCAGCACTCAGCATAAATCAGGTTAGCATTTGAGCGACTCAGGTGTATCGCGGATGCTAACGCGCGATATCGATAAGACGTGATGAAGGAAAAAGATAGACGTCACTTTGTCAGAACCGCCGATACCGGCTGACAACCACCAGGGGGAATGCTGAGTTCTGACTTCTTCATCAAACCCGAACGCTGCGGCAACTCCGGCGAGTCTTTGAGATTATCGTCGCGCAGACGTTCCTGGCCACTTCCAGTTCATCCAGGTGGGCGAGGAAAAGTTTCCGTAGTGAGTTCTTCGACCATCTTCCCGCCAGGTAAGCATCGTAAAGCAGGCTCCCCAAGCGTTGACCCCATTCCCGGGCGGTCTCTCTCACCTTGCCATTCTCGGAGCGCGCTGCGGCCTGCGCAGCTCTGTCATACATGGCGAAAGACGAGGTTTCTCGTTCATCCCGAAGCGCTGGCGTCGAGGGATGCAGCACCTTGGATCCGAAGTACGCGAGCGCATTCTCGACCACAAGGGCATGGAAGGCGGCACCCGTGGGCGGTGCAGCTCCTGACTTTTCGCTCAGGCCATTGGCATGGTGAGTATTGTCGTTGGTTTCATTCCTGTTCACATTCCGCGGTAGACCCCGGCACGCCTGGTGGAGAAAGCGGGCGACATCCTCGGCCGCGTTGACCATTTGAAGTTCGCACATGTAGAACGCGTTGACCTCTGGCAAATAAGCGCCACCGCGTTCTTCCACGCGCAGCAGCATCGCCTCGAACTCGTGCTCGCTTACGCCATTGCGGGACAACAACCGGCGCAACATCCCGTCCGAGGAACGGCCATACACCTCAGGCAGCATGTCCACGAGGAATTTCGGCTGCGTGCCATTGTGCGGGGAATAACGGTTGATCTCAAGGAAACTGGCAAGGCTCCCGATTAAGTTGTAGATCGTGGGAGCGAAGTCGGGCTCGTTTTCTGCGCGGCTCCATTGGTCGAGACATAGCCGATAGCTCTCATATTTTTCCAGCGGAGTAGCGTTGAACACGCAGACAACATCGTCGTTCACACGAACGGCTTCCACCTTGTTCGCCCGCTCGCCCGCGGCTCGCCAGTAGAGCGCATCCACATTCTGTAAAACCGTGACAATTTTCGCCTCGGGCATTTCGTCACGCAGTAATTGAGGCAAATGACCCGGAGCCAGATGCGACTCCCCGAACAACACAAAGATCACCGCATTCGGATGGCATCTCCGCATCTCCACTATTTTTGCGCTGGCGTGGCAATCTCGCAGTCCAATTCTTCGCAGGTCGTCTCGCGGCATGCAATCGAGACCGTAGAGTGCCTCGGCGTGGTCCCGGGCGGTCGCCAGGACTTCACGGAAGGGAGCCCAATCGTAGCCCCAGTCAATGTCGAAGCGAATCCGCTGGCGCAATTCGTTCTCGTCAATCTCGCGCCGCCACCACTCGTCCAGAATGTGTTGGTCGCGCGCGAAGATGGTCTCGACCCCAAGTACGACGGGCCGGTCGCCCACGAGCGCACGCTGTTCTACAGCAGCGGCGGCGTAGCGCTGTGCCGCCGGAAGAGCGTGATAGTCGCCGATTAGAACGATGTCGGCTCTTTGTATCGCCTGATCGAGTCCCTGTGGATCGAGAACGCAATCGTACTCCCGAAAGGATTGGCTGAATTCCCGAAGATATTTGCGTCGGTTATGCGAGTCCTGGGCGCGAATCTCGCGCTCCACCCCCACCAGCGCATGCAACTGCGCCGCACTCCGCCGGAATCGTAGGTTGGCCATGCTTGCCATAAGACCCGCTTCTAGCTCTTAGCTTTTCGCTCCTAGCTCAACCAGCTGCGCTGCGCGCTACGGTCTGTCTCGCCTTGACTTCCGCGCCGCAGCGTACCTATGCTCCAAACTTCGGGGCGAGAACCCATTACCGTTTTGCCGGAGCACGCTTTGCCCAATCAGCCGCCACAAATCCTCACCGTTGCAACGACCGGCGCCAGTGGCTCCATCTTTCTCCGCCAACTTCTGCTCGCGGTCGAGCGCGATAAGCGCATCCAGACCGTGAACTTCATCGCCTCCGACAGCGGCCTACGCGTACTCGCCGAGGAACTCACCATCAAAGGCCGCTCCAATGTCATCGGCCAGATCCTCGGCGGGTCGAAGCTGGCGAAGAGCTCAGCTGCAACTCGAGGCAGCCCTTCGCGCTCGGCCCGAGCGTCACCTAAAATTCACCAACAATCCAACGCTGACATCGGCGCGAACGTGGCCAGCGGTTCGTATCCTGCTGACGCCATGATCGTGCTCCCATGCAGCGTGGGCACTCTGGCGCGCATCGCTCACGGCGATGCCTCGCACCTCATCGAGCGTGCCGCCGATGTTTGCCTCAAAGAGAAGCGTCCGCTGGTCCTGTGCGTACGCGAGACGCCTCTCAACAAAATCCACATCCGGAACATGTACCGGGCCGCCGATGCGGGCGCGACCATCTTTCCGCTCATTCCAGCCTTCTATTACCGGCCCGCAACTTTGGATGCCCTGGCCCGCGAGTTTGCCTATCGCGTGCTCTCCCATGTGGGCCTGCCACAGCCTGCTGCCTTCCGCTGGAAGGGATGATTTATCAGCAACTTAGCGGGCTACATGTACAAAGTCCTCGCCCTAGGGGAAGATCGACCGACTCCCGGGGAGACCTTAAGTGTAGAGAGCCAGAAGTGCAGCTCACAGATACCCGCTGGACATGTACGGGCGGGGCTGTCGCCGGCTCGCAGCTGCGAAGGGGCTGGGTCAAGCCGAGGATCGAGGAGGCGATGGACCGGAAACCGCAAGACCGAAACCGGAAACCATGAACCCGACGATCCAAACTGGGGTGCTGCGTCGGCGGCGTGATTGGAGTCGGCTTTGGCCGCGAGGTGCGAAGGCCACGACTCGGCTGGGTGTCTATGCTGGAAAACGCAGGACGTTAGCGGTCGTTGCCGCAAAGACTTCCACAGTCCGAAAGCGGCGCCAGCAGTGATACCATCCCATATTATTTTGTCGGAGACTACTCCGTGAAAAATGTCGGAGGCGGTAAAGCTTCACCGGTCTTGGGTTTGGCAAATTGGCTGCCAGCCAAGCGAGCGCTGATCCCAACTCGACGTTGGTTTTCACCCACGCTGCTGGCGATAGTGGTCGCAACCACGGTCGCTCTCGCCGCTGACGAGCACAACCCCCGGGCGGGTGACCCCAAGGCGGCGAAGGCCGGAGAATACGAGTTCCGCATCAACTGCGCTCTCTGCCATGGCCTCGGTGCGCGCGGCGGAGGACGCGGTCCCGACCTGACGCGGGCGCAGAAGAAGCATGCAACGTCGGATGCAGTGATGTTTCAAATTATCAATAACGGAATTCCTGGTACGGCCATGCCGGCTAACGGAACCAACGCCCAGGGTGTCGGGATGACCGACGAAGAAATCTGGGAACTCATAACCTACATCCGCAGCGTAGAGGTGAAGGCTCCCACCAAACCGATCGGCGATGCCACACACGGGAAAGAACTTTTTTATGGCGATGCCAACTGTTCGCTTTGCCACATGATCAAGGGCAAAGGCGGGCGATTGGGGCCGGAACTCACTTCTGTCGGTGGAACCCGGACGGTGGAAGCGATCATCGATTCGGTTCGCAATCCCAGCCGGCGGCTGGCCTGGGGATTGACCGAGCCCACCAAAGAGTTCGCGCAGGAATACGAAACGGTCACGGTCGTGACGGTCAACGGAAAAGAAATCAAGGGCGTGGCCTTGAACGAAGATCATTTCAG
>WNFD01002888.1_pt1 | contig 22253 bp, 21 predicted proteins | sample 5400491 | NCBI WGS metagenome assembly WNFD01 (sample SAMN13153343, study PRJNA577476) | soil metagenome | isolation source: 120 cm saprolite under Douglas fir tree site 2 hole 2 replicate 2 | place: USA:California | collected 2015-04-18
GCCCAGGGAGGCAGTGATGGTCTATAGCTACACGCAAATTAGCCAGTATCTTCGCTGCCCTCGTAGCTATCGCTACCGCTATCTGGATGGCTGGAGGGAAAAAGAGACGCGGGCAGCGATGGTCTTCGGCCGCTGCTTTGAAATAGCTCTGGGTGCCTACTTTTGTCAGGAGGATAGCGCTGCTGTGCTTTTCAAGGAATGGGATGCATACCGCGATGCTCCCTTTGCATTCCGCAAAGGAGAGTCCTGGGACCGCCTCTTCCACCAGGGAGTCCATTTACTCGAAACATTTGCACGGGATAATCGGGTTCGGATTCGCAGTCCGAAGATAAATCTACAAATCAAAATGCTTCGGGCACTGCCGGGAGGGAGCGAATTCGTTGCCTATCTTGATGCCCTTGGGGAGATCGATGGCCAGCACTGCCTGATCGACTGGAAAACGACAACCAGCCGCTATTCGGTGGAGCCTGCGGGATTGCTTTCGCTCGACCCGCAACTCATTTGTTATTCCTGGATCAGTGGGATTCCTGAGGTAGCACTGGTCGTTTTCGTGCGGAAGCATGCTCCCGAAATTCAATATTTGAGAGCGTCCATCTCAGAAGAGCAGCGTCAAGAGTTCGGGCGCCTTGTGGAGACAACCATCGGCCAGATCGAAGCGGCTCAGTTTGTTTCGCACAGCGGTATCCGCTTTCCTCAAAACGGCTGCCTGAGTTGCCCACACCTAGGGCTTTGTCTAAACAACCAGCCGTTAGTCGATACAAATCTCGTGCGCAAGGCAGGAGCGAGCGACCTTGATTGGCTTGACGAGCTTGTGGACTAACGGGCGGACTGCCGTGGCACCAGAATTGAATCAGCGGCGGGCAGTCTTCGTCTTGGGCAAGATCGACGAGATCTTGAGCTGGGAGAGAGTCAAAGAACAGGAGAAGGATGCGCGGTTTGTGGAACTAGGAGAGTATCTATGCGAGGTGCGGGCGAAGCAGTATTGGAGGCTAGAGAAACTGAAGTCGTTCGATGAATTTCTTGAGAAGCGCTTTCCGGAATCGCGGCGAAAAGCCTATTACCTGATGGCGATCCACGAGAATCTGACGCGAGTCCCGAAGCAGCAACTCCGAGAAGTCGGCTGGAGCAAGGCAGTGGAACTGGTCAAGGTAGCACGGAAGGACGGAGAAAACTTTGATTGTGCAACCTGGTTGCACAAAGCGAGGGAACTACCGAAGGAAGCTTTTAAAGGAGAGGTGGAGCGGCATCTTACGGGCAAAGAGACCGAGGCTTGGGAGATTATCTATTTCAAGCTTTATAAGAGCCAGTTACCCGTGGTCGAGAAAGCCCTGGAAACTGCCGGCCTGATGCTCGGAACCGATAAAACCATAGATTTGATTATGCAAGGTTCTATAAATTCGGTGCGTCTACGTCAAAAGCAACCTAGGCTCAAGCTGAACCCGAAAGAATACACAATAGTCCGAAACCGGGTCCTGGAACGAGATGGTTGGCGGTGTCAAGAGTGCGGTTCCATGGAAGGCCTGGAGGTCCATCACATAAAACGCAGGAGTCAGCTCGGCGACGACGTGGTGAACAACTTGATAACGCTTTGTGCTGGTTGTCACGGCAAATGTCACGGTGGACGCCCGTAGAAACAATTCTGTTTCTTTCCGACGGGAGTTTTTTGGCCACACGCGACGCGGCGAATCCCAGCGTCTAGCAAACACGTACGACGCGAAGAACGTCCCCATGGCAGCCTGGTTTATGGAAAGTCCAAACGGCTTGCCACGGAGACAAGAAGCCGTGCGAACTTAGCCCAGTCCGCGCGCGGCAAAAGTTTTCATGTTCTGCGACACCGAAGTAGCCCATTGGTGCCAGTCACCGAAGCGATCATTCAAGATCCGCATACCTTCGCCGGGCGGCGTGAGGGACAGCGCTTCCAAATCCGCATCGACCATGATAAGAACCAGCTCTCGAAAACTTATCCTAGGCTCCCAGCCAATATCCCTACGTACCTTGCTACTGTCAGCCAGAAGAAAATCTACTTCCGTGGGGCGCACGTACTTTGGGTCATGCTCAAAGTACTGCTTCCAATCCAGACCAACATACCCGAAGGCTTCTGTCACAAACTCTTCGATCGTATGGGACTCTCCAGTCCCTACCACGTAGTCGTCGGGAGCGTCGTGTTGCAGGATTCGCCACATGCAATCAACGTACTCGGGAGCGTAGCCCCAGTCGCGGTGCGCCATTAAATTACCGAGATAGAGCTTCTTCTGCTGTCCCGCTAGGATTCTGGCAACGGCTCTCGTGATCTTCCGGGTCACAAATGTCTCGCCGCGCCGCGGACTTTCGTGGTTGAACAGGATACCGTTAGAGGCAAACACTCCGTAAGCTTCGCGATAGTTCACCGCCATCCAATAGCTGTAGACCTTTGCGGCGCCGTAGGGACTGCGAGGATAAAACGGGGTGGCCTCGTTTTGCGGAGGCTTCGCTGCCCCGAACATCTCTGACGAACTGGCCTGATAGAATCTGGTCTTGATTCCACTTCGGTGAATTGCCTCCAGTAGCCGAACCGTGCCGACACCAGTGATATCAGCGGTGTACTCGGGCGTTTCAAAACTAACCATCACGTGGCTCTGTGCACCTAGGTGATAGATCTCTTCAGGTTGTACGTCGTAGATAAGGCTCGTGAGCTGATCACTTGTCGAGAGATCGCCATAGTGCAAAAACAAGCGCACACCGGGCGAATGCGGATCCTCATAGATGTGGTCAAGACGGCGCGTGTTGAAAGTACTGGCACGGCGAATGATGCCGTGGACCTCATATCCTTTAGTAAGGAGAAGTTCCGCAAGATAGGATCCATCTTGTCCGGTAATACCGGTAATGAGAGCGCGTTTCAATGAAGTGCCTCCATAGAAAGAAATGTGTTGTGGCGGTCCCGCGATTTCCACTCACGATTGACTCTTGTAAGAGCTCCTCACTCCACAGCACCAACCTGTCGCGTAAAGTATGCGAGTTCGGGTGCGAGTCGTTTCACCGGCTTTGCGGGTGTACCTGCATATAACCAGAAGGTCTCTGAATATCTCTTGTTGAGTAGCGATTTCGCACCCAGGATGCAATAGTCGGGCAATGAACTACCACCCAAGAGGACACAATCTGTGCCCACAAAGCAGTATTTCCCGATGAATATGGGCGCTGATGATTCGTTGCACATCTCGAGATCAATACTGTGGGTAAGTACTTGAGATCGGAATCCACCAAACGTGGCGAATGCGCCGATAGATACTTCACTAGTACAGTCGATAAGGTGTTGGTTGGTAACTGCCGAATGTTCTGCCATTATCAATTGTGGGCGGCGATCGGGTTGGTGCTTGAAATGTTTGAGAGACTCCTTTGGAAAGCCAGTGATCCAGTTTCCCCTGCCTATGACGGCGTGCTCGCCCATTTGCAACAACGTCAATCCCTTGCAGACTGTCAGGTGCCCGATATTGGCGTGGGCATCCATGATCAGGTGCGTCGGAAAAACCCAAGCAAAGCCAATGCGACTGTCGCGGTGGATTTTGTAGCCAAGAAATCGGTTAAGGGCCCTCCGTCGAACAAACCAGGGCAAAAACAATGTTAACAGCTTGAGCCAGAACATCTGATTTCGTAACTCACCTACTGGTCGATTTCGTACGCCCTGCTCGGCTTGCTCACGACGACGACTGTTTGGCCTATTTAGAGGATTGCCGCAGCACTTACGGATAAAACTAATTACTCGGACGCACATCAACAGGTGCCGATATGAGCTTTGTGTTGATAAACATGAAATCCGCCTGAACGCCATTGCCGCACTTATCGTAACTCATGTTGAAAACACCTCTAAGTCGAAACCCGCGGCACTTCAGGTACTCGATCACCTCGTCAGCTAACGGCTGGCCCTGATTCAACTCTATAAAAGAAGCCTCTAGGTACACATATGCGAACAGGTCGAGAAGCTCACCGCAGCCCTTCAATACCTCGATCTCATACCCCTCAACGTCAATCTTGAGCAAAGCACACGGGCGAATATCGGTAGCACTAAGGATGGAATCAAGCGGTTCAACTCTTACTAGTTGCTGACGGCATTCCGCCGTTCCTGGGAAGATCTGCGCCTGTAATGCTCCAATCGGTAACAAGGAGGAACTGTCATCTCTGTTCGAGACATGCATTTCACAATTAAGAGGTTTCGGTCCAATGGCGAGTTGTTGCAGGATGACGAGACTCTCATTGCCAAGGACGCGGCGAAAAATCTGCGCCGCACCAGGCAAGGGTTCAAACGAGAAAATGGAAGCTTCGGGAAAGTAACGGTGGGCGACCAGCGCGAATTGGCCGCGGTTGGCACCAATATCTACTACGGTTTTACAACGAAGACTCCGCAAGACAGGACCGTGCTCCACCGCTGCCGCCGCGCCCATCCATAGCGCCCGCCGATAGGGGCTCGAACACAAGATGCTTACTAGCTTCCTACATTTTCCGACCAACTGCACTTAGCGAATCCTTTGCATTCTGCGAATCCGCACGCCGGCGATCCGGCAATGAGTTATCCTATTTGGGTACGGAATTGAGGACTACGACTTTGCTGCTACAACTGGAATCGAGAGCGGTACAGCATCGAGGGAGAACGCGGATTCCCTTGCGTCCCGGTAGAACATTTGCACAGTCTCAAGTGAGTAGTCCTCAAGATCCTTTCCAACGAGCGAAATCTTTTTCAACACATCGTTGGTGACCGTGATCACATCGCAACCGATGTCGTCAGCTTGAAAAATATTGAGCAATTCGCGTGGACTGGCCCAGATCAGTTCCACACCCTGTTCCGCTCGGACAAGCTCCACTGCAGCGCTCATTAGGGACACCGGATCTCGGCCGGTATCGGCAATCCGTCCGGCGAATACCGAAATATAAGACTTCGCACCGCCGTGCAACGCTCGGCAGGCATGTCGCACTTGATCCAGGGTCAGGAGCGCGGTCACATTGACCTGAATGCCATCTATGGACAGGCGCCGCACCAAGTCATACATAGGCTCACGGCGCGTATTCATGACCGGGATTTTGACAAATACCCGCGTGCCCCAGTTAGCAATGTAACGTGCCTGCCGCTCCATCTCGTCGGCATCGTCCGCGAACACCTCAAATGAGATCGGCCGATCTGGGATCGACTGCAGTATGTCTAGCGCGAACGCCTGGTAATCCGTAATGCCAGCCTTGCGCATTAGCGTCGGGTTCGTTGTGAAGCCCTGGATGTATGGCTTGCGATATAGTTCCAACATGCTGTCTTTGTCTGCGCCATCGGCAAAAACTTTGACCTTCAGGTCGGAAACTGATCTCATTCGAGGCTCCTGTTCAGATTTTCAGTACTCATGACCACAACTGGTTCCATAAAGTGGCCAAACGACGTTATGCTCTTTGCACAAATTAACTCTTGGGATCTTCGCCGCTCAGGTAAACTGAACGATCTCAACCAATCCAGGCGGGGGATGATACTGGTTGAAACGGCGGGAGAATATCTTCGAATAAAAAGCGTACGCGCAGCCGGACCTCAACCAGTCATGTAGCTCTATACAAATCGTGCGTGTCTTAGGCAACCACTCCTCCGTCGAGGCCTCAAAAATTTCCTTTTCTGTGCCTTCGATGTCCATCTTAAGAAGATCGATTTCGGCGACACGGAAGCGCCGCATAAGCTCAGGAATGGTAATTCCGACAATCGGTCCACGTTCTGCCTCACGAACACGAAATCCAGTCGAGTTCGAATCCGGGTTCTCCATCTCGAGTGCAGTGTTACGGCTCCAAAGAGCGCCGTGGATCACCGAAACGTTCGGATAAGCAGCCGCATTGCGGCGAAGCACGGCAAGGTTCCTCTCACTGGGCTCAATGGCCACAATTCGAGCGTCAGGGAACCATGTCGCGAATTGCACGGTGGCCAGTCCAATGTGCGCTCCTGCATCTATGACGAACCGTGTCCCTCTGATTGACCGGATACAATCCTGATCGTACACACCATGCAGCATGACTTCACGAAATATGAACTCATCAAACTTTTCCTTACTCACCCAAACCGGATGTCGCAAAGAACTGAGCTTGAGCCGTGCGAGCGCGGACGGACTCAGCGACGGGGTATACAGCTTCAGCGCGTTCCAGCAGCCGCATTGAGCTGCACATCGTATCATTGCAACGATTTTCCCCGGGTTCATTGCGATCGTGTTATGGCTTCCGCCGCGAAATTGAGTCCGGCAGCGCAGCTGAAGTCACGAAAGTAATACACCACGTAGTATGTACGCCGGTCATGTCACCTGGATCTGTCTTGCAGCGTGCTGAATGATCCAGCGTACCGCCTGGCTAAGAGAGTCAACACAGAGATCCGGAGTTTTGGTTGGAGGCCGGTCGTCATAAGCATTATCGATAAGGATCGTCCTACACCCGGCGTTTTGGCCCGCTTCCACGTCTCGCCAGCGGTCCCCGACCATGAAACTGCCCAAAAGGTCGATATTCAACTTCTTCGCGGCTTGCAGCAGGAGACCAGGCTGCGGTTTGCGACAGGTACACTTGTCTTGGTCCGTGTGATAACACACGAAGACATCATCGAGTGGAAGGAGAGACTTTAGGCGCTGATTCATCTGTTCGACCACTTGGCGGGACTGTGTACCGCGGGCAACGTCGGGTTGATTCGTCACTACGATCAACTCGAACCCGTGTCCCTTAAGCTCTTGGAGGGCATCGGGGACGTCACTCGGGATTTCAAGTTGCTCAATCGAAGCGGGAGGATACGGTTTCCCATTACGGACAATTGCCCGGTTGAGCACGCCATCGCGATCGAGGAAAACCGCGCGTCTGTGTCGCGGAATCGACACTGTCACCGATTCCCACTTGGTAGCTTCAACCTTCACTTTGGGATGGGAGACAAGCAGATGCCACACGATAGCCTGGAATGCCTCCGTGTGGGGAGTAACATGAGCTGCGTTGACCGTAGGAACGAGTATCAGTGCGTCTGCCACGGTACCAGTGTAGCCGCCGCCGCGCCCAACGATGCCGATAACTCTTGCGCCGACCTCCTTTGCGTACTGGAGCGCCGCCACGATATTCGGACTGATGTTCTTCTCTAAGTCACCGCCTCCGACCGAGAGCACAAGCAAGGCGTCAGTCGATTGCAGGCGGCTTGTGCGCAGCCATCGCTCGAAGATTGAGGACCAACCGTCATCATTGATGCGCGCCGTGAGCTCCGAGACGTTATCCGTGGGAGCATAAGCTTCGATTCCAGCAATCTTGCGAAAATCATTGACGGCGTGGGATGCATTGGCGGCACTGCCACCGACTCCAAGGATGAACAACCGTCCTCCTGCATCACGCGTCCGGGCCAACAGCAACGCTGCGCTTTCGATGCTTTCCACGTCCAGCTTGTTAATGATTTCGCTAGCCTCTCGCAAATACTCCCGTGCAAACGTTTTAGACATCTCTGTCACCGGTCGCCTCCACGCGCTAGATACTCGGCGGTTTCATGCAATCCTTTAATCGAGCCTACCTCGTAGAACCTTTCCAGCACTTCGAAGCCGATCACTTCACCGCGCGCAAGCAAGTCACCATACAAGTCAGCCAGATCCGATGGGCGATCGCCTGGCACCGCGGCAAAGGCGGCTGCGCTGAATACACCTAGACCGTAGTCAATATAGTGCATACGAGAGCTACGGCTTTTCTTGTCATACGCGATGATCTTGCCGTCCTCAAACTCCACGTTGCTGAAGTCCCACATGTCCGAATTTCGAAATACCGTCATCAATGCCAGCTTGGTTGCTGCCGTGAACTTCGCAGCCACTGCGGTGTAGTCACAAGGTAAGTAGGAGTCACCGTACAGCACAAAGAACGCTTCTCCCAACTTTGCTAGTGTCCTCTTGATTGCCCCAGCAGTTCCCATCATGCGTTCCCCGTCGAAGGAATAGTCGACGTGTAGTCCAAAGGCGCGCCCGTCGCCAATCGTCTCCTGGATCATCTCGCCAAGGAAACCGACACAGAGAACGACGTGCTCGATGCCGTTCGCGCTGAGCAGCCGCAGCTGATGAGCAATGAACGGTTCTCCATTGACTGGAAGCAATGACTTCGGGGTCGTGGCCGTCAGCGGTCGAAGCCGCGTCGCCAGCCCACCGGCAAGAACGGCAGCAGAGAGCATGTTTCTACTCACGAGTTCGCCAGCACAGACGTACCTGCAAAATCAAATTGCATCCGGACCTCCCGCAGGCCCACCTCACGCATCGCCCGGCGAAGTTGCGTCTTATTCTCCGCGTAAAACAGCAGGAAGCCGCCGCCCCCTGCGCCGATTAACTTGCCGCCCAGCGCACCGTTCTTGCGCCCCAGTTCATATAGGTCATCGATTTCCGGATTACTCATCCCCGGCGAGCGATTCTTCTTACGGAGCCAATGACAATGCATCAACTCGGCAAATCGTCGCAAGTCCCCGGCCTGCAACGCATCGCGGCTTTCGATTCCCAGTTGCTTCACGAAGTGTAGGTTGGCCAGCATCTCGCCGTCGTTATGCCGCGTCCGCGCATCTTGATCGCGCAACAGTTCCGAGGCGGAACGTGTATAGCCGGTAAAAAAAAGCAATAAATTATCCTCCAGGTTTGCGAGAGCCTCAGATGCCATTTTGAGTGGTTCCACCGTCACGTGTTCATCCCGGAGAAAATGGAAAGCCGTGATGCCACCACAGGCGGCGATGTATTGATCCTGTTTGCCAATGGGTGCATTGAGTTTATCGATCTCGATCTCGCAAGCTTCTTCCGCGAGTTCCTGTGGCGCCACGAAATCGTTCTTGAGTGTATGCAGCGCACGCAACAGCGCGGTGGTGAAGCTACCGGAGGATCCCAAGCCTGTACCGGCGGGAATATCGGAAATACTCACGATCTCCAGGTGTGGGCCGGAGATCTGCAATCGCATTAACGCCTCCCGGATAATGGGGTGGGCGATCTGGTCGACCGTTTCGACCTCCTCCAGCTTTGAGTACTTCAGCATGATGCAAGGCCGAAACGCGTGGTTGATCGTAATGTAAACGTATTGGTTGATTGCGGCGGAAACGACAAAGCCGCCATGCTCGCGGTAATAAGAAGGGAGATCAGTCCCGCCACCGCCCAAAGAAATACGCAATGGACTACGGGCAATAATCAGGCCACACCTGCCGTGGCATATAGACGCTGAGCATCTTGCAGCAGCGCAAGAACCGAGGCACGTAATGCCTCAGCTGAGGACCGCGAGCACTTCCAGCCGAGAGCTCGAATACGATCAGTGTTCAAGCGAACTATGGGGACATCCCCCTTCCAGCCGCGATCTCCACCCGTGAACTCTAGGCGGACCTGCGAGGGATCAAGCCCCACAGATTCACACACTATCCTGGCGATCTTCTCGACCGTGATGTAATCGCCGGTCGCCACGTTGTAGGCACAAAAACGCTCCACAGTCTTCTCGTAGGCACATAGCACTGCCGTGATGACATCCTCAACGTGAATATATGACTTGCTCTGGGAGCCATCCCCGAGTATCCGAAGACGCGTTGGATCTTTGCGCAGACTGCGCAGAAAATCGAACCCCACTCCGTGCGTCTGCCGTGGACCGACGACATTGCCGAAACGAAATACGCAGGCAGACAAGTCGAACATGTGGCAATAAGAACTGATCAGTGCCTCACCGGCAAGCTTGCTGGCGCCGTAGGTCGAAATGGGAATCAGCGGGCCAAAGTTTTCGTCGGCTTCCATCAAGCCAATATCGCCGTAGATACCGCTGCCGGAAGCATACAACAGCCGCTTTGCTGAGGTGACTCGCATCGCTTCAACCACGTTTGCGGTGAGGTAAGTACCTTCTCGGAAATCGATGTCGGGGTCGGTGGCGGCACGAGCGATGTCGGGATTGGAGGCGAGATGAATTACGACTTCGTGCCCTTCCATGGCGGCCCTCAGAGCCGCCAGATTCTTTACGTCATCACGAAAGACCTCGAATCTGGAATCAGCGCGATGGCGCGCAAAATGCCATTCCCGACCGGAGGAGAAGTTGTCATAAATGGTCACACGACCGACTTGCGCATCGGCCAGAAGCCGGTCCACAAAATGGCCTCCGATGAAGCCGGCGCCTCCCACGATAAAGAATCGGCTATCCCTCATGCCGACCCCCACTCGCCAGAACGTGCGGCTTCGGCCAATCGCCAACTTTCAGGCCGCGACAGATTCGGCCTGCGACTGATCGAGTTACAGCACGTTGCAAAGATGGTGTTGTGCTTGCGTTGGCAAACATTGAAGATCAAATGGCCTCCCTAAGAGCGAACATCGACTACTGAAGCTGTTGGACGTGCATCACTGGTTAGCCCTGACCGATTCGCTGGCACAAACCACGCCGCCTGCCTTGGGTCCCTGCTCTTCAACTGTTATGTTCTTAAAGGACAGACTTTCATATAGAGCAACCAATTGGGGGACCACCGAATTCCACGTAAAGCGTTCAGAAACCATGCGGCGCGCGTTGGCACCCATGGTGCTCCGCTGCTGATCATTCAGGAGGAGACTGACGATTGCGTCAGCAGCCCTCGCTGGATCGAGCTTCGTGACAATACCGGCGCGATACTGGCTGATCTCAGGCAGGTTTGAATCCGCCGTACACACCGCAGGCACTCCCTGACCGAGGGCTTCCAGGATAGCGCTCGACATTCCCTCGTTGCGCGACAGGGTCACGAACACCGAGGCGGAGGCGAGTAGAGCCGCTTTGTCTTCCGCCGAAACGGCACCGAGAATGCGAATTTGGGCGTGGTTGGGCAAACTGTCGGCGAGATCCTGGACCGATTTCCCATAGTCACCTTCCAGGGCCCCAGCAACTACAAGGGCGGCACCCGGGCAGCTTTGGCTTACCAAATCAAAGGCCTGCACGAGTTCGAGTACACCTTTTTGCGGAGACACCCGACCGAGAAACAAGACCACGGGCGACGCCTCTGGAATGTTCAAACGCGACTTGAGTCTGCCAACGGTTTCGCGGTCGGTCGCAGGGGGCAACGTGATTGCAGCGGGAATGATTGCTGCGGGTCCAACTGGAGCGACCATAGAGTTGTTGAGTTCCCCGCGGCTCAAATAGCGGACCGCAGAAGCTGAGCGCCAATACCTGGCTAACATCATTCGAAAGAAAATTCGCTTTGCAAACAAGCGCTTGGCCCAATCCCAGCGTCCCATCATGCCGTGGGGCGTCAAGACGTAGGGCACACCGGAATCCATGCAGGCACGAGCGGCATGCACCGTGCTCCAGAACCAGAGGCCCTGAATATCGACGACGTCAAACTGACGCACATTCTGGCGTAACCACGCTGACAGTTCCGCAGAGTGATAGACGCGACGGCTAACACGGCCAGTGCTGGGAAACAGCTTAAGTGTGCAGCGGCTATCAATGCTGACGATCTCGTCGGCAGGTGCACCGCGATAGGCACAATTGGTGGCGAGCACGGTAACGTGGTGCCCGGCATCACAGAGTTCTGGTACCAGTTCCGCGATGTAGTTACTCAGTCCTGTCGCACTCTTCACAACCATTGGCGCGACAATGCCAATTTTCAGGCTTCTCATAGGAACCATTATGTGACGGCCAGCAGCAGATTGCCCCTTCTCACGCGGGCAGACTGGCTCTGAATTCGTGCCAACCTTAATCATCGCCATGCACAACGGACGGCGACGCGCACGTTTCTGAGGAATGCAGTGCTATGAGGTCGCGTTCAAAGCTTGGGAGAATAGAAGCGGAATTCATGTCGGCCTCAGCAAAACGCCGGGCATTCGCTCCAAGGTCCCGGCGCAAGACAGGATTGCCCGCCAGTCGTTCGACCGCAGAGACGACGCCGGCGGGATCGTTAGGAGGCACAACTATGCCACGCCCGTTCACGGCTTGGGCAAGTTGGGTGCCAGACTGCGCCGTTGCAATCACAGGCCGGCCGCTTGCAAACATACCAAGTAGCTTGGCAGGCATCACTAGATCCGCCATATCCGGACGTTGCGGCAACAGGTGCAAATCTGCGAGATTTAGCAAATCATTCAGACGATCTAGAGGCTGTAAGGGAAGCAGGTGAATATTGGCTGCTGAGCCGAACTTTTTGAGCAGCATCGCTCGACTTGGACCCTGGCCACAAAGCACGAAATGCAGCTCAGGGTGATCGGACAAACATGGTATCGCTTCAACTAGAATCTCGAATCCCTGCTTAGCCGCCATACTTCCCGAGTAAAGCGCTACGATCTTGTCATCAGGAATCCCAAGCTCCGCACGAAAAGGGCTCGGATGTGCCAGGGGGTATATGGTGTTCGTATCGATCCAGTTTGGGAACAACACGGACCGCGAGGCGTCCACACCCTTTGCCCGTAGCCGGGCGAGCATATTTCCAGAAATCGTCGAGACTCGATCAAAACGCCTCATCAAAAATTTCTCTACTATAAGAACCCATCGACGTGGACCGGGAGATAAGATACCGAGGTCAAAAGCCGCATCGATCTCAAGGTCCTGAACATGAGCCCAACTCTTTGCGCCCGACAGGCGCGCCATGAGCAAAGCAGCAGGAAAGCTAAAAAAAGTGGGCTCGACGACCCATACCACGTCGGGCCGCCACAACCCCTGCACAAAAAGACACGGCACGCTGCTGAGGGCAAAGCTCAACAGATGGAGCAGACGTTTCAACCCCGACGGTTGCCGCGGGACCCAGATAGGGCAGCGGAATACCTTCATGCCATGATCGTTCTCGCGATGATAGAGCCCGCCCGAGTATCCGTCGCCGATTCGCCATTCCGGGTAGAACGGCGGTGCCGTGATCACGCGTATCTCGTGGCCCTGTTCTGCAAGCCACTGGGCCATCTCCCCCGAGTATTTGCCGACCCCAATCAAGTCGGGCTTAAAGAACATACTGTAGATGAGAATTCGCAAGACACCTCTTCGCATGTACTGAATGCTTCTTATTGGCGGCTGCAAGCTCAACGCTATCCGAGATCGCAGTATTTACTGATTGGCGAACCTACAGACGCTTGTGAAAAATTACAGCCACTCCTCGAAGTTGCGAGTATTTTGACGTGATCATGATACCCGGTTCAACAGAAGAAGGCGCCAATCTTTTGGCAAACGTACTCTATCTCTGTAGCCTTCAAGTTAACTGATGAAGGTAGTGATATACCATGTTCGAAACCGTACACCGAATTGCGAATACCAGCAAGCTTCCGGCTGTTCTGGTCGGTGAAACACGGCTGCAGATGCAACGGATAGAAGAACCGCCGCACCCCGACACCGGCAGCGTCTAGGTAATCGCACAGTGCCTGGGGATTGGGAACAAGAAGATTGATACGAAATGGCACCCGCTCACCCGCGGTGTGGATCCGAGGGAACTTAACCTGCGGGACCGACGCAAGGTGTTTGCGGTACTGCTCTTCGATCTCACTTTTTCTCTTAATAATCCAATCCAGCTTCCGCATCTGGGCAAGCCCGAGCGCGCACTGCAGATCCGTCATACGGAAGTTCCAGCCCATTTGAGGATGAATGAAGGACCCGCGGTGGAGACGTCCCTGATTGCGAAAATATAGCAGGCGCTCTCCCATTGCATCGTTATCAGTAAGGATTGCGCCGCCCTCGCCTGTGGTCATGGTTTTGTCCGCAAAGAACGAGAAGCAGCCGAGATCACCGATTGTGCCGACGTGCCGGCCTTTGTAGCGTACGCCGATGCCCTGGGCGGCATCCTCAATAATCTTCAAGTTGTGTTCGCGAGCCACCTCGAGAATGGGATCCATGTCGGCGGATTGGCCATAGATGTGCACCGGCATAATGGCTCTTGTACGAGGACCAATCGCGCGACGCAAGGAGTCAGGATCAAGGTTGAAAGTATCCGGATCCACATCAGCAAAGACCGGAGTGGCTCCAGCAAGGACAACTGACGTAGCACTCCCCACGAAAGTGAAATCGGGCACTACCACTTCATCGCCCGGGCCCAGACCTGCCACGGCTACAGCCATGAACAGGGCCAATGTGCCATTGGGCGCCAGCACCAAATGCTTGGCGCCGGTATATGCCTTCAGCCGTTCCACGAACTCCTCGGTTTTCTTACCTTCCGTAAGCCACTTCGTGCGTACGCAGTCGAGGATTTCCTGAATCTCCTCCTCGCCCACGCAGGGCTCAAACTGTGACACCGTCATCTGTACTTGTTCCGCAGCTTTGGTCACTCCAATGGCTCCCTTCCCCGGTCGTCGCCGTTTTTTTAGTGGTCCGCAGTCGCGCACGCCGCGTATTCACGGGAATGATCTGCGTACCACTTGATCGTCTTTGCGATCCCCTCACGAAATGGCGTAGGCGGCATCCATCCGTCCAGCACGCGCCGCATGCGGGTCACATCAATGATCTTGCACAAGGCACCGTCCGGCCGCGAAGTATCGTACCGGAAGCTGCCCTTCCACCCTGCTTCCTCCCGGACCATCTCCGCCAGATCACGGATGGAGATCCCCTGTCCGCAGCCCAGGTTGAGGATCTCGATACCGTTGTATGACTCCGTCGCGCGGACAATTCCTTCGGCCGCATCCTCCACGTACATCCATTCGCGCACGGGCTTGCCCGTTCCCCAAACCTCCACAGTCGCCGTGCCGTCACGCTGGGCGTCCGAGACCTTACGAATGAGCGCCCCCAGCGCATGTGAGCGAATGATGTCAAAGTGATCGCGCGGTCCGAATAGATTCGGCAGGACTAGGTGGATGGAGTTGAATCCGTACTCCTGTTGATAGGCCCAGGCCTGAACCCATGCGGCTTTCCGCGGCATGCCGTAGGTCAGGACAGTGGGATGCATGGGGCCGTCCCACCAGCGCTCTTCTGAGAATAGATCCATCTCGCCGGGATAAGTACAATTCGGCATGATATTGACCAATTTATCGATGCCTGAGCGTTGGACAGCCCGAACGATCGTGTACCCGAGCAGAAGATTATCTTCGAAAACAGTGACCGGGCATTGCGCGTTGTAGGCGATCCCGCCTACGTGCGCCGCGCAGTTAATGACGATCCCCGGCTTGACTTGCTGGAGGTACGCACTGAGACGCTTCTCATCGCGCGCATCGACGCCGGTGCGGCGGCTGCATGCTTCGGCGTCGTAGCCACGCTTCTGCAGCGCAGCAACCACATTGCCGCCCAGAAAACCCGATCCCCCCAGCACCACTATTTTCTTCATTCTGTTCACACTCCTAAATAACGGTAAGGTATGCCGTCGACGCAACACGAAAAGAGGTAAGAACCTGAGAAAAACCTCTCGTTAACACCAGCGATGAGGCCCACGTGCCAACGATTATGCCCGCATTCTGTATCGTCCTGAAATGGGCCTAATCCTATTTTGCGGTCGAGAGTAGCATGGCGGAATTAGAACGTGATGCACTATGTGCCGACAACAAGCTCATGTAACTGATCAGCACGACAGCAAAATAGAGCACGCTAAACCGCTTATCTCCGCCATAAGGCTCAAAGCACAGGTTCCAAATCAGCCAGAATGCAGAGAACGTAATAAACGGAGCCAGCCGAACTCTCGCAGTAAAGACGCGCTTCAGAAATCGAAATGCTAATACCAACAGCCACAGGAACAAAAGAGCTCCCAAAATTCCCGCCTCCACCCAAGCCCCAAGGATATGGCTGTGCGCAACAATGAGGTAATCATTTTCTTCACTGTCAATTCCGGTTCCCTGACCACGTTGGAAGGATGATTGATCGTACCCCAGCAGGAGCATCGCCTCCTGGTAAGCGGCGACGTATTCGGGGTTCTTCGCCCACGAACCGTGACCTAACACGGGAGAATCATAGATGGCGAGAAACCCGAGCAGAATCTCACTGCGTCCGCCCAGCAACAGCCCGTACTCGCCGCCGGACTGAAACTCGTACTTGTATTGCGCCTGATCCCCGAGAAGTCCCGAGCTCGCAGCCCTTGCGTATGCGGCCGCCAAACCCCAAGCGCCCACGGCGAACAACACTAATGCTGCAACCACTTGCTTGGCTCTTAGGGGCGCCTGTCGCCGGGTTTCGCTTTTGAACGACGTAATTCTCACGAACAGGTAGATTGACGCCAGAAAGCACACCGCACTCATGCTGCGGAAGCCTAGATATAAATTGACTACTGCAATTCCCAGCGGTAAAAGCAGACTCCGATACGTTCGACCAGAGGTCAGGAGAAAGACGGCCAGAGTAACCGGAAATCCCCATCCAAACTCCCAAGGATATTGCCCGGCAAACACGAAGGGATGGAAGAAGTACGTGAGAACGCCACCTACAACCAAACCCCAACCGTAGATGATGATCTGTTGTGGCTTGCTATGGAGAAGAAGGTAGAGCACCGAAAAGTGCAACAAGGTGATCACGATCCTCGCCCAGCCACGAGCGCAATCGTGGGCCGAAGTGTGTCGAACGATGTCCGTCACTACTTGACCGAAGAGCCAAATGAAGCCGAACGTGAGGAATCTCTTCGGTAACGGCGCCTTCAGTGGGGCGAACGACCGTCGCTGGCAAAGCAGAACGAAGAACAAGCCTGCGAGGAGAAAATCGCCGCCATATAACGAGCCGACGACACTGAATTGCAACCACATCAGCGCAGGCACGAGAAAGATGACGAGATTAAGCCCGGAAGATGTGAGTCGTGCCTCCCAGTTTTGATCCGGTGCTTCCAACCTCGCCGGAAACGGCTTCGTAGGCAAAATGCTATTGTTCTCTGACAATGCTCTACGCTCCGAGGTTCTTGGGAAACAGCATCGATTTACTTCTCAGCAGTTTGCATCGCTCCACTGGATCCTTAGAGTGACTGTGTCGACCATGTTGCAGACACTGCAGGACACGTTGGATTAGACCTTGGTCAGCACCATGAAAAGTGACTGCGGCCTAAACTTCTTCCACCAATGATCCGCGTGATACCAGAATGGCAACGGTAGCGATGAAAGAAGAGCGTCGAGGCGCACTAGAATAGGCGAGTTATACCCATGCGCTGAAATGCGCAGGGTTAGCGGGAACCAGCATCTAGCCTCTCGGAACACGGTAAGCTGAGTCTGGGCAATCATCGCATGGAGCACCCTTGGGGGGATTCCACGCTCATGCTTGGTCAGCCCACGGCGAGGGAAGTTCCAGTCGCCCATTGAGATTACCGGTTCACGCAACAGCAACCACCCTTCTGGCGCGAGACAACGGGACAGCTCCGCAATTACGGCGCTGACGTTCGGGATGTGGTGCAGCACCCCGAAACACGTGATCAAATCAAAGGATTTGTCCTCAAAAGGCATGAGGCCCGAAGAACCAGGGGCCACGTAGCGAAACCTCTCGTCACGAAACTCCGACACTGGCTCAAGAATTGTGACATCGCCGCAGCGGTCAAGAATCGGGTTTAGCTCATCTCCGTACGCGCTGCCGATTCCAAGTACACGACCAAAGCGACGGTTCGGCAAGTGCCTAAACCCGTGATGCCAGTTCATGGCGTGATGGTCGTAGTTCCCTCGGGTGTGATTCAACAGCGAGCAACATCCCTCGGACTCGTCGCGGAACCATTGGGTCATCTCCGCAGGAGATAGGTCGTCTCCGTATAAATGTTCACCCATTAGATACGGATTCGTACGACTAGACATAACAAGATCCCCAGAAAGAGTAAATCGTCCGTGGAATTAGGGTTTCCGGTACGAATCGCCAGACATTAACGGTATTCGTGCAATAGCATATACTCGGAACACAACCCCGGCTATTCAACGAAATTAGCAAGTGATGACTCGACCTGGGGCGTGCCTGGTCAGTCAGCTCTGCTTGCCGGCGATCTGAGCTGCAAAGCCACGAAAATTCGGCGCGGTACAAAGTTCGCGCAGGAAGCCATACGGCGTATCCCGCAGGACCGTGAGTGAACTCCGCAGAACGTACCCGGTCATGGGAATTTCAATCGCGAGCAGGGCCAGTGCGGGTCCAACCAATCCCATTCTCGACAGGGACAAGTAGGCCAAAACGAGGGCGGCGGTGGTAGCCACGAGGTACACAACGGCAATGCGCTGGTGGGCATTACAGGCGAGGGTCGCCGCTGAACTTGCGTACCAGAGCGAATTGGCAATGACAACTACCAGCAGGACGTTAAATAACACGGGATCAAAGGTCAGAGTTCCATGCGTCCATAAGAGGTAGATGCGCCGACCGAAAACCGCCAGAAACAACACTGCAGCTGCGCAAAGAAGCAGCGCCGCCTGGCAGGCTTTGCCGTGCAGCTTACGCGCATAGGACCAATTCGCGGCCCCAAACGCCATCGACAGCTCGGGCCAGATGCTGGATCTCACCGTGTCCAAAATCATGAACCCGCCCCGGGTCAAAGTGCGGGTCGTAGAAAATATAGCTACAGCAACAGGACCCAGCACAATGCCTACAACGAGGAGCATGCCCTGAATACTGAGGGCATTACCGACTGGAGCCATAAAAGCTAACGCGGGGCGCGCTATGTCCCGAATGGATGCTGCGTTGGCATACGCCCATCCCCAGTGAATCCATGGTGAACGGCGCCGCATGACGACATACATCAATAGCTGGCCACACCAGCGAGCGACCACGAGAAAGGCCGCTACCCATAGTGGCCTGGCACCGAAGGTTACCGCCGCAGCACTACCCAGCGCCTCTACCAGACGGACCAAGTTCAGCAGCAACGCACCGGATGCATAATTGCCGACGCAGCGAAAACCGGAGGAAGCCAGGTTTGTCTGCAGCGTCCCAAGAGCGTAAACACTCAACAAAAGCAGCACAGCATCGAATTCGCGTGGCGGCATGACGGCCAAGTTAAGCCAGCGACGCAACGGTAGGACGTAAACGCCGCCGGCTGCTAACGCACCGACGGCCACCGAGATGGCGCAAATCATGATCCATGCGCTTTGAAAACTGCGCAGTGCGCCTGCGCGATCCCCCGCCGCAACGCGCATGGTCATGTCGTTTCCGGCAACGCTAGCGAAACCCATGTCACTCAGGGACAGATACCAGGGAACCGTACTCAAAAGAAGCCACTCGCCATACAGACTCGGTCCCCAAAAGCGCAAGAACACAGGGACACTCACCAACTGGATCACCGCGGTGACAATCGGGTATAGGGCAGTGGCGCCAACCGCTCGCACCAAGCGTTGCGACGCCGCAGACGACAAGGCCGCTTCTCCCACCGTGGGGGCGGCTTTCGCAGCGTTGGAGGTGTTTTCCGTAATTTGAACTTCGCTCACGAACTCGTTCCCTGGCTCAGTTTACATCCAGCTATTCGCCCGTGCCTCGAAGCAGTACCGGGATAGTGCGAAACAGATCTTCGTAGTCGATCATGAGATACGAGTCGCCATATGTAAAATCTCGGCGTACAGAACACTTTCTGCATCTTTAAGTTCCAAGAGAGATCGCGGCCATCGCGATCAGTGTGGACAAAGCTTTTCCCTCCAAAGCCCCCAACATTGTTTCGTTGTCGTTTAGCGAATCCGGTGGCATTAGACTCACCATATCTACGAGGAACTAGGAAATATTAGTACTGATTACCAACGCTAGGCTAACGACTCGGTACAGAAGCCCGCACCTTGCCTAGCTGGATTCATCTCGCTACATAGGCATCGCAGTACGGCACACCACTATTCCTAAATTCCCCGCATCGCGAAAATCGACGTGTGGAGTAGGATGGCCAGGTCCATGAAAATGTTGCAGTGCTGAATATAGTAAAGATCGTATTCAATGTTTTCGTGGATGAGAAACGCTCGGTCACCGCTGAGCTGCCAAAGGCCGGTCAAGCCGGGTTTGACCTGGAGTCGCTGTCTGTGCCGGTCCTCGTACCGCTCGACGATGAACGGCATCTCAGGGCGAGGACCAACAAGCGACATCTCTCCGTTGAGCACGTTGAGAAGTTGAGGGACTTCGTCCAAACTGGTCTTGCGGAGGAATCTGCCGAATCGCGTGATTCTAGGATCGTCGGAGCTTTGCGGGGAAAGGGCGTACGCGGGAGCGTCAATGTGCATCGTCCGGAATTTGTACATCTGGAATAACTTCCCGTCCCTGCCCACGCGCTGTTGCTTGAACAGGACAGGTCCCCGCGAATCGAGCTTCACGATTGCTGATAGAAGGAGGAAAAGCGGGAATCCGACGACCAACAGCAATGCGGCGCACACCATGTCGAGCAGTCTTTTGGTCGCTTCGTATCCCAGGCGTCGCGCAGACTTGCCAAATGACGCCAGGAGTACACCATCGACATCCTGATAGTTCATCAGGGAATCGGAGGAGAAGAAGTGAGACGGCACGAATGACACTGTTGCGTTTGCACCGAACGCTGCCTCCACGGTCCGCAGGAATTTGTCACGCATCATCGGGGCCGCCACGATAACCAGACTAATAGCATGGTTCTCCAGCATTTCCCGACGTACTGGTCCGGCGAGTACTGCCGCAGAGCGCCTTCGTTCGTATCCCATTTCGAAAACTTCGCTGCCAGTCTTGGTCGGATCGTCGTCCACGAACAGCACCGGATTGAGCCCGAGCCTGGGAGAGCGTTTGAGAGCCGAATATACACGTCGCCCGGTGCGGCCGGCACCATAGATCAACACTCGCTCGATGCCATACCCGCGGGCATGAAAAGTGTTAATTAGGAGGTAAACGAGCGTTTTTTGAACGAACAGTGCTAGCGGGATCAGAACGACGCACAGAACCAGCAGCCAGCGGGAAAACAGCATGTTGCTAAAAAAGCTGACGACCAACGCGATCAAGGCGGTTTGGGCTGACACCCTCAAGATTTGTTCCGTCTCTCGCACTCGCAACAGGCTGTTGCAGCGTTCGTAAGCGCCTGCGCGGTCGAGCATCAGGACCATGATGACGGCAAACCCGATCGCCACCTCCAGAAGAGTTGCAGTGGGATAGTGAACGTGCCTTCCTAATGCCAGGTGACGATAGGCAAGATAGCCGGACACGATCGTCAAGGTAATGGTCAGTACGTCCGCCACTGCTTCCCCGATTCGAATCGCCTGCTGAAACCTACCCTTGGCGGGTCGTGGCAGGGGTATCTCAACCAAACGCAGATCGGCCGCGAGGGGCACGGTGGGCTTTTCGCGCGAGTCGCCCACAGCGACAGAGGAATAGGCTGCTTCCACCGCTATGGGAGGAGGTGCCGGACGAAGCGGAGGAGCGCCGGGAGTCTCTTGTTCCGTAGGGAACCGAATGAATTCAGTACTCACTTTCGAGACCTCCGATTCGGATGGATCGTCAATTGCCCTGACGCGGTGATATCGGACGCGCCGACAGGGGCAAGTACCGGGAATCTCCACTGCTCGTAGTGCAGGAAATCCGACAGCGCGACTTTATCCGTGGCTGAGTGGTTGTCCTCGATCATGTCGACTAAGATCCTCTTCCTCTCTTAAGGCTATGTGGACAGCGCGTCGAACAGAGAAAAATTAGCGGGTGAGTGGACCATGTCAGTCCTTTGCATAATCAGGTCAATTAATCGGCACCGGAACTTCACGCTCATCGACGCTGAACCCGACTTGCCGTCTGGCAGCGCTCTGTCGCAAGTTCAAGCGCCCAAATTCCTGGCACACTGTCAAGGTTCCAATCTTCGAATAGGGCTCCATCAATTGTTCGGGCATTAGCCATGCGAACCCGATGCGACTGGTGGGATGAATCCCATAACCAAATGCAATGACCAAGAGCTGACGTCGAAGTGCCCAGAGCAACAGCAATGCAATCGAGTACAACAGTTTCAGGCCGAAACCGTTCGGCATTAGACAACCCGGAAGCAATAACCTGGTTTCTAGGGCAAAAGTTTCTGCTCGATTGCATCTGGCAGTTTCTTTGCGACCTACCAATCTATGAATTTCTCTCGATATCGCCCACGTCGACTTCGACAGAGGCGGAGCGCATGATGAGATCAAGAGACAGGACCACTCGAAGCGCGTTCTTCTTGCGAATGAGAATTCCCTCCACTCCTGAGAGGGGTCCGCGGCCGATTCTGACCCGGCGCCCAACCGTTAAATAAGGATGTGGCTCGGCGCGGAGCTGCGCCGCTAGGCTTGTGCGCAGAACTTCGATCTCTCTATCCGGAAGCACCGCCGGTTGGCCGTTGAAACCTACGAGCCGCGCCACTCCGGGTACCTCCAGCACCCGCAGCCGGTCGCGCAGCGCCAGCCGCACAAACACGTATCCAGGGAACAGCGGCAAATTCAGCGTCACACGCCGGTCCTTCCACCGCCGCAGCGACTCGTACAGCGGCAGGAAGTGCTCGACCGATCTCTGTACAAGTTGCACTGCAACGCGCTTTTCGT
>WNFD01001813.1_pt1 | contig 22245 bp, 23 predicted proteins | sample 5400491 | NCBI WGS metagenome assembly WNFD01 (sample SAMN13153343, study PRJNA577476) | soil metagenome | isolation source: 120 cm saprolite under Douglas fir tree site 2 hole 2 replicate 2 | place: USA:California | collected 2015-04-18
TGGAACCGTCGACGAGACCAACGCCGCGATCGGCGTGGTCCGGCTGCACCTCAACGACGCGCGCGACCTCGACGCGATGCTTGGCCTGATCCAGAACGATCTGTTCGATCTCGGCGCCGATCTCGCGGTGCCCCAGCGCGAGGGTAAGGACAAGAGCAAGGCGGAACGCTTGCGGGTGCTGTCGAGCCAGGTCGAGCGGCTGGAGCGTGACATCGACGGCTTGAACGCCAACCTTGCGCCTTTGACGTCGTTCGTGCTTCCGGGCGGCACGCCGGCCGCGGCGTACCTGCATTTGGCGCGCACCATATGCCGCCGGGCGGAACGGATGATGGTGGAACTTGCGGCCAACCCCGATGAGCCGGTGAACGACGCTGCGATTCACTATATGAACCGTCTATCGGACTTCCTGTTTGTCGCCAGCCGCGCCGCCAATCATAATGGCGCAGGCGACGTGCTCTGGGTCCCCGGCCAGAACCGCTAAACGGCCTGTTTCCGGGGGCAATTTTTGGTCTTCGCGCGTTGACCGGGGTTGGCCGGACCTTTAGGTTCCGCGCCAAGCCCAATTAAACCCTAAAAAATCAAGCGAAAGACGATCGATGAAGGTTCTGGTGCCGGTGAAACGGGTGGTCGACTACAACGTCAAGGTCCGCGTCAAGAGCGACGGATCGGGCGTTGAGCTCGCCAACGTCAAGATGTCCATGAATCCGTTCGATGAAATCGCGGTCGAGGAAGCGCTTCGGCTGAAGGAGGCCGGCAAGGCGACCGAGGTGGTGGTGGTGTCGATCGGTCCAGCGCAGGCGTCCGAGACCATCCGGACCGCGCTTGCGATGGGCGCCGACCGCGGCATCCAAGCAGGCGATCGACGACGACTCCAACCAGACCGGCCAGATGCTGGCCGCGCTGCTCGGCTGGTCGCAGGCGACCTTTGCCTCCAAGCTCGAAGTCGAAGGCTCCGATTTCAAGGTGACACGCGAGGTCGATGGCGGCCTGCAGACCGTCAAGCTGAAGGGGCCGGCGATTGTCACGACCGACTTGCGCCTGAACGAGCCGCGCTATGCGAGCCTGCCCAACATCATGAAGGCGAAGAAGAAGCCGATCGCCGACAAGAGCGCGTCCGACTACGGCGTTGACCTGACGCCGCATCTGGAGGTGCTGAAGACATCGGAGCCGCCGGGCCGCAAAGGTGGCGTCAAGGTGAAGGACGTCGCCGAGCTGGTCTCGAAGCTGAAGAACGAAGCCGGGGTGTTCTGAGATGACTACGCTGTTGATTGCCGAACACGACCACGAGACCCTCAAGGACTCCACCAACAAGGCGCTGACCGCTGCGACGCAATTGGGCGCCGACGTGCACGTGCTGGTCGCCGGCGGCGGAGAAGGCACCAAGGCCGCGGCGGAAGCCGCCTCAAAGCTCGCCGGCGTCAAGAAGGTGCTCGTCGCCGAAGGCGAGGCTTACGCCCACGACCTCGCCGAGCCCCTGGCCGCGCTGATCGTGGCGCTGGCGCCGTCCTATGACGCCTTCGTCGCGCCCGCGACCTCACGTTTCAAGAACGTCATGCCCCGCGTTGCCGCCCTTCTCGACGTCATGCAGGTGTCCGAGATCATCAAGGTGGTGTCCCCCGACACGTTCGAGCGGCCGATCTATGCCGGCAACGCCATCCAGACCGTGAAATCCAAGGACGCCAAGAAGGTCATCACGGTGCGAACCTCGACCTTCGCCGCGGCCGGTGCCGGCGGTAGCGCGCCGGTGGAACCCGCTGCTTCCGCCGCCGATCCCGGGCTCTCCAGCTTTGTCGGCGAGGAAGTCGCGAAAAGCGACCGTCCCGAACTGACGTCTGCCAAGATCATCGTCTCCGGCGGCCGTGCCATGCAGAGCCGCGAGAATTTTGCCAAATATATCGAGCCGCTCGCCGACAAGCTTGGCGCCGGCGTCGGCGCCTCGCGCGCCGCGGTGGACGCCGGCTACGCGCCGAACGACTGGCAGGTCGGGCAGACCGGCAAGGTGGTGGCGCCGGAACTTTATGTCGCGATCGGCATCTCCGGCGCAATTCAGCATCTCGCCGGCATGAAGGATTCCAAGGTCATCGTCGCGATCAACAAGGATGAGGATGCGCCGATTTTCCAGGTCGCCGACTATGGCCTGGTCGCGGATCTCTACCAGGTGGTTCCGGAATTGACCGAGGCGATTGGCAAGCTCGGAAAGTAACGATGATTCGATCGGCCGGGTGCATAAGCCCCAGCCGGTGTCTATTTTAGGGGAACGATGAGCCGGCGCGATGTGCGCGCCGGCCCGGTGGATGACAAGATGGCGATGATCAAGAAGGTCGGCGTGATCGGCTCGGGCCAGATGGGCAGCGGCATCGCGCATGTTGCGGCGCTGGCCGGATTTGACGTGGTGCTCAACGACATATCCGCCGATCGGCTGAAATCGGGCATGGCGACCATCAATGGCAACCTGTCGCGGCAGGTCGCCAAGAAGGTCATCGCGGATGACGCGCGCAACCAGGCGCTGAGTCACATCACGCCGACAGAGACCATCGACGGACTGGCCGATTGCGATCTCGTGATCGAGACCGCGGTCGAAAAGGAAGAAATCAAGCGCAAGATTTTCCACGACCTCTGCGCGGTCCTGAAGGCGGAGGCGGTGATCGCCTCCAACACCTCCTCGATCTCGATCACGCGGCTGGCCGCGACCACCGACCGCCCCGAACGCTTCATCGGCATTCACTTCATGAATCCGGTGCCGCTGATGGAACTGGTCGAGCTGATCCGCGGCATCGCCACCGACGATTCGACCTTCGAAGCCGCCAAGGAGTTCGTGACCAAGCTCGGCAAGCAGGTCGCGGTGTCGGAGGACTTCCCGGCCTTCATCGTCAACCGCATCCTGCTGCCGATGATCAACGAGGCGATCTACACGCTTTACGAGGGGGTCGGAAATGTCGAGGCGATCGACGCCGCGATGAAGCTCGGCGCACACCATCCGATGGGGCCGCTCGAGCTCGCCGATTTCATCGGCCTCGATACCTGCCTCTCCATCATGCAGGTGCTGCATGAAGGGCTCGCCGATTCCAAATACCGGCCGTGTCCGCTGCTGGTGAAATATGTCGAGGCCGGCTGGCTGGGCCGCAAGACCCAGCGCGGGTTCTACGATTATCGCGGCGCCAAGCCGGTCCCGACGCGCTGATTGCGCGTCTGGTGACACGGACAGATCGAAGCTTCTTTCGATTCTATCCAAGCTCGCCGCGGATGGCGCGCAGGTCCAGTTTACCACGCGCGACGATGAGAACCGCATCGTTCTCGCCGAGCCCGACGAGCACCAGCCGTCCCATCGGTTCTGGCACTCGCGTCCCAGGCCTTGATGCCCTCCACCAGCCGTTAACCCTTGCCGGATAGGATGCCGTTCGATCCGGGGTGTTTGTGATGGATATGAGTTTGGTGATGGCCGCTCTGTCGGCTCAGACGGGCGCGATACAGCAGCAGGTTGCGACCGCAGCGCTGAAATCGAACCTTGATACGCAGAAGTCGACGGTTCTGACCTTGCTCGGCGCCGGCCAGCAGGCTCCGTCACTTGCCAATGTCGGCTCCGGCGTCGGCAGCAATCTCAACATCGCCGCCTAATCCGATTGCTTAAGATGTTAAGGTATTAATTCGATTGCTTAAGATACTCTCTTAAAGTCCTGCCGCCGCAGGGCTCACCGCAGCCTTGATCAGCTTGACCGCGTCGTCACTGTCCCATTCGGCGGGGCCGGCGATGGTCGCGATTTCGCAGCCGTGGCCGTCCACCAGCACCGAGGTCGGCATCCCCAGCGCCCGGCCTATCGCTTTAAGATCCTGAAAAACCTTGGCATTTTTGTCGTTAAACGCGCCGAGCCGGGTCAGCTTGGCGTCTTTCAGGAAATTTTTCGGCTTTTCCGGATCGCGGGTGTCGATATTGATCGCGACCACCTCGAAATCCGGTCCCGAGAGCTTGGCCTGCAGGCCGTCCAGCGCCGGCATCTCCTTGCGGCAGGGCACGCACCAGGTGGCCCAGAGGTTGACCAGCACGGTCTTGCCGCGCCAGTCGGACAGCTTTTTCGGCTTGCCGTCGGCGTCCTCGAAGGCGAGGTCGGGCAACTGCAGCGGGGTCGTGGCCATGGTCATCGCGGCGACTTCGCCATGCGCGAGCGGCGCGATTCGTTGTGCGATATCCACCGCCGCGCGGCAGGCGGGATCGCCGGCCGGCGTGCGTTTCAGCCCGCTGACCCCGTAGATTCCCGCAAATCCGACGGCTGCCCCGACCAGCACCGCCCCAATGGCCGAGGGGATGGCCAGGCGGATCCGGCGCGTCGGCACCGGGGCGGGTGAGGGGCGTTCGGGCATATCGTTTGTCATCCTGGTCCAGTTACGGCTATGCAGTGGCCCATGTTACGGCCGGCGCGAGAACGCGCGGGTTTCGATGACGAATGGCACACCATGAGCTGCAAGTCATGAGCAACAAGTCATGAGCAATAAGATGTGGGGCGGACGGTTCTCGGAACGCCCCCATGCGATCATGGAGGAAATCAACGTCTCCATCGATGTCGATCGTCACCTGTATGCCCAGGATATCGCAGCCTCCAAGGCGCACGCAGCAATGCTCGCCGCCCAAGGCATCATCACCGCGAACGATGCGAAAAGTATCGGCAAGGGTCTAGACACAATCCTGTCAGAGATCGGCAAGGGCACGTTCGAATTCAAGCGCGCGCTCGAGGACATTCACATGAATGTCGAGGCAAGGCTTGGCGAACTGGTCGGCCCTGCCGCGGGCAGGCTGCACACCGCGCGCTCACGCAACGACCAGGTGGCGACCGATTTCCGGCTCTACGTCCGCGACACGATCGACGAGGTGGACGCGGCGCTGGCCGCGTTCCAGCGCGCGCTGGTGGAACGGGCGACCGAACATGCGGGCACCGTGATGCCGGGATTTACCCACCTGCAGACCGCCCAGCCGGTGACGTTCGGGCATCACCTTCTGGCCTATGTCGAGATGGCCTCGCGCGACCGCGGCCGCTTCGCCGACGCGCGCAAGCGGCTCAACGAATCGCCGCTCGGGGCGGCCGCGCTTGCCGGCACGTCGTTCCCGATCGACCGGGAAGCAACCGCCAAGGCGCTCGGTTTCGACCGGCCGATGGCCAATTCGCTCGACGCGGTCTCCGACCGCGATTTCGTGCTGGAGACGCTGTCGGCGGCGGCGATCTGCGCGGTGCATTTGTCGCGATTCGCCGAGGAGATCGTGGTCTGGACCTCCCCGCTGGTGGGCCTGGTGCGGCTGAGCGACAAGTTCACCACCGGCTCATCCATCATGCCGCAGAAGCGTAACCCGGACGCGGCGGAACTGGTCCGCGCCAAGACCGGGCGGGTGGTCGGCGCGCTGACCGCGCTCCTGATCGTGATGAAGGGGCTGCCTTTGGCCTATCAAAAGGACATGCAGGAGGACAAGGAGGGCGCGATGGAGGCGTTTTCCGCCCTGTCCCTGGCCGTGCGGGCGATGACCGGAATGGTGATGGACCTCGTTCCGGACCAGGCGCGGATGAAGCAGGCGGCCGGCGACGGCTATGCCACCGCGACGGATCTGGCCGACTGGCTGGTGCGAACCCTGAAAATGCCGTTCCGCGACGCCCATCATGTCACCGGGCGAATCGTTGCCAAGGCGGCCAAGGAGGGCGTGGCGCTGCACGAGCTGCCGCTTGCGGCCATGCAGGAGGTCGAGCGAAGGATCACCGCGGAGGCGCTGCGGGTTCTGTCCGTGGAAGCTTCGGTCAAGAGCCGGACCAGTTTCGGCGGGACGGCGCCAAAGAATGTGGCCTCGCAGGCAAAGGCGTGGGCGAGGCGGCTCGAAAAACAGCAAAAATTGGGCTGAAGGTTCGAATTTCGCTGTAATTGCGTGGTTTTCCGGCACTCGCCAGAGCAAGGCAATCTTTGTATGGTGCGGCCCGAATTGGGGACTCCGTCGTGAATCGTAATTTGTGCCCGAAATCCTCGGGATGGGCCGTTATCCTCCTGGGCATGGCCGTGCTCACGCTCGCCGGCTGCGGTCGCAAGGGTCCGCTGGATCTGCCGCCAACTGCCAGTTCGCCGACGGCCTCGGCGGCCCCGACGTCGTCCGACACCGAACGAGAGGCTGCGAGCAGGCCGAGCCTGTTCAATCCGTCCTACGGGGCGGATGCGGCGCCGACCGCCCCGCGCGGCAACAAGAAGCCGTTTGTCCTCGACCCGCTCCTGGGTAATTGATAGCTCTCGGCCATGAACCATTTCGACTATCGCAACGGCGTGCTGCATGCCGAGGCGGTCAATCTTTTTGAGCTCGCGGCAGCCGTCGGCACGCCCTTCTATTGCTATTCGACGGCGACGCTGGAGCGGCATTACCGGGTGTTCAGCGAGGCCTTTGCCGGCGAGAGGGTCATGGTGTGCTACGCCATGAAGGCCAACTCGAATCAGTCCGTGCTGCGGACGCTGGCCAAGCTTGGAGCTGGCGCCGACGTGGTCTCCGGCGGCGAATTGAAGCGCGCGCTGGCCGCCGGCATTCCACCTGGCAAGATATTGTTCTCCGGCGTCGGCAAGACCGAGGCCGAGCTGCGCGCCGCGCTCGCGGCCGATATTCTCTGCATCAATGTCGAATCCGAGCCTGAGCTCGAATTGCTCTCGCGGCTCGCTTCCGAGACGGGCCGGACCGCGCGGATTTCGGTTCGGGTCAATCCCGACGTCGACGCCGGCACGCATGCCAAGATCTCAACGGGCAAATCCAAGAACAAGTTCGGGATTCCGCTGGCGCGGGCGCGCGAGGTCTATGCGCGTGCGGCGAAACTGCCGGGCATCGAGGTGACCGGCACGGACGTGCATATCGGCAGCCAGATCACTGATATGAGCCGCATGGAGACGGCGTTTCGGATTCTATCCGAATTCGTGCAGACCCTGCGCGCCGACGGCCATACCATCTCGCATGTCGATTTCGGCGGCGGCCTGGGCATCCCCTATTACATGGACCGCGAGGCGCCGCCGGCGCCCGACGCCTATGCCGCGATGGTCAAGCGCGTAGCGCATAATCTCGGCTGCACGCTGATGTTCGAGCCGGGCCGCATGATCGTCGGCAATGCCGGCATCCTCGTCGCCCGCGTGATCTATGTGAAGCACGGCGACGCCAAGAACTTCGTCATCATCGATGCCGCGATGAACGACCTGATCCGCCCGACCTTGTACGAGGCCCATCACGACGTCCTGCCGGTGACGCAGGCCGGCAAAGACGCGCGCACCATCCTCGCCGACGTGGTCGGCCCGGTCTGCGAAAGCGGCGACTATCTCGCGCTCGACCGCAGGCTCGCCGAGCCCAGGGCCGGCGATCTCCTGGCGATCATGACCGCCGGCGCCTATGGCGCGGTGCAGTCGGGCACCTACAACACCCGCCCGCTGGTGCCGGAGGTGCTGGTCAAGGGCGATCAATATGCGGTGGTGCGCCCCCGCATCGACATCGACGCGCTGATCGCGATGGACAAACCCGCGCCTTGGTTGTGAGGTCGTTGGTTGCGATGTTTCACAACGGTGGTCGTCCCTGCGAAAAGCAGGGACCCATAACCACCGTGGTTTGTGGTTGCGCTAAGCGGGGGCTCCATCTCCTGTATCCACCAACGCCTGTGGCGATGGGTCCCGGCTCAAGGCCGGGACGACGAGGCGAGAGGCTTGTGAGCGGCCTCACTTCGCCGCGTGGCTGCCGCTTGTGCCGCCCACGACAACGCCCGCGGCTTTTTCGATCGGCTTGATCGCCGACGTGAAATCCGACTCCGCGCCCATGTCGCGGATCACGACCTCCCACAGACGTCCGACCGCCTCCGCGACCTCCATCTTCAGCCCCAGCGACTTCATCTCGTCGAGGCACAGCCGCACATCCTTCACCATCAGCCCGGTGGCAAAGCCGAAGTCGAAGCTGCGCGGCAGCACCGCGCGCGGAAACTTGTCGCGGCTCGCAGTGTTGAGACCCGATCCGGAATTGATGACGTCGATCATCACCTTCGGATCGAGGCCGGACTTGACGCCCATCACCACGGCTTCCGAGGTCGCGACCATCGCGGTCGCCGACAGGAAATTATTGGCGAGCTTCATGGTCTGCGCCGCGCCCGGCTTTTCGCCGATGAAGAACACCTTGCCGATCACCTCGAGTGCGGGCTTCGCTGCTTCGAAATCGGCCTTCGGGCCCGACACCATCACCGCCAGCGTTCCTTTCTCGGCGCCGCCGACGCCGCCGCTCACGGGGCTGTCGAGCTGCACGATGTTGCGTTCGGCCAGGATGCCGTGAATTCGTACCGCCATCTGCGAGCCCACGGTGGAGAGGTCCACGAAGCGTTTGACCCGCTTGCCTTCGATCACGCCGCCGGCGCCGGTTGCCACCTCCAGCGAGACCTGCAGCGAAGGCAGGCTTGCCATGACAGTCTCGACGCGATCGGCGACGTCCTTTGGCGACGAGGCGGCTTGCGCGCCTATCGCGACCAGCCCGTCGACGACCTCCTTGCGGGTATCGAACACGACGAGCTGGTGCTTGGCCTTGGTCAGGCGGCGGGCCATGGGAAAGCCCATGTTCCCAAGGCCAATGAATCCGATGTCCATGATGCTTGGTCCTAACCCTTGTCCATTTCGGCGAACAGCTCGCGCGCGATGCGGAAGCTGTCGACGGCAGCCGGCATGCCGCCATAGATCGCGACCTGCATCAGGATCTCGCGGATTTCCTCGCGCGTGACGCCATTGGTCAGGGCGCCCTTGAGATGGGCGCGCAATTCATGCGGCCGGTTGAGGATCGAGATCATCGCGATATTGAGCATGCTGCGGGTCTTGCGTGGGAGTTCCTCACGGCCCCAGACCGTGCCCCAGCAATACTCGTTGAGCAGATCCTGGAAGGGCTGGTTGAAACTGTCGACGTTTTTCAGGGCGTTGTTGACATAGGCCTCGCCGAGCACGGCTTTGCGAATTTCCAGGCCCTTGTCGTGCATTTTCTGGTCCATGACGTCTCCTCTGCGGCTTGGCCGGGGAATTTACGGGGTTGCCGCCGCATAGTCACGCCTTCGTGTTATGCGCGATTTGAGTGGGATACCGCGAGGGAACGGGTGCCTCACTGCCGCCAATGTGCTAAGGTAACACTCTGTCAACCCGGAGAGTTTTTTGATCGGCGCTACCCCCGAACCGTCAAAGCCGGCGCGCGATGAAGATGCCGTTGCGCGGCTGAAGCTGGCGCAGGCCCTGCAGCGGGCGAAATACGCGATCGCGTGGGAGCGCGCTTGGCCGCTCGGCGCGCGGCTGCTGACTGTTGTCGGGCTGTTTCTGGTGCTGTCTTGGGCCGGTCTGTGGCTGGCGCTGCCGTTCCTGGCGCGGGCCATCGGACTTGGCCTGTTCGTCGTGGTCCTGGTCGTGGCGATGTGGCCGCTGGTCTGGTTTCGCTGGCCGAGCCGCGAGCAGGCCCTGAGCCGACTCGATCGCGGCTCGGGCATCCGCCATCGTCCGGCAACCGAGCTGACCGACACGCTGGCGACCCAGGATCCGGTGGCGCTGGCGCTGTGGCAGGCGCAGCGCGAGCGCACCCTGGCTTCGATCAGGCGCATTCGCGCCGGCCTGCCGTCACCGCGGCTCGCGATCCACGATCCCTGGGCGCTGCGCGCGCTAGTCCTGGTGATGCTGGTGGCCACCTATTTCGCGGCCGGCGACGAGCGGGCGATGCGCGTGGCGTCGGCGTTCGACTGGAACGGCGTGCTGACGCCGGTCAACATCCGGGTCGACGCCTGGGTCACCCCGCCGCTCTATACCGCCAAGCCGCCGATCATCCTGTCGGCGGCCAACAAGGAAGGCGCCGCGCTGCCCCAGACGGGACCGCTGCCGGTTCCCGCCGGCAGCACGCTGATCGTACGTTCGAGCGGCGGCACGCTCGATGTCGTGCCGGCCGGCGGCGTCACCGAAGCGGCCACGGCCGAGCAGGCGCCGAAAGGCACCAACGAACGGCGCTTCACGATCGCGGGTGACGGCACGGTGCATGTCCGCGCACCCTCCGGCCAGCCGCAATGGAGGTTCACCGCCACCCCCGATCGCGCGCCGACCATCGCGCTCGCCAAGGATCCGGAACGGCAGGCCCGCGGCTCGCTGCAGATGTCCTACAAGATCGAGGACGATTACGGCGTCACCGAAGCGCAGGCGCGTTTCGCAGCCCGCACGCCTGATGCCCCGCAAGGATCTCAGCAAGGATCGCAACAAGGCGCGCAGGCCGCACGGCCACTATTCGAGCCGCCGCAATTTCCGCTGGTGCTGCCGAATGCGCGGACCCGCAACGGCGTCGGCCAGACCGTGAAGGATCTGAGCGAAGACCCTTATGCCGGCGCCGACGTGACGTTGACGCTCACCGCCAAGGACGAGGCCGGCAACGAGGGCAAGAGCGAACCCTTCAACATGCGCCTGCCCGAGCGGCTGTTCACAAAGCCGCTGGCGCGCGCGCTGATCGAGCAGCGCCGCATCCTGGCGCTCGACGCCAGCAAGAACGCGCAGGTCTATGAAGCCCTCGACGCGCTGATGATCGCGCCCGAATTGTTCATGCCTGACGAGACCGGGCATTACCTCGGGCTCTACAGCGCGGCGCGGGAATTGGAAGCCGCCCGCACCGACGCCGCCTTGCGCGAGGTGGTCGGAAGCCTCTGGGCGCTCGCCGTCAGCATCGAAGACGGCAACATCACCGACGTCGACAAGGCCCTGCGCGCGGCGCAGGACGCGCTCAAGCAGGCGCTGGAGCGCGGCGCCAGCGATGAAGAAATCAAGAAGCTGACCCAGGATCTGCGCGCGGCGCTGGATAATTTCATGCGCCAGCTCGCCGATCAGATGCGCAACAATCCGCAGCAATTGGCGCGGCCGCTCGATCCCAACACCAAGATGCTGCGCCAGCAGGATCTCAACAACATGATCGAGCGCATGGAGCGGCTGTCGCGCTCCGGCGACAAGGAAGCCGCCAAGCAGCTCCTCGATCAGTTGCAGCAGATGCTGGAAAACCTGCAGATGGCGCAGCCGGGCCAGTATGGCGACAGCGAAATGGAGCAGGCGCTCAACGAGCTCGGCGACATGATCCGCAAGCAGCAGCAGCTGCGCGACAAGACGTTCAAGCAGGGCCAGGATTCCCGGCGCGACCGCATGCGCGGCAAGCAGGGCGGCGATCAGAGCATGGGCGACCTGCAGCAGGACCAGCAGGGCCTCCGTGACCGGCTCAAGAAGCTGCAGGACCAACTTGCCAAGCGCGGCATGGGACCGGGCCAGCGCGGCGAGAAGGGCGATCGCGGGCAAAAGGGCGAGCAAGGCCAGCAGGGACAGCAAGGCCAGCAAGGTGATCAGAGCGGTGACCAGCCAGGCGACGGTGACGACGGCCTCGGCGAGGCCGATAGCGCGATGGGCGACGCCGGCGGCAGGCTAGGCGAAGGCAACGCCGACGCGGCCGTCGATTCGCAGGGCAAGGCGCTGGATGCCCTGCGCAAGGGCGCCCAGAGCCTCGCGGAGGCGATGCAGCAGGGCGACGGTGATGGCCAGGGCGACGGTCCGGGCGATCGCATGGGCCGTCAGCAGGCCGGCGCAAACGGCACCGATCCCCTGGGGCGGCCGTTGCGCTCGCACGAGCTCGGCGACGAGCTCTCCAAGATGGTTCCCGGCGAGATCGACGTTCAGCGCGTCCGCCGGATTCTCGAAGAGCTGCGCCGCCGCCTTGCCGACCCGGCGCGGCCACAGATCGAGCTCGATTATATCGAGCGCCTCTTGAAGGATTATTGATCTCGCCGTCATTGCAAGCCGGTGGACGCGCCAGCGCGGCCGATGACAGGCTCTTTAAAGAAAATTCGTAGAGCACCCAAAATTCGTAGAGCACCCGGGGAGGCCGCATCGCTTTGCCGCTTTGCGCTTTTCGATGATGGAAATTGAGAACGCGACTTCATGGCCGCTAGCGCGCGATGCGCTCAGGATGAATCGTCATCGCGCTCTAGCCTATTGTTTGCGCATGATCTCCGCGCAAACGCTTCGCGTTTGTCGCGAGGGAAAACCGGCGTCCACCCATCGGGTCGCAGCCCGAGGGCATGCTTTTCCGGATCATGCTCTAAACCGTCCTCCGCGTCGCCAGCGCGTCGGCGACCGCGGTGCGGATATCGGCCACCGAAAACGGCTTGGTGATCACGTCATGCGCGATCGCGTTGAGATTGGAGGCGCGTTCGCGCTGATCGGCGAAGCCGGTCATCAACAGGATGGTCAGGCCCGGAAAATCGCGCGCCGCCGACAGCGCCAGCGCGATCCCGTCCATGATCGGCATCTGGATGTCGGTGAGCAGGAGATCGAAGGCGCCCTGCTCGCGGGTCAGGATCTCCAGTGCTTCGGCGCCGTCCTCCGCGGTGACGACGTCGTGCCCGTCCATGGCGATGGCGCGCGCGACCAGCGAGCGCATCGAGGCTTCATCGTCGGCGATCAGGACACGCGGCATCGGACGCAATCTTTCGAGGGTAGGCAATCTTTCGAGGGTAGGCAATCTTTCGAGGGTGGAAAGGCGAGGGCGGCGTCATGCGCTGCCGCCCGCGATATCGTGCTTGTTGAAGAAACGGATGTCGAGGCTGCGGCCTTCGGCCGGCGGCGACGCCAGGCGCGACTTGAACCGGGTGCGATCGCCCGGCTTCAGCACGGTCTGTTCCAGCACCGTATTCCAGGCGTAGATTTCGGCGCCTTGCCCGTCACGGACGCTGAAGCGAAGCCGCGGCACCTCGGCGGGCTTGCGGGTTTCACTGACGATCACGCCCTCGATCACCAGCACCGGCTTTCCTTCCACGGTCTCGGTCGTGACCTTCACGTCCTTGAACAAGAGGCCGCGCAGATTCACCTCCATGCCGACCATCTTGTAGAAATTCGCGGTCTGCGGCAACAGCCTCACGATGTCGGCGCGCCAGACGATCAGCGCCGCGACCAGCGCGCCCATGGCGGCGCAGGCGGTCGGAAGACTGACGAGGCTTTTCCCCGGCGCGCCGCTCCGCTCGGGCCGTTTCAGCAGTTTGCGCAACCAGCCCGTGCGCCCGCCCCCGGAATGCGCCTCGTCGTCCTGGGCCATCGCCGTCCAGTCGGCGTCCTCAGATGACCCGTCATCCTGCCAGTCGCCTGCGATCGGCGGGCTGTCGACGACGGGGGTCCGTTGGCCGGCCTCTTCTTCGCGGGCCATCGCGTCCCATTCGGCGGCCGGATCGGGATTTCCGCCCGATTGGCCCGCCTCCGCCATCGCCGGGCTGGCTGCGACCGCGTCTTCCGGCCGCGCCAGCCAGATCTCCTTGCAGCGGGAGCAACGCACGGTGCGGCCGGCCGCGCCGAGCGCGGCCATATCGATGGCATAAGAAGTTGTACAATGGGGGCAAACGATGCGCACGGAGCCGATTCTCCACCAAAACGTCGTGGGAATGCTACAAGGCGACCGTTAACGAACCGGAAACCATAACTGGAGGAAAACCGGCTTATGACGAGCCGCGCGCCTTCGGGGTTCTGCTTTCCGGCCGGGCCACACATCGAACGGAGCTGAGCTTGGTTCGGTTCGAAAATGTCGGACTGCGATACGGACTAGGGCCGGAGATTTTGCGCGACCTCAATTTCCTGGTCCCAGCGCATTCCTTCCAGTTCCTCACCGGGCCGTCGGGCGCCGGCAAGACGTCGCTGTTGAAGTTGCTGTTCCTGTCGCTGCGGCCGACCCGCGGCCTGGTCAACCTGTTCGGCCATGACGTGTCGCTGCTCGGCAAGGACGACATCGCCAATCTGCGCAAGCGGATCGGCATCGTGCTGCAGGATTTTCGCCTGCTCGACCACATGACGACCTACGAAAACGTGGCGCTGCCGTTCCGCGTCATCGGTCGCGACGAGTCAAGCTATCGCAAGGAGGTCATCGATCTTCTGAAATGGGTGGGTCTCGGCGAGCGGATGGACTCGCTGCCGCCGATCCTGTCGGGCGGCGAGAAGCAGCGCGCGGCGATCGCGCGCGCGGTGATCTCGCGGCCGCAATTGCTGCTGGCGGACGAGCCCACGGGCAATGTCGATCCGACCCTGGGGCGGCGATTGCTGCGGCTGTTTATCGAGCTGAACAAGTCCGGGACCGCGGTGATCATCGCGACCCATGACGTGACGCTGATGGACCAGTACGACGCGCGGCGCTTGGTGCTGCATCAGGGACGGTTGCACATCTATGAGTAGGGCCGACGAACATGTCCCGATGGTGGACCTCGCGGGCGAGCGGCTGCTTCCGGCGCGGGCGCGCAACCTGTCGCCGATCGTGCCGCGGGCCTCGATCGCCACCCGCGCGCTGGTCGCGGTCGTCGCCATCATGACCTTCCTCGCATCGATCACGACCGGCATGGTGCTGCTGGTGAGTTCGTCGGCGGCCGAATGGCAGTCGGAGGTCGGAAGCGAAATCACCATCCAGGTGCGGCCCCAGGCTGGACGCGATCTCGAGACCGACGCGGCCGCGGCGGCGGGCGCGATGCGCGCGCAGGCCGGCATCGTCGAGGTCAAGCCCTTCACCAAGGATGAATCCGCCAAGCTGCTGGAGCCGTGGCTCGGCACCGGACTTTCGTTCGACGATTTGCCGGTGCCGCGCGTGATCATCGCGCGGGTGCAGCCGGGCACCGCGCTCGATCTGACGGAGCTGCGCAAACGGGTCGCCCAGGTGGCGCCGAATGCCAGCGTCGACGATCACCGCGCCTGGATCGAACGGATGCGGTCGATGTCCGGTGCCACTCTGCTTGCCGGCGTCGGCATCCTCATCCTGGTGATCATCGCCACCATCATCTCGGTCTCGTTCGCGACCCGCGGCGCGATGGCTGCGAATCGCCCGATCGTCGAAGTCCTGCACTTCGTCGGCGCCGGCGATCGCTACATCGCCGACCGCTTCTTCAAGCATTTCCTGCTGCTGGGCCTGGAGGGTGGGGTGATCGGCGGCGGCGTGGCGATGCTTGGTTTCGGCTTTTCCGAATCGATCGCCGGCTGGTTCTCCGGTACGCCGGTCGGCGATCAGTTCGCGGCTTTGCTGGGGACGTTTTCGCTGCGCCCGTCGGGCTATCTGGTGCTGGCGGCGCAGGCCGTTTTGATTGCGGCGGTGACGGCGTGGGCGTCCCGGCGCACGTTGTTTGCGACGCTCGATGACATCGAGTGACGCCGCAGGGCGAACGGATTCCACGCGGTCCGAAAACATGGAGCGCGATGCGCGCGCTCTGGCTGATTGTTTGAACATGATCCTTTTCGGAAAACCGGTATCCACTTTTCCGGATCATGCTCTAGACTTGCGCGCCGGAGAAGATCGCCAGCTACAGCCTATCAGCGCATGACCTCGCAGTCCGACGATAAATCGCCGAATGCGCCGTCCCATGCGACGGCGAGCCGGCTCTACGCGACCATCGTGGCCGTCCTGGCGATCGCGTTCGTCGCGGCCGCGATCGGTTTCGTCGCCTTCCTGTCGCAACTGCGCGGCGCGGAAAAGAGACCGGACCGCCGGGCCGACGGCATCGTCGTGCTGACCGGCGGTTCGTCGCGCGTTTCCGACGCGATGGAATTATTGGCCGCGGGCTACGGCAAGCGGCTGTTGATCTCGGGCGTGCATCCGACCAGTGGCGCGAGCGACATTTCCCGTTCGCTGCCGGAGAGCCAGTCATTGTTCAACTGCTGCGTCGATCTCGACTATTCGGCGGTCAACACCCGCAGCAACGCGGCGGAAACGCGGCGTTGGGCGCATGACCGCGGCTTCAAATCGCTGATCGTCGTGACGTCGAACTATCACATGCCGCGGGCCATCGTCGAGCTGTCGCACGCGATGCCGGATATCGCGCTCATTCCATTTGCGGTGGTCGGCGACAAATGGCGCGAGGAGCCGTGGTGGACGAGCAGTACGACCTTGCGGCTGCTGCTGTGGGAATATGTCAAATACGTCGCCGCCGAATTTCGCGTTCGTCTGGAGGGTCTCGGCATCGACCTGTCCTTCGAACTCCCGGACCAGCCCGCAGGTTCGCCGCAGCCGCGCCGGCCGGCGACGGCGCAAGCCAACTGAGTCAAGGTTTTTCGATGGTCTCGATCTTTCTGCGCTCGCTGGTCTTCAACATCCTTTTCTACCTGGTCTTCCTGTTCTGGGTCGTGATTGCGCTGCCGACCTTCGTCCTGCCGCGCGCGGCCATGCTGGCGGTCGCTAATTGGTGGGCGCAGAGCAACATCCTGCTGATGCGCGCGATCTGCAACATCAAGGTGGAATTCCGCGGCGTCGAAAAGATTCCGAAGGGCCCGCTGATCGTCGCCTCGAAACATCAGTCGATGTGGGAGACGATTTCGATGCTGCGCTTTTTCGAAGCGCCGTTCTTCGCGCTGAAGCGCGAGCTGATGTTCATCCCGATCTTCGGCCTGTTCCTGCTCAAGACCAGCATGATCGCGATCGACAGAAGCGCGGGCGGCCGTGCACTGATCGTGATGGCGCGGCGCGCCCGCCAAGAGGTTCTCGGCGGCCGGCAGTTCGTCATCTTCCCGGAGGGCACCCGCCGGCCGGTCGGCGCGCCGCCGCAGTACAAGCCCGGTATCGCGCTGATCTATTCCGATTGCGGCGTGCCCTGCCTGCCAGTCGCGCTCAATTCCGGGCTGTTCTGGCCGCGGCGGACCTTCATGCGCTATCCCGGCACGCTGGTGGTCGAGTTTCTCGATCCGCTGCCGCCCGGGCTGCCGCGCGATGAATTTCTCATGCGCATGCGCACCGCGATCGAAGAGGCGACCGACCGCCTCGTCGCGGCAGCGCAGGCCGAGCAGGCGCAATTGTTCGGCGGCCTGCCGGCCTCGCCGCGGGAATAGTGCCTACTCCTGCGGGGGACGGGGCGGATGGGCCTCATGCAGCATCGATGCGAGCCGATGCAATTGACCGTCGCGAAAGCCTTCGGCCTCGATCGCCTTCACGGTCGCCAGGACATATTCGCGGTTGGCGCCGGACTGACCGTGGCCCTGCAGCACGTGACGAAGCTGCTCGGCCAATGACAGCCGTCCGGCATATTGGACGTGACCGCGATCGACGACATAGGCGAGTGCGCTGACCCGTTGCCGCGCCTCGTTCTCCAGCCACACCGATCGCATCACTTCGCGATAGACCGAGGTGACCTGCTCGCGCGCGCGCAAGTAAGCCACCGTGGCCGCGCGGTTCTGTTCGGCAACGCGGAACGCGATACCGCGGCAGGCGCCCCCGCGATCGAGCCCGAGCACCAGCCCGGGTTTTTCCGGGGTGCCGCGATGCACGAAAGAATACACACAGAGCGCGCGGTGCTCGCCGATCAGCCGCGCCGGCACCTGCTCGATGAACGCGAAGCCCGGCCGCCACATCAGCGAGCCATAGCCGAACACCCAAAGTTCGCCCTTGGACAATTCCGTTTCAGACAGAGTATTTGCCGACATCACATGTGTGGTGCTAAAGCACGATCCGGAAAAAGTCAGCCCCGCATTCGTAAAGCGGGGTTGAATGCCGTTTTTTTGGAAAAGTCCATGCTCGAACAACAGCCTAGCGCGCGCTGACACGTCATCTCAAGGCCGTGACGCTTTGGCAGATTTTGCATGAAAATGCGTTAACTTGATTGCGACGATCTCGACCGCTTAATTGACAAAGTTGCCGCTCAGGGGTCGCCAATGTCCAATTTTTCGATTGCGCCGCGCCGGCGTCCCCTTTGGCGCCTTTTCATTGCTCCTGTTCTGCTGCTGATCGCGGCGATTGCCTGGAGTGCGTTCTGGTTCTCTGCCGCCTCACAGGTCGACGTGTCGGCGGACGCCTGGCGCGCGAGGGAAGCGAAATCCGGCCGGGTCTATGATTGCGCCAGGCGATCGGTGGCCGGCTTCCCATTCCGCCTCGAAGTGCGCTGCGATGGCGCGAGCGTTGCGCTGGTCTCGCAGACCGCCGGCCAAGCGAGCGCGCAGACGCCCATCACGGCCAAGCTCGGCCAGATCCTGGTCGTGGCGCAGATCTATGATCCGAAATTGCTGATCGCCGAATTCACATCGCCGGCCACGGTCTCCGACCGGAATGCGCAGAATTTCGTGGTGAATTGGCGGCTGGGCCACAGCAGCGTGGTTGGATTGCCCGCGGTGCCGCAACGCGCCTCGATCGAGTTCGACGACCCAGCGATCGATCGCATCGATGCGTCTGCGCGTGGACGGCTGGCGAACGCAAAACACGTCGAACTACATGGCCGCCTTCTCGAGGGATCGCCGCCGGACCGGCCGGTGATCGAAAGCGTGCTGCGGATCAACCAAGGCAGCATCCAGGGCGTGCATCCGGTGCTGGTTGAGCCGTTCGATGCCGATGTCCGGGCGGTCGTCAGCGGATTGAAGGATTTCTCGCCCAAGCCGTGGCCGGAGCGCTTCCGTGAAATCCAGGCCGCCGGCGGCCATGTCGAGATCGCGCAGTCGCGGATTCAGCAGGGCGATCTGGTCGCCACGGCGGCCGGCACGCTCGGCTTGAGCCCGAGCGGCGGTCTCGAGGGCGAATTGCAGATGACGGTCGCCGGACTAGAGAAAGTCATCGCAGCACTTGGCATCGACAAGATGCTCGAGGACGGCGTGCCGCAGGCGACCCTCGACCGCGTCGCGCCCGGCGTCAAGACGCAGGACATCAACAACCTGATGGGCGCGCTGGACCGCGCGATTCCCGGTCTTGGCAAGGCGGTCAAGAAGAACGCCAATATCGGCGTCGCCGCCGGCATCAATGCGCTCGGCAAGGAAGCGGAGCTGGAAGGCCGCAAGGCGCGCACGTTTCCGCTCCGCTTCGTCGACGGCGCGGTGTTTCTCGGACCGCTGAAGGTCGCGCAGACATCGCCGCTGTTTTAAAATCTTCCTCCCGGTCAGGCCAAGTGGATGAGCTGCCGCACGATGCGGCTTGTCCTGCGCGAGTGCGATAGGTCGCCGCTTTCGCGCGGATGGCGCCGATCACGGACAAGGTCAAACCTGATCGCCCAAGCGTGATCGGCATTTCCCTGATCATCGGGAATGCCCGTGCTTTGCTCCCAATCATGTTCTCACACGGCGTGCAGATCGGTTGCGGGCCGATGAGAGGGAGAAGATCCATGCTGAAGTACGGGATTCTTGCGGTGGCGGTGGTCGGATCGGTGGCGATCGCGACGCCGGCGCTTGCTGAGGCGATCCAGGAGCCCGGCAACTACGCGTTCTTTTATCCGAACGGCGATCTTGGTCTGGGATACTCGCAGCCCGCCACCGCGATGGCCCAGGCGCCGCGTGGCGACGTCGCCGGCGTACGGATGTCAGTGAGAACGCATCGCGTTCACCGTGCGCTCGCGAACAAGCATTATTGACGTTCGAACGTCCGGTTCGATCGGACCGACTGACTGCGTTGCCTCCGACTGACTGGGCTCAGCCATGCCCGGCTGAGCCCATTCTTTTGCGCGAAAAAATGTTGCGTTCTTGAACTGCCCCGCGCGCGGATCATTCATCGCTGGAAAAAATTCCCGCTCGGCACTGCAGAAAAACGTGATCCGGAAAGATACGGCGAACGCGAATATCGCGGACAGAATTCAAATCTCTCCGACCAGGGAAGCAGGCACACACCTGACCGAGGTGCGATGTGCATGGGGAAGCGCTTCCTCTAGGGCGGGAGATTCAAGTGAAGTTACTCAAATGCGTTCTTGTCGGTGGTCTTCTTGTTTCGGCAAGCCACGCCTTCGCGAATGACGATCCGGCGACCGAAATTCGTTTGCTCAAGGCCAAGCTGAAGCAGCTGGAGCAGCGCGTGGACGACCAGGGACGAAAGGAAAAGCAAATCGAGGTGCAGGCAAGCGCCTTCAAGCAGATGCCGGCGGCCTTCAAGGCGCAACCGTCGTGTCCGTCGGGCAAGCTTTGCTACAAGGACGTCACGCTGACCTTCGGTGGCTGGATCGATCTCACCGGCATCTACCGGACCCGCAACCTCGCATCCGACACCGGATCGGTTTACAATTTCATTCCGTTTCAGCAGAGCAGGAATTTCAACACGCCGGAATCGCGTTTCTCGGCGCGCCAGAGCCGATTCTCGGTCTTGGCCGAAGGCGACGTCGGAACGGATACCCACCTTGCAGGTTACGGCGAAATCGATTTCGAAGGCGCGGCGCAGACCGCGAATTCGGTTGCGACCAACTCGTTCAATCCGCGGATGCGTCAGCTCAGTCTTGAATTCGATCGCACCGATCTCGGGTTTCATGTCCTTGCCGGCCAGTCATGGTCGCTGAACGCCCCAAGCAAAGTGGGCATCGATCCGCGCGGCGTCGATGCGCCCGGCGTGATCGATTTCGAATCGGTGCCGGGATTTCTCGCCGCCCGGCAACCTGGAATCCGCGTCTGGCAGGATATCGGCCCGGAGTTCAAGCTCGCGGCTTCGATCGAAAACCCGCAGACCTCGTTCTTCGGCGGCAACGTCCCGGCCGTCGGCACGCCGGCCGTCGGGCCGCAGGGCGTGTTGAACCCGAATCTGCAGGTCAACCTGACCGGTCCGGGCGGCAGCTTCTTCAACAACGCCAACAATCTCAGCCTGAACCAGGTGCCCGACGTGACGGTGAAGGCGGCGTGGGACCCGCGGCTCGGGTCTTACAAGCTGCACATCGAGACCTGGGGGCTCTATCGCCAGTTCTTTGATCGCTTCAATTTCGCCAATCACACCTACGACACGGGCAGCTTCGGCGGTCATATCAATGCCGAGCTTATCCCGAAGACGCTGGAGCTGCAGGTCTACGGCGCCCACGGTGCGCTCGGCCGCTTCACGGCGACACCGTTCCCGGACGCTGCGCTGGCGCAGGACGGCACGATCCTGCCGTTGACGATCACCTCGGCGATGGTCGGGCTGATTTGGCACACGACACCGACGCTGGATATCTACAGCTATGCCGGGATCGAAAAGACCAAGGCGGCATTCATGGATGTCGGTACCGTGCCTTTCGGCTACGGCAACCCGCTCTACAACAACACCGGCTGCAACATCGAGAATTCGCCGGCGGCAACCTGCAACGGCAATACCCGCGAAGTCAGGCAAATCACCGCCGGCTTCTACGATACGATCTTCAAGGGCGCCTACGGCACGGTGAAAGCCGGCGTGCAGTATTCCTACAATCAACGCTTCGCCTTCGAGGGCGTCGGCGGCGCGCCCAAGACGAACGACAGCATCGTCATGACACAGATCCGCTACTATCCCTTCTGAACGACAGGATTCATGGATGTCAAAGCAAGAACATGTCGAAGCGAGCGAGGTCCTGCTGCTCAGTCGGATCGCGCATGTCGTGGAGCGCGCCGGTCTTTCGCTGGCGGGCGCCATGTGCGGAACGTTCGTCGCCGCCCAGCTCACGAGAACCGATCCGGCGCGGTTCGATACGGTCGGATTCATCGTCGCGATGGTTCTGACCGGTATGATCGGATTCTATTTGGGCATCGATATCCCGAGGCTCCGTGTGCCGCCGGCAAGTGCGGCGACCGCGCAGCCGAAGGTCGATCCGGTCGAGCTGCTCAGCGCGACCGGCACCTTTCTCGCCACCATCGCCGCGCTGATCTCGGTCTACGCCTTCGTGTTCGACGCGGCGCCGCAACGAAGCTTCGAATACATGGTCGCTTCCTGGTGGATGATCGGCGTCGCCATGCAGATCGGCGCGGGCGTCATGGCGCGCATGTGGCTCGCCAGCAAGGCGCTCTGACAATGCCTATTCCGGCCGCTTGGTCAGGTTCGCGTGCGGGCGGCCGAAATCGGGCGCGGCGGAATCCTGGCCGATCTCGACGATGCCGCGGCGAATGGCGCGGGTCCGGGTGAAATGCTCGAACAACGCCTCGCCGTCGCCGCGGCGGATCGCCCGCGTCAATTTGGAGAGATCCTCGGTGAAGGTGCCGAGCATTTCCAGGACCGCATCCTTGTTGGCGAGAAACACGTCGCGCCACATCGTCGGGTCGGACGCCGCGATCCGGGTGAAATCGCGAAAGCCGCCGGCGGAGAATTTGATGACTTCCGACGAGGTCACCTGCGCGAGTTCGTCCGCGGTGCCGACGATGGTGTAGGCGATCAGATGCGGCAGATGGCTGGTGATCGCGAGCACGAGATCGTGGTGATCCGGCGTCATGATCTCGACCTTGGCGCCAAGTGCGGCCCAGAACCCACGCAGTCTTTCGACCGCGTTCCGATCGGTCCCTTCAGGAGGCGTGAGAATGCACCAGCGATTGATGAACAGTTCGGCGAAGCCTGAGTCC
>WNFD01002460.1_pt1 | contig 22239 bp, 20 predicted proteins | sample 5400491 | NCBI WGS metagenome assembly WNFD01 (sample SAMN13153343, study PRJNA577476) | soil metagenome | isolation source: 120 cm saprolite under Douglas fir tree site 2 hole 2 replicate 2 | place: USA:California | collected 2015-04-18
GAGCTGCTGAGCTCGATTGCGGAGATTCGCCGGCAACTCGGTCAGGCAACCCACCTCATTCGCAGCGCCGTCGCCGAGGCGCGGTCGACCAACGACGAGATCGCCCGGCTCGCGCATTCGGCGCAGGAGATCGGCGACGTGGTCAAGCTCATCCAGCAGGTCGCCGGCCAGACCAATCTGCTCGCCCTCAACGCGACCATCGAGGCGGCGCGCGCCGGCGAGACCGGCAGAGGTTTCGCGGTCGTGGCCTCGGAGGTGAAGGCGCTGGCCGTCCAGACCGCCAAGGCCACCGAGCAAATCACCGCCCAGATCGCCGCCGTTCAGAGCTCGACCAAGAGCGCGGTCGAGGCCATCCGGCGCAATACCGATCGGCTGCAGGAGATCGACCGCAGCGCCTCGATCGTCGCCGGCTCGCTCGAGCAGCAGAATACGGCGACCGACGAGATCTCGCGCAACGTCGCCGGCGCCGCCGGGGCCACCAAAGCGGTCGTCGCCGTGCTCGACGAGGTCGCCGGCGCCACCAGCAAGACGCGCGGCTCCGCCGAGACGGTGCTGTCGGCGACGCAGGCGGTCGAGGCGGCGGCCGGCCAACTGCGGGAGAAGGTCGAGGGCTTCCTGCGCCAAGTCGCGGGCTAGCAAGACTCGGAATTTCCGTTGCAGCAACGGCTTCCGCCGTCGCGCAAAAAATGTGTTTGCACCGAAAGGTCCGACCGCTACGCTCGTTTAGGAATTGATCGTTCAGATCTGAACGGCGAAGCGATGATCGGCAGGCTTGTGCTCGTGATCTGCGCCTGGGCGAGCGTCCCGGCGGCCGGCGTCGGCGCTGCGCATGCCGGGCCCCTCGCCATTCGTCTCGGCTACGGCGGCGCCGCCGAGGAGCCGATGTGGCTGATCATGGCCAAGCCCGAGCTCGCCAAGAATTACGGCAAGGCCTACACGCTCGATGCCACCCGCTTCACCGGCGCGGACAAGCGCGCCCAGGCGTTCGAGGCCGGCGCCATCGACCTCTCCGTCGGCAGCGCCAACGGCGCCATCTTCGCCGCCGCCGCCGGGGTGACCGCGAAGTTCATCGCCTCGATCTCGCGCGAGAGCACGCGCGGCTTCAGCACCAGCTTTTACGTCAAGGACGGCTCGCCGATCGGATCGGTGGCCGACCTCAAGGGCAAGACCGTCGGCATCAACGGCTTCTCCGGCGCCGGCCATCTCTGGCTGAAGGCGGCGCTGGAGAAGCACGGCCTCGCCGACAGCGACGTGACGATCACGCCGGTGCCGTTCTCGGCGATGCAGGAGGCGCTCGCCGCCGGCAAGATCGATCTCGGGATGTTCCCGCAGCCCTATGCCGCGCTCCTGGAAAAGCAGATGAAGGTGCGCAAGCTCTTCGACGCGAAGTACGGGGTGCCGTTCGAGGAGGAGCTAAACGTCCTGGCGGGAAGAGACGAATTCCTCAAGAAGAACGCGGCCGCCATCCGCGCTTTGCTCGAAGACCTCTCGGCGTCGATGCAATTCTATCTCGCCGAGCCGCGCGCGGCTCGGCAGGCGCTGATCGAGGCTAGGTTCGTGCGGGTCGATCCCGAGGTCTACATGACGATGCAGGACTACTATCGGGATCCGACCTTGCGGGTCGACGCCGAAGCGCTCGAGAAAATGCAGGCGTTCCAGATCAAGGCCGGGTTCCAGCAAAAGCGCGCCGACCTGCGCGCGCTGGTCGACCTCGGCTACCTGCCGAAATGAGCCGGACGCGAAGATGTATTTCGTTGGCGTGATGCCGCTCGGGTCATTGCCGGGCTTGACCCGGCAATCCATCTTCTTCGCCAGGATTTTTTTTGCGAAGATGATGGATGCGCGGGTCAAGCCCGCGCATGACGACCTGGAAGGCCTCTTAACTTGGCGCCTGTGGGGGCGAGCCCGGGGGTGATGCGGGTTGTTCGGCGAACGCATGGAGGCCCGATATGTCTGAATCTCCTGGATTTGGCAGCGACAGCTCGCTCCGCGCCGTGGCGGCCTCCATCTTCTTCGCGCTGGCAATGGCCGGCGCGGCGCTCGCGCAGCCGTCGAGCTTGCGGCTCGGCTACGGCACGGCGGCGGAGGAGCCGCTGTGGCTCGTCGTCGCCAAGCCCGAGCTCGCCAAGAGCTACGGCAAGGCCTACACCCTCGATGCCGTGCGGTTCACCGGCTCCGACAAGCGCGGGCAGGCGTTCGAGGCGGGCGCCATCGACCTCGCCTCGAGCAGCGCCAACGGCGTGATCTTCGCCGCAGCCGAAGGCGTGAAGGCCAAGATCATCGCCTCGGTGTCGCGCGAGAGTACGCGCGGCTTCAGCACCGGCTTCTACGTCAAGGAGAGCTCGCCGATCAAATCCGTGAGCGACATGAAGGGCCGGATCGTCGGCATCAACGGTTTCTCGACCTCGGGCCATCTCTGGCTCAAGACCGCGCTCGAGAAGCACGGGCTCGGCGAGACCGACGTCACCATCGCGCCGGTTCCGTTCCCGGCGATGCAGGAAGCGCTCGCGGCCGGAAAGGTCGACGTCGGCGAGCTCCCGCAGCCGTTCGCCGCCCTGGCGGAAACGCAGATGAAGGTCCGTAAGATCTTCGATGCCAAATACGGGATTCCGTTCGACGAGGAGTTGATCGTGCTGGTCGGCAAGGACGAGTTCCTCAAGGCGAACGCCGGCGCGGTGCGCGCCCTGCTCGAGGACCTCAGGGAAGCGACGCGCTTCTATCTCGAAAAGCCGCGCGAGGCCCGCCAGCTGCTGATCGACGCCAAGATGGTCCGGGTGAATTCCGAGGCCTACCTCGCCATGCACGACTACTACCGCGATCCGACGCTGCGGGTCGACGTCGATGCGCTCGAGAAAATGCAGGCGTTCCAGATCAAGGCCGGATTCCAGAAGAACAGCGCCGACGTGAGGTCGCTGGTCGACCTCGGCTATCTGCCGAAATGAGGTTGCGCCGGAAAGTCCGATGCCGCTGCTCGAGGTGACGGACCTTGACAAGACGTTCACGGCGGACAGCCGGACCGTCGCCGCGATCGACCGGCTGTCGCTCGGAATCGAGGAGCACGAATTCGTCTCGATCGTCGGGCCGTCGGGCTGCGGCAAGAGCACGTTTCTCCACATCGTCGGCGGCTTCGAGGCGGCGAGCGGCGGCGAGGTGCGGCTCAACGGGCGGCCGATCGGGCCGCCCGGCCCGGACCGCGGCATGATGTTCCAGGAGCTCTCGCTGTTTCCCTGGCTCACCGCCATCGAGAACGTATCCTGGCCGCTCGAGATGAAAGGACTGGCGAAAGCCGAGCGCCTCGAAAAGGCGAGGTCCTATCTCGAGCTCGTTCATCTCGCCCGCTTCGCCGACCTCTATCCCGGCCAACTCAGCGGCGGCATGCGGCAGCGCGTGGCGCTCGCGCGGCTGTTCGCGCTCGATCCGGAAATCATGCTGATGGACGAGCCGTTCGGCGCGCTCGATTCCCAGACCCGCGAGCTGCTGCAGGAAGAGCTGCAGTCGATCTGGCGGCGGGCGCGCAAGACCGCGCTGTTCGTCACCCACGACATCGACGAGGCGATCTATCTCGGCACGCGGGTGATCGTGTTCACGGCGCGTCCGGGCCGCGTCAAGGCCGATATCCGCGTCCCCACCGTCGACCGCTCCGGCGATTACCGCAAGTCGCCGGAATATCTCGCCTTGCGGGTCGCGATATGGGACCTGCTGCGCGACGAGGTGTTGAAGGCGCGGGCCCTGGAGGAAGCGTGAGGATCAGCTCGGTCTCGCTGCAGAATTCGCTGCTGCCGCTCGCGGCCCTGGCGCGGCGCTGTGGGAGATCGCGCGCTCCGGCGAGCTTTTCGCGGCGCTGGCCGCGAGCCTCTACCGGGTCGGCGTCGGGTTCGCGCTCGGAACGGCGGCCGGCGTCGTCGTGGGCCTCGGCGCCGGCATGCTGCCCGGCGTGCGGCATTTCTTCGATCCGCTGGTGTCGTTTCTCTACTCGATTCCGAAGATCGCGTTCCTCCCGGTGTTCTTGCTGTTGTTCGGGCTGGGGCACGCCTCCAAGATCGCGATCATCGCATTCTCCGGGTTCTTTCCGGTGTTCATCGCCTCGCGTCACGCCGTGCTGTCGGTCAGCCCGCTGCTCCTATGGGCGGCCCGCAACATGGGGGCGCGCGAGCGGACGATCTTCTTCCGGGTGATCATTCCGGCGGCGGCGCCGGAGCTGTTCGCCGGCATCCGGATCGGCCTCGCGCACGCCTTCGTGGTGTTGTTCGCAGCCGAGCTGATCGGCTCCAAGGTCGGGCTCGGCACCATCATCTCCTACGGCGAGGAATGGGTGCGGTTCGATCTGATGCTCGCCGGCATCTTCTGCTTCGCGGTGTTGGGCTTCGTGAGCGACCGCATCCTGCTGGCGGTGCGGTCGCGCCTGCTCAAGGGGCAGATGATCGGCACCGAGGAGCAGGTGGGGCGATGACTCCGCTCGTGCAAACCTTGGCGCAGGCGCGGTCGCTGGCGGCGCGCTGGTATTCGATCCCGCTGCTGCTCCTGGTCTGGCAGGCCGCGGTCGGCAGCGGCCTCGTCGAGTCGCGCCTGCTGCCGAGCCCGGAGCGGGTGTGGAGCGCGCTCGCAACCGACGTGGGCAACGGCACGCTGGTCTACCACGCAAGCGTGACCATCGCGCGCGCGCTCACCGGCTTCCTGCTGGCGGCGCTCGCGGGAATTCCGTTCGCGGCGGCGATGGCGCGCTCGCAGCTGATCCGCAACCTGTTCGAGCCGATCTTTTTCATCGGCTATCCGGTCCCGAAAATCGCGCTGTTTCCCGTGTTCACCTATATCTTCGGCATCGGAACGCCTTCGAAGATCGCGTTTACCCTGCTCGAGTGCCTCTATCCGATCGTGGTGACGTGCTATTTCGGCTTTCGCGGGGTCGAAACCAGGCTCATTTGGAGCGCGCAGAACTGCGGCGCCGGCCGCGCCACCGTCCTGCGGCGGGTCGTGCTGCCGGCGGCGATGCCGAGCATCTTCGCGGGGCTGCGCATCGCGCTGCCGGTGGCGATCATCGTGGTCGTCATCACCGAGATGATCGGCGATTCCATCGGGCTCGGCTATTACATCACCATCTGGAGCACGCGCTTCACCTTCGCGAACGTCTACGCCGCGATCATCGTGATCGGAATCTGCGGGCTGGTGCTCGACCAGGGGCTGCTCCTGCTGCGGCGCCGCGTGGTCCATTGGCAGCGGGAAGGGGCCTGACCGGTGCCTCACCGGAGCGAGAAATGACGGTGCTCGACAACGACCTGCGCGACAGCCTCGAGGAGCTCGCCCGCGCCTGCCGCATCCTCGAGATGGAAGGCCATGGCGACATGACGCTCGGCCACCTTTCCCTGCGCGATCCGGCGGCGCGCGGGTTCTGGCTCAAGCGCAACCGCATCGGGCTCGGCGAGGTCCTCGGTGCCGACGATTTCGTCCTGGTCGACTGGGACGGCCGCCAATTGGCGGGATCGGGCGGCCGCCATTCGGAATGGCCGATCCACGGCGAGATCCTGCGCACGCGCGCGGACGTGGCGGTCGTCGCCCATACCCATCCGTTCCATGCCGGCGTGTTCTCGGCGTCGCTCGACCCGCTGCAGCCGTTCAGCCTCGATGCCGACTATTTCATCGCGGTGCCGCGGCACGTCGATGAGGTCGCCCTGATCACCACCAAGGAGGAGGGCGCCGCGCTCGCCCGCTCGCTGGGCGAAGGCTTTGCCGTCCTGATCGCCAACCACGGGATCACGTTCTGCGGCACGTCGATCGCGCATGCGACCTGCGTCGGCGTGTTCCTCGAGAAGGCCTGCAAGGCGCAACTGGCAGGCCAGGCGGCGCGCCTGCGGGCATCGCTGCCCGACGCCGCCACGCGCGCCAAACGCCACAGCCAGATGATGACGCCGGTGCACTGGGAGCATTGCTGGAATTATTTCTGCCGCAAGCTCGCGGCCCGCGACGCGACCGGCGGCGGCGCGCCGATCTTCGGCTGACACGGGGATGGCTGGCATGGGGCGCATGCAGCAAGGCGGCATGATCGGAAAGCCGCTCCGGCGCCGGGAGGATGTGCGCTTCGTCCAGGGCAGGGGACGCTATGTCGACGACATCGAGCTCCCCGGCACGGCCTGGTGCGCCTTCGTGCGCAGCCCCCATGCCCATGCCCGCATTCGCTCGGTGTCGACACGGGCGGCGGCGGCGCAGCCGGGGGTGCTGCTGACCCTGACGGCCGAGGACTGGGCGCGTGCCGGGCACGGCGAGCTCACCGTCGTGCACCCGATGCCGTTCAGCGACGGGCGGCCCATGAACGCGGCGCCGCGTCCGGCCTTCGCGCGCGACAAGGTGCGCCATGTCGGCGACGTCGTCGCCGCCGTCGTCGCGGAGACGAGGTTCGCCGCCGAGGCGGCCGCCGAGGCAGTGGCGGTCGACTACGTGCCGCTGCCTGCGGTCATGACCTTGCGCGCGGCGGTGGCCCCCGGCGCGCCGCTGGTGCACGAGCAGTTCGGCAGCAATCTCGTGTTCGAGATCGAGCGCGGCAATCGCCTTGCGACCGAGGCGGCGATGGCGTCGGCGGCGAAGGTGGTCGAGCTCCGGCTCGAGAACAACCGCCTCGCCGCCAATCCGATCGAGCCGCGGGCCTATCTCTGCGACTGCGACGGCGACCGCTATACGCTCTATGCGACCAGCCAGCAGCCGCATTACCTGCGCCGCTGGCTTTCGGTCTATACGCTGCACATCCCCGAGCACCGGATGCGGGTGATCTCGCCCGACGTGGGTGGCGGCTTCGGAGCGAAGGGAATCTTCGCGGTCGAGGTGTCGACCGTGGTCTGGGCGGCGAGCATCCTGCGCCGCCCGGTCAAATGGACCGCCAGCCGCAGCGAGACGTTCCTCTCGGACGCGCAGGCGCGCGACCACGACACCGTCGCGCGCATGGGCTTCGACCGCGACGGACGCATCGTCGCGATGCAGATCGACACGCTCGCGGCGCTCGGCGGCTATCTCAGCAATTTCGCGCCGAGCATCCCCGGCAACTCCTACCCGCAGACGGTCACCGGCCTCTACAAGACGCCGAACCTGCATCTGCGGGTGCGGGGCGTCTACACCAACACCGTTCCCGTCGATGCCTATCGCGGCTCGGGGCGGCCGGAGGCGGCGTGGACCAACGAGCGGCTCATTGAGCTCGGCGCCCGCGAGCTCGGCATCGACGTGGTCGAGATGCGCCGCCGCAATCTCATTGCGCGGGCGGAATTCCCCTATCCCGCGCCGGGCGGACGCGTGTACGATTCCGGCGATCCGCCGGCGCTGCTCGAGCGGCTGTTGACGCTCGCCGATTATCCCGCGCTTCGCCGCGAGCAGGCGGGGCTGCGGGCGAAAGGCGTCCTGATGGGGATCGGCCTTGCCGCTTTCGTCGACAAGGCCGGCACCGGGCCGAGCGGCAGCCTCGCCAAGCGCGGCGGCCTGCACGGCGGCTGGGAGAGCGCGATCGTGCGCGTGCACAGCGACGGCAAGGTGACGGTCTTCGGGGGCACTCATTCGCACGGGCAGGGGCACGACATCACATTCTGCCAGATCGCCGCCGACCGGCTGAGGATTCCGATCGAGGACATTCGCCTGGTCGAGGGTGACACCGACCAGATTCCGTTCGGCAACGGCACCTGGGGCGCGCGCTCGGCGTCGGTGGCGGGGACCGCGATCTACCGCTGCTGCGACAAGGTCGTCGAGAAGGCGCTGCGGCTTGCCGCCCATATGCTCGAGTGCGCGGAAGGAGATCTCGACCATGCGGGGGGAGCATTCAAGGTGCGCGGCACCGACCGGTCGATCGGCTTCGCGGCGGTCGCCGACATGGCGTATCACGGGGCGGCGCTGCCGGCGGAGAGCACGCCGGGTCTCGAGGCCACCGAATTCTACGATCCGCCCGACACCAACGATCCGCAGGCCATGCATCTCGCGGTGGTCATCGTCGATGCGGAGACCGGCCGCGTGAAGCTCGAGCGCTTCTATGCCGCCGACGATTGCGGCGTGGTCATCAACCCGATGATCGTGGAAGGGCAGGTGCACGGCGGCCTGGCGCAAGGCATCGGGCAGGCGCTGTGCGAGCACGTCGTCTACGATCGCGCCTCCGGCCAGCTCTTGACCGCGAGCTTTCTCGATTACGCCATGCCGCGGGCCGCCGACCTGCCCGCGTTCCAGACCGCGTTCATCGCCAATCCCGCGCCGAGCAACCCGCTCGGGGTCAAGGGCGCGAGCGAGAGCGGTACCATCGGCGCGCCGGCGGCGATCGGCAATGCCGTGATCGACGCGCTCTGGCATCTCGGCGTCCGCGGCGTCGGCTTGCCGATCACATCCGAGAGCGTCTGGCGCGCGCTCGCCGACGCGCGCCGGAAGGCGGGAGCGAGGGAGAGCCATGAACGGCAAGCCGTCTGACATCGGTCGCGCGATCGCGGACGAGCTCGCCGCCTGCGGGGTCAGGCTCGTCGCCTCGCTGCCCGACAACTGGCTGATGAACGTCATCGACACGATCGCCGGCGACCGGCGGTTCGTGCACATTCCGGTCAACCGCGAAGAGTCCGCGATCGGGCTCTGCTCCGGCGCCTATATGGGGGCGATGGGCTCGGCGGCGCTGATGGGCGCATCGGGCTTGATGACCGTGATCTACGCCGTCACCAAGATCAACTACACCTACGAGATCCCGCTCTTCCTCATGCTGACCTTGCGCGGCGGCGTCGGCGACCACCACAAGCACCACGCCTCCAACAGCCTTTATCTGCGCCCGGTGCTCGAGGCGATCGACATGCCCTATCGGATCATCGACGAGCCCGGCGACATCGCGTCGATCTCGCGCTGCTACCAGCACACCCGCACGTTCGCGCGGCCGATGGCCGTCATCTTCACCCGCGATCTCCTGAGGGGCCAATGAACTACGTCGATTGCTTCCGCGCGCTGGCCCGCCACCGCACCGATGAGATCGTGGTGACCTCCGCGGGCAATTCCGGGCAGGCCTGGTGGGCGGCGACCCGCGACAGCGAGGCGACGTTCTATCTCGACGCCTCGATGAGCCTCTCGACCATGTTCGCCTCGGGCCTGGCGCTGGCGCGCCCGGAGCTGAAGATCTGGGCGTTCATGGGCGACGGCGCGTTCTGCATGAACCCGGGCATGCTAATGGTCGAGCGGCGCATGAACCTGCCGAACCTGACCCACTTCCTGGTCTCGAACCAGGCCTACGGCGCGACCTCGAATGCCGCCCTGCCGAATCTCGCGCCCAACGACTATCCGGCGATCGCGCGCGCCATGGGCCTCGAGCGGGTGTTCGAGTTCCGCAGCCTCGAGGCGCTCGAGCGCGACCTCCCGACTTTGACGTCCGCGAACGTCGCCGGTCACAGCTTCGTGGTGCTCGAGGTCGAGCCGTTCTCGGAGGCGGAGCAGAAGCTCGAGCAGCCGCCGTTCGACGGACCCGAGCTGAAATATCGCTTCGGCCGGCACATCGAAAGCCGCACCGATTGCGATATTTTCGGATATCGCCTGTGAAACGTGCTAGAGCGCATTCAGTTTCGACGGAAACTGAATGCGCTCTAGTCTTTTTGCGTGGTCGCATTTTCGGACGGAAAACCGGTTCCCACTTTTCCTGAAAATGCTCTAAGGCGCGAGCGACGCCGAATAGGCCGCGAGTGCCAGCATGTCGTCGACGCTCAGTTGCTCGACGACCTGCTTCATCAGCGCCGCCGAGCTGCCGACGCGATCGCCGTTCTGCATGTTCCAGAGCTGGCGGACGATGTAGTTCGGATGCCGCCCGGCGATCGCCGGCACGTCGCCGAGCCCCTGCAGGGTCTGCCCGTGGCAGATGCCGCAGCGGACGGTCTTGGCGTCGCCGGCCGTGGCGAGCTCCTTGCCTTTGGCGATGCTGCCGGTCGGCACATAGGCGACGAAGCCCGAGCGCGGATCGCGGTTGAGCACGATCTCCTCGTCCTCCGGCACCTCCACGATGCGGTTGGCGATCGGCTCGTTGCCGCCGTCGGGATGGACGAGCCGCTTGTTGCCCGGTCCGACATAGGTCTTCGGAACGACGTCGGTCTCGACCACCCTGATCCAGGGGCGCTGCTTGAGCGAGGCGAAATATTCGGCGGCCTCCCTGCTCTCCGCGTCGGTGATCACCTTGGCCATCGCCACCATCGTGCCGCCGTACTTCCTGTCGCCGCTCTTCCAGTCGGCCATCTGGCGGACGAAATAGCCGACGGGGAGACCCGCCATATAGGCGGATTCGTCATGCCCGGTGCCGGTCGGGAGATGGCAGACGCCGCAGGCGCGCACCTGCTTCTCCCGGTTGCCATGCTGCACGATTCTCGGCATCGGCGGATACATGTCCGGGAACCAGTTCGGAGCATTGAACATGTCGTCGATCTGCGCCCGCGTGAGCCGCAGCGCGCTGCCGGGCGCGATGTGGATCTTGTCGGGATCGTTGCTCGACGGCGGCTGGACCTTGTCGGTTACCGGGAAGGCCGAGGCCGGCTTGTCGGCGGCATTGGCGGCGGTGCAAACAAGCAGCATAACAAGGGCGCAGAAAACGGTTCGCATGGATCTCACCTGACGTTCATTGGACGGGCTGCCGCGACCGACGCAGTCCGAGCCGGCGGGAATGGTAGCGATTTTCCGGACTGCCCGGAACCCGGATCCGGCTCGACTCCGGTCAGCGCCGCGGCAATGTCGCGAAGGCGCATCGCACCGCGTGGCGCTCTCCTTCCCTGGACACTCGCCGGATCCAAATTGTATCGTCAAGAACGACATGAAGCGGCAGAGCGATCTATTGGGAGTCGATGCGATGAACCAGCCGTCCGCTGCTCGAGTTGCGCATTCGCCGCGCCCGGATCTTCGCAGGCGACCGCTGTCCCCGGCCTTGGGCGTGGAGATCATCGGTATCGATCTGCACGAGGAGATCGACGATGCCCGGTTCGCGCAGATCCGGGATGCCTGGCACGAGAACCTGATCATTCTCTTGCGCGATCAGCGCTTGACCGAGGACGACCAGGTCCGCTTCGCCGGACGCTTCGGTCCGCCGGCGACGATCCACACCAAGCAATTCGTCAAGGGCCATCCGGCGGTGATGCTGATCTCCAACATCCGTGAGGACGGCAAACCGATCGGCGCCTTGCCGGACGGCGAGATGCAGTTCCATTCCGACCAGTGCCACCAGGAACGGCCGGCCATGGCATCGATGCTGTACGCCATCGAGGTGCCGGGGAAGGGCGGCAATACGCTGTTCGCCAACGCCTACGCCGCCTACGAGACGCTGCCCGACGCGATCAAGCGGCGAATCGACGGCCGTCGCGCGCTCAACGCCTATGATTACGATTCGGCCGCGACCAAGCGGGGCGACCGCGTCGCCGAAGGCGCGCCGTGTTACGCACACCCGGTGGTGCGGACGCATCCGGCGACCGGGCGCAAGGCGCTCTACGTCAACCGGCTGATGACCAGGCGCATCGAGGAGCTGCCGCCGCAGGAGAGCGACGAGCTTTTGGCATTTCTCTTCGATCACCAGGAGCGCCCCGAATTCGTCTACGAGCACTTCTGGCGACCCGGCGACCTGCTCATGTGGGACAACCGATGCACGCTGCACGCGCGCACGGATTTCTGCGCCGACGAGCGGCGCCTGCTGCGGCGCGTGACGATCCTGGGGGAGAAGCCGGTCTGAGCGGCATCACAGGTGCCCTCGTCGTCGAGGCTTGCGACCGCGACCTCACGTACCCGGATTGGGAAGAGAAATGCATCGTCGACCGCATCGATTCTCGAGATGGCCCGCGATTGCGGCTCTCGTCGCGCTCGCCGCGCCGCTCCATGCGGCGGAGTGGCCGGTGAGGGCGGTCACCGTGGTCGTGCCGTTCGCGGCCGGCGGCAACACCGACATGATGGCGCGGCTGGGCTCGCAGCGTCTGTCGACGGCATTCGGCCAGACCTTCGTGGTGGAGAATCGCCCCAGCGCCGGCGGGGCGATTGCGACCGGCCAGGTCGCGGCGGCGGCGCCGGACGGCTACACCCTGCTGTTCGCCGCCTCCTCGATGATCAATCTGACGCCGCAGCTGCAAAAGCTCGGCTTCAGCCCGGAAACGCAATTGGCGCCGATCACCAATGTCGGCACCGGCGCGCAGATGATCGCCATCAAGCGAGACCTGCCGGCGACGACCCTGCCGGAGTTCCTCGCCTATGCGCAAGCCAATCCCCGCAAGCTGAATTTCACGGTCGCGGGCACGCAGAACATCAGCCACCTCGCCCCCATGCTGTTGTTCGCGCGCGCGGGCGTCGACCTCGTGATGGTCCCGTCGAAGGGTGGACCGCAGGCGGTTTCCGAGCTCATGGCCGGGCGGGTCGACCTCTATTTCGGCAATGCATCGGAGCTGCTGCCGCACATCGGCAGTGACCGCATCAGGCTGATTGCCGTCGGCACCGCTCGGCGGCTGGCGGCTGCGCCCGACATCCCGTCGGTGTCCGAAACGCTGCCGGGATTCGAGTTCTCGTCCTGGAACGGCTTCCTCGCGCCGGCCGGGACGCCGGAGCCGATCGTGGCCGCGATCAGGAGGGAAATCATCGCGCTCGCCAAATCGCCGGAAATCACCGAGCGGCTGACCAAGCTCGGCATCGTTCCCGGCGGGCTCTCCAAGGAGGAGAGCGAGGCCGTCTTCCGAAAAGATCGTGAATCCTTCGCCGCGGCGATCAAGGCCGCCGGCATTCCCGCTCCACAATGAGCCGCCGCCGGATCGTCCGGCGCCTCCAATCGGTCAAGCGAGAAAACATCCGTGACGCCGGCCCAAAGATTGCGCGAGCTTCTGTCCCAACCGAACCTCGAGGTCATGCCGGGGTGCTACGACGCCGTGTCGGCCAAGCTGGTGGCCGAGGCGGGCTACAAGGTCGCTTTCATGAGCGGCTTTGCGGTCGCGGCTGCACGCCTGGGCCTGCCCGATACCGGGCTCATTTCATTCACGGAGATGCTGGACAGCCTGCGCAACTGTTGCAGCGCCGCCTCGACGATTCCGCTGATCGGCGACGGCGACACCGGCTACGGCAATGCGCTCAACGTCCAGCGCACCGTGGTCGAATATGCCCGCGCCGGGGCGGCGGCGGTGATGATCGAAGACCAGGTCAGTCCCAAGAAATGCGGCCATACCCGCGGCAAGCAGGTGGTATCGCGCGAGGAGGCGCGCATGAAGATTCGCGCCGCGGTCGACGCGCGGGCCGACATCCTGATCATGGCGCGCACCGACGCCCGCGCCGTGCACGGGTTCGACGAGGCGCTGGCGCGCTGCCGGGATTTCGAGGCGGAGGGAGCCGACATCATCTTTCTGGAAGCGCCGGAGAGCGAGGACGAGATGCGGCGCTTTTGCCGCGCCATGCGCACCCCGTGCATGGCGAACATGGTGCCCGGCGGCAAGACGCCGATCCTGCCGCCCGACCGATTGCAGGAGATCGGGTACAAGCTCGGGCTCTATCCCGTGCTCCTGCTGTCCTCGGCCATCGCCGCGATGCAGGCGACGCTCGCGGCGCTGCGTCCGGGGTCGACGGCGCCGCCGCCGCCGAGCATCTCCTTCGCCGAGCTTCAGCGTCTGGTGGGCTTTCCCGATTATTGGGACCGGGAGGCGCGCTACCAGGCGAAGGACTGATTCCTGCTCATCGGCTCGATCGAACGGATCACTCGATCTCGGCGGCGCGGCGCAGGCTGCCGATCATCGAGGTATTGAGCAAGTATTGCCGCGCCGCGCTCTTGTCCGCTGCCGTTCGCCGCATCGCATCGAGCGACTTCTTCCGCGTGGCCGGATCCCGCTCGCTGATGAGCTGGTGATTTCGGTCGGTCTGCTGCTTTACCGCCTCGATCGCCACCGTCCGCCGTTGCCGGTCGTAGCGGTCCAGCAGGCGATCATCGACCCTCGCCCAGATCTGCGCGAGCTTGTCGGACAGGTTGAAGGCGTCCTGGATTCCGCCGTTCATGCCCATGCCGCCGAGCGGATTGTTGATATGAGCGGCGTCGCCGGCGAGCAGAACGCGGCCATGCCGGAAGCGCTCCGCCACCCGCTGATGCACCTGATAGATGGAGCGGTGGGCGATCCGGTAGGGCTGCGACCGCGAAACGACGCGGTGCAGCACCTGCTGCAACGATTCATCCGACAGCAGCTGTTCGCGGTCGCAGTCCTGCGGTGCCGGCACCAGAACGCGCCAGAGGTCCGGCACCCGCAGCAGCACCAGCCATTCGAGCGGATCGGCGATGTAGTTCACATAGGCGATGTCGGTGAGGGTGCGCTCGAAATGAAAATCGGTCGAAGCGATCAGGAACAGCTCCGGATAGGTGAAGCCGTCGAACTCGACCCCCAGCGACCGGCGCACCGCGCTGCGGGCGCCGTCGGCTGCGATCACGTAACGGCCCGCGATCGAGACGGGACCCGACGAGGTATCCGCCGTCACGGTCGCAAAGTCGCCGTCCTGCCGCACCGACGTGACCTGATGACCGAATCGGATGTCGCTTCCCGGCAGCTTGCGCAGCTCCTCTTCGAGCAGCCGCGTCAACTTCCATTGCTCGCACTGCACGCGGTAGGGATGGTTGGTGTCGCCCGCCAGCACCGACAGGTCGAAGGTCGCGACCGGCCCGGTCTCCCGGTCGCGAAGCTGCCAGGTCGGCGCTTTCAGCCCCATCTCGATCATGCGCGGCACGATTCCGAACTCGTCCAGCAGATCGAGCGTCGGCGGGTGGAACGTCGATCCCCGCAGCTCCATCACGAGCTCGGATTCGGCGGCGAGAAGCACGGTCGGAATGCCGCGGCGTCCCAACGCCAGGGCGGCCGTGAGACCCACCGGCCCGGCCCCGACGATGACGACGCGATCGTTCTGCATGGGATCATCATATCGGCTGCGAGGATCGGCGACAGGCTCGAATTCGGGCAAAGCCCGCCGGCGCATACCGAAGCGGCCGTCGGACAGCGATGCGTTGCGGCTCCAACCTTGACGTCTCGGGCCTTGGCCCCGCAAATTCGGCGCCTCACGGGAGCGCTCGGGCGATGCGAGACGTGCTCGGCTGGCGACGCAAGTTCGGGGTCCTCGGACCCTCGACCAACACGATCGTCCAGCCCGATTTCGAGATGATGCGGCCGGCCGGCGTCACCAATCATTACAGCCGGATATTCACGCCCAACGCCAAGGCGGTCAGCAACGACACCTTCATGGCCGGCACCGACGTGATCGGCCGGAACGTGCTGGAGGCCGTGCGCAGCGTCATGACCTGCGAGCCCGACTATCTGGTCATGGGAATGTCTGCGGTCACCTTCTACGGCGGCGCCGCGGGAGCGGACGCCTTCCAGGCCAAAGTCGAGGGCGAATCCGGCCTGCGCATCAGCATCGGATCACACTCGTGCACCGCGGCGCTGAAAGCCTACGGCGGCGTCAGGCGTATCGCGATTCTCTCCCCCTACTATCCGGTCGCGAACCAGCAGGTCGCGCGCTATTTCACCGATTCCGGCTTCGAGGTCGTGCGCGACCTGTGCCTCGAATGCAAGAGCTGGACGGCGATCGCCGAGGTGACGCCCGACGTGTTGCGCGAGAAGCTGATCGAGCTCGACGGCCGGGACGTCGACGCGATCGTCCAGGTCGGCACCAATCTCAGCATGGTCCGTCTCGCCGCGGCGGCCGAGATGTGGCTCGGCAAGCCGATCATCGCGATCAACACCGCGACCTACTGGCATGCGCTGCGCCAGAACGGGATCGCCGACAAGATTGCGGGCCTGGGGCGCCTGCTCGAGGAATTCTGAGATCGCGGGCGTCTCAAGCGCGCAGGAAATCGCGCACCAGCCGGGCGACGTCATCCGCCTGCTCGAGGTGTGGCAGGTGACCGGCGGCCTCGATCAGCTCGACGCGGGAATTGGCGATCCGCCGCGCGAACTCCTCGGCATATATCGGGGCGATCACGCCGTCCGCCGCGCCCCAGATGATCAAGGTCGGCGTCGCGATCCGGTGGATATGCTTCTTCAGGCCTTTGTCGGGAATCGGCCAGACGAATTTGCCGGTGCAAGCCTGCGACCAGATGAATCCGACCTGGGCGTCGACGCGGTCCGCCGCCTCGGCGGGCAGGCCGAAGAATTTTTGCGACGCCGCGCCAGCGGGGTCCGCGAACAGGGCCTGCCGAAGTTGATCCTGCGACAGGATCATCCAGTTCTTGACCGGCAGATCGTCGCGCCAGAGTCCGACCGGGTCGATCAGCACGAGCCGGCTCACCCGCTCCGGCATGGCGGCGGCAATCTCGCAGGCGAGCATGCCGCCGAAGGAATGGCCGACCAGAACCGGTGCGCCGAGTCGAAGGCGATCGAACAGCTCGCCGTGATAAAGGATCAGGTCCCACCAATCATCGAGCTGATGGACGGCCTCGGGATCCCGGTCGCCGGTCCCGGGGTGCTTCGGGGCGTACACCGTGTGGGTGCCCGCAAGGAGATCGAGAAAGTCGCGGTCGTTGCGCAATCCCCAGGGGCCGTGCAGGAAGACGAGCGGCGGCCCGTTCCCGGCGATCACGACCTCGGTATCGATCTTGTCCTGCCACACCCGGACCGTGCGCACTTGCCCCGCGGCCATTTTGTCCCTCTCCCGCCCCCTGCCTCGCGATTCACGAGGCGGCCGCCGCGGCGGCAACGGGGCGTTTTTTCCGCAGGCGCTCCGGCCACCAGCGGTCCTCCCACTCGTCGTCCCAGAAGTCCTGCAGGTGCGGCAGCACTTCGCGGCAGAACAGCTCGATGTTCTTGAGGCACAACTCGTGCGGCATCGAGCCGAAATGCAGCAAGGCCAGCAGGTGACCGATGCGCAGCCGCTTCACCCCTTCGATCAGCTGATCGCGGACGGTCGCCGGACTCCCCGCGATCAGGAAGCCGCGCTCGACGAAGTCCTTGTACCTCAGGCCGCGCAGGTCGAAGCGCTCGCGCAGCGGCGAGCGCATGGCGCGGAGCAGGCTGGTGTGGTCCTGATAGCCCGGTATCGCCTGGTAGTATGACGGAGTGTAGAGCAGCTTGTGAAAGAAGTACTCGACATGCGGCGCGTACTCCTGCGCCTGCGCGTCGGTCTCCGACACCCCGATCAATTGCAGGAAGCCGAGCCGGTAAGGATTGGGATCACGCCCCCGCTGCGTCACCGTCTCCCAGAAATAGTCGCCGAGGCTGTGGGCGTTCTTGGCGCCGTAGTAGCTCAGATGGCAAAAGCAGTCGTCGCGATCGACCACGAACTCCACCGTCGTGGCGCTGCCGGAGCCGGGGATCCAGATCGGGGGATGCGGCTGCTGGATCGGTCGCGGCCAGAGGTTGACCATCGGCAGCTGGTAATGCTTGCCGTTCCAGGCGAACACCTCCTTTGCCTGCCAGGCTTTCAGCACCAGCTGCAGCGCCTCGCGATAGCGCTCGCGCTGCTCGACCGGCACGACCGCGTTCGAGATGGTGGCGTCGGTCGGCAATCCGGTCGGGAAGCCCGCGACCAGTCGTCCGCCGCTGATGCAGTCGATCATGGCGTATTCTTCGGCGATGCGCGTGGGCGGGCTGGTCGAGGGAAGCGTCGAGCCGAGCTGGACGATCGCCACGTTCTGGCCGTTCGTCAGCTTCGCCAGCACCGAGCCCATCAGGCTCGGATTGGCCATGAAGCCGTACACATTCTGGTGGTGCTGGTTGGTGCACAGGCCGTGGATGCCGAGGCGCGCCGCATGCACGAATTCGTCGAGCGTCCAGTTGTAATATCGGCTGACCTTCTCCGGATCCGCCACGTCGAACCAGACCGGATCGATATAGGCGGACTTGTAGCGCTCGCCGAAATCCGCCGGCAGGTCGCGATAGGGCATCAGGTGGAACATGCAGACTTTCACGGCAGCGCCTCGCGACTCTGAATCTGGGATTTCCGGACAACCCGGCGAGATTGTGAGCGATTTTCCCGATTGCCCGCAATCGCAAATTTTCGGGTTCGGTCGCGGCGATGCGGGCCTGAGGTCTGGTCACGGACGGATCGGATGCACGCGCGATTTGCCTGCCGGCCTTGGTGCCATGACGCGGCCCGGAGATTTCAATTGTCCGGGCAAAACGCGTGCGACATGATGCGGACGTGGCGTCAGGCCGCGAAGACATTGCGGCATTGGGAGCATGCTCGAATGAACAGGATAGCGCTCGGCGCGCTGGCGGTGCTCACCGCCCTCATCGGTACGGCATCGGCGCAGGATTACCCGAACCGACCGATCAAGTTCATGCACGGCTTTCCGCCCGGCGGGAACGTCGACATTATCGCCCGGCTGCTGGGGAACGAGATGTCGAAGGGGCTCGCCCAGTCGATCGTCGTCGAGGCCAAGCCCGGCGTCGCCGGCAGCCTCGCCGCCGAGACGGTGGCGCGCAGCGATCCGGACGGCTACACGCTCCTGGTCGTTCCCAGCGCCCATCCAGCGCATGGCGCGCTGGCCAAGAACGTGAAGTACAACGTGGTCGACGATTTCGAATGGATCTCGGTCGCGAGCTTCTATCCCTTCCTCATTTGCGTGCGCCAGGATTCCCGCTTCAAGACGCTGAGGCAGCTGATCGACGAGGCGCGCAAGAATCCCGACGGCCTGGCGTATGGATCGGCGGGCGTCGGTTCGATCCTCCATACCACCGTCGAGCTCATGGGCTACGAGACCAAGACCAAGTTCCGGCACATTCCCTATCGCGGCGAGGTGCCCGCCATCACCGCCCTCCTGCAAGGCGACATCGATTTCATCGCTGCGACGTCAGGACCGATCAGTCCGCGTGTCCGCTCGGGCGAGTTCCGCGCGCTCGCGGTCACCGGCCGGACGCGCTGGCGCGACTTTCCCGACGTGCCGACGGTCGAGCAGGAAGGCATTCCCGGCTTTGAAGTCATCTCCTGGACCGGGCTCGCCGGCCCGGCGAAGCTGCCCCATCCGATCGTCGACAGGCTCAGCGCCGAGCTGCGCCGCGCCATTGCCGTCCCCGAGGTGAAGGGCAAGCTCGAGAGCATGGGCGGCGACCCGCGCGCCACCACGCCGGCCGAGATGCGCGCGCTGGTGGCGAGCCAGCTCGCGACCTGGACCAGGCTCGCCAAGGAGGCGAACATCTCGATCGACTAGGCGGACACTGTCAGTCGCGCGGTCACCGGCCGCAGAGGGTCTCTTGTCGGGGACAATAAGCTCGGCGCCCTGCGGGTACTGCCTTTTCGAGGCAAGCGATGCACGGACCACGAGCGGAGATTCACGCGGAAAATGTTGGAGCGCGCCATGCCCGAGCATCCCGAAGCCCTTGTCGAAGGCAAGAAACGCCCCTTCACGGGCGCCGAGTTCCTGGAGTCCCTGCGCGACGGGCGCGAGGTCTACATCTACGGCGAGCGCGTTGCCGACGTCACCAGGCATGCGGCCTTCCGCAACTCGGCGGCCTCGGTCGCCCAGCTCTACGATGCCCTGCACGATGCCAAGACCCGGGACGTCCTGACCGCACCCACGGACACCGGATCCGGCGGCTACACCCATAAGTTCTTCAAGGCAGCGCGCTCGCGCGAGGACGTCGTCGCGCAACGCGACGCGATCGCGGCCTGGGCCCGTATCAGTTACGGCTGGATGGGCCGCAGCCCCGACTACAAGGCCGCCTTCCTCAACACGCTCGGCGCCAATGCCGAGTTCTACGGAAAGTTCGCCGACAACGCGCGCGCCTGGCACCGGAGGGCGCAGGAGGCGGTGCTCTATCTCAACCATGCGCTGGTCAATCCGCCGATCGACCGCAACAAGCCGGTCGAGCAGGTCAAGGACGTTTACATCACCATCCAGAAGGAGACCGACGCCGGCATCTTCGTCTCGGGGGCCAAGGTGGTGGCCACCAACTCGGCGCTCACGCACTACAACTTCCTCGGCCAGAACATGGGCCAGGAGATCAATGATCCGAGCATGGTGGTGATGTTCATCGCCCCGATGAACACGCCCGGCATCAAGCTCATCTGCCGGCCGTCCTACGAGTTCGCCGCCGCCGCCACCGGCTCGCCTTGGGATTACCCGCTCACCTCCCGCTTCGACGAGAACGACGCCATCTTCGTGTTCGACAACGCATTCATTCCCTGGGACAACGTGTTCATTCATCGCGACGTCGAGCGCCTCAAGAGCTTCTATCCGCGCTCGGGATTCTTCAACGGTTTCACGCTGCAGGGCTGCACCCGGCTGGCGGTGAAGCTCGATTTCATCGTCGGTCTGCTCTCCAAGGCGGCACGCGCGACCGGCGTGGACTCGTTCCGCGGCGTGCAGGCGCAGATCGGCGAGGTCATCGGCTGGAGGAACCTGTTCTGGTCGCTCTCCGACGCCATGGCATTCAACCCCGTGCCATGGGTCAACGGGGCCGTGCTGCCCAACGGCAGAGCGTCGAGCACCTATCGCCTGTTCATGACCGAAGCCTATCCGGCGGTGCGCGCCATCGTCGAAAAGGTCATCGCCTCGGGCCTCATCTACCTGCCGTCCCATGTGCGCGACTTCAAGAACCCGGACATCGACAAGTATCTCGCACGCTACGTGCGGGGCTCGAACGGCATCGACTACCGGGAGCGGATCAAGACCATGAAGCTGCTTTGGGACGCGATCGGCACCGAGTTCGGGGCACGGCACGAGCTCTACGAGATGAACTATTCGGGGAGCCACGAGCTGGTACGCCTGTTTCCGCTCCAGCAGGCGCAAGCCTCTGGCGTGCTCAAGGAGATGGAGGCGCTCGCCGAGCAGTGCATGGCCGATTATGACGAGGACGGTTGGCGCCACGCCGCCTATCGAGACGGCTCGGACATTTCGATTCTCGGCAAGTCGTGAGGCAGCTTCGCAGGAGGCTGCCCTCATCGCGACAACGGAACGTCGACCCCCGAACCGGCCTCGGGACGGCTTGCCGTGGTTCGCGGGCCACCGGCGCACAACATGGGGCGTGTCAGGAAACGGGGCGGAACGAGCGGATCCAGACCTTGTTGTCGTGGAAGGCGGCGCCCCCGTAGGGGGCAATCGGATCGGCGCCGGTCAGCGTGTTGATGCCGCGCCCGTCCGGGTAGGCCGCATTCGGCCAGATCGATTCCGCGATCAGCACGCCCCGCCGCACGCCGTCGAAGAGCCGGGCGTGAAGTCGCACCTCCCCGCGCGCATTGCCGAGCACGACCTCGGCGCCGTCGGCGATACCGAGCGCGACCGCGTCGGCGGGGTTGATCATCACCTGCGGCCGGCCTTCCCGGGTGCGCGAGCTGGACATCTCGGTGAAGGTCGAATTGAGGAAATTGCGCGCGGGCGAGGTCGCGAGCCGGAACGGGTGCGCCGCGTCCGCCTCCTCGATGACCTCCCAATGGTCGGGCAGCCCGGGCATCTCCTCGACCGGACCGGCGTGCCAGGGGCTGCGGAACGGAACGTTCGGCCAGTCCGGCTTGAACCTGAATTTGCCGTCGGGCCAGGCAAAGCCCCGCACGTAATGCGCGCTGTCGAAATCCGGCTGGCAATCGATCCAGCGCTTGGCCTCGATCTCCGCGAGCGTGCCCCAACCCGAATTCCCGAGCGTCCAATCGATCAGTTCGCGCGTGCTCATCGCGAAGCCCGGATGCTTCGCGGCGAGCCGCGCGGCGAGCGCGCAGATCACCTCGTGATTGGAGCGGCATTGCCCGGGCGGATCGACGAGCTTGGGCCCGAGCAGGATGTACTGGTGCCCGCCGCCCCGGTAGATGTCGTCGTGCTCGAGAAACATGGTCGCCGGCAGCACCACGTCGGCCACGGCCGCGGTTTCGGTCAGGAACTGCTCGTGCACGCAGACAAACAGATCATCGCGCGCAAAGCCGCGCTTGACCCGCTCCTGCTCGGGCGCGACGGATATCGGATTGGTGTTCTGGATCAGGAGCGCGGTGACCGGCGGCCCGCCGGCGAGGGCGTCCCCGTCGCCGCACAGGATCGCGCCGATGCGCGACTGGTCGAGCACGCGCACCGCCGGGTCGCGCGCGTCGAGCCCCTCGATCATCGTCATGTTCCAGTGGTAGATGTCGGAATTGCCGTGGAAGGCGCCGCCGCCTTCGTGGAGCCAGGCGCCGGTCAGCGCGGGAATCGCGCTTGCCGCATGCATGTTGGCGGCGCCGTTGCGCGAGCGCGTAAAGCCGTAGCCGAGGCGGAAATAGGCGCGCTTGCGCTCGGCCACCAAACGGGCGAAGGCCTCGATGGTCTCGACCGGGCAGCCGGTGATGGCGGCCGCCCATTCGGGATTGCGCGGGCGCAAATGCGCTTCG
>WNFD01002029.1_pt1 | contig 22234 bp, 17 predicted proteins | sample 5400491 | NCBI WGS metagenome assembly WNFD01 (sample SAMN13153343, study PRJNA577476) | soil metagenome | isolation source: 120 cm saprolite under Douglas fir tree site 2 hole 2 replicate 2 | place: USA:California | collected 2015-04-18
CTGGTTGCGACCGTCCCGTTCGAGTTGTATGTGTTTGCCGTAGTCTGCCCGATCCAGGACGACCCGTTCCACACGGACGTTTTGGTCAGGTTGCCGTGCGAATCGTAAGTGAAATGCGACTCAGCAACGTTGTACTGAGTCGAAAGGTTCAGTTGCGTGGTTAATAGGTCGCAGGGCTTGTTGTTGATGTTCGAGCCGATGCCAACGCAGTTTGTCCCGTTCCACGTCCCGTAAGTGATCGTCGTCGCCCGTGTCGGTGTGCTGGCACCGAAGTCGTACTGCGCCGAATACGTCACGTTTTGATAGCTGTCGTACTTGGTTTGAGTCCGCGAACTGTTCGACATCCCGTTTATCGTGTGATAAACGTCAACCTCTCTGATCGGATACGACACAAGTGCCGTCGCGCAGTTCGAAGTGTTGGTGTTGTAACAGTAGATATCGGTTGTCAGCAACGTGCTGGATCCTTGGTATCGCTGAACCTGCGTTAGCACCTGCGCTGTAGGGAGCGCCGCCAGACCTGTGCTAGTGAAACCGGTAAACGTGTACGTGGTTTTATTGCCGCCGGGGTCGATGACAGTGTTAACGGCTTGATAGTTACCACTCGTTCCAATCTGCGGGTGCGTCAGTGTGTAGGTTGTGACATCGCCATTTCCGAGCGTGCGGTTCAGTGTGGGCGCACTCTGGTACGTGCAGTCAAGGCCGTTGTGGGTTCCGCCACCGTAGGTGTAGCCAATAGTTCCGCCTTCTCGCAGCGTGATCTGATTGAGACGGCCCGTGACTTTTGGCGAGAACCCCGGAGTCGTCTCATAGGTAAACCCTAGCGATGTGCCGTCAGGGAATGAAAAACCTGAAGTCAGCGCAGTCGTTGTGGTTCCGTTGTCGTAGTCGTTTATCCCAGAACAGCTAAAAACACTCTTCAAAATCAAAGGGGAAGTGAGCTGAGAAAGTGTAGGTGAACCGCCGTTAACATCCGTCCATTTGTATTGGAGGGGAGAGCCAGAGCCACTGGTTGTTAGCGCAGTCAGGCCGAGGCTATCCGTGAAAGAAGTGTAGTTTGTCGATGTTATTGAGTTTCCGTTGGAATCTGTAATTGCGCTAAGATTAACAGACGTGCCGTTTGGCAGATACATGGAAGTGGCCGAGCCCCCAATAATCGTAGCGGTAATTGCACTACCGTCGATAGTGGTATCAGTGAAGCCGGTGTTGCATCCTGCGCCCGTTCCTGACAAGCTGGTGTCGCCGGCAGGAAAGTAATGCCTCGTGTTGTTGCCTGAATATGTGTACCATCCGCTAAGGATGTATTGGGCGCAACCGTTGCATGTAGTCTGGCTAATGTTGGTGTAAAAAACGCCCCATATGTTGCCCCCGGGCCCTATCAGACCGTTTACCGATCCATAGAACGGAGCGCCTGTAGTTCCAACCGGGGCCGTGCCCATGTTTGCGTGCCATGTACCAGGCGTGCCACTCACGGACATATAGGAGCCGGTCGACAGGCTGTAGTTAAAGCCGAACGCGCCGGCTTTTGACATTACCGGCACATTGAGTACGATGTTGTTGCTCATCAGATTGACAGTATCAACTTCGTGCGAGTCGTAGGCTGAGAAATTTGGCGTGCCGGGCGCGACCTGTGCCGTTGTCGTTGTCGCTAAAAGCGCGAATGGGAACAGAAAAAGGGCGACAACCCTTCGCAGGTTCATTACTCCGCCTGTGCAAGTCGCGCCGAACTTGCGTGCCAAAGAGGGGAGAAGAGACGGGAACTCAGCGAGGCGTCGATACATTTTGTTCCTCCTGACGAAATGAACAGACTGGCCCGTCCCGGCTTGCGCCGGGAGTGGTGCGACCCATTGTCCGCACTAGATGGAACGCTGCCTTGCGAAGCGGGCGGTCCATTCACTTCTGTTCTAACTTCAGGGGAAAGCGGCGAGGAGGAAGTAGTGACGGAAGGGAAATCCGTCGGCCTGAGAATCCTGCTCGCTTAGTTGCAGGGAAAATTACCTTCTGCGCTTGTGGATGTCAACAATTAAATCGCTGCTCAGGGTCGGACGCGTTCTTCCGTTTAAAACCAGTGGCTATGCTGGGAGCTAGCCCATTGAACCACTGGGGCTGAAGCCCGCGCTGATTCGGGGCCTTACGCGGCGCTGAAGCTCCGCTCTTCCACGTTGGTGCAGGCGTTTGTGAGAGTACCGGGGAAGCGTCCCGCAGGGGCTAACGCCCGCGTTCTTGCTGGCTCTGACGGCACGGCTGAACCCGTGCCCTGATACGAATCCAAGTCACATTGGCACGACTGAAGTCGTGCCCTTCCCGATCCATTTGCGCAGGACTTTGAAGCCCCCTTCAGAACTTGCGACTAATCGGCGGCGATGGGGTGGGTAGCGACTTCGCTGGGCTGCGGTCTGCGCGGGGCGCGGTTTGAAGGGAGGCCGGCGTCGCGGATTTTGTAGAGCAGGGCGCGGTAGCTGATGTTCAGGGCGCGGGCGGCTTGTTTGCGATTCCAGTGGTGATGCTGCAGAACTTTTAAAATGATTTTGCGTTCCAGTTCACGCACGGCCTGGCGCGTGATTTTTTTCAGGGAGATTGGTCCCTCGACGGAAATGTCGGCGCTGAAGAAATCTGGTTCGTGCGGACGCAGATCGCCGGAGATGGATTCCTCGGTGCCGAGGATCACGTAGCGCTTCATCAGATTTTCCAGCTCGCGCACGTTGCCGGGCCAGTGATATTTCTTCAGCGCATTCATCAAATCGGCGGAAGGATGAATAGCGCGCGCATTGAATTTCCGGTTGTAATATTCCAGGAAGTAGCTGACCAGTTGCGGAATGTCGGCGGCGCGCTCGCGCAGCGACGGCATGTGAAGGTTCACGACGTTGATGCGGTAAAACAGATCGGCGCGGAAGGTGCCGTTGGCAATCTCCTCTTCCAGTTTTCGGTTGGTGGCGCACACCACGCGGACTTCGACCTTCTTATCTTCCTGAGCCCCGATGCGGCAGAACTGGCCATCTTGCAAGAGCTGCAAAAGCTTCGACTGCAGGGCCATGTCGAGTTCGGAAATTTCGTCGAGGAACAGGGTGCCGCGATGGGCCATTTCGACGCGTCCGGGCTTCATGCCATAGGCGCCGGTGAAGGCTCCTTTTTCATAGCCGAACAGTTCACTTTCAAGCAGAGTGCCGGGGATCGCCGGACAATTCACTTTGACCCAGGGACCCGTCTTCCAGGGCGAAGCGGTGTGGATCATGCGCGCGATAATGTCTTTGCCGGTGCCACTCTCTCCATGGATGAGTACGGGAACGTTAGCGCCAGCGATCTTGGCGAGGCGCTCGCGGAGCGACCGCATTGCCTCGGTAGACCCGAATACGACGGAGTCGGGCGGCATCTCTCCGAGGGGCTGGATCAGAACACTGACAGGATTCGATAGAGTGCTCATAGGTGTTCCTGGCTTCCGCAGCGCAGGCTTGTGTTGAGATGTGCACCCGGAGAACCAAATGCAAGGGGAAGCTACACGTATCTGTGTAGCCTAGTCTATCTCGTTGATGAAAAGCAACTTACTAAAGATTCGGAGGGAAGACAGCTAGTAATCAGCAGAGCGGGAAAAGCAGTCAGGGCTATGGGAAAACATTTTCACACGGAAGAAGCGAGTTTCCGTCGCAGCGGTTTGACGCCAGCGTGGGAGTTGACCAGCGGGCGGGAAAACTTCAAGCCGACCAGGTTGTAGCCTTCGCCATGCTGCATGCGCAATACCTTGGCACGCAGGTTCCGGGCAACACGCGGCAAGGCCGCCAATGCGGCCAACGGAGCACTGGGGATCTCAAGCGAAACCCGAGCTGAGGAGGGGATTCCCCGGCGAACCGCAACTAACATTCCGCCTGCTGAAACATTGAGGGCGGTAGCAAACTCGAGGAATTCCTTATCGGTTTCGGACTGACTTCTGACAAAAACGGGGATGGCCAAGGGCAAACGCGGCCACTGCCGACGCTCTGCCGCTGGAGTCTTTCCGTTCAAACGCACCATTCCTTCCTCGCTTAATCGAACATTTCAAGCATCTTAGGGGCCAAAGCCTGGATTGGCGGGGAAACTCCGGAAGAATCCGGCACAAAATCCGGAAAGAGGGGGGCTAATAGCGGGGTTGGAACTCCTAAAGTCGGTAAAGTACGGGCTTTTCTTTTTTTTCGAGTTTCTGGGTCTGCGCCAATTAGCCTGGGACAACAAGAAGCCATAGCCGTAGGTGAGTGCAGAGTTTTGCTACACTTGGGTAATCAGGTTTCATTTTTGATTGACAAGGAAAACTAGGCTGGCTTACGATTTTGTTACTGCATTCTTGCCCGAACAAGGCAGGTGCTTCCTCCCTTTGTGCTAGACCGTCATGCCCCTTATGGCCACCGTGCAAAAGAATATCTGTGTCTCCGAGCCTGGTGAGGGAAAAACAGGCGAAGCAGTGCCTTCGATTGGCGGAGAGGGGCTGCCCGCTCCCGCTGACTTGCCGCAGGCATATTCGGAATTGCAGGAGCGATTCCAGCGCACGACCAACGCGCTGGGCTCGGCTGCGCACGATCTGAAAACGCCGCTGGCGATCCTGAACGGATACGTCGAATTGCTGCAGAGCGAAAAATTAGGACCGTTGAATGCTCGCCAGCGGGAAGTGCTGGGCGACATGGAATTGAGCGGCAAACGGCTGCAACAGTTCATCCAGGATTTTCTGACCTACAGCGCTCTTGAAACCGGTGGGTTGAAGATGCGCTTCGAGATGGGCAATCTGAATGACTGCCTGTCCGACGTTTGCCGGCTGTGGTCGGCGCGCTTCCAGGAAAAAGGATTGGCGCTGTACTTTTTGGCCAATGACAAGCTGCCGGCGTTTCCTTTCGATTCCCCCAAGCTGCAGCGGGTAATCTCTAACTTACTGGAGAACTCATTCAAGTTTGTTCCCCAGGGCGGAACGGTGTGGTTACACGCAGAACCCAACATGTGGGAACGCCGCGCCACCGCCCAGCCCCCAACACCACAGGAGAGGCGCCGGCTGGATACTGCACAACCAAATTCGGTGAAGGTCAGCGTGTCCGATACGGGCCCGGGAATTCCGGCGGAGTTTCATCAGGAAGTCTTCGATGATTTCTTCCGGCTGCCCAGCAATGAAAATCAGGAAGGCATGGGACTGGGACTGGCGATTGTGCGCCGCCTGGTGCAGGGCATGGGCGGGAAAGTGTGGGTAGAAAGCGATTCCGGCGCGGGCTGCAAATTCTCCTTCCTCGTTCCTTTCAAACCTTCTCCCAACGTTGCCAGCAAAGGAAAGAATCGATGACGGAAAGCGCCAAGATTCTCCTGGTGGATGACGAACCGGCGATGCTGCGTTACATTCGGACGCTGCTTGAGGTCGACGACTATAAAGTAGAGACCGCGTCGACCGGGGAAGAAGCTCTGCTGCGCGTGGATAAAGGCTTGGAACCGGACCTTGTATTGCTCGACGTTTTGATGCCGGGGATTGATGGCTTGGAAACGCTGGAACAACTCCGCCAGAAACGGCCGGGAGTAAAAGTCGTAATGCTTTCCTGCGTCAACGATACGAAGAAAGTCGTGCAGGCCATGCGCCTGGGAGCGCACGATTATCTGACCAAACCTTTCCAGAAAGCGGAACTGGATGCGGTCATCGACCAGTGCCTGGGCCAGGGCAAGGCGGTGGTGGGAGGGGAAGTCGAGGAAGTCGGTGAAGACACGTTCTTCATCGCGGCGAGTCCGGCGATGCGGAAGATCCGCTCGCAAGCAGCGCTGGTGGCCCATGTCGATATTCCGGTTCTGCTACTGGGCGAGAGTGGAACGGGGAAGGAAGTGCTGGCGCGCCTGATTCACAAGCTCTCGCAACGCGCCCACCGCACATTCTTGAAGGTAAATTGCGCGGCCGTTCCGGCGGATCTTCTGGAAAGTGAACTGTTCGGCTATGAGCCGGGCGCATTTACCGGGGCGACGCACGCTAAACCCGGAAAATTCGAACTCTGCAATAAGGGAACAATTCTTCTGGACGAAATCGGAGAGATGCCGCCACAGTTGCAGGCCAAACTTCTGCACGTGCTACAGGATCAGCACTTTTCGCGGCTGGGCAGCCGGTCCGTGATCAAGGTGGATGTACGCATCCTGGCGGCAACCAACATCGACATTCCGCAGGCCTTGGCGGCCAAGAGGCTACGCGAAGATCTTTATTACCGTCTGAATGCGTTCACCTTGCACCTGCCGCCGTTGCGAGAACGTAAGGAAGAAATTCCAATTCTGCTGAAACACTTCATGACGCGCATGGCGGAACGTTACGCGCGGCCCCAGCTTCCGCTTTCTCCACAGCTACTGGAAGCCTGCCAGGCGCATTCCTGGCCGGGGAATTTGCGCGAGCTGAATAACTTTCTGAAGCGCTACCTGATTCTTGGCGACGAGAATCTGGCCGCGGCCGAATTGCAGCCTCGCCACGACGGTACCGGCGGAGCCGGCGCGCGCGGAGATTCAGGAGCGAAAGGTGGAGAAGCGGGCGGTGGATTGAAATCGCTGGCCCGCACTGCAAAGGACGAAGCCGAAGGCGAAGCCATCCGGCAAGCGCTCGAGCAAACCAACTGGAACCGCAAGCAGGCTGCGGCCCTTCTGCAGATCAGCTACAAGGCGCTGCTCTACAAGATTCGGCAATACGGAATCGCGGAAGCCAAAGGACACCACAAGCTTTCTGCAGGGGCATAGCGCGCTTCAGAATCTAATTACTTCTTGGCAGGACGGTGTTGAGCCATCCCTTTACGGGGTCACCGTAAGCTGAAAGCCCCAGCTCTTGGTGTAGGAGCCGGAAGTTGCCGTGACCGTCATGGAGTAGGTGCCCGTTGGGGTCCCACTTACCGGCGGCGGCGTCTTGTTGCTACTGCTGCACGATGGCTGGAGCAGAACGAGTGCAAAGAACATCGAGAGAGTAAGCAAGCCCAGCCGACGGTTCCGGCGCTTTTTCCCCGCACCAATTCCCAACAGAGTCATCCCCGGAACCATCAACCAGAGTGCATACAGCGGACTCCGTCCAGCGCCGGAGGCGACCGTGGTTATCGGCTGCGGGGTGGTGGTCACGAATAGAGCGCTCGACTGAGGACCGTTCAAGGTGAGTGTGCTCGAACTAAAGTTGCACGCCGCCGCGGCTGGAGGAGCACTGCAGGTAAGCGAGACATTAGCTCCAAAAACTGGCTGCGGAGATAATTGAACCGTATATTGCGCGAGCTGACCGGCTGCCACCGTCCTACTGGAGGGGCTGACAGTCATGGAAAACCCGCCGGCCTGGAACGGAGCGATCGCCGGAATTATATCTGTGTTCGTATTGTTAATCTTGATAACTTGAGCCGTAGCTGAACAGGCATTGCATGGACCGGTTGGGATCACCACAAAGTTAACCACCGAAGTGGAACCTGCCTGTAGCGTCGGAATCGTACAAACCACGGCACTGCTCACCGGCGTACTGCAACTGCCCGAGGCCGCGGTGGCGCTGACGAATGTGACGCCGCTCGAAACCGAACCACTCACGAAAATGCCGGTAGCCAGATCCGGCCCCCGATTTGTGACGGTGAAAGTTATCGTGAGCTGGTTGCCGGCGCTGACGGTTCCAGTCGTCGAATAAGTTGGGTCGGTGCACCTAATACAGACATCGGGCGCTGGAACCAATTCCGCGACAAACGCATCGCTCGGACCATTGAGGGTGGTCTGCAGCGCATTCTGGGTTTGGAAGTTCGCAGTAGAAGTAGTATCGCCGGCAAAATAGGTGTTTAGCGAGACGGGATCTATCGCAATGCTGGTACCGCGATCCGTGCCATTGCCACCGAAATAGGAGACAAAGGAGCCAACCCCATTTACGTTCGTAACCGTCGTCGTATTAATGTGCGCGAAGAAGGCGTTCTGGGTTCCGTTGAGCGCGCTCTGAAGTGGGTTGGGAATAGTAGCGGGAAAATTTGATGAACTAGTGGCTCCTGTAACCAGCGCATCGCCAGCCGTATCCACGGCGATCGCAGCCCCGCTATCGTTTTTACTTCCTCCCAGATACGAAAAATAAGTAAGGGCTACATCCACTGGAGTTCCGGTCGTGTTCTGCACCGGATTGCTTATCCTCGCTATATAGGCGTCGGTCGGCACCGGCGCTGCAATTGCAGGACATGGCGGCACGTTGGGCGGGATGACGGGGGGAGTATCGAGGCACAACTGGAAAGGCGCTACTCCCGTGGGAATTACGAAATCGCTGGAATTTGTCGAGCCAGTGAGATAAATGTTGGCTGCGCCGGAGTCAATCGCAATCGCGGTGCTCGAATCCGTTCCGCTGCCTCCAAGGTAAGTCGAGAAAAGCAACTGGGTGCCAGCTTGCGCATTAGGGTTCAGCTTGGCGACAAAGGCATCCGTCGGGAACGGCCTAGCGAGTTGCGTATTCGTACACGGATTTGGATTGGCCAAAATAGTCGGCGGAGGGGTATCCAGGCAAGGTTGATATGCGTTGAGGATGGGAAAGTCCGTCGACTGACTGCTGTCCCCGAACTGGCCCTGGCCGCTGTTGTAAAAATTCGTAGTCCCGCTGAAGTACATGTTGCCGGTGGAATCCACCGCGATACCGCCGCCCACGGCAACTGTACCGGACGACAAAACAATGCCACCCCCAAAATAGGTGGAGTAGGCGATGCTTGCCACACCGGGGGCCTTGGTATTTACCTTAGTCGCGAAGAACTGAATCGGCCCATTGGGAGCAACTTGATAGGGCACCGGCAAGCTGGTCGCAGGAAAATCGACTGGCACGGGAGCAACCGCCGGAGCATCGTTGGAAGTGGTGGTGCCGGTGAGAAATACATCGCCGTTCGTGTCGATCGCCATTCCGCTGGCCTGGTCGTTGCCATTGCCGGAGAGATAAGACGAATAAGTCAGAGCCGACCCCGAGCTGTCGAGTACGCTGACGAAAACTGAAGTGCAAGGTGTGAGCAAGCCCGCGCACTGCGAGCCCTTCGTCTCCGGCGTAGTCTGATAGGGAATGCCGGGAGTAGGAAAACCTGAAGAAGTGGTGTTGCCGACGATGTAGGCATTACTGCCGCCATCGACGCCGATGCCAACACTGGTATCCGATCCACTGCTCCCGAGAAGTGTCTCATACACCACTACAGGCGGCTGTGACGGCCTGATCTTGGTGACAAAGATGTGGCTTGGACTCGTCGAAGAAAGAGAAAGAGCAGAGGGCAGGAGTGTCTGAGTCGCGCTGGAAGAATCAGTAAATGAGTTTTCCGGCGAGCCCTGCGTCGTGCCGGCGAGATAGATGTTACCAGCAGGATCGATCGCCACCGAAGGCGAGGTTTCAGAGCCGCTGCCGCCAAAATAGGTAGAAAAGAAGAGGACGGGATCGATGACCAGTTCGCGACTGCGGTCATAAGTTCCAATCTCGAAACCGACGCGATTCCCGGCGCGCAGAACAAAGTGTCCGGCTACTGGAATTCGGCGGTCCCCGTCGCGCTGGTAAATCTGGGGCGCTTTCAGGCGCAGGCCACCCTCGTCTTTTCCAGTGAGGATGAGGTCGCCGCCGCGCAGTTCCAATTTGCCTGCGCCGTCAAATTGCAGTTCAGCTTGTGAAGGATCGGCGCCGGGAGCAACTTTGAAATCATATTCCAGATGGCCCTGGTTCCCGTAAAACAGCAGATCGATTCCACGATAGACATGGTCGTAGTGAACTCCGGCAAACTGGGGAACGGCCCTATGCCATTTTTGGGGATCATTGCCAATAAGGTAGTTGCTTTTGCCGGGCAGCGGATCGCTTCCGGCAGCAAGGGCGGCAGGGTTCGCGCCCACCAACTTCATGCGGACAACGTGCTCACTTCGTCCCCGCGCCGAATGCCCGGTTTGCATATCGAGGACGGCCCCGGAGTTATCCAGGAAGAGACTGTAGCCCGCGCCCCTCGACATAAATTTCACGCCGGGGTCGGCCTGGCCGTGGTTCGGTTCGAAAATCAGGGGAAGCTGCCCGAGAACGGCGCGCGCGTCCGGCTTTGCATGCGAAGGAGGTCGCAAGGCGGTTGGAATCGGAGAGGCTGCGGCCTGAGCCACGGGCATCTGGGCGTAGCGGCGGGAACCGAATCCAAGCAACACGGAACCCGCCAACAGCAGCACAAACACTGACCCAAGGGCACGCACCCGCACCAGGCGACTTCCCGAAGTCCTTCCCCACCAACGCCCATTTCCCATTACGCTTTTCCTCCGATGCACACCGCGATTCACACCGATCATTTGGAGAGAGTAGAAACGACGCGCGAGCTAGTACCCCGGCGCCGGCGAAACCGCCCGCTGCTGACGTGTCACTAGGAACTGGCGGAAAACAAACAACTACTTAAACATCTGACGGACAGCCAAGTCAAGCGAAGGACGACTCGCCGGGCTCTCCCCGAGGTGTCAGATGCGTTGTGGGTCAATGAAAGATGCCGGACCGTGGCACGAAAGTGGCGTGAAGGAAATTGCAGCCCCAGAAAGTTCGGCCTTCTAATCTTCGCCCTGGTGCTCCGCCGGCATTTACCGAATTAGTTCGTGGAGCCTTTTTGCTCTTGCAAACGGCTGGCAATTCTATACATTGGAAACTACCAGGCCCTGCCGATCGGCGGCGAGGCCCTGTCCTCCCAGCCTGAAAGTTGATTCCGTACCGTAGTGGCTCGGCTTTCGTTTGAAAAGAATGCTTTCGGAAACGACACCGCGGATGCAACCAGACTCTCAGGAACGGCGGATGATGCGGCGCTTCGACATGCGCCTGCCGGCAGTGGTTCGTCTCGATCAAGAGAACGAATTCCAAACCGAAACCCAGAACGTGAGCGCGCGCGGAGTTTTTTTTTATCTGGACCGGCCGCTTCCGGAGGGCACTCCGTGTGAAGTCACTCTCACTTTCCCACCGCACATCACGCTGACCGATGCGGTTCGAGTGCGCTTTACGGCTCGCGTGATCCGCTCGGAGTCGCCCCTGCCCTCTCTGCGCATCGGAACCGCCGCCATGATCGAGAACTACGAATTTCTCCGCTCTGGCGGGAATGTGGATCTTCTGAGCGCGTTGCAGCGGGAGTGGAAAGCGTCGAACTGAGAAACTGGCAATTAGCATTTAGCAATTAGCATTTAGCCGTCATAGGTCTGGTTTGCGAAGAGCGACTGGACCGGCAAGTGCTAGCTGCTGACTGCTTCCTACTTCCCGCTTGTACCCAAATTCTTCTTCTGCTGCCGCAAGCGGCTATAGCGGCGCACCAGGCTGCCGAGATAGAGCCCGTGAATCAGCCACGTTGCGGTGTAGGCGGCGTAGAGAAATTTGATGGAACTTGCGGAATTCATTGCGGACTCCGGCTTACAGGAACTTTGGCTTTGGAAGTTTGCGCGGACGGACTACCCGGCTCCAGCAAGGATTCGAGCGCCTCAGCTTCTTCTACTTCGCGGCGCATCTTTTCCAGCCGGAATCGCGACCAGCAAACCAGAAATGCGAAGCACAGAAACGCCATCCAACTGATCAGCAACGTGTGCAACATGCGCGGGTCCATAGAACCGCCGCCGCCGATCACCGGCTGGGGATGCTGCGTGCGGAAAAACCAGATGGAAAAATAAACGAGCGGGACGTCGAGCGCACCAAAGACCGCCAGCACAGCGGCCAGCTTCTGAGTCTGCGCGCTGTCGGAGAAACGCCGCAGCACCAGATAACTCACATAAATCAGCCACAGCACCAAAGTCGAGGTGAGGCGAATGTCTCCCGGCGCCCACCAGATGCCCCACACCGGCCGCGCCCAGATCGGCCCTGTAATCAGAACAATGGTGCAGAAAACCACGCCCACTTCGGCGCTAGTCACCGCGAGCACGTCGAGATCCTGCCCGGAAAAGTACTTTCCAATCAGGAAATAGAGACCGACGAGAATCAAAGCCGTGGTCGCAACTGAACTGGGATACATCCCGGTCGGGAGCTGCCCTCGCACCTGCGGAATAAACGGCGCGACAAGACCGGCAATCCCTAAGACAATCACAATCCACTTTACGGCCCGTTGAGATGACGGCTTGGCGCTCGCCAGATATTGCACCGAAGCGATGAAGTTGATGAAGAACAGCAGGAAGGCCGTCCACGCCGAAGGCACGTGGTAATAAATGATGCGGTAAACCTCGCCCTGAGCGAAGTCCGTGGGCGCAACGAACATCGCTTGATAAAACGCGTAGGCGAGGAAAGCCGCGGTCAGAGCTGCGAGGATGGGAAACGCTTTCTTCATTCCGCTTGCAACACCGTTTCAAACAAGCCGATACACGCTGTAGTAAAGACTACATCATAAGTGAGAAGGAACACGAGGTAGAAGTGAGCGGAATTTTCTCCGGTAAGAATGTTGGTGGTAGCCGCCACCATGCTCACCACAGCAGGAATGGAAATGGGAAACAAGAGCAGAGGCAGCATCAGTTCGCGGCTGCGGGTGCGGAGCGACATGGCGGCGAAGAATGTTCCATTCACCACCAGCGCCCAGGTTCCAAGCAGCGCCACCGGAATCAACTGCCACGCCGGGCCGAGAACGCGCAAGTTGTAAAAGATCACGAACAAAGGCGTCATCAGGGCTTCGAGCACGCTGACGAACACGAAGTTGCCCAGCACCTTAGCCAGAAAAAGCGCCGTGGCCGGCGCCGGAGACACGCGGTAGGCGTCGAGCACCTGGTTGCGCAGCTCCCGCGCCCAAGTCTGGTTCAGCGCAACCAGCGCGGCGAACAAAAACGCCACCCACACCAATCCGCCCACAATGTTTCGCGATTCCTCGGCTAGCGGATCGAAAGAAAACATGAAGATGACGACCACCAGCAGCGAGAAGAACAGCATGGCGTTGAGCGCGTCTTTGGAGCGCCACTCCAGGCGGATGTCTTTGGCCAGCGTGGCGAGCGTGATCGACCAGAACGAGTTCATGGCTGCCCCACTCGCGTAGTGCTCGACGCTAAATCATGCGTACGGTCGACGATCTGGCCGGACTGCATCCACACAAATTCGTCGGCCACGCCTTCGAGAAGCATCGCCTGATGAGTGACAAGGAAAATCGTCTTTCCGGAGTCGCGCATGCCTTTGAGCAAGACGACCATCTCTCGCGCCGAGTGTACATCCACGTTCGAGAACGGCTCATCCAGCAACAAGATTTTGGGATCGTGCAGTATGGCCCGTGCCAGCGACATCCGCTGCCGCATGCCTTGCGAATATTTTCCGACCGCCCGCGACAACTCCGGATCGAGCCCCACCGATCGAATCGCCTGCTCACACCGCCCGTCGCCCGCAATATCGTAGAGCCGCGCGAAGTAGCGCAAGTTCTCCATCCCGCTCATTTCGTCGTAAAGCAGCGACGGGTGAGCCATATAACCAATGTCGCGGCAGGCCTCGTGCGGAGTCTTCCCTAGGATCAAAACCGTGCCCCGCGTGGGCTGAGCCAGTCCCGCCAGCGCACGCAACAGAGTGGTCTTCCCTGCCCCGTTGTCCCCAAGAATCACATGGAACTTGCCCGCGTCAAACTCCGCGGTCACGTCGCGCAATGCCGCGAACCGGCCGAACTGCTTGACCAGTCCCTCGACGGCAATGAGGGAGGCGCGTGTAAGCCCTGTCGTGGGATCCGTCTCAAGAAGTTCGTAACGATAGGGATTTGTCTGCTCTCGAACACAGCAAAGAATCTATGGATTTTCGCGACTTTTTGCAAAGGCAGGGTTTATTCGATTAACCCCGTGGTGTTTCGAATGGGTGACAGGTTGCCGCGGGGCGCAGGTGCCGACATGCTTCAGAGACTTTCGCTGTTTCCCTTGCTGTTCTTGTGTGGGTTGCTGGCCGCATGTGGCCTCACTTCCAGCGACACGTGCGTGGTCACTACCGCCATGACCCCGTCGAGTGCGACAGCTGACCACAACGCCACAGCACCCGGAAATGAGGTGCAGTTTTCGCTCTCATCCTCAGAGAAGGGCAACTGCCCTTTAATACCGGACGTTCTTGGCGTATGGTCGACCTCTGACCCGGTGAATACCAGCATCAGCAATCAGGGTCTGACCCCGGGCCTGGCGACCTGCCTGAATGCGACTCCTGTCGCGGCAACGATCAGTAACTCCGGCACGGTTCGCGGAAAAGCCTACCCATCGTCTTCCCTCGTTTGCAAATGATGCGGGTAGCCAATTGCAGACCGGAGGTCGCTTCCAGGCCAATTACACAATCCCCTTGTGCGCAATCTCACGCACCATTTATTGGATAGATTCTCAGATAGCGATTAGTTTGCGATCCCGCTCGACGTAGGTTGCACTTGCGTGATGCTCTTGGGCGGTGCGCTGGAGGGTGTGCCATTTGCCGGAGTTCCCGGCTGCTGCGGCGCGTACTTCGAAGCACACTTAGCCTGCAGGGCCTTTGCGTGAAAGACTCCATCTTGGCCAAAGCTGCCATCGGCCAGCGCCTGGGAATCGTCTTTGAAAGTATCGGGAGGCGCTTCGGTTCCGGTGTAGTCCACGGAAAGCAGTTGATCTTGTTCGATCAATACGAACTGAACATGCGTTCCGGCGCGTTTGATCGAGCCCGGTTGCACATTCCCCGCTACGCGCAGCCGCTTCGTGTAAGCGCCATTGCCCATCTTGTGCAGTTCGCTGATGGTTACGTAATAGCTCTTGCTGTCCTGCACGCCGGTATACGCGAGATACCCGAGCAGCAACAAAATCACAACCGTGGCCGCGCCGAACTTGAGATAAGTCTTCCCTTGGCTTGACATAGACAAACTAACCCTAGGCAGAACTCTACGCGCCGTCGGAGAGAGAATCAAGATGCTCGAAATAACGGGTAGTGTCCTAATTTCCAATTGGGATTGTCGAGAGTGGGGCACTGTAAAACCAGGACACAATCGAAATAACGGACCTTGTTGGCTGGCGAGACTGCCGGAAACCCATCTTAGAACTTGTTGCAATCAGTTTAATCTTGACACGCTCTTCCGCATTGACCATAATGCGCTTCTCCCCTCGGGCGCCACTTTTGGCATAGCCTGCGTTTTGCGAACGCCAATACCAATACCAATTTCCGCGACAGGTGTGTCTCAAGGAAACATGCCCATGAAAACGAAACAACGGCTCCCGGGGGAATTCTTGCACGGCATCGCCACCATACTGGCAGTGGCAGTAGCCGCCATTGCCCTGACGAGCATGGGCCAAGCCTCCAGCACTTATCAATCGATTCACCACTTCACGGGCGCCGACGGAGCAGCACCCGTGGGCGACTTGATCCTGGACGCGTCCGGGAACCTCTACGGCGTAGCTACTTTCGGTGGTTCCGGGACATGCTTCGGCAGCGGGTGCGGCGCCGTATTTAAGTTGTCGAAAACTTCGGCCGGAGGATGGGCCAGGACCATCCTTTACAGCTTCACGGGGGGCAATGACGGATTTTTTCCGGACGCAGGACTTGTCCTTGATGGATCGGGGAACCTTTATGGCACGGCGGCTTTCGGTGGCGCTTATCACTATGGCGTTGTTTTCAAATTGTCTCCGACCGCAGCCGGCAAATGGAAACGAACGGTGCTTCATGCCTTCCATTACGGAGAGGACGGCGCAACTCCTAAGGGCAAACTGGTCTTCGATGCGGCTGGCAATCTTTACGGCACAACCCAAGCCGGCGGGGGCACTCCTAACTCCGGAATCGTCTTTGAATTGTCCCCAACCGCCGCCAACAGTTGGCGCGAAACCGTGCTCTACCGCTTCACCGGCAGGAGCGACGGAAGGAATCCGATAGCCGGCTTGGTCTTCGACGCCGCTGGGAATCTCTACGGCACCACGCAGTTTGGAGGAGACACGTCGGACGGCGTGGTGTTTGAGCTGTCTCCAAACTTCTCGGGCGGATGGACCGAAACCGTGCTCCATGCCTTCAACCGCAGCGACGGAGAATTTCCCGAAGCGAGCGTAATCTTTGGCGCGTCGGGCAACCTCTACGGCACCACAACGATTGGCGGCGATCTCACCGCCTGTGGTGGCTTCGGCTGCGGCGTTGTGTACGAATTGTCGCCGAACTCGAGCGGGGGATGGACCGAAACGGTGCTGCACGCTTTCGAACGCGGCCCTAAAGCCAATGGAGGCTACGGCGGCGCAGAATCCACGACCGACCTAGCGGTGGACGCGGCCGGCAATCTGTACGGCACCACCGCTTTCGGCGGCCGCGCCGGCGTGTATGCCGGAGTTGTGTTTAAGCTTTCACCCAACTCGGACGGAACCTGGAGCGAAGCGGTGCTCCACGCCTTCTACGACAATGCAGACGGCGGATACCCCAATTCCGGCCTGACACTTGACGCGGCGGGCACTCTGTTCGGCATGACAAACGCCGGAGGCAACCGCACCTACTGCGGTGGTGCAGGTTGCGGCGTCGTTTTTGAGATTACTCCCTGATTCAATTCTCCAGCCGTTGGCCACCAGGCGGGGACGAGGAGTCGACCCCCTTAGCGGGAAGCCTTTGCAACCCATGTCCGTCGGTCCTAGGCGGGAGCAAAACCCTACGCTACTATGGATAGTCGGGCAAGAAATCCAATGATTCATCCCTGGCACGACGTAACTCCCGGCGATAAGCTTCCGCAGGAATTTGACTGCGTGGTCGAAATCCCATTCGGATCGAGCGTGAAGTACGAGCTCGATAAAGCCAGCGGCCTGATCAAACTGGATCGCATTCTCTATTCAGCCGTCTACTATCCCGCGAACTATGGCTTCATCCCGCAGACGCTGGCGGAAGACGACGATCCGCTCGACGTGCTCGTGCTCTGCCAGGAAACGGTGGTACCGCTTACCATCATTCACGCCCGCGCAATTGGCCTGATGACGATGCTCGACGGCGGCAAGCAGGACCATAAGATTATTGCCATCGCTACTGAAGATCCCGAATTCAACTCCTACCACGAAGCGGCGGAGATGCCCCCGCACCGCCTGATTATGCTGCGGCGCTTCTTTCAGGACTACAAGCAGCTCGAAGGCAAGGCCGTCGAGGTAGACGAAATACGCCCCGCGGGCGAAGCGTATCCCATCATCCTCGACGCGCTGCACCGCTACAGCGAACAAAGGCGTAAGGGGTTCCAGGGACTAAAGAAGCCCTAAGGCGCATTCTCTTAAGCAAGAAAAACTTCCTTTCTCTTACCTTTTATTCTTACCCTGATAACTGGCGGCATGTGCTTCGGATGGGGCCAGCGTTACGTCAAGCTTGCGGCCTCGCGCTGGGTGTAAGCACTTCGAGCACCCCGAACCAAAAAACCGCTTCATCGCCGGTTTGGGCGCGCCGGTAATTGTGCAAGACCTCGATGCGTGCCTGCTCGACGTCGTCTTCACAGATCGTGATGAGGACTTGGGCCTCGTTTATCGCACGCGGCAACCGCAGTGGTTGAAGTGTGGGCATTCGTTGACTCTCTTTGCATTTTACATTCCCTTCAATACAAAATTAATCTCCCGGGTCTCGCTGGCGCCAATCGTGATCGTCTGGCTCGAGGTGCCCAGCTTCTCGTGCCATGCTTTGATCGTGTAAGTCCCCGGCGGCAGGCCGCTCAGGTCGAAGCTGCCGTCCTTGCCGGTCACGGCGAAGTACGGGTGTTTGAACACCGCAATGTAGCCGTGCATCCAGGGATGCAGGTTGCACTTCACCGGAATGGCAATTTCTTCCCGGGCAAACGTCTCGTCCACGCTCGATCCCGGCGGTTCCGCCTTGTTCCACTCGCGATTATTCGCGGGCGTGGGATGGATGTTGTGCGCCGTCGGGTCGTCGTTCACCACATGCAATGGCTGGTTCGCCCGCACCGCCAGCACGTGCGGCTGGTACATGCAGGCCCTCTGTTCAACGACAACAGGCTGGGCGGGAACATCAAACGTGCGGTCACCCAAACCCGCGGCAACGTAGACCACCACATTCTCCAGGTCGCCTTTCGAATCTGTCACGACTTCCTGGGCAAAAACCGGGGAGGGATGTTGCCTGGCACAGTTCGGGTCCGCAGACATGCTGATCAACCTGGCCTTCGGCACTGTACCTTCGAATTTCACGACACCCCGCAGGCTGCCCGCGCCGCTTTTGGTTGGGGGAGGGCCGCCAGCCTTCACCGCGTGGGGGTTGGATATACAGATCGTGATCGTAAGAGTGATAACGGCAACCAACTTCTTCGCATCCATAACAGCTTCACCTCAAATCAGAATTTCGTTCTCGTAGCTTTTTCCAAGGCTCCGCCGGTGGACTCTATTCGGTCGGCTGAGCATGTTCTGCATTTGCTCCCGCGCGGGCGAGGAACTCTTTGTATCCGCGGCGATATCCGGCGGTGAACATGGAGCGATCCTGGTCCGTGGACCAGCGGCCGATACTGGGACGCCACTGCTGCCCGTGTTCGGCAGCGAATCTTCCGATGTAGAGTCCATCGCGGAATGCGCCATCGCCGGCAACCCGCGCTTCCGAACCTTCGCTTGGCTTTATGGTTCGGCCGCTGTTGGCAAGCAGCGCCGTCGTGCCCAGGCAGACGACAATCGCAAATGCATAGCTAGGGAATCTCTTCATAGCGTTTCTCCTCTACACTTTTTTTTGTTGAAGTATCCGGCCGGAACAAGACAGGGCAGCGCCTCAGCCTGGCCGGTGCAAAAAGAACGGCCAATTCACTTATTCAGTTCGCAGGGGTTTCGATCGAGATGAATCGAGCGTACGCGGGGCGCAAGGAGGGATTGTCACTGGCCCGTCAAACCTGAGTCATTTTGTCGTCATCGGTTTGTCAAGTTCTTATCAGGCGCAAAAAAAGCCCGGCGAATAAGCCGGGCTTTCTCACGCAAATTTTAATTTCAGTGCGTTATCCACTCACCAGACGTGGCAAGCTTTCTCTGCCACCATGGGCTGTCCCGCTTTGCATCCCCAAGCCTTCTGGAACTCCGGCATATTTTGCACGACGCCGTTCACTCGGAACTTTCCCGGCGAGTGGGGATTGGTAGTCACCTGCATGCGGGCGTACTCCGGGCGCCGCTTCTCGCACCATACTCGTCCGAATCCCAGGAAGAAACGCTGCTCGGGGGTGTAGCCATCAATCTTCTGACCTTCTTTTCCACTCTTGTCGTCGGCGATCATATGCTCGAGCGCTCTCAGGGCGATGCGGGCGCCACCGTTGTCGGCGGTGTTTTCGCCCAGAGTGAGCCGGCCATTCAGTTTGAGATCGTCGACGGCGACGAAATTGGAATATTCATCCGCCACGCAACTGACGCGTTTTTCAAACTCCTTGCCATCTTGTTCGGTCCACCAATCGCGCAGGTTGCCCGTGGGATCGTACTTGCGGCCCTGATCGTCGAAGCCGTGCGTGAGTTCATGCCCGATCACCAGGCCAATGCCGCCAAAGTTCACTGCGTCATCCATCGTTTTGTCAAAGAAAGGCGGCTGCAGGATTCCCGCGGGAAACACGATCTCGTTGTACGCAGGGGAGTAATACGCATTCACCTCCGGCGGAGTCATGCCCCACTCCTTGCGGTCGAGAGGCTTGTCAATCTTGGCAATTTGGCGCCGGGATTCAAACTCAGTGGCGCGGCCCACGTTCCCCAGCAGGTCGTCCGGTTTTATGACCACTGAACTGTAGTCGCGGTACACGTCTGGATATCCAATTTTGTTGCGAATGGCCTGCAACTTGACGTTTGCCTGCTTCTTGGTTTCGGGGCTCATCCACTCCAGACCCTCGATGTCTTCATTCAGAGATTTTTCAAGCGCGTCCACCATCTTGAGCATGCGCTGTTTGCCGTCGGCGCCAAAAGTGATTTCAACGTAACGCTGGCCGAGAGCCTCGCCGAGAGAACCGTCAACGAGCCCGACGCAGCGCTTCCAGCGGTCCTGAATCTGTTTTTGCCCGGTGAGCGCCTGGCGCATTTTGAAGTTGGCGTCGACGAACGGTTGCGACAGCCAGGGAGCGGCCGCACGCAGCACTTGCCAGCTCACATAGGTCTTCAACGAGTCGAGCGATTCGGACTCCACCACGCCATTGACCTGCTTGAAAAACTCAGGGTTGCTGACGTTGAGGTCCGAAAAACTGGGTGCGCCCACAGCGGCGAAGAAGCGATTCAAATAGAAGTTGGGCGCCAATGTAGTCGCGTCATCTCGTTTCATTTTGTGGTCGCGGGTCTTGGGATCGCGGCGCAACGTCCGGTCCATCGAAGCTTGAGCGAGTGCGGTCTCGATGCGAAGCACGTTCTTGGCCGAATCCGCCGACTGCTCCGCCGACTGCCCCGCCAGCGTAAACATTTCAGTCACGTAATCGACATAGTGTTTGCGCATGTCGACCATGCGGGCATCGTCTTTGATGTAGTAGTCGCGGTCGGGCAGAGAGAGACCGCCCTGATCGATGTAGGCGATTACGGTGTCGGCATTGTGCAAGTCGGACTGAGAATAGAAATTGCGCGGCCAAGCGATCGAGTTCGGGCTTCAGTGGAGAGATGCCTTTGGCATTCACCGCCTTTTCGTCCATACACGAACCGTAAAGGTCGCCGATTTTTTGATCGATGGCATTACGGCCAGCCCCGCCAGAAGCGGCCTTTTCCAGAATGCCTCGTTCAATGCCGAGGTTGCGTTCATCGAGCTCGGAGAAACTCTGCCACGACGGCCTGTCGGCCGGAATCTCGGAACTCTTCATCCAGTTCCCGCAGGCGTATTGGTAAAAATCAACGCAAGGGTCGGCACTCTTGTCAATGTTATCGATGCTGAAGCCCGATGCGGGGCTGGCGGGAGCGGATTGGGCGAAGCTGGCAGGGAGAAACAGGAACAAGACCGGAATGAGGCGGCACGCGCGCATAAAAAAACTCTCCTCTTGAGGAACGGTTGAAATTCTACTTCTGCCTTTCGGTATGGGCAAGCACTTGAGAAGCAGAAACGACGGCTTAATAGAAACATATTGTGAGTGTCTATGTTTGTGAGTGTCTATGTGCGGCGCAACCCGTTTCCTCAGGAAATCGTTCAACTCCTTCGCGCGTCAAGAACTATACGCCGGCGTGGAGTGCTGCTTTCGAAGAGTCGCTGAAGATCCAGCGGCGGATGAGTTTCCGCGGAAAACGAACTAGTTACTTACAGGTATATAATCGGAATTCATCAGACGCTTGTGAAGGATACCTTTTCATGACTCCGACAGGCAGTACTCCCCCGAATGGCAATAATGGCCATAGTGTCCCTAAGCCGCGCGCAGAGTGGCTTGGCCGGCGCAAGCAGGAAAACATCACCGGCAACTTCTCGCAGATGCACTACGCGCGCCAGGGTGTGATCACGGAAGAGATGGGCTACATCGCCCACCGCGAGAAGCTCGCGCCCGAACTGGTGCGCGACGAAGTGGCCCGCGGGCGAATGATTATTCCCGCCAACATTAACCATCCGGAACTGGAGCCGATGGCGATCGGCGTGGCGTCGTTGTGCAAGATCAACGCCAACATCGGCAACTCGGCGGTCACCTCGGAAATTAACGAGGAATTGAAGAAGCTGCACACCGCCGTGCATTACGGCGCCGACACGGTGATGGATCTCTCTACCGGCGGCGACATTCACGAAATTCGCGAGGCCATTCTGCGGAATTCTCCGGTTCCCATCGGTACCGTGCCGATATATGAAGCCATCTCGCGCGTGAAGCGCGTGGAAGACTTGAACGCCGAAGTCATGCTGGAAGTAATCGAAGAGCAGGCCGCGCAGGGCGTGGATTACATGACGATTCACGCTGGCGTGCTGATCCAGTATTTGCCGCTGATTTCGAAACGCATTACCGGAATCGTGAGCCGCGGCGGCGCCATTCTCGCGCAGTGGATGGCTTACAACCACAAGCAGAATTTCCTCTACGAACGCTTCGACGACATCTGCAAGATTTTCAAGAAGTATGACGTCAGCTTTTCGTTGGGGGACGGCCTGCGCCCCGGCTGCGTCGCCGACGCCAGCGACGAAGCCCAGTTCGCCGAACTGAAAACTTTGGGCGAGCTGACGAAGATCGCCTGGCAGCATGATGTGCAGGTGATGATCGAAGGCCCCGGCCACGTTTCGATGGACAAAATCAAAGAGCAAGTCGAGAAAGAAGTCGAGCTTTGCTACGAAGCTCCCTTCTACACGCTGGGGCCCCTGGTTACTGACATCGCTCCCGGCTACGACCACATCACGTCGGCCATCGGCGCGGCTATGATCGGATGGTATGGCGCGGCCATGTTGTGCTACGTCACGCCTAAAGAGCATCTCGGCCTGCCGAACGAAAAAGACGTGAAAGACGGCATCATCGCCTACAAGATCTCCGCCCACGCCGCC
>WNFD01001681.1_pt1 | contig 22232 bp, 16 predicted proteins | sample 5400491 | NCBI WGS metagenome assembly WNFD01 (sample SAMN13153343, study PRJNA577476) | soil metagenome | isolation source: 120 cm saprolite under Douglas fir tree site 2 hole 2 replicate 2 | place: USA:California | collected 2015-04-18
CGGTGCCGACGGAAAGCGCTACCTTGTCATTCACGGCGATATCTTCGATCTCGTGGTGCAGAACGCGCGATGGCTCGCCCATCTCGGCGACAAGGCCTATGACTTCGCGATCCAGATGAATCGCTTCGTCAACTTCTTCCGGCGCATGTTCGGCGTACCCTATTGGTCGCTGTCGCAATGGGCCAAGCTGAAGGTCAAGAACGCGGTGAACTATATCGGCGCGTTCGAGACTGCTCTTGCGGCCGAAGCGCGCCGTCACGGCGCCGAGGGCGTGATCTGCGGCCACATCCACTACGCCACCATTCGCGATGAGCAGGGCATCCGCTACATGAATTGCGGCGACTGGGTGGAGAGCTGCACTGCGCTCGCCGAGCACGAGGACGGCAGGTTCGAAATCCTCACCTGGACCGATCTGATCCCGCGGACGACTCCGGTGCCGCGGGTTGCCGCGCACGCCGCCTAAGACGCCGATGCGGATCCTGGTCGCGACCGACGCCTGGCATCCGCAAGTCAACGGGGTGGTGCGGACGCTGATCATGACCGCGGAAGCGGCGAGGACGCTCGGCGCCGAAGTCAGTTTCCTGACGCCTGATTCATTCTGCACCTTCGCGATGCCGAGCTATCGCGATCTGCGCCTGGCGCTGCCGCGCCCGGCCAAGGTCGCCCGGCTGATCGAAGAGGCTGCGCCCGACACCATCCACATCGCGACCGAGGGCCCGATCGGGCTCGCGGTCCGCCGCTATTGCCGCAAGCATGGCTTGCCGTTCACCACGAGCTTCCATACCCGCTTTCCCGACTATGTCTCGGCGCGCGCGCCGGTCCCGGAATCCTGGGTCTGGGCCACGCTGCGCTGGTTCCATGGTGCGAGCCGGGCGGTGTTGGCCGCGACTCCCGCGCTGGCCAGTGAATTGCGCACCCGCGGGTTCCGCAATGTCGTGCTGTGGCCGCGCGGCGTCGATACCAGCCTGTTCCGGCCGCGCGAGGCCGATCTGCGCCTGGCGAATCTGTGCTTGGCGAAGCCTGTCTTCCTCTGCGTCGGCCGGGTCGCGGTCGAGAAGAACCTCGAGGCGTTTCTCGCTCTCGATCTGCCCGGCACCAAGGTGATCGTCGGCGATGGCCCGGCGCGGACGGCGCTGCAAGCGAGCTATCCGGACGCCGTGTTCCTCGGCGCGTTGCAGGGCGAGGCGCTGGCTGCGGTCTATGCGTCGGCCGACGTCTTCGTGTTTCCGAGCCGGACCGACACATTCGGCCTGGTGCTGCTCGAAGCGCTCGCCAGCGGCCTGCCGGTCGCGGCGTTTCCGGTCACGGGTCCCCGCGACGTGATCGGCGCGGCGCCGGTGGCCGTCTTAAGCGAGGATCTGCGCGCCGCCTGTCTCTCGGCGCTCGAAATTTCGCCCCAGGCCTGCGTCGAATTCGCGGCTCGCCACACCTGGGAGGCGTCCGCGCGCGCCTTTATCGACAATATGGCCCTGATCGGGGCCGTTGCGGCGGGAAACGATGAGGTCGGCTTCCTGCCAGGGCGAGCCGGCCTCGTTGCTTGAATTTTGGGCGACCTTGCCGGCCCGTCACCGGACGCGATAAAAGATAGGGATGACAACATCACCCCCCATCCTCCCCATCGTCAGTCCCTCGGACATCGACGCCGCCGCGCGCGTGGTCGCGCCGTTCGCCGTGCGGACCCCGCTTCTGTCGCCGCCTGTCCTGAACGAGCGGGTCGGCGCCAAGGTGTTCCTGAAGCCGGAAATGCTGCAGCGGACCGGCTCCTTCAAGTTTCGCGGCGCCTTCAACAAATTGTCGTCGATCCCGCAACACGAGCGGGGCGGCGGCGTGGTCGCGTTTTCTTCCGGCAACCATGCCCAGGGCGTGGCGGCGTCGGCGAAAATCCTCAACATGCAGGCGACCATCGTGATGCCGGCGGACGCGCCCTTGTCCAAGCGCGAGCGCACCAAGGCCTATGGCGCCGAGGTCGTGCTCTACGACCGCGACCGCGAGGACCGCGAGGCGATCGCGCGCGACATTGCAGGCCGACGCGGCGCCACCTTGGTGCGTCCCTATGACGATCCCTTCGTGATCGCAGGCCAGGGCACCGCCGGCCGCGAGATCGCCGAGGACATGGCAGCTCTTGGCCTCACGCCCGACATCGTGGTCGCGCCGGCCTCGGGTGGCGGGCTGATCGCAGGCGTCGCCACCGCCGTCAAGGCGCGGTTTCCGCAAGCGCAGGTGGTCGTCGCCGAGCCGGAATCCTATGACGACCACAGCCGCTCGCTGCGCGCCGGAAAGCGCGAGGCGCATCACGCCGAGGGCCGCACCATCTGCGACGCGCTGATGGCCGCTATCCCGGGCGAGCTGACCTTTGCGATCAACAGTCGCCTGTTGTCGCACGGCGTCACCGCCTCCGACGCCGAAGTCGCCGCCGCGGTCGGCTTTGCCTATCGCGAATTGAAGCTGGTGGTCGAGCCGGGCGGGGCGGTCGGCCTCGCCGCGCTGCTGGCGGGGCGGATCGATGCCAAGGGCAAGAACGTCGTCATCGTGCTGTCCGGCGGCAATGTCGACGCCGATCTTTACGCCAAGCTCGTGGCCTGAGCCGGAGCTTTATGTTGATCGCGCGGCGTCCGCGCGATCAACGCCTGAAGCCAAAACCGCGGCCGCCGCCGCCCATGGCGAAGTGCGAACCGAAGCCGCGGCCCATGCCGCCGCCGAGTCCGCGGCCCATGCCGTGTCCCATGCCGCCGCCCATTCCCATGCCGCCACCCGTCCGGCCCGGCATGAAGCCCGATTGGCGCCGGCCGAAATTCGAGGGGCCGGAGTTGAACTTGCGGACGCCGGAGTCGCGAGGTTCGATCCGCGACTCCCGGGCGTTGAAGCGCGATTGCCGCTGCAACTGCTCCGGATGGCGGTCGACGGTCGGGTTGTGGTCGACAAACCGGCTCGGGCCGCGATCGCCTTTGAGCTCCTGCGTCGACTGGACCTTGCCGACCGTCTCGCCGGACATCGTCTTGCCGACGGTGCCGAGATTGCCGCCACTGGGCCTCACATTGGTCGGCGCCGGCAGTGTCATGATCTTGGTGGAGCTGTTGCCGAGCCCAGCGCCCGGGTTGCTGCGGAATTGTCCGAACGATCCGCCCGGCTTGATGTTGAGATTATACTTCGATTGTCCCGTGAACTTGAGCGTCGGCTCCAGATGCTGCGGCACGATCAGGTGCGTCGGCTGCAGCAGCGGCATGGCCTTGGGCTGCGCCTGCAGCTTCAGCGCCGACAAGGCGTAGGGGCTGCCCGCATATTTGTCGTAGAAGTTCTTGTAGGCGAGGGGAGAATTGTCCAGCACCGCCTCGTGCCACGCCGCCGCCTGCAACCGACGTCCGAGCAGGATGCGGATGCGGTCGCACAGGGGATCACGCGGGAACATCTGGATGAATTCCTGGTAGTAGGCCGGCGAGTCTTCCGACAGCACGTAGTCATAGGCCTGACGCACCGAGCGCATCGGCAGGTTCGAGGCGGTCTGCACCACCGGGCCGTGCTCGGGGGCGCGCGTCGCGGCAACCGTCGTATCGCCGAAGAAATAGAACTCGCTGGTCAAGGACGAACTCTCCCACGGCGTCTGCTCGCCCTCGGTCGCGTGATTGACCTCGAGACGAACGCGCTTGAAGAGCTTTTCGATCGGGAGGTTCGGCTCGCGCGCCAGCCGCAGGAACGCCGACGTGTAGGGGCTGTGTCCGTCACTGCCGTCTTGCGCTTCGGTGCCCGGCGCCGTCGAGTATCCGACGATCGAGCCGTTCGGCGCATCGACGATCGCAAGCCCGCGGCCGGCATCGACCACGGATGGGAATGGATTGTTCCGACAGGCGTCGAGCACGACGATGCGGACCCGGCTCGGGATCGCTTCCAGCGTCGCCATCACGTCGACCAGGCGCACCGAATCGTGGACCAGTTCGGTCGGCGAGGACACCTTCGCGTCGATCGGGACGAGGTAGTTCTCGCCCTCGAGCTGCACGCCGTGTCCAGCATAATAGACCATCGCCACGGTATTGGGGCCGCGGGCGGCGACCTTGTCGGAGAAATCCTGCACCACTTTGATCATGTCGTTTTGCGTCAGATCGGTCGCGGAAATCACCTCGAAGCCCGCGGAGTTCAGGAGCTGCGCCATCGATTGCGCATCGTTGCCGGGATTGGTGAGCTGCGCCGCGTTCTGGTAAGTCGAGTTGCCGATCACCAGCGCCACGCGCTGCTCGGAGCCGTCAGGCGCCGTCTGAGCGCTGTCGCCGGCGATGGCCGCCGGTTGCTGCAGTTGCGCCAGCGCGCGGGGCGGCGGATGGGGGATCGCCTCGGTGCTCGTTTGAGCCAAGGCTGCGCGGTGGGCGAAGCTCAACAGGCCCGCGAGCAGGGCAGCGCATAGAAGCGATGACTTGAAACGGGACATGACGTCCTCCTTCCGCGACTCTCGATGGAGACTGGTTTGGAGGCACGCTAGGCCGAGTCCGGCGTGTCGTACGTGACGCGCGTCACGATGGAACGGCGGCCCGACAGGTCGAAGCATTGCTCGCGAAGGCGAGCGGATCGGGGTTTAGGAAAAGAAGGCGATCTTCTCGGCCTGGCTCATGCGGCGGATCGGCGCCAGCGGATCGTTGGCGGGCGTCTTGGCCGGCTGCAGGAGTCCGTTGGCGATGATGGTCGAGCCGAGCGACGGCTCGATCACGGGCCCGGGCGGTACGTCACGGGGAACGCCGCGCGGAGCAGCGGGCGGCGGCTGAAACGCGACTGGCGCCACCACTTGCGGGAACGGCTGGACGATCGGCGGCCGCACTGGAGCTGCGACCGGCTCCGGCATCCGCTCGGTGCTGACGGCATCGGCGGGGCGCATGGTGACGATGATGTCGTCGTCAATCGAAGACGAAAAGTCGTCGATGTCGATCGGATCGGGCGCGGACATTTCGGCCGCGACCCGTTCCAGCACCGCCTCGTCGTGAGCATCGGCTTGGGCTTCGGACTGCGGGTCGGCTTGGTCGTCGGCCAGCGTATCAGCTTGCGAAGCCGCCTGCGCGTCGGGCTGGGTATGGGCCGCGTCAGCCGCGAACTCCACTGGCTCAATCGTCGCAATGGGTTCGTCAGCCGGCATGTCCATCGTGCTGATTGGTTCCGCGACGACGTCATCTTCGACGACGGCTTCTCCGGCCGACGCGTCTTCGGCCAACGCTTGCTCAGCCAAAGCTTCTTCCGCCAAAGCTTCTTCGGAAACCTGGGCTTGTTCGGCCATCGCCGCTTCGGCGCCGACAGCCACAAGCGACTCAGGCGCCTCCGGTTGGATCGGCCGGGCCACGGCGATGTCGGCGATGACGTCATCATCCGCTTCGCTGGGCTGCGCCGTGCGCTCGGATGCAGGCGGGGAGGCCGTCGCGGTCGCGTAGTCTTCGGCCGGCGGCGCCGTATCCTCGCCCTCGATGTCGGCGAATGCGGCGATGCTGGCCTTGATCTCTTCGAACGCCGCGAGCAGCGCCGCGCGGGGATTGCGTTTCGCGATCTGTCCGCAGCCGGCCTCGATGGCCTCGAGCTGCGAATCGATCAGGTCGCAAATCCGCCCGTCGGCGCCGATCTCGCGCCAGCGCCAGGAGATTTCCTTGATGATCCTTGTGCCCTTGAGGATCGGCGCGAGACTGGCCTCCAGCGCCGTTCGATCGAACGTGGCGGTGGCGGCTTCTGCAGTCTGATCCACCGCGCTCCTGATCGCAGCCAGCGCTTCCGCAAGCCTGTCGTCCGGGGTAGACGGCTGCCGATGCGCCGCCAGCGTCTCCTCGATCCGCGCCACCGCGTCCAGCACCATGCTGGTGTCGGCGTTGCGGTTGCGCTTGGCATACTCGCCCAGGAACCAGCGGCCCCGCGACGTCTCCATGAAGGCTTCGCGGATCGCATCATAGTCCGCCTCGCTCGGCTGGACGGCGCGAGCGGAAATCGGCGATAGAGCAAATACTTCGTCGGCCATGACAAACTCGTCGCGCAAATCAACACGCGTTGCCATAACGATCACCATGATCTCGACCGAATCGCAATTGAATTGATGCCATCCGAATCAGTAATCCCCATCGCTTCGCGCCGATTTGCCCGCCGATTGTCGTTTTTCTACGGCACCACGTTCGGGATGCTGGGGTCCTATCTGCCGTTCTTCCCGGTCTGGCTGAAGGCGGTGGGGATCGAAGCGTCTTGGATCGGCATCATCACGGCGGTGCCGGCGTTGACCCGTTTTACAATACTTCCCCTGGTCACGGCCTTCGCCGAGGGGCGGCAGACAACGCGCCAGGCCATCATCGTGACGGCTTTTGCGACGGCGCTTGGATTGACCGTCGTCGGCACCCAGCACCAGGCGCTGCCGCTATTTCTGGTGTTTGCCGTCACCTGCTGCCTGTGGACGCCGACGGCACCGCTGACTGACGCCTACGCTCTGCGTGGCGTGGTGCATTACGGCCTCAACTATGGGCCGTTGCGACTGTGGGGGTCGGCCGCCTTCGTCATCGGCGCCTTGTTGTGCGGCTTGTTGATCGACGTGATTGCGGCCGAACGCCTGATCTGGATCATCGCTGCGACGGCCGCACTTAGCGCGCTCGCAAGCCTCGGCCTGCAGCCGATCGACGGTCCCAGGACATCTGAACCGGGGCACCGCGGCGCCGGCGCCCTGCTGCGCGATGGTGGCTTTCTCGCCATCATTGTCGCATCGGCGTTGATCCAGGGCAGCCATGCCGCCTACTACATCTTCGCCTCCATTGTCTGGAAGCAAGCCGGGTTCGGCGGACTCACCATTGCGATGCTGTGGTCGCTGGGCGTGCTTGCCGAGATCGTGCTGTTTGCACTGTCGCCGCGGTTTGCCTTGCCATCGGCGGTGCTGGTCATGATCGGCGCGCTGAGCGCCGTGGCCCGCTGGGTCATCACGGCGCAGCAGCCGCCGATCGCGGTCTTGGCGATCGTGCAATTGGCGCACGGGCTGACCTTCGGGCTCACGCAGGTCGGTACCATGGGGCTTCTGGTCCACTACGTGCCGGGCCACGTGATGGCGCGGGGGCAAGGGTATCTGGCGGCGTGCAGCGGTATAGTTGCCAGCAGCACGTCCATCCTGTCGGGCATCGTCTATGCGCGCTACGGGCAGGGGGTCTATTACGTGATGGCGGCGATGGCGGCCTCCGGCGCGCTCGTGATGTGGCTGGCGCGGCATCGCGTCGGCCGTCACCCCCACAGCGCCGGCTCCGGTGGATAGACCAGGCTGCCGTCGTAGCGCAGTCCGCCATTGCGGTCGCGTGCGAGCAGCAGGGGGCCATCGAGATCGACGAAGCGGGCCCGCGGCGCAAGCAGCATCGCGGGCGCCATGGCGAGCGAGGTTGCCACCATGCAGCCGACCATGATCGCAAGCCCCTGTGCCTGCGCGGCGTCGGCCATCGCAAGCGCTTCCGTCAAGCCGCCGGTCTTGTCGAGCTTGATGTTGACGGCGTCGTAGCGCTCCCGCAGGCCATCGAGCGAGGCGCGGTCATGCACGCTTTCGTCGGCGCAGACGGCGATCGGCCGGCGGATTTGCGCGAGCATCTCGTCCTGGCCGGCGGGAAGCGGCTGCTCGACCAGGGTGACGCCCGCTTCGGCGCAGGCTGCGAGATTTGGCTCCAGATTGGCCGGCGTCCAGGCCTCGTTGGCATCGACGATCAATTCGGATTGAGGGGCCGCGCGCCGCACCGCGGCGATCCGTTCGCCGTCGCCATCGCCGCCAAGCTTGATCTTCAGGAGCGGCCGGTGCGCAGCCTTCCCACTGGCTGTCGCCATCGCCCCGGCCGGCCCCAGCGAAATTGTGAACGCGGTGACGCAAGGCTGAGGCTGCGGGCGGCCGAGAAGGTCCCAGACCCGCAAGCCGCGGCGCTTGGCCGCGAGATCGAGCAGCGCGCAATCCAGTGCGTTGCGCGCGGCGCTTGCGGGCATTGCGGCCTGCAGGGCCGATCGGTCCAGGCCTCGCGCGATGGGTTCCTGCATCGCGCGCAGCGCCTCCAGCGTCGCTTCGGGCGTCTCTCCGTAGCGCGGATAAGGCACGCATTCGCCGCGCCCGGTCAGGCCGCCCTGGCTGATTGCGGCGACCACCGTCACCGCCTCCGTCTTGGCGCCGCGGCTGATCGTGAAGGAACCCGCGATCGGCCAGCGTTCGATGTTCACGGCAAGTGTTGGGGATTTCTCGGAAGTCATTTTAAAATATGGCGATTTCCCGAACCCGGAGCTTGCCCGGGGCGGCCAACTATGGCTGGTTAGGGGTCTGCTCGACAAGGGCTTGGCGCGGTGTTCGGACTTTCCACTTTCTCAACCTCCCGGGACGTTACTCGGGACAAGATCTGGCGCGGGAGCCGACGGATATGAACGGCGGTCCGACACTGCAGCGCGTGGCGCAAGGCGGCGGGCTCGCGCTGTGTGCCGAGGGATCGTGGACCGCGCCGTTCGCGCCGCTGCTCGAACGGATCGTCGCCGACGCCGAAAAGCTCGCCGGAACCAGCCCGAGCATCGTGATCGATGTCTCGCGGGTGTCCAAGCTCGACACTTTCGGCGCCTGGCTGATCGAGCGGCTGCGCCGCAGCCTCACCCAGGGCCCCATCGAGGCGAGGATCGCCGGGCTGTCGGCAAACTATGCAAGCCTGGTCGACGAGGTGCGGCGGGTGAAGTCCGCGCCTCTCGTCGAGACGACGCAGATGACGATCACGGGCATGCTGGCCCAGGTCGGCCGCAGCGTGGCCGGCATCGGCGATACCTTTGTCGGGCTGATCGACATGCTCGGCGCGGTGCTTGCGGCGAGCGCGCGCGTCCTCGTGCACCCCCGCGATTTCCGCCTGACCTCGACCGTGCATCATCTCGAACAGGTGTGCTGGCGCGCGGTGCCGATCATCGTGCTCATCACGTTTCTGATCGGCTGCATCATCTCGCAACAGGGCATCTTCCATTTCCGCAGGTTCGGCGCCGACATCTTCGTAGTCGACATGCTGGGTGTGCTGGTGCTGCGCGAAATCGGCGTGCTGCTGGTGGCGATCATGGTCGCGGGCCGCTCGGGCAGCGCCTACACGGCCGAGCTCGGGTCGATGAAGATGCGCGAGGAGATCGACGCGCTACGCACGATGGGTTTCGATCCGATCGAGGTCCTGATCCTGCCGCGCATGCTGGCGCTGGTCATCGCGCTGCCGATCCTGGCCTTTCTCGGCGCGATGTCAGCGCTCTATGGCGGCGGCCTCGTCGCGTGGCTCTATGGCGGCGTCGATCCAGAGGCGTTCCTGTTGCGCCTTCGCGACGCGATCTCGATCGATCATTTCACCGTCGGCATCGTCAAGGCGCCGGTCATGGCGGCCGTGATCGGGATCGTCGCCTGCGTCGAGGGGCTTGCGGTGCAGGGCTCAGCCGAGTCGCTCGGCCAGCACACCACGGCTTCGGTGGTGAAGGGGATTTTCTTCGTCATCGTGATGGATGGCGTGTTCGCGATCTTCTTCGCGTCGATCGGAATGTAGCGATGGCGCCGCAACCCTCCGACGCCATCATCCGCGTGCGCGACATCACCGTACAGTTCGGCGCAACCCGCGTGCTCGACGGGCTAGACCTTGACGTCAAGCGCGGCGAGATCCTGGGCTTTGTCGGTCCCTCCGGCGCGGGCAAGTCGGTCTTGACGCGCACCATCATCGGTCTCGTGCCCAAGGTCAGCGGCCGTATCGAGGTCTTCGGCGTCGATCTCGATGCCGCCAATTCCGCGTTGCGCCGCTCCGTCGAACGGCGCTGGGGCATCCTGTTCCAGCAGGGCGCGCTGTTCTCCTCGCTGACCGTGCGCCAGAACATCCAGTTTCCGGTGCGCGAATATCTCAAGGTCTCGCAACGCCTGTTGGACGAGATCATGGTCGCCAAGCTCGGCATGGTCGGCTTGCGCCCCGACGTGGCCGACCGTTTCCCGTCCGAATTGTCGGGCGGCATGATCAAGCGTGTGGCGCTGGCACGCGCGCTCGCGCTCGATCCGGAACTGGTCTTCCTCGACGAGCCGACCTCGGGGCTCGATCCGATCGGCGCGGGCGATTTCGACGAACTGGTCCGCACCCTGCAGCGCACTTTGGGACTGACGGTTTTCATGGTAACCCACGACCTGGACAGCCTTTACACGGCTTGCGACCGCATTGCCGTTCTGGGGAGCGGGAAGATCATTGCCGCGGGAACGATGGCCGACATGCAAGCCTCGGAGCATCCCTGGCTGAGACAATACTTTCACGGCAAGCGTGCGCGCGCGGTGGTGGGCTAGGGCGTGATCCGGAAGAGTGGGTGCCAGCTTCTTTGAAAAAGATCGTGTTCAAACAATAGACTAGGGCGCGATGACGCCCTCGTTCTGAAATCATCTCGCTCGAGGTTCGGAGTCATTGATGGAAACGCGGGCGAACTACGTCCTGGTCGGGTTGTTCACGCTGGCGGTGATCGCCTCGGCGTTCGGCTTCGTTCTCTGGTTCCAGAGCCTCCATACCGCGAAGGCGCGCAGCCCCTTGCGGATCGTGTTCGAAGGTCCCGCGGCGGGCCTGCGCAACGGCGGCAACGTGAATTTCAATGGTATCCGGGTGGGCGAGGTGGTGTCGGTGAAGCTCGACAACCCGCGCCGCGTCGTCGCACTCGCCATGGTTGAGAATAACGCCCCGCTCCGTAAGGACACGTTGGTCGGGCTGGAGTTTCAGGGACTGACCGGGGTCGCCGCGATCTCGCTGAAGGGCGGCGAGGAGGCCGCGCCGCCGGTGCCGCTGGATGAGGACGGCATCCCGGTGCTGACGGCCGATCCAAACCGGCTGCAGGACGTCACCGAGGCGATCCGCGCCACGCTGCAGAACATCAACAGAGTGGTGGCCGACAATCAGGACGCGGTCCGGAATTCCTTGAAGAATCTCGAGGTCTTCACCTCGTCGCTGTCGCGCAATTCCGAGCGGATCGACGGCATCATGTCGCGGGTCGACGGCGTGATGAGCAAGGCCGACAGTCTGATGCTGGGGCTCAACACGCTGGCCGGCGGCAGGGACGGCGGCGAGCTGTTCCTGACGGTGAAATCGATCCGCGAACTCGCCGAAGATTTCGACAAGCGGTCGGGCGCCCTGATGTCGGACGGCCGCAAGACCCTTGGCGACATCAGCCGCGCCGTGAACAATTTCGACCGCAACCCGACCCGGGTCCTGTTCGGCGCCAGCAACAGCAGCCAGCCGGCCCAGGCGCAAGGACAGGCACCGGCTCCTGCCGCCGCGGCGGCCGGCCAGAAACGGCAGTGAATGGGCGAGTAGTGAGTGGCGAGTAGGGTTTCCTCGCTGCCCAACTGCCTTAGCTAACAACAAAACGGAGGCTGCGAGGCCTCCGTTTTGATTCACGATTGGCTATTCGCCACTCGCTATTCACCCTCTCTCACCCCAGCCGTCCGGCCGCATGCGCGAGCAGGGTGTAGACCAGCCCGGTCTCCGAGGTGAGGTGGCCGCGCAGCGCCTGCGGCCCGCGATCCTCGCGCGCCACTTCATCCAGCAGCCGCTCGAACTCGGCGATGTAGCGGTCGACCGTCTGCTTGAAGGTCCGGTCGGAGCGATATTTGCGCGCGACTTCGTCGTAAGCCTTCTGGCCGGCAGGCGTGTAGAGCCGCTTGGTGAACGCCTTGCTCTCGCCGCGCTGATAGCGGTCCCACATTTCGGCGGCGAGATTGCGATCCATCAGCCGGCTGATGTCGAGCGATAGCGACTCCAGCGGATTGCCGCCGGAGGCCTGTGGACGGCCGCGCGGCGGGGCGTCGCGGCCGGGGCCCGTGGCGTCAGCCCGGCTCAGCAGATCGGAGAGCCAGCCGTCGCGACCCTGGTCGGCCGGCGCTGCGGGACTGACCGGCGGAGCCTCGGTGCGGCGAGCCTGGGGCGGGGGCGGGCTGCCGAGGTCCGGCGGCGGCAGGTTCGACGCGCTGCCGCTGTCGCGCATCCGCGTTTCGGTGCGGGGGGCGCCGACCGCCGCCAGCATCGGCATCGGCTCTTCCTGTCGCGGCGGCGGCGGCGCGCTGGCGCGGCCGGCGCTGACCACGTCCAGTCCGCGGCCGTGATGGGCGACGATCCGGTTCAGTTCCGCCAGCGCCTCGATCTGGTCGACGATCACCTTGCGCATCTGCGCGGTGCTCTCGGCGGCCTCCTGCGGCATTTCCAGCACGCCGCGGCGAAGCTCGTTGCGGGTGGCATCGAGCTCGTGATGCATCTCGGACGCCATCTGCTTCATGCTCGACACCAGGTTGGCGAACTTGTCGGCGGATTGCTTGAACATCGCATCCGCTTCCTGCGTCGACTGCTGGTAGATCGCGTGCATGGTCTCGGCGGTGACCCGGCGCTCCTCCTCGGCGGCGGCGCGGACGTTCTCGAAATGCCGGCCGATCGTGGCCGACCCTGCGCCCGCGGTCTCCGCCACCACGCGCGCGATGTCGCGCGCGCGCTCTTCCGCTGCTGCCAGCGATTCGTCGAGCAGGCCCGTGAAGCGCGACAGCCGCTGGTCGAGATCAGCGGTCCGCAGATCGATCGTGGTGACCAGCGATTCGAGCGTTGCCTTGCGTTCGGCGACGGATTGGGTCGTGTTCTGGTTGCTCTGCTCGACCACGGCGGCGGCTTCGGCCAGCGCCCGGCCATGGGCGTCGAACTGGCTCGACAGCGAGGTCAGGTCGTGCAGCGCCTTCGAGGTCTTGTCGTTGAACACGTTCAACTGGTCTTCCAGCACCTGGGTCGCCGAGCCGTTGCGCACGGTGACGTCGTTCATCGCCGAGACGAAATCGGCGACGCGCGTCACCAGCGCGCGCTCCAGCGAATTGAGGTTGTCGTGCGCGCCGGTCAGGACTTCCTGCAACAGGATGTTGCCCTCGCGCAGCCGCTCGAACAGCGCCACCGTGTCGGTCCGCAGGATCTTGCTGGTCTCCTGCATCTCGGTCACGGCCGCGACCGAAACCTGGCGCGACTGCTCGATCGCCGCCCGTGACGCCTGTTCGAGGTCCTTCAGCGACTTGTTGATCGCGGTGGTGGCCAATTCGCCGGCCGAGGTGATCGTCCGCGCGACCTCCGAGCCGTTGCCGAGCATCGATTGCGCGAAGGTCTGGCCGCGGGTCTCGATCGATTTGAGGGCGTCGGCGGTGACGCGATCGACCTCGACCGTGAGCTGGTTGGTCTTGACGCCGAGCGTCTCCACCAGCGTTCCGCGCTTGGCGTCGATCATCTGCGACAGCCGTTCGGCCTGCTGCTGCACATAGGTGACGATCTCGTCGGTCTTGCCGCTCATGGTGGCGCCGAAGGCGTTGCTGGCGGCCAGAACCGAGCGCTCGATGTCCGCCGAGGTCGTCTTGACCCTGGTGCTGACTTCGTTGGAGGCGGCCACCAGCGATGTCTGCGCGTTGAGGGCGCTGGTCTGAATGTTGTCGGTGGTGCTCGCGGTCACGGTGCTGAGCGCGCGCTCGACGTCGGAGGAGATCGCCTTGATCTGGTTCGCGGCGTCGCTCGAGGTCGCGGTCAGCGAGTTCTGCGCCTCGCGCGCACTGTTGAGGATGGATGCCGCGGTTTCCGCGCCGACCGCCGTCAGGGTGCGCTCCACGTCGCTCGCCAGCGACTTGACCTGACCGGCGGCCTCGGAGGAGGCGGCGATCAGCACGCCCTGTGCCTCGCGCGCGCTGGTGGTGATGGCTTCGGCGGTGGAGCTTCCGGCCATCGACAGCGAGCGCTGCACGTCGGCCGTGAGCGACTTGACGTGATTGGCGGCCTCGGAGGACGCGGCGACCAGTGTGCTCTGGGCCTCGCGCGCGCCGGTGGTGATGGATTCCGCCGTCGACGTGCCGGCCATGGACAGCGAGCGCTGCACGTCTGCGGCGAGCGACTTGACCTGGCTCGCGGCATCCGAAGACGCCGTGACCAGCGTGGTCTGGACTTCGCGCGCGCCGGCGAGGACGGAGGCGGCGGTCGCCGAGCCCGCGGCCGACAGCGTGCGCTCGACATCCGCGGACAACAGCTTGATCTGGTTGGTGACCTCGCCGGAGGCCGTGACCAGCGTGGACTGGGCCTCGCGGGCGCTGGACAGGATCGAGTTCGCGGCCCCCGTGCCGACCGAGGTGAGGGCGCGCTCGACCTCGGATGAGGTCAGCTTCAGCTGGGCGCCGACATCGGACGAGACGTTGAGCAACGACTGCTGCGCGGCGCGCGCGCCGGTCTGGATGGTCTCGCTGGTGTTGACCACGAGGTTGGTCAGCGAACGTTCGGCATCCTCGACATGGGACTTGATGCCCGAGGACAGCATCTCGGCACGCGCCAACAAGTCGTCGCTGGCCTGCCGCCCGCTGCTCTCGATCCGGCCCGCGACGGCTTCGACGCGCGAACCCAAGAGGTCCTCGAACTGGGCGACGCGCGTGTCGATGTCGCTGGCGACCGCGCCGACCCGCGTCTCGATCCCCTGATGGATTTCCTGGAAGCGTGCGGTGACGGTGTCGGTCAAATGGGCGCTGCGGCCGTCGATGGTCTCGGTGACGCTGGCGATGCGCCGGTCGATCGCCTCGACCGCCTGCGCGGTGCCATCGGTCAGCGAGGAGGTGAGGTTGGTGAGGCGCGAATCGATCGACTGGATCACTTGCGCTGCGCCGTCGGTCATCGAGGTCGTGAATAGGCCGAGCCGGCTCTCGATGGTCGTGGTCACCGACGTCGATTGCGTCTCGAAGGTCTGTTCGAGCGATTTGAGCTTGTCGTTCAGCGAGGCTTCGAGATTGGCGACACGGCCTTCCAGGGTGGTCTCGAATTGCGACAGCCGCTGGTCCATCGTGGCCGTGATGCCGCCGCTGCTGGTGGTGAGGCGGGTGTCGAAATTGTCGACATAGCTCTTCAGGTTCTCGGCGATGTCCTGGGTGCGCTGGCCGAGGCGGTCGACGATCTCGCCGCCGAAGGTCTTGACCGTGCGGTCGAACTCCGAGATGTGGCGGGTGATCAGGGCGCCGAGCGTGCCGCTGTCGCGCGCGAATTTTTCCGCCAGTTCGCTGCCCTGGTTCTTCATCAATTCGTCGAATGCGCTCATCTGCAGGGAAAGCGTGTCGTGCGCGGATTCGGTCTGGCTCACGACCTTCGCCACCAGCGCGTTGACGGTGGCATCGAGCGATTCGCTCGCCTTGTCGCCGCTGGTCAGAATGCCGGAGGCGAGCCGCTGGCTGGCCTCGTCGATCTTGCTGACGAGATCGCCGCTGCGCAGCTCGAGCTCGAGCAACAGCGAATCGCTGGAGTTCTTCAGGGAATCGTGGACCTGCTCGGTGCGCTCGGAGATACCCTCGACGATGGTGGACGACTTCTGCTCGAACTCGCCGGTGATGCGGTCGATCTTCTCGTTCAGCATCTCATGGACGCGGTCGGCGAGATCGACGAATTCGTCGTGCACGTGCCCGGTCTTGAAGTTGAGGCTGGTGGTCAGGCGCTCGGAGGCGTCGAGCACGGCGCGCGTGGTCTCGGCGCTCGCTTCCTCGAGGCGGTCGAGCAGGTCGCCGCCGCGCTCGCCGAGCGCCAGGATCATGTTGTCGCCGGCATTGCTCAGCGCGGCGGTGATGTGGGCGCCGCGTTCTTCCAGCGCGCCAGTGATGCTCTTGGCGACTTCGTCGACCCGGGAGGCGATCGCATCCGAGATCAGCGCAATGTCGTGGCGCAGGTCGATCTGCACGCCGGAAATCGCGCTGCGCACCTGTTCGGCCTGTCCGACCAGATTGTCGCGCTGGTGGGCGATGTCCTGCAAGAGCGCGCGGATCCGCACCTCGTTGTCGCTATAGGCGCGTTCCAGCGCCGACACTTCGTTGGCGACCAGGGTTTCCAGTTCGCCCGCGCGCGCGATCGCGCGTTCGACGCCGTCGCCCATAGCGGCGACTTCGCGCCGGATGGCCTGGCCGACGGTCACCATGGAATCGCTGGTCGCGCCCTCGGGCTCGGAGAAACGAATGGCGACCTGCGCCATCGCCTGCGCGATCATCCGCAATTCCTGGCCGCGCCAGGCAAGATTGGCCAGGAAATAGAACAACAGGACCGGCGCGAAGAACAGGGCCACGAGGCCGGCCAGCACCAGGACGCCGCCGCCTTGGCCGACGGTGGCCTGCAGCGCGGAGAGGAAACTGATCGTCAGGATCCCGCAGCCGACGAGCCAGACCACGGTGAACAGGCTGGCGATGGTGTAGACGCTGCGCGCCGGACGGCCCTGTTGAATGGCCTGCAGAAGCTGTCCGATGGTTTCGCGGTCGTCATTGGCGGGACGGCGCGCTGGACGCTGATCATCGAGGAACATCGGACGATCGGCGCTCTGGCGCGTATCGAAGGAAGACTCGTTGAAAGAGGGCGTCTCCGCGGGCATGATCGGCGGCGGCGTCTCGCTGCGCGAAGACCCACGGTTTCCGTCAGTCGCGGTATCGCTGATGTTCAGGGCTTCCTGAATGGCAGAAAGCGCAACCTCAGTCGGGTCTTTGACCTTTTTGGGATTGTTCGCCATGTCAGAGCCCTCGTCCTACTTGCGCGCCGTCTTCCGGTCAGCCCTGCGCGAACGCCCCTGCAGGCCCCAGAATTGGCGTCATGCCCCATGCGGTGCAAAAGCGCGGCCAAATAGCCCGCTCGTCCGCTCACATCCGGCGAGCATCCTATTGGTTGCGCGGGCCGAATGAAATGGCCGCAATTAACCCAAACTTAATCATCGTTAACAGCACAAAGCGATAAGGCGTTAAGACTCTTCGAAATTCTCGGCGGCCTTGCAATGATTGTGGTAGCACTTCGTCAAAAACGGGTCGAACATACGGCCTGACTACGGCTAATTTATCCGAAAGCGCCCTTAACCGCCACACTTGTTGGCTACCGGATACCTCCGCCGACCCGCAAAAAAGTGGGGATATTCCGGGCCGCGCGATTCACGCTGCAACAGGACTTGCCGGATGTCATTACCGCCGCCTGCCGCCGACGACGGTCCGATCGATCTCGATCATTTGCGGCGAACGACGTTGGGCGATTCTGGCCTCGAGCGGGAGGTGCTTGCGATGTTCTCAAAGCAGGCCGCGCGTCTTGTCGGCCTGCTGGCCGCCTTGCCGCCTGAGACGAGCGCATTCGCGCACACGCTGAAAGGGTCGGCGCAGGCGATCGGCGCCCATCGCGTCGCCGATCGTGCAGGCGAACTCGAAGCCGCGATCAGGGAGGGCGGCGATCCCGCGCAGGCGCTCGCCGAACTCGATGCCGCGGTGGCTGAAGCGCGCGCGGCGATCGAGGCGATGCTGTCGCGGCCCTGATTTTGCCAAATGGCCCGATAGCCAGGGAATGGGCCGATCGTCTTGGTGCTTTTCTCGGCCGTCTTTCGGTTCCGCTTCCCCCCTTGCATCCCTAGCGCGGGGCGGATCGACCCGTTATAGGACAGCCCGGACCTCATTTACCCCCCGGTAGCACGAGCAAACATGGCCAAGATTCATTTTGTCGACCATAAGGGCGAAACCCGCATTATCGAAGTCGAGAACGGCGCGACCGTCATGGAGGCGGCCATTCGCAACGCCATTCCTGGTATCGAAGCCGAATGCGGCGGCGCCTGCGCCTGCGCAACCTGCCATGTCTATGTCGATGAGGCCTGGCGCGAGAAGGTCGGTCCACCCTCTCCGATGGAGGAGGACATGCTGGATTTCGGCTTCGACGTGCGGCCGAATTCGCGCCTGTCGTGCCAGATCAAGGTGAGCGACGAACTCGACGGGCTCGTGGTGTCGACGCCGGAACGGCAGGCTTAACGCCGCGGCTAACACTAATACGTTCGCGAAAAGAAGCGGACCATCAACAAAAGCACGATCGCTTTTCACGCGAGTCGCTCGCGCGCGAAGGCGCTTCATCTCCGGTTTGTCGCTTCCGCTCCGGCAAGCTCGTTGTCGATCGCATAGAACGCGCAATCCGGCGCAATTTTCGCACAACCGGCGAGGGCCTCGTCCTTGGCCTTCTGAAGCGATCGCGTCCCGGACCAATAGCCGTAAGCGCCGCTGGGCGAGGCCGCAAACACCTTGTGCGGACCCGCAGTGAGATAATCCGTGAAGGAGGCGCGGCCTTTCTCGGTGAGACGGGGCGGGACAGGCAGTGCTGGCAAGGCAGGCGGAGGCAGAAGATCGCGTGTGCCGAGATTCTGCTCGCGCAGGAAGTCGTCGACCATCTTCGGCCACATCGCGGTGCCCGCGGAAAACAACAGATGCCCGTCGTTGCCGAACGACGGCGCGTCGATCAATTTCGCGCGACCGCCTTCCGTGGTGAACGCCGCGACAAGTTTGTGCGCCAGATCCGGCCTGAAATAGCTGTCGTTCGCGGCATAGACCCACAGCATCGGCGCGCGCGAGGCCGCGCCGAGCGTTCTGAAGGCCTCGACGAGGCCCGCTTCATCGCCGGCGCTGCGCGGATCGTCGGCGGCGCGCCTGGCCCGCAACAGGCCGCCGGCGAAACTGATCGCGGCCGCAAGCCCCGGCGGCGGATTCATGGTCAGCGCGATGCTCGCAAGGCCGCCGCCGGAGACGCCGACCGCGATCATTCCCTGCGTCGTGACGTCGTTGCGGGTCTTCATCGCCGCGATCGCCGCGCGCAGATCGTCCGCGCTGTCATTCGCCGCGCGCAGATAGGTGCCGGCCTCGCAACAGCTATAGCCTTCGGCATAGCTGCCGGGCGAGCCGCCATAGCCGCGCCGCATCACCACGAGCGCGGCAAAACCGCGGCGCGCGAATTCGATCGCCTGCCGGTAAAATCCGTAAGGGCTCATCTCCTGCCGGACCTGTGCGTCGCTCGATGCACCATGGCTGATCAGGGCCAGCGGATAGCGCTGCGCGCCGGAGGGCCGTATCAGCAGCGCCTCGAGGCCGGCCGGGCCGGCCGCCGCCATCGCGATGCGCAGCTCCTCGCGATGGAATTCGTCGGCCATCGCCGGTTGCGCCATGATGGCGGCGGCGAGGATCCAAGACAGCGCGAAGCGCTTCATCGCCCGTCCACTCCACGGCGCAGCCAGGGCTGGAAATTGGCGATGATCTCGGCGGTCAGGGGCGTCGGCTTGCGGGTGGTTTCGTCGATCAGGACGCTGACGGATTGCGCCGACGCCACGCATTTGCCTTCGGAAAATACCACCTGATCGAATGTCACCGAGGTGCGGCCGAACTTGCTCACCCCAAGTCCCATCTCGATCGTGCCGGGCCAGCGCAATTCGGCGCGGAAGTGCATGTCGAGCCGCACCATGATCCAGGCCAGGCCCTCCGGCATCAGCCCATAGCCGCGGTCCTTCATCAAGGTCACGCGGCCGGTCTCGAAATAGGTCGCATAGACCGCGTTGTTGACATGCTGATTGGGATCGAGATCGGCGAAGCGCACATTGTCGGTCAGCCGATAGGGGAAGTGTTCCAGGCGCGGCGTCGCGTCGGGACGCAAGGGGGCATTCACGGCGGGCGGTCTCCGAAAGGTTTCATGCCCTTACAGCCCAGTTGCCGGGACGGGGCAAGGGTCGCCATGGTCGTTGCCGCCATACCGTCAGATTATGGCTTTCCTCCCGCAACCGCGTTGGCTAGACAGGCGCGAGCCTGTCCGCGCCCACGCTGTCCGGGCGCCGTCCAACCGAAAAGAAGCGATATGAGCGAAGCGATCAAAACCGATGTGCTGATTGTGGGCGCGGGTCCTTGTGGACTTTTCGCCGTCTTCGAACTGGGCCTTCTGGATATGAAGACGCACCTCGTCGATATTCTCGACAAGGTCGGCGGCCAATGCGCCGAGCTCTATCCGGAAAAACCGATCTACGACATCCCGGGCATCCCGTTCGTGACGGGCCATGGCCTCACGGATGCGCTGATGGAGCAGATCAAGCCGTTCAACCCGACATTTCATCTGGGCGAGATGGTGGAGAGTGTCGAGAAGATCGGCGATCGGGCATTCCGCGTCACGACCGATGGCGGCAAGGTGTTCGAGTGCAAGGTCGTGGTGATTTCGGCGGGCGGCGGCTCGTTCCAACCGAAGCGCCCGCCGGTGCCGGGCATCGAGGCTTATGAAGGCACCTCGGTGTTCTACGCCGTGCGCAAGATGGAGCAATTCCGCGACAAGAATATCCTGATCGTCGGCGGCGGCGATTCCGCGCTGGATTGGACGCTGAACCTGCATCCGATCGCCAAGCAGGTCACGCTGTTGCATCGGCGCGACGATTTCCGCGCAGCGCCGCACAGCGTCGAGCAGATGCGCGCGCTGGTTTCATCCGGAAAGCTCGATCTGAAGATCGGTCAGGTCACCGGGCTGCAAGGCGAGGGCGGCAAGCTCTCGGGCGCCACCGTCAAGGGCAACGACAACGCGATGTCGAACGTCGCCTGCGATACCATGCTGGCGTTCTTCGGGCTCACCATGAAGCTCGGGCCGGTGGCGAATTGGGGCATCGAGCTTGAGAACAATCTGGTGCCGGTCGAGACCTCGGCGTTCGAGACCAGCGTGCCCGGAATTTTCGCGATCGGCGACATCAACACCTATCCCGGCAAACTGAAGCTGATCTTGTGCGGCTTCCACGAGGGGGCGTTGATGGCGCAGAAGGCGCATCGGTATGTCTATCCGGACAAACGGCTGGTGTTCCAATACACGACATCGTCATCGAGCCTGCAGAAGAAGCTTGGCGTCAATTGATTCCTGGCGGAATCGTTGCGCGATGGACGCGCCGTGCTCATTCGCCAGGCATTGGCCTGATGCTGGGCACTGGAACGATCCTCGAAATGGCCGTAGTCTGCGGCCATTCATTTTGATGGATTGATCAGGTGATGATGATGCGGATTGCGGTATCCAGATTTCGGCTCGCGCTGCCGTTCATAACCAGTCTCGTGCTTGCTCTCGTATTCGGGGTCGCCGTCGTGTCGCCGTCCGCGCAGGCGGCGGAGCCGTCGGCCGCGGGTCTGTGGCAGAAGGTCGAGGACGACAAAACGGTAGGATGGTTTTTGTTTGTCGATCACGACGGCGTTTTCGAAGGCATCATCGTCAAGACCTTTCCACGTCCCGGCGATGACCCCAACGAGATCTGTGCGAAATGCACCGACGACCGCAAGAACGCGCCGCTGCTCGGAATTTCCTTTATCAGGGACATGAAACGCGAGGGATTGAAATACGAGGGCGGCAACGTCCTCAATCCGCGCGACGGCAATATCTACAAGGCCAAGATGACCGTCAGTCCTGACGGACAGACGTTGACCTTGCGCGGCTTTCTCGGGATATCGCTGTTCGGCAAGGATGAGACATGGTCCCGCCTGCCGGATATGTCGATGGCGCAGGTCGATCCTGCGATCCTCGCCAAATATCTGCCGGCGCAGCCACCGCAATCGGCGGCGATGAAGCCGATTCCGGCCGGTAAGAAGGCCGCGCCGGCGCATTGATGTTATTGCGTTCGCCTATTGCGACAGTTTCACGAAGTCCGGGAATTTCAGCTTGCCTTCGGCGATCGCCTTCGGCCAGACCGTGACCTGCTTTCCGTCCTGCCACTGGAACACCAGGCCGGTCACCGCGCCGGGGCCGGACTTGATGCCGTGGGTGAACTCGTCGTCCTTGCCGTAGAACTGGATGCGGCCGATCGTGCCTTCGAAATTAGTCTTCTCCATTTCCGCGACCATCTTGTCGGGATCGGTCGAGCCCGCGCGCTGGATCGCCTCGGCGATGATGTAGACGTCGTCATAGGCGGTGTAGCCGGTATAGGCCGGCGGCTTGCCGAACTTCGCCTTGAAGGCCTGCGCGAACGGTTTGGTCTTCGGCGTCACCGCGACGTCGGGGGTTGCGACCGCGAGCGAGGGCACGCCGTCGGCCGCGCCGTTGGTGTCGTTCCAGAAGGTCGGGCTCAGCGCCTGCGCGCTGATGCCGAACATCGGGATCGGCACCTGCTGATTCTTCCATTGCACCGTCGGCTGCACGCCGACATGCGAGATGCCGGTCACGATCACGTCCGGCTTCTTGCTCTCCATGTTGTTGAAGATCGGCGTGAAGTCGGTGGTATCCGGCGAGAAGCGCACATGCTCGACGACCTTGAGGCCGGCCTTCGGCAGGCAGGCCTCGTAGCCGACATCAAGCGGCTTGGTCCAGGCCGCGTCCTCGCTCATGATCGCAACCGTCTTGAACTTGAGCTTGTCGACGAGCAGATCCTTGGCGGCGTCGCAGACGATCTGGGCCTGGGCCGCCGAGGTCAGATAGCCGTGGAAAGTGTACTTGTTCTTCTCGTAGTCGTTGTGGATC
>WNFD01003184.1_pt1 | contig 22224 bp, 16 predicted proteins | sample 5400491 | NCBI WGS metagenome assembly WNFD01 (sample SAMN13153343, study PRJNA577476) | soil metagenome | isolation source: 120 cm saprolite under Douglas fir tree site 2 hole 2 replicate 2 | place: USA:California | collected 2015-04-18
CACCTTCCTGGGTCCAAACGTGACGTTCGATGCCCAGCCGCTGCCGCTGTTCGTACGGGCCGCGCTTCCCATCCACCTGGAGCCCGACGTTCGCTATATGAACCTGCGCCTCGCTGGCGGTTTCAAGATCGGCATTCCTCTGGCCTCTCTCTATATCGAAGCGACGGCGGACCTCCCTTTGTTCGGGGATAACGTGACTGCGTTCAGCTCGCCGACGCAATTCGGTCTCGGCGCGGGTCTCTGGTTCAAGCTCTAGCGGCTTTCCTTCACTGCATTGTCTTGCGATCCGGCGCGGCGGCGGTGCTGTCGCGCCGGATTTGATCCAGGGGCCCGATGCCCCTATGTTCGCCGGCTCCTCCAATGCAGGAAGGGAGCAGGGCGATGCCGGAGCCACGCAAAGCAAAGCTGCACCGCTGGGAATCAATTCCCAAAGAGAAGATGTCCGAGAAGCTCGACCGGCGGATGATCACCGGCGATCGGATGATGATCGCCCACATTTATTTGAAGAAGGGCTGCGTCGTTCCACGGCACAAGCACCACAACGAGCAGATCACCTACGTACTGCAGGGCGCGTTGCGCTTCACTTTAGGAGCCGACGGCGAGGAGCAGATCGATGTGCGGGCGGGAGAGGTCCTCCACATCCCCGGGAATCTGCCGCACGGGGCCGAGGCGCTCGAGGATACGCTCGATGTCGATATCTTTGACCCGCCCCGGCAGGACTGGCTCGACGGAACGGACCAATACCTGAGACAGAAGTAACCGAGCACGGCCGTGCCGAGTAGTCACCGGTAAGGAAACTTTCGTCTGGGGATGCAGAACCCCCCGACATCGGAGATTCGGTGATGTCCCTGAAAGAAGAGCTTACCGCGCTGCGCTTGCGAGCGGAATCTCGCCGACCGGCCGACGTGGTGGAAAAGATGCACCGCGCGGTGGACGAGCTGCGCCGCTCCGGAGCCTTGGAGCGGATACTGAGAATTGGCGATAAAGCGGCCCAATTCGCGCTCCCCAACGCGAGCGAGCAGGCCGTCGATTCAAAGGCATTGCTCGCGAAAGGGCCCCTGGTGGTCACTTTCTACCGCGGGCGTTGGTGACCGTATTGCAACGCGGAGCTGGTAGCTCTGCAAAAAGTTCTTCCCGAGATCAACGCCCTCGGCGCGAATCTGATCGCGATTTCGCCCCAATTGCCGGAGCACAGTCGGGAGCTCATGCAACGCCGCAACCTGACTTTCGAGATCTTGACCGACCGGGGGAACAAAGTGGCCGCGCAATTCGGGATCCGCTGGCAACTCCCGGAATACTTGCGTGAAGTGTATCGAGCCTTTCCGCTCGATCTGCCGGGTTTCAACGGAGATGATTCCTGGACGGTACCGATTCCCTCGCGCTTCATCATCGATCGCAAAGGCATCATCCGCAGCGCCCAGAGCGATCCGGACTATACGACGCGACCCGAGCCGAGCGAAACGCTCGACGCGCTGGGGGCGCTGATTACCCACCCCTAGGCCGGCGCAGCGCCATGCCGCGCTGGTTTGACATTGAGAACGAGTCAGCGTACCCCGTCCGGACCCAAGGAGGGGGATTCCCATGCAACGCCGATCTTTGTTCGCGCTTCCGGGCGCGCTGTCATTTCTATTGCTGTCGAGTCTCGCTGGAGCGCAGGACGTTGACGTCCCGGCCAATCTAACGATGCTTGATACTACCGACAGCACGGTCGGAAGTGTTTTGAAAGGGGGAGCACCCTTCCTTCACAACTTCGGCACGGGCAATACCTTCCTCGGCAGCAACGCGGGCAATCTGACGATGGACGGCGCCAACAACACCGTCACCGGGTTCCAAGCTCTCCAAAGCAACACCACCGGCTTCAGCAACACCGCTAGTGGGTACCTGACGCTCTATAGCAACACCACCGGCAACTACAACACCGCCAGCGGGCGCAGTGCGCTCTTTAGCAACACTACCGGCTCCGAAAACACCGCCAACGGGCGGAATGCGCTCCTGAGCAACACCACGGGCGGCTTCAACACCGCCACCGGCTCCAGTGCGCTCTTTAGCAACACCACTGGCGGCTTCAACACCGCCAGCGGGAATAATGCGCTCGTTAGCAACACCACCGGCTCCGAAAACACCGCTAGCGGCTCCAGTGCGCTCGCTTTCAACACCATCGGCTCCGGAAACACCGCCAACGGGCGGAATGCGCTCCTGAACAACACCACCGGCAACGAGAACACCGCCAGCGGGTACGGTGTGCTCCAGAGCAACACCACCGGCGGCGGCAACACCGCCAGCGGGTACTGGGCGCTCCACAACAACAACATGGGCGTAAGCAACACCGCCAGCGGGTACTTGGCGCTCTTTTACAACACCACTGGCAGCGAGAACACCGCCATTGGGAACGAAGCGCTCTTTTACAACACCACCGGCAGCGAGAACACCGCCATTGGGTTTCGGGCCGATGCGAGCAATTTATTCAACGCCACGGCCATCGGTGCCAGGGCCGTCGTCAATGCCAGTAACAAAATCCGGTTGGGCAATGCCGCGGTCACGGTCATCGAAGGTCAGGTTCCATTCACTTACCCCTCTGATCGCAACCTGAAGGAGAGCTTCCAGCCGGTGGACGGCGAAGTGGTGCTCAGCAAGATCGGAGGGCTGAGTCTTACGAGCTGGAACTACATTGGCCAGGACGCCAAACAATTCCGGCATTACGGTCCGATGGCCCAGGACTTCTTCGCCGCTTTCGGCCACGATGCCATCGGGACGATTGGAACCGACACCACCATCACCTCCGGCGATTTGGATGGGATCTTGATGGTGGCGGCCCAGGCCTTGGAGAAGCGCACCGTGGAACAGACGAAAAAGATAGACACCCTGACCGCTGAGAACATCGAGCTCAAGGCGCGGCTGGAGGCCCTGGAGCGAATGTTCGCCGGCTACGCTCAGACCAAGGCTGAACAGCCCCAGGCTAAGAGCGCGCCGTGGGATCTAGGGCGGCTCTTTTTCCTCGATCGCGATTCCCATCAGCCGCAGCAGGCGCAAGGCATTGGTGGTGTCCAGGACTCCATCGCGCAGCCGGTAGTCGAAGGTCATTTTGCCGTCGACGAGCTGATCCTTGAAGTGGAAGTTCTTCACCCGGCCGCCCAGCTCTTGCTCCAGAGACGCCAACGAGAGGTCATGGGTGCTCACCGCCCCGGAAGCACCGGTCTTGAGCAGCAGGCGCAGCACCTCGCGGGAAGCGATTTGCCGCTCGCGCGTGTTCGTCCCCCAGAGGATTTCGTCGAGCAAGAACAGGGCGCGGCCGTTCGCCGCCGACGCCGCGTCGAGCACCGCCTTGATCCGTTGAACCTCGGCGTAAAAATGCGAGACCCCCAGCTCGAGCGAATCGCGCACCCGCATGCTGGTGAGCACCCGAAGCTCGGAGACCTCCAGGGATTGGGCGCAGACGGGAGCGCCGGTCAGCGCCAGAACCGCATTTGTCCCCATCGCGCGCAGCAACGTGCTTTTCCCAGACATGTTCGAGCCGGTGATGATCAGCGCATGCCGGGGACCGGGGATATCGACGTCGTTGCGAACCGGGTTGTCGAGGAGCGGGTGGCCGAGCCCTCTGGCGATGAATACTGGGCCGATGGGCGCCAGATCGGGAAAGGTGAACTGCGGGCGGTCGTGCGCCAGGGCGGCCAGGCTGGAGAGGGATTCGAGCTGCGCGAGCGAATCGAACCACCTTCGCACCCGACCGCCGAGCTCGATTCGCCAGGTCTCCAGCCGGAAAAACCAGTGGATGTCCCAGAGGAAGAGCACGTTGAACACCGCATGGAGCTGGGGGGACACCTCCGTGAAGCCGAAGAGCCGCGCAAAGCGGCGCAGGTGCAGCGAGACCCGTTCTCCACCCAGGTCGGTCGAGAGTTGCTGCAGCAGCGGATCGGCGAAGCGCTGCTCCGCGATCGCCTCGAAGACGCGCTCGAAGCGGGTGAATCCCATCTCTCCGACCACGAGGCGCCGGTAGAATTCGTCGAGCTGGCCTCGAACGAGACGGAGGATGCCCACCGAGAGGAGGATTCCCGCCAACCAGGCGTACCGTGCAATGAAGCCGAGCTGGCCGGCGACCAATGCCGCAAGCGTCGCCCCCGGGATCAGCCATCCCAACAATCTGGCCCAGCCGATCGACTTGAGATACGGACCTCCCTCGGCCCAGGCGATGAACGGGCTGGGATCCGCCTTCTCCAGGGACACCAGCCGGCACTCGAGCAAGAGTGTCTGCCGGAAGTCGATCGCCCCCGCCAGCTCGCGGACCGCGCCGTGGCGCTGCCGCACGACATCGGCCGGAGCGGGCGAGCCGAGCCACTGGGCGAGGACCGATTCGCCCAGCCGGGTGGCCGTCTCGTTGATCAGTTGGAACAGCGAGCCCTGGCCGAAGATGTCCAGATCGCCGGCGTAGAGGTGATCCGGTTGGGCGAACGGATCCCCACGGTCCTTGAACCGATGCCACTCTCCGGTGAGGCGGGCAATCCCGCGCTCGTTCAATTCCGCCAAAAGCTGCGTACGCCGTTTGCGCTGGAATACCCGCTCGTGCGCCACCGCCAGCGCCGCGTAGACCGCTATGCCGGCGCCGGCCGCGTACCATCCGCTGCTCGGAAGCTTGCCAAAAAAAGTGAATGCGGCGAGCGCTGCCGCGGAGATGAAAGCCAGGCTGCGAAGGTTGGCCAGGCGCGCGGAGCGCTTCTCGAGCTCCTCGATCTCTCGGAGGGCGTCGAGCAAACGCTTTGAATAGGCCGCCGCGGGGGTGCGGAGCGACTCCGCGACCTCGTCGGCCTTTGCCAGCGCCGCCCCGCCCGTGCTGATCCGCTCGTCCATCGTCATCCACGGCCGCAATTAGGAGCGCTGGCCGCTCCAGCAAATCGAACTGTCGAAAAAAACAGGCGGGTCAAAGGAGCGTTTGACGGGAGGACACAATTCTGTAAAGTTGCGCGCCTTTGCGCGATCAGAGCGCACCTTACTCGGTTCTAAAATTTCATGTTCGATGCCGTTCTCAACAAAAGCCAGGTCCCTCAGAGCAGAATAGGGACAGGGGCGTTGATTTCGATTGTGCTGCACGCCGGGCTGATCGCCTTTGCGATCTGGATCTCCGTGCGCCCGCCTCCTGTACATCGAGACAAGGACGTGTCGGTGAAGTTCATGCTTCCGCCGCCGCCTCCTCCACCGCCGCCGCCTCCACCGGCGCGGAAAAAGGTCGAGGTGGTGGAGCGCAAGCCGGTCCGCAAGCCCGATACCATCATCCAGCCGAGGGAGATTCCCAAGGAGAAGCCGCCCGAAGCAGATCCGTCAGAGCCCGATCTAGGCGTGGAGGGAGGCGTGGAAGGCGGGGTCGTGGGCGGAGTCGTCGGGGGAGTGGTGGGCGGAGTCGTCGGCGGGACGCTCGGCGGCGCCATTGGAGGCCCTCCGCCGCCGAAGCGGATCGAAATCGACGAGAGCAACATCAAGCTTCAGAAGGTTTCGGGACCGCAAATTCAGTACACCGACAAGGCGCTCGAAAAGGAAATCGAAGGCACGATGGTGGTGAAGTGCGTGGTCACCGCGGATGGATCGGTGAACAACTGCCGCGTGCTCAAGAGCCTGCCCTTCATGGACCGCGCGGCGATCGATGCGATCGAGCGCTGGAGATACAAGCCGTACACGGTGGACGGAAAGCCGGCCGAGGTCGAGTACACCTTCAAAATCAAGCTGATGCTGCCCAACTAGCGACGGGGTAGATAGATTTCTGGGAACCTGCCGGCGATCTGCATGTCACCGAATGTGACTCGATGCGCGGTAGATAGAAAAGGGGGCGGGACGTGACTCGGTACATCACTCTTCGAACGTGTGCGGTCGGGCTTACGCTGTCGATTCTCGCGGCCGGCTGCGCTGCGGTGATGGCGGCGCGGGGGTCTCCTGGAACGATCAAGGACGGTTCGCTCTCTCCGGGGCGGCCTCCCGCGGCGAGCTACGGGTCGGACGCAAGTCTGACGTGCCCGTCTCGTGTGGTTCCCATCGTTAGCCTGGATCTCGAGGACAAGGCCAAAACCAATCGCACTCCCGTCCCCAAACCCGACGGGCGCCTTTGCGCCGCCGCCGAGGTTTTCCTTGGCTGGGACAGGAAGGACATGCCGGACGAGACGGTGCTGCGGTTCGTCTCCTGGTATTTTGGGCTGACGTCGCCGGCTCCGGTGACGATCACCGTGGTCCCCACCGAGGACCCGAAAGTGATCTCCGGCATGGTGCTCGATGCGATTTCCAGCTTCGCCAAGAACGCCGCTCAGCCCAGCTTCGGTCTGGCAACGAGCCGGGTCGCCAAAGATAGCACGCGGCTGACTTTGATGATGGCCGACCAGTTCGTGGATTTGGAGCCGGTGCCCAAGCGCCTGGCGCTCAGCAGCCAGACCGCCCTCAAGGGTCGGCTGGCGGGGGGCTATGAAAATCCCACGATCTTCATTTCCGATGTGAAGGGCCAACTCGAGACGCCCAAGGTTCCTCCGGGCAAGGCCTTGCAGGCGGAGCTGCGCTGCGGCGATCTCGCGGGCCGCATTCAGGTGGAGATCCGCGCTGAGCAGCAGGGGGCGGAAAGGATCGTGGCGAACTTCCCGGTGATGTGTGGCGTTGACCCTCCCACGTCCGTCGCGGTCGCCCCGGCCGAGCCCGGTCCCGTCGACCCGGCGCGCGACGAAAAGAAGGCCTTCGATCTCATCAATGCCGAGCGCAAGTCGGCGGGTATCCAGGCGCTTGGCTGGGACGATGCGGTCGCGAAGGTCGCGCGCACCATGTCCGAGAGCCGGGGCAAGCAAGCGGAGAGCGACGTGGTGGCTCTTCTCAAGCAGGCCGGAGTGATCTCGCCGCTGGTGCTCTCGAATCCCGGACAGGCGCGCAGCCTCGATGAAGCCCACGCGCGGTTTTCATTCAGCCCCCCTCACCGCGCCAACTACATGAGCACGGCGGTCACTCAAGCTGGGGTTGGAGTGGCTCCGGGAGTCGATGCCAACGGCAAGCCCACGGTTTTTGTGACCGAGCTGTTCGTCAAGCAGTTGGCGGCGATCGATACCGAGGCCGTCCGCAAGGACCTTCGCGCCGCGATTGCGAAAAAGCGCCGTGATGCGCGAGACCCGGCGCTTGCCAGCGATCCGATTCTGGAGGATGTGGCGCAGAAGTACGCCAAGGCCCTCGCCGACGCGAAGGGGAGCTTGCCCAAGGCGCGCGCCGACGAGCTCCTCCTGCCGCTTCACAAGACCTTCCGGAAGGTCGACGTCATTTCGGGGGTGAAGAACGATCCCCTCGAGTTCGCCGAAGAGCCCGGCATCGTTGGGACAGCGAAGGTGGTCGGGATCGGCGTGGCCCAGGGAGCGCATTCTGCGCTGGGGCAGAACGCGACCTACGTCGTGATCATCACCGGCACGCGGCGCTGAGGAGCGGCGCGCGGCGGCGAGGACGTCACGCCGCGCTGAAGACTGGCACGCGAAGGAAGGACCGGCACGCGGCGCCGAAGACGATCATGCCGCGCCGAAGACGATCATGCCGCGCCGAAGACGATCATGCCGCGCCGAAGACGATCATGCCGCGCCGAAGACGATCATGCCGCGCCGAAGACCGGCCGCGGCGCTGAACACGGGCAGGCCGCGCTGAAGACCGGCACCGAAAGCTCAGGATCCAGCACGCGGCGCTGGCGACCGTCATGCCGCGCTGAGGACCGGCACGCCGCGCTGAAGCGTCTTTGATCCCAGGCAGCGGCCCCGGTTTTTCACGGATTCTGCGGCGGGGCGTCGCTGTTCTGGGTCTGAATCTTCTCGAGTCCGGGGTTGGTCGCGTTCTTTTCCGCTGTGACCCGCGCGCCGGGAAGCCTGAGCAGAATCACCAGGGCCAGCAAGAGCAGCGCCGCCGCCACCACAAGCCCGGCAAATCGAAACGCAGCGCGTTTCCGCCGGGGCGCAGCGACGCGCAACGCTCGGGTGCGAGATGGGTCCAATTGCGTCGTCATACACTCATAGTTGACCAGCGAAAACGCCTCGGACGAGCGCCAGGCACCCGAGCGCAAGAGGGGAGGGTAACCCAACGAGCTTTGCAAACGGGGTTATGGCGCTGCGTCAGGTGACGGACTGCGGCTCGATGCGCACGTTCGTTGTGCGGCCTGGACACAGCGATGAAACTTCGAGACCTCTGGAGGCTAATCAAGCAGACAATTTCGGAGTGGTTGGACGACAAGGCGCCGACCTATGCCGCAGCGCTTGCGTACTACACGATTTTTTCCGTCGCCCCGCTGCTGATCATCGCGGTGGCGGTGGCCGGTTTTGTTTTCGGCGGCGACGCCGTCCGGGGCGACATTCACCGTGAGCTGGAAGGGTTGATCGGTGTCAGCGGCGCGAAGGTGATCGAGGACATGATGATCAGCGCCAGCAAGCCGGGCGCCGGCATCGCGGCGACCATTCTCGGAGTGGCGATCCTGTTCTTCGGCGCCTCGGGGGTGTTCACCCAACTCCAGGAAACGATGAACGTCATCTGGAAGGTCGAGCCGAAGCCCACCAATGGGATCATCGATTTCCTCAAGCACCGATTCCTCTCGTTTGCGATGGTCCTCGGCATCGGATTCTTGTTGCTCGTGTCCCTGGTGATCAATGCCGCCATCGCCGCACTCTTCGGCTACTTCAGAGGGCGCATTCCGGGATCGGAAGCGGTTTGGCACCTCGTCAACATCGGGGTGTCGTTCGCCGTGGTGACGATTCTCTTCGCGGCGATCTACAAGATTCTTCCCGACACCCACGTTGAGTGGCGAGACGTCTGGCTTGGAGCCGCCGTTACCTCGCTGCTTTTCAGCCTCGGCAAGTTTGCGATCGCCTTGTACCTTGGAAAGACCAGCGCCGCGTCGAGCTACGGGGCCGCGGGCTCGGTCGCCATCGTGTTGATCTGGGTCTACTATTCGGCCCAGATTTTGTTTCTCGGGGCGGAGTTTACCCAGGTCTACGCGAAGTACCGGCGGGAGCGGGAGAGCGCGAAGCGCGTTCCCGAGAGATCGCCAACTCCGAGCCGCTGGCTGCCGACCCCACCGTCTCCAGGCGCCCCCGAGGGCGACAGGCGGCCCCAGGCTTAGGTTCCTAAGAAGCTCCCCGATGCGCGCTGTTCCAACGCAGCACCACGAAATGGTTCGGCCTGGTGGCTCGGGCCGAACGCCAGACGCGGTTCATTCCGCTCGGCAAGCCTGCTAAGGCGATACCTGTGGCATTCATTCCCGGAATCAGCTCGCCGGCGTCCGAGGGCAGGCTCTACGTAGTGACCGAGCAGTCGCTGTGCGTCATCCGGACGAGCAGTGGCGTGGACATTCCCACCGGTCCCGCCGAGGGCGCGATCTATCTCGGCTCGCGCGATGACAGTCCGTGCTTCGCGCGTGCTCTCGAGCCGGGTGAGCCCCCGCCGGAGGGCAGCGAGCCAGTTCCTCTTCGACGCTTGTTCGGAGTCCTCTCTGACGAGGATTTCGCGATTGCGGGTCGCGCGCTGGGAATCACCGCTTGGGATCGCGATTTCCGGTTCTGCGGGCGTTGCGGAGCAGCCACCGAGCGCTCCAACACAGAGCGCGTTCGCTCGTGCACCGCCTGTGGCCACCACGCCTATCCGCGGTTGTCGCCCGCAATCATCGTGCTCGTCGAACGTGACGGGCGTGCCCTGCTCGCGCGCAATGCGCGCTTCCCGCGGCCATTCTTCAGCACGCTGGCGGGCTTCGTCGAAGTCGGCGAAACGCTCGAGCATGCGGTCGAGCGGGAAATCGAGGAGGAGGCGGGAATCCTCGTCACCGACGTCCGCTACTTCGGCAGTCAACCTTGGCCGTTCACGGGATCGCTGATGATTGGTTTCACGGCCAAGTGGGCCGCCCGCGAGATCGCCGCAGACTCTTCGGAAATCGCCGAGGCCGGATGGTTTTCCCCGGACAAGCTGCCGGCGAACATCCCTCCACGGCTCAGCATCGCGCGTGAGTTGATCGACGACTTCGTACGCCGGCACGGAGGCACTCCGCGCGAGGAGGGCTAACCAGAAGCAGCGTTGGGAATTTCTAATGGCCCAGGCCATCGATCCGCCGCTGGGAACCGGGTGCCGCTCAGCGCAACCCGGACGCGACCTCCTCGGCCGAACCGGTGGACTCGGAGGTCGGGCTTGGCTTTGCCGGTGATTGGATAGGGCCGTTCCCCCACACGTTGAGCATTTGATGCCGGTTTCCGCCATTGATTGCGCAACGTGTGCCGGCGTGGAGGTGGGAGTGATGGCTGGGGCATCACCCTGAAGCAGCGTTGGGAATTCTTGATGGCCCAGGCCAGGCCCGGGCCACGAAGCGTTGCAAACAATTCCCAACTTGGGAATTCTTCGTAACGCCACAGGCAATCATGCCCCGGGGCTGGTTGAGCGACCGGAAAATTTTCAGGCGTGTGGGACAACGACGTGATCACCCTTTTTGGGATCCAAGGCAGCCGCATAGGCTGGAGAGATGCAACGTTCCATCCTCAGACCCTTGATCAATTTGCAGGCGAACGCGCGACTTTCGTCTAGACATTGGTTCACTTCCCCAGCGCGAGGTCGCGCGCGGTGGCCAGCGTGGCATCGATCTCTTCGGGGCGGTTGTAGAAGTGGGCTGACTGCCGGACCATCTTGTCGTCCACCGACCGGACGCGGATCTTCCGGCGGTTCCACATCTCGTCCATCAGCCGCGGCCCGGTGACGCCCTCGATGCCCCAGGCGACGAGCCCGCACGCCAGTGCGGCGTGGGTGGGGGAGTAGATCCTCGCCCGAGGGATCTGCCCCAACCCGGCGCGAAGCCGGCTCGACAGCTCGAGAATGCGCTGCTCGATGCGCTCGGCTCCGACCTTCTTGTAGAAGTCGATCGCCGCCTCGAGGCCGACGAGAAGGCCAAGGCTGCCGGTCCCGAACTGCATCAATCGGAAAACGCCGTCCGCGGGCTGGTAGTCGTTCCAGGTGGCGCTGGCCAGAGTGGCCCAGACGTCCTTCATCCGCTCCTCGCGGACGTAGAGAAGGCCATTGCCCGCGGGCGCCAAGAGCCATTTGTGGGGACTGGTGACGTAGGCGTCGCAGCCGATCGCTTTCACGTCCACCCGCAGCTGCCCGACCGCTTGCGCGCCGTCGATGACGGTGAAGATGCCGCGCGGGCGCGCCAGCTCGCAGACCTCCCGGACCGGCAGGACGATCCCAAGCTTCGAAGTGATGTGCGGGACGGCGATGACTCGCGTCCGCGGGCCGATCGCCTCGGTGACGACGCGGAGGACCTCGCCGGGATCGGCCGGGGGCGCGCCGATCGCGAGCTTTCGTACCCGGATGCCATCGCGTTTCTCGCGCAGCTCCCAGGGCCCCAGTGCCCCGGGGTGTTCCTGGTCGGTGATCAACACCTCGTCGCCCGCCTTGAGGTCCAATCCATGGGCGATGAAGTTCGACCCCATCGTCGAATTCTGCACCAGGGCGACCTCGCGGCCGCGGGCGTTGATCAGCGATCCGACTTTCTCGCGGAGCTCCTCATACTTGTGGTAGCCCGCGAAGTAGCTGGGGTGCTCCGGCCGGTAGTCATAGTGGGTAATGGTCCGGTCGATCTCGCGCAGGTGGTTGACCACCGCGTCGGTGACCTGGCGCGGCCGCGCCCCGTAGGTGCCGACGTTGAAGTAGGTCTCATCCGGCGGCACGTCGAACTGCTCGCGAATCCAGGTCCAGTAGTGAGCCGAGCCCGACGCGGGCCAGGGGGCCTGGGCGCGCGGCGCCGGCGTCGGCGGGGATTTTCCGGCCACGGGCAAGTTGAGCGCCGGCGACAGGCCGATGGCGGCAAAGGCACGAAAGAAATCACGTCGCTGCATGGAAGGCTCCCCTCGATGAGCTTTTGCTCGCGTTGACCGACCGGAAATTGCCACGCCGGAGCGCCGCAGCGAAGACTATTCAGCTTTCAAGCTGGGCTTCTTTGTCCAAGACGGCCCACGATTCCGGCGAGCACAGCCAAAGCTGCGGCAGCGCGTGCCGACTCGAGGATTTCGTGCCGGCTGTGATCGGCGAAGTGTGCGACATTTGCGTGCCGCGCGGCCCCGAATTGCCGCACAGGGGCTGGGCGCGCGCGCCCAACCTCAGACCAGGATGGTCTGCGCTGACTCAGCGAAAGAACTGCTCAAATTTATTGCGACTACACCTGACCGCTCGCGAGCATTTGACGCAGGCTCACAAAGTCGGTAGCTTTTTCCACGTCATGCGTCACCAGCCTGTTCGCTACGCTTCGCCGGCCACCGCAGCAATCTGCTGCTGTTGCGCGTGTATGCGCCCGTGGCGGCATGGTGACCTGCTCGACTCCGCGTAAACCGCGGAACCATCGAAGCCAGAGGGTATCCAGCCCGCCACCCACGAGGAGGCGGGCTTTTCTGTTTTTTGGCACTGGGAGAAGAAGAGATGGCAACGCAAAAGACATTTGATCTCGAGGCCGCGCGCAGAGAGCTAGCCGACGCGTCAGCGGCGCAAGTGTTGATCTGGGCCGACCGCTATTTTGGCGAGCGCGCCGCGATCGCCTCGAGCTTCGATGTGGGCGACGTGGTTCTCATCGACCTCGCAGCGAAGCTTGCGCCCAGGCTGCGCGTGTTCACGCTCGACACCGGCCGCCTGCCGCCGGAGACCTACGAGGTGATGGAGGCGGTGCAGCAGCGATACCGCATTCAGATCGAGAGCTGGTTCCCGGACCGTACCAGCGTCGAGCGACTGGAGCGCGAGAAAGGCTTCTTCTCCTTCCGCCAGAGCATCGCCGACCGCAGGGAGTGCTGCGGAATTCGCAAGGTCGAGCCGCTCTCGCGGGCGCTCGCGGGCAGAGAGGCCTGGATCACCGGCCTTCGGCGAGAGCAGGCCGCGACCCGCGCGGGTATGGAGGTGGTGGAAATCGACGGCGCGAACGGAGGGATGGTGAAGCTAAACCCTCTGGTCTCCTGGACGTCGACGCAGCTTTGGCAGTACGCGCGTGAGCGCTCGCTCCCGGTAAATGCTTTGCACGCGCAAGGCTATCCTTCGATCGGTTGCGCGCCGTGCACCCGAGCGGTGAAGCCCGGCGAGGACGTCCGCGCCGGCCGGTGGTGGTGGGAGTCGACCGAGCATAAGGAGTGCGGGCTCCACAGCGGAGCGCGCCGATGACCGCCTTGCCGCGCCTCTCCCACCTGCGCGAGCTGGAGGCGGAGAGCATCCAGATCATCCGCGAAGTCGCAGCGGTCTTCCAAAGGCCGGTGATGCTCTACAGCATCGGCAAGGACTCGCAGGTGCTGGTGCACCTCGCGCGCAAGGCGTTCTTCCCGGCGCCGCTCCCATTCCCGCTGCTTCACGTCGACACCACCTGGAAGTTCCGCGACATGTACGAGTTCCGGGACCGCTACGTCGTCGAGAACGGGCTGCGCCTGGTGGTCTACAAGAACGAGCTCGCACTGCGCGAGGGGATCAACCCCTTCGACCACACCAGCCAGAAGTACACCTTCGCGCTGAAGACCCAGGCGCTGCTGCAGGCCCTGGCGGAGGGCGGGTACGACGCAGCATTCGCCGGCGCCCGGCGCGACGAAGAGAAGTCGCGCGCGAAGGAGCGCATCTTTTCCTTCCGCGACAGGAACGGGCAATGGGAGCCTCGGCGGCAGCGCCCCGAGCTGTGGAACCTCTACAATGGCCGGATCGACAAGGGCGAGAGCATTCGCGTCTTCCCGCTCTCGAACTGGAGCGAGCTGGACGTCTGGCAGTACGTCCTGCGCGAGGCGCTCCCGGTGGTGCCGCTTTACTTCGCCAAGGAGCGGCCGGTGGTCGAGCGGGACGGTAATTTGATCGTGGTCGACGACCACCGCTTTCATTTCCGGCCCGGCGAAAAGCCGCGGGCCCGCCGCGTCCGCTTCCGCACGCTGGGATGCTACCCACTGAGCGGCGCGATCGACTCCGCCGCCACCACCGTGGCCGAGGTGCTCGGCGAGATATTGGCCACCCGCCACTCGGAACGCCAGGGACGAATGATCGACCACGACGAAGAAGGCTCGATGGAGAAGAAGAAGCGCGAGGGATACTTCTAATGGCAGCGATCGCCCAGGAGATCGAGACGGCGCTCGCCGTTCGCGAGGGCAAGGAGCTGGTCCGGGTGGTGGTGATCGGATCGGTCGATGACGGCAAGTCCACGCTGATCGGCCGCCTCCTCTACGAGACCGGCGCCTTGTACGCGGACCAGATTGCGCAGGTAAAGCGTGCGACCAAGAACGGGGATCCGATCGATTTTTCTCTCTTCACCGACGGCCTGCATGCCGAGCGCGAGCAGGGAATCACGATCGACGTCGCGTACCGCTATTTCGAGACGCCGCGGCGCAAGTTCATCCTCGCGGATACACCGGGGCACGCGCAGTACACCCGTAACATGGCGACCGGGGCTTCGACCGCGGACGCAGCGATCATCCTGGTCGACGCGCGACTCGGGGTGCTGGCCCAGAGCCGCCGCCACGCGACGATTGCGTCGCTGCTTGGCATCCCGCGGCTGGCGATCGCGATCAACAAGATGGACCTGGTCGCCTTTGACCCGGCGGTATATCAGCGGATCGTGGATGAGGTGCGCACCTTCACCGGGCAGCTCCGTTTCAAGAAGCTTTCCTTCTTCCCGGTCAGCGCGAAGCACGGCGACAACGTGGTTACCCGGAGTCAGCGGACGCCCTGGCACAAAGGCGGGACCATCCTCGACTACCTGGCGACCGTTGAGCTCGACCGCGAGCAGGAGAGCGCGGCCTTTCGATTCCCGGTGCAGACCGTGATCCGGGCGAGCCTCGACTATCGCGGGCTCGCAGGTCAGATCGCATCCGGGGTGGTGGCGGTGGGCGATGAGATCGTGGTGCTGCCCTCGGGCGTGCGCACCCGGATCCACGCGATCGATTCTTTCGACGGTCCGCTGGAGGTTGCGGCTGCCTCGCAGTCGGTGGTGCTGCGCCTCGCCGACGAGGTGGATGCGGGCCGCGGCGATCTCCTCGCACACCCGGAGGCCGCGCCCAAGGTTCGAATGGAATTCGAGGCGACGGTGGTGTGGCTCGCCGAGCGGGCGCTCGATACTTCGCGCCAATACCTTTTGAAGCACACCACGCGCCAGGTCCCCGCATGGGTGGAGGCGGTGCGATCCCGCCTCGACCCGGAAACGCTCGCGGAGCAGCCCGCGAACGCGCTCGTGCTGAACGACATCGGCAAAATCGCGGTGCGGTGCGCTCGGCCGTTGGTATGCGACTCGTACCTTGTCAACCGGGCGACAGGGGCGTTCATCCTGATTGACGCATTCACCAATGAAACAGTAGCGGCGGGAACGATCCTGGAAGTTGATCGACTGGAGGGGGAACGGACCGGCCGCGCCGTTGCCGGTCTAGTGGTCCTGGTGCAGCGAGATCGCGATTCCGAATTCTCCGCGTTCGCGGACGAGGTCGAGAATTTCGTGTCGCAGCGGGGTCAGATCGGCGCGGTGGTGCGCGCGCCGGAGGGGGCGCTCGCCTGCGCAGCGGCGGGCCTGGTGGCGATCCTTCCGGTGCGCGGCGAGGAGCGGGCGTCGCAGGTGCGCGCGACGCTTTCCTCCTCCGGCGCGGCTGTGCTGTATGTCACGGCGGGCGGCGGCTGGACCGATGCGCTGGATCGCGCTCTGCGGAAGCTCGGGAGCGGCCGCTGAAGATCTCCGATTCCAGAAGCGATAAGCCCCTTCGAGCTCCGCACTGGTCGGAAGCAGCGTGGGAAAGCTCTTCCCAGGAGCCATCGTCGGCTTAGATACTATGAGTCGGGCCCCGTGCTCTCAACGGGCGTCGCCCAGCGACAGTCCAACGAGCTCGTCTTCGATTGCATTCGGCCCTCCTCCCAGGTTCTTCGTACGATCTCGCTCATTTTGGGGGAAGTGACTGACATTTAAGTGCCGCAAGGACCCAAATTGTCATACAGTTCGGGCCCGGCGGCTGTGCGTGGGGCCCACCGTGGGTCGATGCCACGCGCTCTGCGTAGCTTCAAGCACCTGGCGCCTTGTCTGTCGCTGGAGAGCCCATGGGATCAGGGAAGCGGCTGGCGGTCGTAACGCGTCTCCCCAAAGAGGCCCGGCGAGACTCAGGGTGCGGTGACTCGGAGGAGGGTGAGTCTTGCTTTGGGGACTCGCGGGCTCACAGACCCTTGCGCGGTGTACCGGGCGGCGTGAGATGCGCGCCTGCTTCTTTGCGATGGGCAAGGGCATCGCCGCCGGGCGCAACCTGGACGTGGTGGACATGCGGCGCATCGCCCCGACGGTTGCGGCAATGCTCGGCGTGAGTCTGCCGAGCGCGAAAGAACCCAAGCTCAAGGTGGAACTGAATGACACGTTTTTGTAACGCCGGATCAGCTATCCGTGAGCTTGCCGGCCATGGTAGAGGTTGGGGGAATCATTCCAAAAGGGGGGTGCGTCATGAAACGAATGTTGGCAATTCCTCTCCTGATCGTAAACGGTCACCGACGGTCAAGGTGCCATCCGAATCAATTCCTTTGGCAACGCGGGGTTCGATCCTAGCCGTCTGGGGTTCAGCATCGGGGGTGTTGGGCACTTAGCCGAGTTCAACAACTATGTTTCCATCAATAATGGACGGGTCGAAATAACTGGGGAGAGTGGCTTGGGCTGGTCTGTGGTTAGCCCACTGGCAATTGACGGAGGTACCGCCACGAGCACAGTTCAAAGGCAGGACGCTCTCCAAATCAGGTTTACGCAGACCGTCAGGGACAATGGTGGCGGGCTCGTGGACTGGTTTGTCAGCGCGCAATTCACCAATTTAAGTGGTGCCGAATTAGACGTTTGTTACTTCCCTTACCTCGATTACGACCTCTTCGGAACCGAGCTCAACGACACGGCCACCTATAGCGCCGTGGACGACGATTTTGTCCGCCCGGCGGTACGCGTACGAAAGCTAGGTCGAGAGGAGGTCTTCGTATTTGTTGATTTGGACGGGTCTTCAACGGAGTGGCGAATCCGGCAGTGGACTTCTGATTCGTTTAGCGGCGAAGGCTGCATCACCCTGGATGACATGGTGACACCCTTTGGACCCGGGGACTTTACGTCTGCCTATAAATTCCCGATCGCTCTCGCTGCGGGCGAAGCAGTGACAATTGATCTGCGGTTGGGTCGTTTCCAATAAACACGGGCGTCCCCGAACAGCTTTAGCAAGAGGCGAGCTCGTCTCTTTCAGTACCAGGTCTGGGCGCCGTCGTAGGACACGAAAATGCTACTCCCGTCCGTCCCCGCGTAGACGATTCCCGGATCGACGGGATCGAGGGCCATACCGGTGACGCGGAGGTCTCCCAGGCCGGTATTCGCCGGCGACCAATGGTCTGCGCCATCAACGGTCTTGAACACACCGGCGGTGGTCGTCCCGGCGTAGAGCGTCCCTGTATCGAACGGGTTGATCAGGATGCTGATCACCGTGGGCTGCCCTAGCCCGTCGTTCATCGGCGACCAATCGTATCCGCCGTTGGTGCTCTTGAAAATCCCTGCTTGGTACGCGCCGGCATAGACGTCGTTCGTATCCGACGGGTCTATCGCAATGCTGTAGACAACGCGCTCGCCCAATCCGTTGTTCACCGGCGCCCAACTTCCTGCGCCGTCACTGGTCTTGAATGCGCCTCCGAAGCCTGTCCCGGCATAAATCACGTTTGTATTCACCGGGTCGATGCTGACCGTATACACCAGGCGATTGGCGAGCCCGGCACTTGCTTGCGCCCAGATCGAGCCTCCATCGGTGCTCTTGAACAGCGAGCCCCCTCCGAAAGAAATTCCCGCATAAATGGTCTGCGAATCTTTGGGATCGATGGCGATCGATTCCACCGAGCGGCCCTCGAGCCCGCTGGCGAGCCAATGCTCCCCGCCATCGATGCTTTTGAAGAAAGCGATCGGCGGAATGCCAGGTAGTCCGACGCCGGCGTAAATCGTGCTGGTGACGGATGGGTTGACGGCGATCGTGCGCACGGCAGGGCTGTCTCCCAGCTCAAAACCGGCGGAAGACCAATCGCCCCCTCTGTTGAGGCTCTTGAAGATGCCGCCACCCAGCCTGGTGCCCGCATAAATGATCTCCGGATTCGCCGGGTCGAGCGCGAGGCCGCGGATCAAGTAATTGGCCAACCCGGCGTTGCTGGGGAGCCAATGCTGCCCGCCATCGTTGCTCTTGAGCAGGCCTCCGTCCCTGAGTCTCCACGTGCCGGCAAAGAGGATGTTTGGGTCCGTCGCGTCTACGGCCAGCGTGAGGACAGGCCGCTGCTCCTGGCCGAGCCTTTCCCAGGCGTCTCCTGCATTCGTGCTCTTGAAAACGCCTCCAGAGGTCGCGGCAAAGAGGGTCTGTGGATCGGTCGGATCGAGGACCAGCCGGTTGACGCTGGGAGCTGATAGCCCCGTATTGATGGGAGACCACCGACTCCCGCCGTCGGTCGTCTTGAAAGCGCCCTCTCCATTGGTCCCTGCGTAAACGGTGAACGGATCGGCGGGGTCCACGACGACGCTCGCCGACCACCGATCGGACGGCAAGAAGCGCAGCAACGACCAGTTCTGGCCTGCGTCGGTGCTTTTGAAAACACCCCCGGAGGTACCGGCATAGATGATCTGCGAATCAGAAGGGGCCTATCGGAGCTCTGCCACAGGTGGCGTGCAAGGAGGCAAGATAAAGTCACTCGCGGCGATACGATTTGTGCGAGAACGAGTGGGTTGGGGCCGTGCGATTTGATGCGATCTTGTGAAAGCGCGACGTTCCGAGTGCGCTACGGACCTACGCTGAAGCTGCGGATGATCCAGTCTGTCCCGCCCCGGCCGTCGCGGACGACGACGTAGAGCGTGACGACCTCGGGGGACGCCGCGGTGGTGTAATCGGACTCGCGCTTGCCCACGCCCTGGAACGGTTCCTGCGAGCGGAAATCCTCCACCTTCCCCTGGCCGGTGGCAAACCAGCTGTAGACGAGCATTTCAGTCTGCGTTTGACCATTGGCATCGACGTAGGTTTCCACGCTTCCAGGCGCAAGCAAGGGCGTGAAGGTGACCTTGGTTTTCAGCGGCAATCGCCCCCCCTGCAACGGTCTGACCGGGTCCGTGCCGACGAAGATTTCGACGAGATGCGGATTCTGATTCGGGACTTGCGTCGCGCGGACGCTGAGCTGGTACACGCCGCGCTCGATGCCCCGGTCGCCCGGGGTGCCGTCGGTCGCGAGGTAGCCGACGTTGAGCAAAATCCCACGCGCCAGTTGTGGTTGAAATGCGGGGTCGGTCAAGGACAAACCGCCGTCCGTGGCGAGGTAGTTGGCTACGGTCGGATCGCTCACGTCGACCACCCCGCCGTCGAGCGTCAGACCGTCGGCGCCGGGGCACTGGACGTCTTGCGCATAGACGTTCGCGCCGGGGCGACAGAGCGCGTAGCTTACCTCGGGCCCCCCATCCGGCGCGTAGGTCAACGAAGTGAGCCGCACCGGCGCGGGCGGTACCGAGCGATTGGGATCGAACGCGACCTCGGCCGGGTCGGCGCGGATGGCCAGCACCCGCACGCGCAGGAGCTGGCTTTGGCGCTCGAGGTCAGGGGTGCAAGCCACCACGAGCCAGACCGCGAAGGCGACGGCGAGGCATGAGAGCGCGCGCATCAGAAGGCCCCTTTCAAGCCGATGATCGGAAGGATGGGCAGCCCTTTGAAATATTGGCGCTGCTGGGAATTGTAGCTGTAGGTCACCCCTTCCACCGATTGCCGGTTGTAGACATTCTGGATGTCGAGGAAGAAGTCGAGATTCCACAGATCATACACCCAGATTTTGTCGATCCGGATGTCGAGCTGGTTGAAGCTGGGGAGTCTCTCTGAATTGATCGCGCCGAAGATCGGGGCAAACACATCCAGGTTGTCGTTTCGCCGGGCGTCGATCCTCGGGGTGGTGTTGTTGCCGGTGGCGTAGCGAAAACGCGCGCCGATCTGCCAGTTGCGAGGCAGCTTGTAGCTCGCGATCGCGGTGAGGATGTGGGTCTGGTCCTGGGTAAAAAGCCGCCAGGCATCGCCGGGGTGGCTGCGCCGGTCGCTTCGCGAGAGGGTATAGGCGACCCAGCCGAAGAAGCGCTTGCTCAAGGAGTGCCGAACGAGCAGCTCCAGGCCATACGCGCGGCCGATGCCGTCGTTGTTCAGGTAGGGGGGCCCGGAATCGGTCGATACCGGCAGCTGCGAGAGGCGATTGTAGTATCCCTCCAGGCTACCCGATATCTCGGGGGTCAGCTTCACCTCGGTGCCCAGGCTCGTCTGCAGCGACTTTCGCGCGCGGATGTCTGGATTGCCGAACTCGAAGGTGGGCTCCCCCTGCTGAGCCGGGCCGTGGTTCAGTGCGACGCCGCCTTTCAAGGTCACCCGATCGGTCAGATCGAAGCGGACGCCGAGGCGGGGGTTGAGGCTGCTGTCGGCGCGCGTCTGGTCGCTGTAGATGTAGCTCTCGCTGCGGATCCCCGGGACGATCAAGAGCCGGGGGATGGGCTTAAGCCTCAGCTCCGCCCAGACGGAAGGCAGGAAGAATTTCAAGGCCCGGCTGATGTTCACCTTGTCCCTCAAGACGCCGGGAATTTGAGGCTCTCCCTCCCTCGGAGGGCGCTCGATGTTCGCCAGTACCCTCGGCCGCTGATAGACGATGTCCAGCCCCGCCGCCGAGGTGAGCCACGGCGCGACCTCGTATTCCGCGGTGCTGCGAAAGTTGTATTCGTGGTTGTAGATGTGCAGCGAGCGTTCGCTGCCGATCACCGCCGAGGTTTCCGAGGGGCCGACGAGTCCCATCGTGTCGATGCGAAGGGGCCCGTTCTGATACACGTGCCGCAGCCGGAACTGGGTGAAACCCATGTGCACGCTGAAATCGCCCGCCACGGTGGGGTCGTTGTTCGCGGGACGGTCGAGTATCAGCTCCAGTCGGTCGTCGTCGGTCAGGGCGAGCAAGGTGAGCGTGTGATGAGGCGAGGGCTTCCACTCGACCTTGAGCTGGGCGTCGAGATAGCGCGGCGCGACGGCGAAGCTCGAGACCAGGCCGGTCGCATTGAGGATCGCGTCGATGTAGGAGCGCCGCATCGCGAACGCGACCGATAGGTTCTTCGCCAGCGGCCCCTCGAGCAGAAGGCTCGCATCGAGAAGGTTGACGTTGGCGTAGCCGTGCAGCCCATCCGTCCTTGGCGATCGGCTCTTCACATCGACGACCCCGCCAATCTGATCGCCGTAGTACACCGAGTAGTTTCCGGGCAGGAAGTCCACCGCCTCGAGCAGATCGGAGTTGTAGACCGAGGTCAAGCCGACGAAGTGATACAGAAGGGGAATTCGCTCGCCGTCGAGAAAGATGCCCGAGTCATTGGTGCTGGCGCCGCGAATGATGATCGCCCCTCCGCTGAATGGGGCGCGCGCCACGCCGGGCAGGTTCTGGACCACCTTGAGGGAGTCGCCCAGCGTGCCGGGGATTCGCTGCACCTCTTCGAGCGACAGGCGGGTCTCGCTGACCTCTTTGCGCGCCTTGGCGCCGCGAACCACCGTCTCGTAGGGGCTGAAGAGCTGCGCTTCCAGGTAATAGGACACCCGCGTTTGCTGGCCAGGGGAGATCGCTTCGCGAGTGACGAATTTTTCATAGCCCGGAGCAATCACCGAAACCTGGATCGAGCCGGGAGGGACGTCCCGGAAGGCGAACTCGCCCCGCCCGTCGGTGTTCGTCGCCCGCCCGTTTTCTAGAAGCAAGACCTCGACACCGGCCATGGGCTTTCGCGTTCCCCGCTCGCGCACCGTGCCGAGCAGATTGATCGGTCCCTCACCCGGCGCCGGCTGCGTCGCCTCGGCCGGCTTGAGGACGAAGTGATAGTTGTAGGTGATCCGGACCGCCGCGGGCTTGCCGTCGATCTCCGCCGGCTCGAATTCGAAGCGCCGCAGCGCCTCGACCGCCGCCTCGTCGAACCCGTGGCCGGCGGGTTGAAGCACCATCACCTGGGTGACCGCCCCCGCCTCGCTGATATCTAATTGAAGGCCCACGGTGCCGGTGAGGTGCGCCTCTTCCGCCTCCTTGGGGTAGACCGCCTCGACGAACTGCTTGATCGCCGGGGGGCGGGTGAGGTGCTCCGCGGAGAGCGGGGTGGCTTCCAGCGCGGGCTGGGTGGGCGGTGCTGGCGAGGCGGATGACGCGGGCGACGCGGTCGAGGCGGGCGACGCGGTCGAAGCGGGCGACGTGGTCGAGACGGGCGACGCGGTC
>WNFD01003113.1_pt1 | contig 22222 bp, 19 predicted proteins | sample 5400491 | NCBI WGS metagenome assembly WNFD01 (sample SAMN13153343, study PRJNA577476) | soil metagenome | isolation source: 120 cm saprolite under Douglas fir tree site 2 hole 2 replicate 2 | place: USA:California | collected 2015-04-18
TTCCGTGCCTGGGCCCGCCGGCGGTCCGCCGAACCGGTCACTGAACTCGATCACCATGCTGATGAACTACTCGATGGTGCTGCTGCCCGACCATCCGATGATGGCGCGGCTGTGCGATGATCGCGTAGGCTACTTCAATCTCTCGTTTGAGAACTACGACGAGGACCGCGTCTCCGGCCCACGGCGTTGCTTCATCCAGCGCTATCGTCTCGAGCCCAAAAACCCGAACGCCGCGGTCTCCGATCCGATCCAGCCGATCGTTTGGTACATCGATCCCGCCACGCCCGCCAAATGGGTACCCTGGCTGATCAAAGGCGTCGAGATGTGGGAGCCGGTGTTCCGCGCGGCCGGGTTCAGCAACGCGATCACGGCCAAGGTCGCGCCGGTCGATGACCCCAACTTCGATCTCGACGACGCCCGCAACTCGACGATTCGCTGGCTGCCGTCGACGATCGAAAACGCCTACGGTCCGCGCCTCAGCGATCCGCGCTCCGGCGAAATCATGAACGCCAACATCGGCTTCTACCACAACATCACGAGCCTGGTGGAGGCGTGGTATTGGACGCAGGCCGGCGCCGCCGATCCCCGCGCGCGGCAGCTGCCGTTCCCCGATTCGCTGATGGGGCTGATGGTGGCGTATGTGGCGACACACGAGGTGGGCCACAGCCTGGGCCTGCGCCACAACATGGTGGCGTCGACCTACTATCCCGTGGACTCGCTGCGCAGCCGCTCGTTTACCTGTCGGATGAAGGGCACGAGCCCGTCGATCATGGACTACGCGCGCTACAACTACGTGGCGCAGCCGGGGGACAGCGCTTGCCTGATGCAGGGCATTGGGCCGTACGACTACTTCGCGATCGACTGGGGCTATCGCCACATTCCCACGGCACGCTCGCCCGATGCGGAGCGCCCGATTCTCGACTCGCTCGCGCGATTACAGGATGCGCAGCCGTTGGATCGCTGGATCGGCGACGGCGAGCCGGTCGATCCGCGGATCGTCACTGAAGCGCTGGGCGATGATCCGGTGAAGGCGAGCGGCTACGGTGTCCGCAACATCAAACGCCTGGTGCCGATGCTGATCCCCGCGACCACCGGCGACCGGCTCGACAACTACGAGCGTCTCGACGGCATGTACACCGAGCTCATCAACCAGTGGGCGCGGGAGATGAACCACGTCGCCGTCGTCGTGGGTGGTGTGTACCAGTTCACCAAATACGCCGGCCAGTCGGGCAGGGTCTATCAACCGGTGCCGCGCACCAAGCAGGCAGAGGCGGTGCAGTTCCTGAACGACAACGTGTTCACGACACCGTCGTTCTTCTTCGATCCGGAGATCCTGCGGCGCATCGAGCCAACGGGGTTCGTGGAGCGGGTCCGCGCGCGCCAGACCGCGATTCTCAACACTCTCTTCCAGGACGGGCGGCTGTCGCGCCTGGCCGAGCAATCCGCTACGCAGCCGGGGTCGTACACGATCGCGGACTTGTGCGGCGACGTGCGGCGCGGCGCCTTCTCGGAATTTGGCGGCGGAGCGGTGCGGGTGGACGAGTACCGGCGCAATCTGCAGCGCGCCTTCGTCGATCAGATGGAGCGGCTCATCAGCACGCCGCTCGTGACACCGCTGCCTCCGGGCTTCACGCCCTTCCCGGGCTTCAACGCGCCGCCGCCGCGCCCAGCGGATGCGCGCGCGCAGGCGCGGCTCGAGCTGGTCGACCTGCAAGGAACCCTGCGGGCCGCGCTGCCGCGCGCCGCGGACCGGAGCACGCGGGCGCACATCGTCGACCTGCAGGCGCGGATCAATCAGATCTTGAACCCTCGATGAAGCAGGCATGATCTCAACATCGACAACCCACATCCGGACGCGCTTCCGCGATCATCGGTTGCTCCAGATGCTGTTGGGGACGTACGCCCTCGTTTGGGTCATCACCGCGATCGCCCCCGTGGACCGGCACGATTGGTTCGTAGAGAACCTGCTCGTCTTTGCCGTCATGGCGGTGTTGGTCGGGACGTATCGCATTTTTCCGTTGTCGGATTTGTCTTATCTGCTGATCACGGCGTTCCTGACCCTGCACGCGATCGGCGCGCATTACACCTATTCGGAGGTCCCGTTCGGGTTCTGGATCCAGCGGACGTTCGGATTCGCGCGGAACCCGTTCGACCGGATCGTCCACTTCTCGTTCGGGCTGCTGATGGCATATCCGATCCGCGAGGTGTTCCTGCGGGTCGCGAACGCCAGAGGGTTTTGGGCGTACTATCTGCCGCTCGACGTCACGCTCGCCTTCAGCGCCCTGTATGAGATCATGGAGATGGTCGTCGCGACGATGGTTGCCCCGGGAACGGGCGACGCCTGGCTCGGCACCCAGGGGGACGTGTGGGATCCACAGAAGGATATGGGGCTCGCGGCCCTGGGCGCGTTACTCTGCATGTGCGTGACGGCTCTTACACGAAAGCTGCGGGCACCGAGACCGGTACTCTTGGCGGGGAGGGAAGCGTGAGATTCGAGAGAAGGCGGTTGAGCGGTTTGGCGGTTAGGCGGTTTGCAATCGCCACGGCAATTCTGCTAACCGCCCAACCGCCGAACCGCTTAACCGCCCAAGCCGTCCAGTCCTTCGAGCAACGCCTCATCGCCGTCCCCGACACCGCGAGCGTGCGCCAGATGTCGCGCGATCTCTCGGCGGTTCCGCACATGGCCGGCACCCCGGCACAGGCCGCGACGCGGGACTACGTGCTCCAGCGGATGACGTCGTGGGGGGTCGACGCCTGGAGCAAAGAGTACACCATCTACCTGCCACAGCCGGATACGGTAGCCGCGTGGATTATCACGGGCCCGCGGGCGACGCGGCTGGCACTGGCCGAGCCCGGGAGTGGTCCGCAGATCCCGCCGTTCAACGGCTACACCGGAGATGGTGACGCGACCGCCGACGTCGTGTACGTGAACTATGGGCTGATCGAAGATTACAAGACGCTCGATTCACTCGGGATCAGTGTGAAGGGCAAGATCGCGATCGCGCGCTACGGCCGCTCCTTCCGCGGCATCAAGGCGCGCGAGGCGCAGAAGCGCGGCGCCGTCGGCCTGATCGTGTATTCCGATCCGCAGGAGGACGGCTATTTCCGGGGCGATGTGTATCCCAAAGGGCCGATGCGCAACGCGGACGGGATCCAGCGCGGCAGCATGATGAACGGCAACGGCGATCCGACCACGCCGAGCTGGTCGTCCGTCGAAGGCGCGCGGCGCGTGCCGGAGGATTCGCTCGACATTCCGAAGATCCCCATCATCCCGATGAGCTACGGGAACGCGCGACGTTTCCTCGAGCCGATGACCGGGCCCTCAGTCCCGCAGAGCTGGCAGGGCGGGCTGCCGTTCCGCTATCACGTCGGTCCGGGGCCGGTGCGCGCGCGGATGCGCGTCAAGACCGAACGGGGCGCGCGCGCGTTTCACAAGATCTGGAACACCGTTGGCATCATCCGCGGCGCACGCTGGCCCGATCAGTGGGTTGTGGTCGGCGGTCACCGCGATGCCTGGGGACCGGGAGCGCGCGACAATGTAAGCGGCAGTGTCTGCGTCCTCGAGACCGCGCGCGCCTTCGCGACGCTGGCGCGTGAAGGGCAGCGGCCCGCCCGCAGCGTCGTCTTTGCCACGTGGGATGCGGAGGAGTGGGGCCTCATCGGCTCGACGGAGTGGGTGGAGGAGCTCGAGGATACGCTGCGAGCCAACGTCGTCGCGTACATCAATGAGGATGGCACCTTCTCCGGCCCGAACTTCAGCGGCGCCGGCTCGCCGTCGCTCAAGCCGCTGCTCCGCGCCGCGACTCGTGTCGTGCCCGATCCTGTGGGCCCGGGCAGCGTCTACGACGTCTGGCTGAAGGCGCACAACGGTGATACGACCGCCCTGACCATGGGCAACCTGGGTGGCGGTTCGGACTTCGCAGGCTTCTATCATCACCTCGGTATTCCGGCGGGCGGCATCGGATTTGACGGGCCGGACGGCATCTACCATTCGATGTACGACTCGTATGACTGGATGACGCGCTTCGGCGATCCGGCATACAAGACGCATCGCGCCGGCGCGCAGCTCGTCGCCGTGATCATGGGCCGGCTCGCCAACAGCGATCTGGTGCCGCTCGATTACGCCGCCTTCGGTACGGAGATGAATGGCCTGGTCGCACAGCTCGATTCCGGCATCGCAAAGAAGCAGTGGACCCAGGCGGTCAGCACGCAGGCGTTGAAGGATGCGCTCGATCGCTTCACCGCAGTCGCACGCGCGTTCGGGGCCGAGCGCGACAGTGTGGTGCGCGCCGGCCCTGTGGATTCCGCCCGCGCCCAACGGGTCAATCAGGCGCTCATGCAGGTCGAGCGCCGGCTGACGCGGCCCAACGGTCTGGTGAGCCGGCCGTGGTTCAAGAGCCTGCAGTTCGCAGCGGACCTCGATAATGGCTACGCGACGATGGCATTCCCCACGGTCAATGAAGCGATTCGCTATGCGGATGCCGCGGCGGCCAACAAGGAGCTTGGTGATCTCGTGAATCGGATCGACCAGGCGCGGGCCGCACTCGTGGAAGCCGCGGCCGCACTTCGTTAGATTGGAGCCACATGGAAACCGGCGATCGTACCCGCATCCTCATCTACTACTCGGTCTGGGCCACCATCTGCGCGGCGGTGGCGGGGTTCATCGTCGCGCTGATCCATACGTGGTTCTTCAGCTACAATCCGGGCCGCTCCGCCGTGATCGAGACCCTGTTCACCGGTGCCGTCGCCGCGCTGGGGATCGCCGCAGCACAAGGCGCTGTGGCGCTTGTGACGGGTAGCCTGATGGCGCGGCTCGGACGAACGCTGCAATACACGCTGCTCCTGGGGTTACTGATTGGGCTGTTCGACTTCGTGATGTACTTCCTGCAGATGGCGGTGCGGGCCACTGAGCTCGGTTGGATCCCCGATTTGGTCATCATCGTCGTCGTGACGGCCGCGATCACGGCCCTTGGATCGCGCAAGACCGCGGGGGCGGGCGGGGGGGCGGGATCTACAGTTTAGGCAGTGTGATGCCTTTCTGTGCCTGGTATTTGCCCTTCTTGTCTTTATAGGACACTCCCGCAGCGCGCGTAGGTGCTCTTGCCGACGCAGATCGTCAGGACATTGCGCGGTATCCGGAAATACTCGATCGACGTCGCCAGCACGAAGGAGTTCGGCGGGACGATGCAGACGTTGCCCGTGAATTCCACGAACGATTTCGGATCGAAGTGCTTCGGGTCGACGACCGCCGACAGCGCGTTCGTGAAAATCTTGAACTCGGGCGCGACCCGCATGTCGTAGCCGTAGGATGAAACGCCATATGAGATCACGCCCTCGCGCACTTGCCGGTCGGCGAACGGCTCGATCATTCCGTGCTGCTTGGACATCTTGGTAATCCAGCGATCAGATTTGATGGACATGGGGGCGCAATGTAATTGCCAGCTTGACTTACGGCAGAGCCTTAGTGAATCTTTTCACGAGCGCCATGCAGCCCTATATCCCGTTCCTCATGCTGCTGGGTCTGGCCATCGTCGCGGCGACAACGATGATCGTGGGATCGCATTTCCTCGGACCGCGGCGCCCGACCGAGATCAAGGAGCGGCCTTACGAGAGCGGGATGCCACCCCTCGGCAGCGCGCACGAGCGCTTCTCCGTCAAGTTCTATCTCGTCGCGGTGTTGTTCATTCTCTTCGACATCGAAACCGTCTTTCTCATCCCGTGGGCGACGATCTTTCTGAGTGTCGGGGGCGGTGGAGATGGTGCCCCCCCCTCCCCCCCCCCCTCGTGAAACGAGTCGGCGAGACCACAGAAGTCAGCGGTCAAAGCCCGAACTTCCTCCTGGCGAAGTTCCAGGAGCTCGTGGACTGGGCGGTGAACTCCTCGCGTGCCAATTCGCTGTGGCCGATGCCGTTCGGCACCGCGTGCTGCGCCATCGAGTTCATGGCCACCGCCGCCAGCCGTTTCGACTTCGCGCGGTTCGGGATGGAGCGCCAGGCATTCTCCCCCCGCCAGGCAGACGTCCTCATCTGCGCCGGCCGGCTGCCGTTCAAGCTTGCCCCGGTGATTCGGCGCATCTACGATCAGATGCCGCAGCCCAAGTGGGTCATTTCCATGGGCGCGTGCGCGTCGACCGGCGGCGTGTTCGACAACTACGCGATGGTGCAGGGCATCGACACCATCGTCCCGGTCGATGTCTATGTCCCCGGCTGCCCGCCGCGGCCGGAAGGCCTGCTGTACGGCATCCTGCTCCTGCACAAGAAGATCAAGGGCGAGTCGCTGTTCGACGCCGTGCGGCGTCGTGAGGAACAGCCGCTCGACGACAAGGGACTGCGGCTGCCCCCCGAAACGATCGACGAGATCTCCGAGCCGTTCGGCAACTCCGTCCACCAGTTTCGTTCGTCGTGATTCCCGGCGCCCTTCGAGAGGCGGTAGCCCGCGACGGCGAGCGGATCGTGTACGTCGCGCCCGCGCGCTTGCTCGAGGCGATGCGCTGGCTGAAGGAAACGCCAGGCCAGGAATTCGACTATCTGGTTGACGTGACGGCCGTCGAATTTCGCGATCGCGAGCGCCCGCTCGAGGTCGTGTACTTCCTCCGTTCCTTGAAACGACGCGCCGACCTGCGGATCAAGCTCGAGCTCAAGTCGTCCGACGAGCTCGCGGTGGATTCGGTCTGGGGCCTGTGGCGCGGTGCCGATTGGTTGGAGCGGGAGGTCTTCGACATGTTCGGGATCACCTTCCGCGGCCATCCCGACCTGCGGCGCATCCTGATGTGGGAGACCTACGCGGAGGGCTATCCGCTGCGCAAAAGCTTCCCGCTGCGCGGCCGCTTCTCCCGTGCCGAACAGGTGCGCCAGGCGCTCAACGCGAATCCGGAAGCGCACTACTCGATGGAAGAGCTGTCGATCGCCGAGGCGAGCGGCGATCTGCCCGACGACATGCGGGACCGGCTGCGGCGCGGCGAGCGCGGCGTGATCCCGGAGCCTCCTCCCCCCCCGGCGGCGGCATGAGCAAGCGCACCGTTGAGCTCGAGCTCGCCACGCCGGGAGTGGACGCCCAAGGGCGCCCGGCGCGTGTCCCTCTCACTGCGGCCGCAGAGCCCGATCTGAGCGCAGAGCATATGCTCGTCAACATCGGTCCGCAGCATCCCGCGACGCACGGCGTGCTGCGGCTGGTGGTCGAGCTCGATGGCGAGACGGTCGTGCGCTGCATCCCGCACCTCGGGTACCTGCACTCCGGCTTCGAGAAGCTCGGCGAGTACCGGCACTACAACCAGATCATCCCGCTCACCGACCGCACCGATTATCTGTCGCCCATGGCGAATAATGTCGGGTTCGCCATGGCCGCGGAGAAGCTGATGGGCATCGAGATCACGCCGCGCTGTACCGTCCTGCGCGTGATCGCCTGCGAGATGAGCCGCATCATCTCGCACATGGTGTGGCTGGGCACGACGTCGATCGATTTGGGCGCGTTCACGCCGTTCCTGTGGGCCTTCCAGGAGCGCGAGCGGATCTACGATCTGCAGGAGATGTGGACCGGCGCCCGCCTGACGACGAGTCTCACGCGCGTCGGCGGGCTCATGGCCGACATTCCGGACAACTTCGTGGACAAGCTGCGTGAGTTCACCCGCACGTTTCCAAAGACGCTGGGCGAAATCGATCGCGTCCTGACGCGCAACGCCGTCTGGGCGGGCCGCACACAGGGCGTCGGCGCGCTCACCGCGGCGGAAGCGATCAATCACTCGCTGTCGGGCCCGATGCTGCGCGCGAGCGGCGTGGCGTACGACCTGCGCAAAGACAAGCCGTATCTCGGCTATGAAACCTACGACTTTGACGTCGTCGTCGGGGAGCACGGCGACGTCTTCGACCGCTATCTCGTGCGCCTCGAGGAGTGTCACCAGTCGAACCGGATTCTCGAGCAGGCGCTCGACCGGCTGCCGGATGGACCGATCAACGTCGACGACCCGCGCGTCATTCTCCCCTCCAAAACGCGCGCCATGAGTGACATGGAAGCGATGATCTTCCACTTCAAGCAGGTCATGGAAGGCGTGAAGGCGCCGGTGGGCGAGGCCTATGTCGGGATCGAGAATCCCAAAGGCGAGCTCGGCACCTACCTCGTGTCCGACGGGACAGCGAAGCCGGTGCGTTGGCGCATCCGGCCGCCCTCGTTCATCAACCTCTCTGCATTGCCCAGGATGGCCGAGGGCCATCTGCTGTCTGACTTGATCGCGATCAACGCGTCCGTGGACATCGTGATGGGTGAGGTCGATCGATGACGGTGACGGAGGATTACCAGCCCGTCTTCACGGGAAAAGTGCTGGACGAGCTGCAGACGGTGCTGCAGCGCTATCCCAACAAGCAGGCCGCGCTGCTCCCCACGCTGTGGATCGCGCAGCGCGAGCACGGCTGGATCTCCGACCGCATCATGGCCGAGGTCGGTGAAGTGCTGGGGCTGACGCCCGCCTACGTGAAGGGGGTCGTGACCTTCTACACGATGTATCACCAGCATCCCGTCGGGAAAAACTTCGTGCAGGTGTGCACGACGTCGCCGTGCAACATCTGCGGCGCCGAGGAGGTGCTGAAGGCGTTGTTGCAGCACACCGGCGCGGGTGACGCGGGCGCGACCAGTCCCGATGGGAAGTGGACCATCGTAGAGGTCGAATGTCTCGGCGCCTGCGGCTTCGCGACGCCAATGCTCGTGAATGATGATTTCCTGGAGAGCGTCACCCCGGAGAAGGTTCCGGAGATTGTGAAGAAGTACCGCTAATGGGCTTCCCTCACAAACCGCATCCCAAGGAAACCGTCGTCCTGTCGCAGTACTTCGGCGACGCCGACGCGCGCACCTATAAAGGGTGGACCAAGCGCGGTGGCTACGAAGCGCTCGCGCAGGCCCTGAAGACCGATCCCGTCGCGGTCACGGACATCGTGAAGGAATCGGGGTTGCGGGGGCGGGGCGGCGCGGGATTCCCCACCGGTCTCAAGTGGTCGTTCATGCCGAAGGAAAAGAAGAAGCCGCACTACCTCTGCGTAAACGCCGACGAGTCCGAGCCCGGCACCTTCAAGGACCGGGAGATCATGCGCTGGACGCCGCACGCCCTGCTCGAGGGCACGGCCATCGCCGCGCACGCGATCCGCGCCGAGGTCGTCTACATCTACATTCGCGGCGAGTTCACCGAGCCCTGGACGATCATGGAGCGGGCGCTCGGCGACGCGAACGCCGCCGGGGTGTTCGGCAACATCAAGATCCATCTGCACCGCGGCGCGGGCGCGTACATCTGCGGCGAAGAGACCGCGCTGATGAACTCGATCGAAGGCAAGCGCGGCAACCCGCGCATCAAGCCGCCGTTCCCGGCGGCGGCGGGCCTGTTCGGCTTGCCGACGACGATCAACAACGTCGAGACGCTCGCCGCCGTGCCCCACATTATCAAACGCGGCGCCGCCTGGTACAAAGGGCTCTGCTTGTCGAATCCCAAGAGCACCGGAACGAAGCTCTTCTCCGTCTGCGGGCACGTGCAGCGGCCCGGCAACTACGAAGTGACGATGGGCTTCCCGCTGAAGGATCTGCTGTACGACATGTGCGGTGGACCGCCCGCGGGCCGCACACTCAAGGCCTGCATCCCCGGTGGCTCCTCCGTGCCGATTCTGACGCGCGAAGAGACCGAAGCATGCTTCCTCGACTACGAGGGCGTGGTCGAGAAGGGCTCGATGCTTGGCTCCGGCGGCGTGATCGTGTTCGATGATTCAGCCGACATGGTCTATCAGATCATGCGGCTGGCGCGCTTCTACGCGCATGAGTCGTGCGCGCAATGCACCCAGTGCCGCGAGGGCACGGCGTGGACGACCAAGATCCTGGAGCGGATTCTCGCCGGCCAGGGCAAGACCAAGGACCTCGATCTGCTGCTCGATCTGTCAGAGAACATGACCGGGAAGACGATCTGCGTGCTCTCCGATTCGTGCGCGGCACCCGTGGTGAGCGGGATCAAGAAGTTCAAAGGCGAATTCGAAGCCTATCTCGCGGGCAAGCGGCGACCGGTCATGGCTCATGGCTGACGGCATGATCAACCTCACCATCGACGGCGCGCCGGTGAGCGTGCCGCCCGGCACGCTCGTCATCGAAGCGGCGAAGCAGGCGGGTGTGCTCGTGCCCCACTACTGCTATCACCCGGGCTTGCCGGTCGCGGGCCTCTGTCGGATGTGCCTGGTGGAGATCGAGAAGGCACCCAAGCTCCAGATTGCGTGCGCGACGACCGTCACCGAGGGGATGGTCGTGAAGACGCAAACCGCGCCGGCGAAAGACGCGCGCCAGGGTGTGCTCGAATTCCTGCTCATCAACCATCCCCTCGATTGCCCGATTTGCGATCAAGCGGGGGAGTGCGAGCTCCAGGATTTCGTCTTCCAGGAGGGCCAGGCCAGCACCCGCTACGCGGAGTTCGCCAAGCGGTTCAATCCCGTCGAGGACTTTGGTCCCGACGTCCTGTACGTCCCCAACCGCTGCATCCTGTGCACGCGCTGCGTCCGCTTCATGGAGGATGTGGCGAAGGAGCCGGTCCTCAACGTCTCGGAGCGCGGCGATCGCGCCTTCATCGGCATTCATCCCGAGGCTCGGCTCGACCATCCCTGGGCCGGCAACGTCGTCGATCTCTGTCCCGTGGGCTCGTTGCTCTCCAAGGATTTCCTCCACAAGGCCCGCGCCTGGGAGCTCGACAAGACGGCATCGATCTGCACCGGCTGCTCCCAGGGATGCAACATCACGCTCGATACGCGCGACGAAGTGGTCGTGCGGGTGCGCCCGCGGTCGAACCTCGAGGTCAATCGCTACTTCATCTGCGATCACGGCCGCATGCACTATCGCTGGATGAATCGCGGCGACCGCATCGAGGCTCCGCTGATTCGCCGCGACGGGGAGCTAAAGGCGGTGGACTGGGATGAGGCGCTCGATCGTGTCGTCGGGATTCTGCGCGGGGCGTCGGGCAAGGCCGTGGCGCTCGTGTCGCCCGGTGCGTCGTCAGAAGCGCTCGCCGCGGCCAAGCGGCTGCTGTCCGGCTTCACCTGGACCGGCGCGTTCCAGGTCGTGATGGGCGAAGAAGCTCCGCTGGCCGGCGTACCCAATCTCGCCCTGCGCGCCGAGCGCGCGCCCAATGCGAAGGGCGCCGAGCAGCTCGGCTACACGCGCGACTACGCCCCGGCGCTCGCCGCGGCGAAGACTGCGGCCGTGGTCCTCGTGCTCGACGATCCCGACTGCGCGGTGGAGACGGACGGCGCGCTCATCTACCTCGGCACGGTCCTCGGCGAAGATGCGCCGTGCCGCGAAGCCGAGGTCGTGCTGCCGATCGCGAACGTCGCGGAGGAGGAAGGGACGTTCGTGAACCGCGATGGCCGCGAGCAGCGCTACTTCCAGGCCAAGCCCGCGCCGGGAATGGCGCAGCCGGCGGCCTGGGTCCTGGGACAGTTGGCTCAGGCGATGGGTCTGGCGGAAGTGTCATGACCTTCTTTCTGATCGCTTCGGCCATCAAGGTGTTCGTAGTCTTCAACCTGATCATGGTTGCAGTCGCGCTGCTGACGCTCATCGAGCGCCGCGTGTGCGCCTGGATGCAGGATCGCCTCGGCCCGAACCGCGTCGGCCCGCAAGGGATCCTCCAGCCGGCCGCCGATGGGTTGAAGAACTTCCTCAAGGAAGAGACGTCGCCGGCGATGGCCGACAAGGCGCTCTTCACGCTGGCGCCGATCGTATCCTTCGTTCCGGCGTTGCTGACCTTCGGCGTGATTCCGTTCGCCGCTCCATTGCCGACCAAGTGGGGCGTGGTGCCGATGGTCGTCGCCGATTTGCCCATCGGTTTCCTCTACATCCTCGCGATCGGCTCGCTGGGCGTGTACGGCATCGTGCTGGCCGGCTGGTCGTCGAACAACAAGTACGCGCTGCTCGGCGGGCTGCGCGCCTCAGCCCAGATGATCTCGTACGAGATCGCCCTGGGGATGAGCACAGTCGCGGTATTGCTGCTTGCCGGCAACGTCTCGCTCTCGCAGGTGATCGCGCAGCAGCAGGCCGCGCATGCCTGGTTCATCATTCCGCTGTCCGTGGCGTTCGTGATTTTCTTCATCAGCGCCTTCGCGGAGACCAACCGGTTGCCATTCGATCTCCCGGAAGCCGAGGGCGAGCTGATCGCCGGCTATCACACCGAGTACAGCGCTATGAAGTTCTCGATGTTCTACATCGCGGAGTACTCGAACATGGTGACGGCCTCGGCGCTCATGGCCACGCTCTTTTTCGGGGGTTGGGATATCCCGTTCACCACGTGGGACTCGACGGGCGATCCGAGCGTCCTGAAAACCCTGGCCACGCTGGTCGTTTTCGGTTTCAAGACGTTCGTATTCCTCTTTACGTACATCTGGGTGCGCTGGACGCTGCCGCGGTTCCGCTACGATCAGCTCATGGCGCTCGGCTGGAAAGTGCTGCTGCCGCTCGCCCTGCTCTATATCACGCTGCTGGCGGTCGCCATCTGGTTCATCCGGATCCGGCTCGGCTGGGAGTACGGTCAGGGCATGGCGTTGGTCCTTGGGGGACTCAATCTCGTGCTGCTGATCGCGCTGGTGTGGTGGCTCGACCGCGGCCGGATCGTGTCCGGATCGGTCCACGAGGAGACTGCCTGATGGCCATCGGCGTGAAGGTGATGAAGCGGCCGACGCAGCAGACCTCCTACCTGCGCGCGACCCTGAAAGGGATGGCGCTGACCTTCAGCCATCTGCTGCGTCCCAAAGTCACGATGCAATATCCCGAGGAGAAGTCCTCCAAGGACTGGACGCTCTCCTCCCGTTGGCGCGGCACGCATCGCATGCTGACCGACGAGCAGGGCAGGGCCAAGTGCGTCGCGTGCGGTCTCTGCCCCCAGATCTGTCCCGCCAATTGCATCAAGCTCGTCCCGGGCGAGGATGAAGAGGGCCACCGCTATCCGCTGATTTACGAGATCGACGAATTCCGCTGCATCTTCTGCGGCTACTGTCAGGAAGTGTGCCCCGAGGAAGCGATCCACGTGGGCGTGCATTACGAGAACTCCGAGTACTCCCGCGACCGGTTCGTGTACGACCTCGAGCGGCTCACGGCGCAGACGCACCCAGTGTCCACGTTGTGGGATCCGTCGGACCCGAAGGGCGAGTAGTGACCCTCACCGTCTTTTGGATCTTCGGCGTCATCGCGATGGGAAGCGCACTGCTGTGCATCACCCGCAAGAACCCCATTGCCAGCGCGCTGTGGCTCGTCGTGACGCTGTTCGCCCTGGCCGCGCTCTTTGTGTTGCTCGACGCGCAGTTCATCGCGGCGCTCCAGGTGCTGGTCTATGCGGGCGCGATCATGGTGCTGTTCCTCTTCGTCATCATGCTCCTGAATCTCGGGCGTCCGGGACCGACCGACATCAAAGGGCCGGCAGGATTGGTGATTGCCGCCGTCCTCGCGGGAGCCCTGTTGCTGCAGCTGCGAGTGCTCAGTCAGTCGACCCTTCCATCCGCGATCCAGCTGCCGGCCGGGACAGTCTCCGCGCTGCAACAGCAGCAGGGCATCATCGGCGCCGTCGCGAATCCACTGTTTGGCGCCTACCTGATCCCCTTCGAGATCGCGAGCGTGCTGCTGCTTGCCGCGATTGTGGGCGCTGTCGTGCTGGCAAAGCGGAAGCTCTAGATGCTGCTGAGCCCCGCGCTCGCCATCTCGGCCGTCCTTTTCACGCTGGGCGTCGCCGGTGTGCTGTTCCGGCGGAACGCGATCGTGATCTTCATGTGCATCGAGCTCATGCTCAACGCGGTGAATTTGACGTTCGTGGCGCTGGCGCAGAGCCTCGGGATGGGCGGGCAGGTCTTCGTGTTCTTCGTGATGGCGGTGGCGGCCGCTGAAGCGGCCGTCGGCCTCGCCATCATCCTCGCTGTTTATCGCCATAAGCAATCGGTCAGCCTCCAGAACATGAATCTCCTCAAGGACGGATGACCGGCACCGCCGTCGACCAGATCTGGCTCGCGCCCGCGCTCGCGCTGTTGGGCTTCGTCCTGAACGGCGCCCTGGCGCTCACCCGGCCGAAAGCCACGACGCTCGTGTCCGTCATCGGCGTCGGCGTGCTGGTGGCGTCCTTTGTCGTCGCACTTGGCGTGTTCCGCTCCTTCGCCGGGCTCCACGCCGAGGAGCCGGTCGTGTTCCGGTACTGGTCGTGGATACCGGTCGGCACGCTGCAGGTGGACTTCGCGCTGCAAGTGGACCAGCTGTCGAGTGTCATGCTGCTCGTCGTGACCGGCGTCGGCTCGCTGATCCACCTGTTCAGTGTCGGCTACATGAAAGACGATCCCGGATACGCGCGCTACTTCGCGTATCTCAATCTGTTCGTCTTCTTCATGCTGGTGCTGGTCCTGGGGGCGAGCTTCCCCGTGATGTTCGTCGGGTGGGAAGGCGTCGGCCTCTGCAGCTATCTGCTGATCGGCTTCTGGTTCAGCGAAGAGGCGAATGCCACCGCGGGCCGCAAAGCGTTCATCATGAACCGCATCGGCGACTTCGGCTTCATGGTCGCGATGTTGATGATCTTCTGGTCCACCGGATCGCTCGATTTCGTGACCGTCTTCGCCCATGCCCCGACGGCGCTGGTGGCAGGCGGCACCACCATCACGGTGATTACGCTGTTCCTGTTTCTGGGCTGTACCGGCAAATCGGCGCAGATCCCCCTGTACACCTGGTTGCCCGACGCGATGGCGGGGCCCACGCCGGTCTCCGCGTTGATTCACGCGGCTACGATGGTGACCGCGGGCGTGTATCTCGTCGCGCGCTGCAATCTGCTGTTCGCCATGGCCCCGGTGTCGAGCGCGGTGGTCGCGGGCGTCGGCGCGCTGACGGCACTGTTCGCGGCGACGATCGCCCTCAAGCAATGGGACATCAAAAAGGTCCTGGCGTATTCCACGATCTCGCAGCTCGGGTACATGTTCCTGGCGGTCGGGACGGGGGGGGTGGCTGTCAGCGCCGGCATCTTCCACCTCGTCACACACGCCTTCTTCAAGGCGCTGCTATTTCTCGGGTCCGGTAGCGTCATCTTCGCGGTACACCGCGCCTACCATCACACCCACTCCCATGAGGACGCGCAGGACATGCGCAACATGGGCGGGCTCGCGCGCTACATGCCCTGGACAACGGTCTTGATGTGGATCGCAACGCTCGCTATCGCGGGTGTGCCGCCGCTCTCGGGATTTGTCTCGAAGGACGAGATCCTGACCGCGGCACACGCGCGTGGGCACGCGGAGCCCATCTGGCTCGTCTTCTGGGGCTTGGGACTCATCGCCGCGTTGCTGACGGCGTTCTATATGACGCGGCTGATGCTGTACACCTTCCACGGCCCGAACCGCACCGGCGAGCAGGAGCAGCCGCACCTGCATGAGGCTCCGTGGATCATGACAGGCCCGCTCGTCGTGCTGGGGCTGCTGTCGGCAGCCGGCGGGCTCATCAACGTCCCCGCGCTCTACCACGGGGGCGCCTGGCTCCATCACTGGCTCGAACCGATCGCGCAACCGAGCGCCGCCCTGCTCCCTCACGTGCAGCTGGCGAGCGAGACGGAATGGCTGCTGGTCGGCATCGCGGTCGCCATCGCGATCATCGGCATCGTGGGTGCCTGGCGGCTGCTCAGGCCGGAGAGACTCGTTCCCGCGCGCAGCGCTCCCGAGGAGCGCGGACTCGCTCGCTTGCTGCGAAACAAGTGGTACGTGGACGAGATCTATGACGCGTTGATCGTCCGCCCGCTTGTCTGGTTGTCGCGGGAAGTTCTCTGGAAGCAAGTCGACCAGCGCGTGATCGACGGCGCGGCCGTCAATGGCGTGGCCAGAGGTGCCCGTGCACTCGGCTGGGCGAATCGCTGGCTGCAGACGGGCCAAGTCGGGACGTATGTCGCGGTGTTCGTGGTGGGCGTGCTGCTGCTCCTCTGGCGGGCGATGAGCTGATGTACGCCCGCTGGGTGCTCACCGCGCTGCTCGCGTGGCCGCTGCTCGCCGGCCTCGTCGTCCTCCTCCTTCCCGCACGGCTTGCGAAATACGTCGCGCTGGCCGCCAGTCTGATCGAGTTCGGGATCTCGGTCCCGCTGTGGTGGACGTTCGTACCGACCGGCGGGATGCAGTTTGTCGCCGATCAGACCTGGATCGCGGCCTGGGGCATTCACTTCACGGTGGGTGTGGACGGGATTTCGCTGTTCCTCGTGCTCCTCACGACGTTCCTGATGCCGCTCTCGATTCTGGGGAGCTGGAGCTACATCACCAAGCGCGAGGGTGGGTTCTACGCTCTGCTCCTCATCCTGACGACCGGCATGATCGGTGTCTTCGTCGCACTCGATCTCTTCCTCTTCTATGTGATGTGGGAAGTGATGCTCATCCCGATGTATTTCATCATCGGTGTTTGGGGGGGCGACAACCGGCTGTACGCCGCGATCAAGTTTTTCATCTATACAATGTTTGGATCGCTGCTCATGCTGGTGGCGATCCTGGTGCTGTACCTCCACGCGGGCCGGGCGACCGGCGTCTACTCGTTCAGCTATACCTATCTGCTCAGCCAGGTCGGACAGCTGGGAACCATGGCCTGGTGGCTGTTCGGGGCGTTCTTCCTCGCGTTCGCGATCAAAGTGCCGATGTTCCCGCTGCACACCTGGCTGCCCGACGCGCACGTCGAGGCACCCACGGCGGGATCGGTGATCCTGGCGGGGATCCTCCTCAAAATGGGGACCTACGGTTTCCTCCGGTTCGCGCTGCCGTTCTTCCCGGCGGTCGCGCTCAATCAAAACGTGCAGCTCGTCATTGTCGTCCTGTCGCTGATCGGAATCATCTATGGCGGCCTCGTGGCGATGGTACAGCCCGATTTCAAAAAGCTGATCGCCTATTCGTCGGTCGCCCACCTCGGGTTCGTGATGCTCGGCATCTGGGCCCTGACGCTGCAGAGCGTGCAGGGCGCGCTGCTGATCATGATCAATCACGGGATTTCGACGGGCGCGCTGTTCTTCCTGGTCGGCATGATCTACGAGCGGCGGCATAGCCGGTTGATCGAGGCGTACGGTGGCATCGCGCGCGTGGTGCCCTTGTTCGCCGCGATCCTCACGATCGTGTCGCTGTCGTCCATCGCGCTTCCAGGCACCAATGGGTTCGTGGGTGAATTCCTGGTGTTGCTGGGATCGTTCCGCACCTATCCGATCGCGACGGCACTGGCGACGACCGGCGTCATCGTCGCGGCCGCCTACCTGCTGACTGCCCTGCAGCGGATGATCTACAACCCGCTGACGAATCCCGAGAACGAGAAACTGACGGATTTGTCGCCGCGGGAAATCGCGGTGCTGGTCCCGCTGCTCGTCGGCATTCTGTGGGTCGGCATCTATCCGAAGCCGTTCCTGCAGCGCATGGAGCCTGCGGCGCGCGCGCTGATCGAGCAGATGCGGCCATGAGACTCGACCCCTCGGTCTATCACGATCTGCTCCTGTCGCTCCTGCCTGAGCTCGTCCTGACGGGCTGGGCACTCGTGCTGTTGCTGTTCGTCGCGTGGCGCCATAAAACCGTGCGCGACCTGCGGGTTACCGGATGGCTCACGCTGCTTGCGCTGCTGTCGACCGCAGTCGCCACTTGGTGGTTGTGGTGGAATCGGGCCGGTGTGCAGGGGCTCGTGGCGATGGTCGCGGCCGACGACTTCCGCTGGGTCGCCGATTGGGTATTCCTCGGCGCCGCCGCGCTCACCGTGCTGATCTCGTTCGCCTATCTAGAGCGAGAGCAATTGCTGGCGCCGGAGTACTACGTGCTGCTGATCTTCGCCACCCTCGGCATGATGGTGATGGCCGCCGGCACCGATTTGATGGTGATCTTTCTCGGACTCGAGCTGATGTCGGTCGCGGTCTACGTGCTCGCCGGCTTCGATCGGCGGCGCGCCCGCTCCGCCGAGGCAGCCCTCAAATACTTCTTGCTGGGCGCCTTCGCCTCCGGATTCCTGCTCTATGGCATTGCGCTTCTCTATGGCGCCACCGGCACGACGAATCTTGGTCTGATTGGCGCCCAGGTCAGCGTATTGGGCACGCCGAGCCTCATGTTGCGCGCCGGTCTGGCACTGCTGATCGTGGGATTCGCTTTCAAGATCGCGGCGGTCCCGTTCCACATGTGGGCGCCCGACGTCTATGACGGATCTCCGACACCCGTGACCGCCTTCATGGCGACCGGCGTGAAGGCGGCGGCGTTTGCAGCGCTGTTCCGCGTCATGAACCAGGCGTTCGCCGCAGTCCCCGCCTGGCATGACATCCTCTGGTGGCTCGCGGTCGTCACGATGATCGGCGGCAACCTCTTCGCCCTCAGTCAGCGTTCGCTCAAACGGATGCTGGCCTACTCTTCGGTTGCGCACGCGGGCTATCTGCTCGTCGCGGTGACCGCCGGCGGCGCGGCCGGCACGAGTGCGTTCCTCGTTTACGTCATAGCGTACACGTTGATGTCGCTCGGCGCATTCGCCGCGCTGACGGCCAAGGGCAGGGGCGGCGAAAGCGAGGTCCTGATCGACGACCTGGCGGGACTCGCCGGCAAGCGTCCCTGGCTCGCCTTTGCACTCGCGGTGTGCATGCTGTCGTTATTGGGTTTTCCCGGAACCGCCGGGTTCATCGGCAAGTGGTACATCCTCATCGCCGCCACCAGCGCCGGCCAGAACACGTTGGCCGCTATTCTCGTGCTCACCAGCGTCGTGTCGGCAGGGTACTATCTTCCCGTCATCATGGCGATGTACATGAAACCGGAGCCGATCGAGGCCGCGCACGTGGATGTCTCCCTCGACCGGTGGGGACGGGCCGCCGTCGCAGCGGTCGTCGTGGGCCTGCTGCTCTTCGGTGTCTGGCCCAACCCCCTCTTCGATCTCGCCAGATCCGCCGGAGACAGCGTGCATCCCGCGGCCACAACGGCCGCTTCGCCACAGGCCCCCACCTTAAGCCCGGTCGGCGGCCACTAACGCAGGGCGTATCCGTGAAGCTTCCCGCCACAATTTTCCGCCAGTACGACATCCGCGGCCTCGTGGACGAGCAGCTCACGCCCGCCGCCGCACGCGCCGTAGGACAAGCATACGCCACGTTCGCCTGGGAGCGGCTCGGCACCGGCAAAGCGCCGCGCGTCGCCGTCGGTCGCGACAACCGGCCGTCGGGCGCAGCGCTCGCACAGGGCGTGCGCGAAGGAATCGCCGCGGCAGGGGGGGCCGCCGTCGACGTCGGCGAGCTGCCGACCCCCGCACTCTATTTCGCCACCAAGACACTGCCGGTGGACGGCGGCATTCAAGTCACCGGCTCGCATAATCCGCCCGAGTTCAACGGCTTCAAGATGGTCCTGGCTCACGATGCCGTGTTCGGCGACGACATCCAGGTCCTGTACAGACTCATCAACGACGGCAAGCTCGTGACCAAGGGCGGCGGCACGCCAACCGCGCACCGCGCACTCCTCACCGCGTACCGAGATGCGATCGTCAAGCGCAACGCGCCACTCGCGCGGCGGCTCAAGGTCGTGGTGGACTGCGGCAACGGCGTCACGAGTCTCGTGGCCGTCGAGACTCTGAAGCAGCTCGGCGCCGATGTCGTTGCGTTGTTCGCCGAGTCCGACGGGACGTTCCCTCATCACCATCCCGACCCGACTGTCCTCGAGAACCTCCACGACCTCCAGGTCGCCGTCAAAAAGGAGAAGGCCGAGCTGGGCATCGCATTCGACGGCGACGGGGACCGCATCGGCGCGGTCGATGAGCGCGGCGAACCGGTGCTGGGAGATCAGCTGCTGGTCCTGTTCGGACGCGACCTGGTGCATCGCATGGGCAAGAACCACCCGGTGATCTTCGACGTGAAGTGCTCGGAGGTGTTGCCGCAGATGCTGAAAAAGGCCGGTCTCCAGCCGGTCATGTGGAAGACCGGGCATTCGTTCATCAAGCAGAAAATGAAAGAGATCGACGCGCCGCTCGCGGGGGAAATGAGCGGTCACATGTTTTTCGGCGGCGACTGGTACGGATTCGATGACGCACTGTTCGCCGCGGCCCGGCTGCTGGCGTACGTCGCGCGTGAAGGTGGGCCGCTCTCGCGCCTGCTCGCCGATCTGCCGAAGACGTACGCCACGCCCGAAATGCGAGTCGATTGTCCCGATGAACAGAAGTTCGACGTCGTCCAGCAGGCGGCGGGGGAGTTTGCCGCGAAGTACCCCGTCTCGACGCTCGACGGCGTGCGCATCACCTTCCCGGAAGGGTGGGGATTGCTGCGCGCCTCGAACACGCAGCCCGTGCTGGTAATGCGGTTCGAAGCAACAAATCCAAAGGCGCTCGACGCGTATCGCGCCGAGGTCGAGGGCTGGCTGACGGCGCACGGCGTGACTGCGTGACGCAATCGAACCGGCGCAGGCTGTACCTGATCGGCGCCGGTCTGCTGGTGGCTGCATTGGTCGGCGGCCGCTGGCTGGCGGTGGAGACGGCGGAACGGGCATGGGACCGCACCTTCGCGGGGGGCGAGGCATTGATTGCCGCCCGCGATCTCGCCCGGCTGCTGCAGGCATTTGTGCTCATCGTGGCGATCGCGTGGATGGCGGGTAATCTGCTGATCGTCTATCGGGCGATCGGCTCCGTGCAGATGCCGCGCCGGCTCGGCGACCTCGAGATCGTCGAAGCAGTGCCGCGCCGCACGCTCCTCGCCGCCACCGTCCTCCTCGGCATCATCCTCGGCACCTTGCTGTCCCTGGGCACGGGCGACTGGTGGCGTCACGCCGTTCTGGCGGCCTCGCCACCGCGCTTCGGCGTCCTCGATTCGACAAAACTGGGTTACGACGCCGGCTACTATGTCAGCGTCCTTCCCTGGCTGGCCGCGATCCAGAACCGCACGCTCATTCTCGTCGTCGCCGCCCTCGGGATTGTGGCGCTGCTCTACGGCGTGATCGGATCCCTGCGCATTCGACGGGGCCACATTCGCGCCAGCGACTACGCCCGCGCCCACCTGGGGGTTCTGTTCGCGTGTCTCGCCCTGGTCATTGCCTGGGGCGCAGCGCTCGATCCCGCGGAAATCGTGGGCGGATTGCACGGGGCTGTGGATCAAGCAGCCCTCACCGTGCGCATACCGGGGTCGGATGTCGTGGCGGCGGTGGCGATCGTGACGGCAGTGATCTCGCTCGTCTGGGCCTGGCGAGACCGGCCCACGCTGATTCTCGCTGGGTGGGCGGCCCTGCTCGTGTCGCTCAGCGCCGGCTATTTCGTCATTCCCGGTGTCGCGCGCGCGTCGGCCGGGCCTGAAAGTGCCGAGCTGATACACCATCGCGCTGCGCTCGAGCGCCTCGCGTTCGGACTTGTGGACGTAAATCCCAGTGCGCCGCCGGCGTTCCCATCGGGGGAAGCGGCCGTGCGTGCCATGCCGCTGTGGGATCCCGCCCATGTCGGCGCGGCGCTCGGCGGCGTTCCAGCAACCGCCGTCGCGCTGCGTCCGCCGCGCAAAGAAGATCGCGGCGCGGTTTGGATGATCGCTCCGACGAATGCCCCAGGTCCGGTCCGCCTCGCGTTGGAAACGGACACTGGCCTCGCGGTGACGTCGCTGCCGTCCGGGAATGCCGCGGTGCTGTTTGGTCCCGGATTTCCAGGACCGGTGGTTACGTCCGCTGACAGCGCACCGCCCGCTCCTCCCGCCGGGTCCGGCGCTGTGCGGCTCACGGGCGCATGGCGTCGCTTCGCGATCGCGTGGACGATTCAGTCGTGGGGATTGGCCCGCAACGAATCGAACGGCAGAGTGCTGCTGTGGCGGCGCGACGTCACGGAGCGATTGCAGCGTCTCGCTCCATTCGCGCGGTTCGGCGCTCCGGCGCCGGCTCTGCGCAACGGCGCGTTGTGGTGGGTGAGCTGGGGCTACGTATCGCACGACGCGTTTCCGCTGGTGCGGCCGCTCCCCTGGCGCGACGGCGATGTACGCTTTCTGCGCGCCGGTCTTGTCGGCGCGGTGCGCGCCGCAACGGGCGAGACCCATCTCTGGCTTGCGCCGGCGTACGACTCGCTGACTGCCGCCTGGGCGCGACGCTTCGAGCCATTGATCGAGCCCGCGGACCGGCTCCCCGCCGATCTCCGTGCGCAACTCGCCTATCCGGGCGAGGCGTTCAGGGCTGCTGTTGGCGCCGTACTGCGCGCCAGCGCGGACTCCGACGTGCAAGCCGGATGGATCATGCGCCCGCGGGAACCGTATCAGCTGGGCGCGCCGGACGCGGGGGGGGCAGTCTGG
>WNFD01001684.1_pt1 | contig 22214 bp, 20 predicted proteins | sample 5400491 | NCBI WGS metagenome assembly WNFD01 (sample SAMN13153343, study PRJNA577476) | soil metagenome | isolation source: 120 cm saprolite under Douglas fir tree site 2 hole 2 replicate 2 | place: USA:California | collected 2015-04-18
ACTACGCGAGCGGTACGGTCAATCTCGAAGATCCGCCATTGCACGTGATTTGCTGCAGCATTGTGGATCCGACGCGGGCGCCGACAGGCATGCACACGGTTAAGATCGTTGCGTATCAGCCCTACGATTTGAAAGAAGGGCCACAGCACTGGGACGCGATCAAGCGAGAGGTCTCCGACGCAAATCTGAAATATCTGCGGCGCTACTCGCCGAACTTGACCGACGACAAGATTCTGGCGCGGACGATAGAAAGCCCGCTCGATCTGGAGCGCATGAATCCGCACAACTGGCACGGCAGTTGTCACGCTGGAGGGTCCGGCCCGGCGCAGTCCGGCGCGATGCGCCCCGTGCCTGGATACGCGCAGCATCGGATGCCAATCCCAGGTCTGTATCAAACCGGGGCCACGACGCATCCCGGTGGGTCGGTAACCGGTGGACCGGGGCGAAATGCGGCAACGGTGATGCTAAAAGATTTCGGGACCAGCATCGAGGAAGTGGTGAAGAAAGCGTAAGAGTTTGGTTTTAGGGGGCGTTCACATGAGCACAATCAGTCGACGCGAGTTTGTGAAGGCGACGGCACTGGCACCTCTGGCCGTCGCACCGTTTTCATTGGGACCGCAAGCCTCCAAGGAAGATCGCTTTGACATCGTCGTTGCCGGTGCGGGACACAACAGTCTGGTGGCGGCAGCGTATCTCTCGAAGGCGGGCTATCGATGTCTCGTGCTGGAGGGTCGTCCGATGCTTGGCGGGGGCGTGAAGACGGCGGAGCTAACGCTCAAGGGATTCAAGGACGACGTGTGCTCGACGGCGCACACGTTTCTGCTCGACAACCCAATGATGAAGAACGATGAGCTCAAGCTCCGCGACTTCGGACTGGAATATATCGACCCCGATCCGATCTTCCACATCCCCTTCCCGGATGGCAGCTATCTGACGCAGTGGCGCGACCTGGACCGAACCTGCGCGGAGTTCGCGAAATTCTCGAAGAAGGATGCCGCCGCCTATCGAAAAATGCTGGCGGAGTTTGACGCCGTCAAACCGGTTTTGCTTGGAACAAGTTTTACTCCGATAGGATTTGGGAAACCGTTGAACGATCAACTGGCGCAGCAACCGCGCGGCAAGCTGTGGCAGCGGCGGCTGGCGATGTCGGCATGGGAAATCATTCGTGACACGTTTGAGGAGGAACACTGCCGCACGTTCATGCTCTACATGTCCCACTTGGCAGCCGAGCCGCCGGATGCCCCGATGACAGGACGGCTCGCTTACGGCACGGCTCGCCAACAGCACTCTGGCCGGCCCATCCCGAAAGGCGGATCGGGAGCTTTGACCCAGGCGCTGGCGCGCTCGATCGAAGCGCACGGGGGCGTGCTTCTCACGAACAAGTGGGTGAAGCAGCTGATTGTGGAGAACGGAAAATGTGTGGGCGTGGAATGCAGCGACGGAAGTTCTTACCGCGCGGAGAAGGCGGTGGTCTCCACGATCCACATCAAGCATCTGGTGGACATGGCTCCGCGCGAGCTTTGGGGCCAGGACTTTCTCGATGGGGTGGATACGTGGCAGGCGGAGCACGCGATGTTCGTCACGCACTACGCCACGTCCGAGCCACCGAAATATGCAGTGGAAGGCGGAACGCTTTCGCCGGTGGAGTCGGGCGTTTTGGTTTCACCGGAGCGGGCGCTGCGTTTTGGGTACGACGATGCCCGCGGCGTGGTCAACCTGGAGAATCCGCCACTTCAAATCATCTGCTGCAGCGTTGCCGATCCTACTCGAGCTCCGGCGGGAATGCACACGCTGAAGGTTGTCGGCTGGCAACCTTACGAGCTTAAGGAAGGTCCCGAGCATTGGGACAAGATCAAGAAAGACGTTTCCGACGCATATCTCAAATACCTGCGGCGATTCGCACCGAATTTGACGGACGATAAGATCCTGGCGCGATTTGTGGAGAGTCCGCTCGATCTCGAGCGGATGAATCCGCACTTCTGGCACGGAAGTGCGCACGCGGGCGCGCAAAGCGCATCGCAATCCGGGCCGATGCGTCCGATGCCCGGCTGGGCGCAGCACCGCATGCCGATTCCGGGGTTGTATCAAACTGGTGCGACGACGTTTCCGGGCGGATCCGTGACAGGGGCGCCCGGCCGGAACGCCGCGACGGTCATGCTCAAGGATTTCGGGACCAGCATCGAGGAAGTGGTGAACAAGAAAGCGTAGTTGGGGCGAAGAAGAGCAGCAGATTCTAATTTGCGAGGTCAGCTCATGGTGAAAAGAATCGGATGGATCGCACCCGTCGCGATGGCTGCAACGTCGATGGCATTTCTCTTCCTTGCCTCGGGTCTTACCGCTCAACCGGCTGCGTCACCGCAAGCCGCGAAACAGATGGTTCCGGACAATCCGTCGGAACACACGCCGCCGGTGCAGCCGATCGCTTACAGTCACAAAAAGCATCTGGCCTTCGGTCTGGAGTGCAAGAAGTGCCACACAAATCCGGAGCCGGGGAAACTCATGACCTTCCCGGCGACAAGTACCTGCATGGAGTGTCATGTGACCATCGCGAAAGGCAAGCCTTCGATTCAGAAGCTCTCCGAATATGCCAAGTCCAAGCAAGCAGTTCCCTGGGTGCGTGTCTATACGGTGCTGCCTGGCGTTGCCTGGAATCACCGTCCACATTTGGAGGCAGGCGTGAACTGCGAGACGTGCCACGGGCAGGTTCGGGAGATGGAGGCGATGTCGGAAGTGACCAGCGTCACGACGATGTACAGCTGCCTGAACTGTCACGAAATGAATCAGGCCAAGACCGCTTGCGACACTTGCCATAAACATTGATCGAGCTGAAAATTCCGTTTACAAGGAGGGATTATGGCGAAGCCGATCGAACTGGAAATCAACGGCAAGCGATATCCGGTGAACTACCCGGCGGACACGCCTCTCCTGTATGTGCTGCGCGATGAGCTGGGCCTGACCGGCAGCAAGTACGGTTGCGGGGAAGGGCAGTGCGGCGCATGCACCGTTTTGATCGGAGGAGCGCCGCGCCGCTCGTGCCAGATTCCGGTCAGCGCGGCAGCGGCAAAGCCCATTACGACCATCGAAGGTTTGGAAAAGGAGGGGCGCTTGCATCCGGTGCAGCAGGCGTTTCTCGATGCGGGTGCATTCCAGTGCGCTTATTGCACTTCGGGAATGATCATGAGCAGCGTCGGCTTGCTGCAAACGAATCCGAATCCCAGTCAGGCGGAAATCGTTCAATTCTTGCAGGGGAATGTGTGCCGTTGCGGTACGCATCCGCGCATCATCGAGGCGGTCCGCCAGGCGGCCAAGAGTATGCAGGAGCACGGGCGATGAGCGTGCCAAATGGAAGATTCGTTCTTGAACCGGAACGCTATGAGTTCTCCGCGGCGCCCATGTATCAATTCGAACTGGCGCGGCGCGATTTCTTCAAGCTTCTCGGCGCGGGCATTGCCGTCTTCGCGATTGCGAAAGACGCGCTCGCCACGCAGGAGACGGCTCCGGGACATCGGAGTTTCCACAATGAAGAATTGCCCAAGGGTATCAGCGCATGGTTGCATGTCGGCGAAGACGGCAGCGTTACTGGATTCACCGGCAAGGCCGAGATCGGGCAGAACATCCGCACGGCTTTGGCACAAACCATCGCCGATGAACTGCGTGTGCCGTTCGAAAGCGTTCGGATGGTGACGGCGGATACCGCTCTGACGCCATTTGACGCGGGGACGTTTGGCAGCCGGACGACGCCGACGATTACACCGCAGTTGCGGCGCGTGGCTGCGGCCGCGCGCGATTTGCTCGTTGGAGTAGCGGCAAAGGAATGGAATGTCGCGCCGGGGAGACTCCTAGCAGCGGACGCGAAAGTCACCGATCCCGGATCGGGCCGCTCGCTTAAGTATGCGGAACTCGCGCGCGGCAAGACGCTCGCGCAAGATCTCCAGGCGGAAGATCCCATCACCCCGGCAACGCAATGGACGATTGCAGGAAAAGCGATTCCGAAAGTGGACGGCCGCGCGTTCGTGACCGGGAGGCACCTGTACACGACGGATCTGCGGCCTGCGGGCATGCTTTACGGCAAAGTGCTGCGCCCGCCATCGTTCGGCGCGGCGCTCAGTTCCTGCGATGACCGCGCTGCGAAGGTCATGCCCGGCGTGGTCGTCGTGCGTGATGGAGATTTTGTCGGCGTAGCCGCGCCGAGCGCGCACGAGGCTCAGCGCGCTCTCGATGCGCTTCATGCGCAATGGAAAGAAGTGCCGCAGATCTCGAGCAAGGAGATCTTTTCGTATTTAAAGCAGAATGCTGCGGCGAAATCCGAGGATCGATTTCGGAAGCAGAAGGGATCCGTCGAAGAAGGTCTGGCAAGCGCGACGCATCGGCTTGACGCGAGTTACAACGTCGCGTACATCGCGCATGCTCCGCTCGAGCCGCGTGCGGCCGTAGCGCAATGGGCCGATGGGAAACTCACGGTGTGGACCGGAACGCAGCGGCCGTTCGCCAACCGCGATGAACTCGCGGATGTTTTTCATTTACCCGAGAGCAGCGTGCGCGTGATTGTGCCGGATACGGGCTCGGCGTACGGAGGGAAGCACACGAGTGATGCGGCGCTCGAAGCCGCTCGTCTGGCGCGCGCTGCCGGGCGTCCTGTGAAAGTGGTGTGGACTCGCGAGGAAGAATTCACCTGGGCGTATTTCCGGCCCGCGGGTGTCATCGAGGTCAAAAGCGGCATCTCCGGCGACGGTACGCTGACGGCCTGGGAATTTCACAACTACCACTCCGGAACGTCGGGGATCGAGACTCCCTACATCGTTGCGAATCAGCGAACGGAATATCATGCCGTGCCGTTGATCCTGCGAAGCGGTTCCTATCGCGGGCTTGCGGCGACCGCGAATCACTTCGCGCGCGAAACGCACATGGATGCGCTGGCGAGCGCGGCGAAGATGGATCCCCTCGATTTCCGCATGAAAAATCTTTCCGATGCACGCATGCGCGCGGTGCTGGAAGCAGCGGCGAAGTCCTTTGGCTGGCCACGCAAGAAAACGCAGGAGGGACAAGGATTCGGAGTCGCGTGCGGTTCCGAGAAGGGAAGTTACGTGGCCACGATCGCGGAGGTATCGGTGGATCACAAGTCCGGAGCCGTCCGCGTCGTGCGCATGGTCGAGGCGTTCGAATGCGGTGCGATCGTCAATCCGGACGGTTTGCGCAACCAGGTCGTCGGCGCCATGATTCAAGGGTTGGGTGGCGCACTTTTCGAAGCCATCGAATTCGAAAACGGCCGCATCAAGAATCCGCATTTCGGGAGCTATCGCGTGCCGCGCTTCCGTGACGTGCCGGAAATCGAACCGATCCTGCTGGACCGGAAAGATCTTCCTTCGGCGGGGGCCGGCGAAACGCCGATCATGGCCGTGGCCCCGGCCATCGGCAATGCCATCTTTGACGCGACCGGCAGGCGTCTCAATAATCTGCCAATGGTTCCCAATGGGCTTCGGTCCGCGTAAGATTGATGAATGAATCGTCCGCCGGAATTGGAAAAGAAACTCTCATGAAACGCATCGGCTTAGCACTGGGGCTCTCCGCCGCATTCTTGCTCGGCGGCGGGTGCAAGAAGGAGCCCAGTGACAACGACGCCATTCGCGTCGGCATTCTGCAGCACCTCAACGGGATGGGCACTCTCAATATGAGTGCAATGGAAATGGAGATGCGAAGCGTTTCCATCAATGGCAATCAAGCGCACGCCGAGGTTGTATTCCGGCCAAAGACCGGCGCACCTCCGGGAGCGGGAATGCAGGTCGCCTACAATCTGGAGAAGCGCGATGGTGCGTGGGTAGTTTTGAAAACGCAGCCGACCGGCGGGATGATCCAGCATCCGGATTCAAATAAAAGCCCTCATCAGAATCAAGATGTGCATTCGAGCAGCCTGCCGAATTTCAGCGACATTGTAAATCCCGCCGGTACGCCGCCCCAGGGTGCACTGCCGCCGGGCCATCCGCCCGTCAATTCACAGCAGCCGAGTTCGCAGCCGGGCGGGCAGGATCAATCTCCAGCCAAGAAACCTCGTTAGACAGACGGATCCAATCGCGTTTTCTCCATAACCACAAGCGCACTCGTTTGATTCTTGTTGCTGACACTTGACCCTTAGACAGTTTTGTCTTTTGCGTAGCAGAGCGATTCCATGTTGCACTCGATGCATTTCGGTTTGCGCGCGTAGCAGATCCGGCGTCCGTGCCAGATCAGTTGGTGGGAAAACTGGATCCACTTCTCCTGCGGAATGATCTTCATCAAATCCTGTTCGATCTTCTTTGGATCTTCATTTCGCGACAAATCCAAGCGGTTTGAGAGACGCAGCACATGCGTATCCACGACCACTCCGCTGGCGATCCCATACGCTGTGCCAAGCACGACGTTCGCCGTCTTTCGCGCGACACCCGGCAGCGTGAGTATCTCTTCCATCGTGCGCGGCACTTGCCCGCCAAACTTTTCGATAATCGCCTTGCTCGCGCCCATCACGGATTTCGTTTTATTGCGAAAAAATCCCGTCGGCCGGATGTCCTGTTCCAACTCGCTCGGGGTGGCATACGCAAACGCCTTCGCGTCCGGATATTTCTTATAAAGTGTTTCAGCCACCTGATTCACGCGCACGTCCGTACACTGAGCGGAGAGAATCGTCGAGATCAACAATTGAAACGCATTCTCGTGCTTCAGTTCGCATGTCGCATTTCCGTATGCGTCGTCCAGTTTCGCGAGGATTGCCGCCACGCGCTTGGGATCCGTTCCCGCCGCATGAGCCGGCTTGGCAGCCTTGGCTGACGTCACGGATTTCGCTGCTTTCAGTTTTGCCAAAGCAGATTTCTTCTTCGTCGATTGTTTTTTCTTCGATTTCGTGGCCATAAGAGCCAAAACTATAACATGGAGGAAAGAGCCGCGAGCAATCTGCGGAAAGCCTTCCCCCGATGGCTGCGCAGATTTTTTTCTTCGGCTGGAATCTCTGCAAATGTTTTCTCGATCGCAGGGAAGTAGAACACCGGATCGTAGCCAAATCCGCCCGATCCGCGGGGCGCCTCCAAGATGTCTCCGTCAACGCGATCCGTGACGATGGCCATAGCTCTCCCGCGTTCCGCGAGTGCCATCGCGCAAACGAAATACGCAGCACGCTCGGATCCTGTTTTGCCTCGCATCTCGCCCAACAGCTTTTCAATCCTTTGCGAATTTGCCGCCTGCGGCCCAGCGTACCTTGCGGAATGAACTCCGGGCGCACCGCCGAGAGCAGGCACGACAAGCCCCGAGTCATCGGCGAAGACCAGCCCGTCCGTGTGACGCGAGTAATGCAATGCCTTGCCTGCCGCGTTTTCAGCGAATGTTGGAGCGTTTTCCGCGAACGCGGGAAGCGCATCGAAATCCGGCAGCAATGCCAAATCAACCACAAGGGAAGGTGAGGACGCCGTCGCGAGCGCGCGATACTCGGCGAGCTTCCCCGGGTTGGATGAGGCGAGAAAAAGCTTAGCGGGCACGCGCACTGAATTTCACGGGCAGAAGAGCGCGTTGTTCTTCCGTCAGGCGGCGAATCCCAGCGGCGGCGAGCGCCAGAAGATCCTGCATCTCGCTTCCGGAAAACGCCCGCCCCTCCGCCGTCGCCTGGATTTCCACAAAATGCCCGTTGCCGGTCATGACCACGTTCATATCCACTTCGGCGCGCGAATCCTCTTCATAAGCGAGGTCCAGCAGCGCGCGGTCGTCCACAATCCCGACGCTCGTGGCCGCCACGGTGTCGATCAGCGGAGAACTTTTCAAAATTCCCGCCGCCACAAGACGCTCGAATGCCAGCGCCAGCGCGACGAACGCTCCGGTGATGGACGCCGTGCGCGTTCCACCATCCGCTTGAATCACGTCGCAATCGATCCACACCGTGCGCTCGCCCAGCGCTTCCTGATCCGTCACCGCGCGCAACGACCGGCCGATCAATCGTTGAATTTCCAGCGTCCGCCCCGACTGCTTCCCCCGCGCTGCCTCGCGCGGCGTGCGCTCCTCGGTGGCGCGCGGCAGCATTCCATATTCGCTGGTGACCCAGCCCTTGCCGCTGCCCTTTAGAAAACCGGGCACGCCGTCATCGATCGTGGCCGTGCAGATCACTCGAGTGTTTCCCAACTCGATGAGCACGCTGCCTTCGGCCGTGGAGATAAAATCCGGCGTGATTTTCAAGGGACGCATCTGGTCCGCGGTTCGGCCATCGACTCTCACTCTTCCTCCTGCGGTCATCACTTCCGTGTCCAAGAATTCTACGGTTTGCGCTCAGGTTGCGCCAGTTTGCCGGGCGCCTTATCGGGTGTCAACGTTCCGGGAGCAGGCGCAGTGGCCTTATCGGTCGCTGGCGTCGTAGCTCTGTCTGTAACTGACGGCGTTGGCGCGGGTTTCACCGGCGGCTGAGTCGGCTTCGTGTTCACGACAAATGTCCCCATCAAGTCCAGATGCCCCGCGAGCGTTTCCACTTCCTGCCCATGAATCAGGATTTTCAGCCGTTGCACCTGCGGCACATTGGCTTCCAGTGTCCGGGTGATGGAATTCACCGCCAACTGTTCGCTCACGATCCCGGACGGAATCGAAGTCGCCAGCGCCTCGGAAAAATCCGCGATCGCCGTTCCGTCCGGCAACAGATAAAACGCAAGCAACAATGCGTCCGGCGGCAGCGTGCGCAACTCCGCGTCCACGGGCCCCGCGAGCAGCGTATTCAAAACCTGTTTCGATCGAAGTACCGGGTCATTCGAAAGCGGCAGATCGACCGTTACTGGCACCAGCGTGGAATCGATGGCATCCGAAGCCCAGAAGAGTTTGGTCTTCACGCGGGGATCGCCCGGATTGATCGCAATCGGTTGTGTCAATTCGCGCCGCGCCTGTTCTTCGCTCTGCTGCTGGAGCCTCGCGGCGCGCTTCACCCGTCTGCGTAGAATTGGAAAATAGATCGCGGCAGCGACCACGGCGGCAACCAATCCGCCGATCAGCCAAAATTTCCAACGTGGCCTCACGGCAGCGCTCCCGGCGTATTTGGAACGACGTAGGAGGGCTTGAACGCCGCAGCGCCACGCGCGATGGCATCTGCCACACCGGGTGCCATGCGGTCCAAGTCGGCGCGGTCCTCCACTGTCACACTGGAGATTTCCACGGCGATAGCGGGCGCTGCCGTCGTTCGAAGCTGGCGCACGCTGGCGGTTTGCGCGGCCTCAGGCGAGCCTTTGAAACGCTGGGCCAGGAATCCCTGCACGAGATCGCCAAATGTCCGGCTCAGTCCAAGAAACGGCGCCTGCGCGCGGTCCCAGGGGATCAAGCCATGCGAATCTGCAACCGGCGGCAAATCCGAATTGACATAGACACGCACCGTGTCCGGCAATCCGGTCGACGAAATGTGCAGGGTCACGAACACCGCCCCGTGCTGCGCATTGGCGGTTGCCGAGCGATCGTCAAACGAAGGATTCTCATTCCCCTGTCGCGTCTGCACCACCTGAAAGCCTTGCAGCTCCAGCGCGCGGCGAACCTGAATCGCGAAATCCAGCACGAGATCACTCTCGCGCATGCCGCCTGTGCCCCTTGCGCCCGGGTCCGTCCCACCATGCGCCGGATCCAGCACCACGATGTTGAGTCCGGCAGGTTGGGCTTGCCCTCCAAACGGAGAAGCCACCGATCCCGCCGTTCCTCCCTGTGGACTAGGCACAGAGGGACTTACCGCTGGCGGCGTGCCGGGCGTAGGTTGTTGCGTCTGAGAGGAAGTCTGAGATGGGGAAACCATCGCCCCAGCCATAAGCGCCACGGAGAGCAACCCAATCAAAGAGAGAGACCTGATTCGGAGGATGTTTCTCACCTGGAGCAGCATACCAAATCCGTCCCTCAATTCGCGCCACTCGAAGAGCTCTAGCGAGCCGAGAAAGGAACGGCCCCAAAGCTTCCCCTTTGATTCCGAATCGGGTTCCGTGTGAATGCTAGTGAGCCGCCGCATCCCCTTGGATCATCGGAGAAATGACCAGCGGCTTCAGTTTGGCTTTTTCGAGCAAAGCATTGACGCTCGCCAAGTCGTCTTTTTGGAGCGCGGCCCAGCGCACAAGCGTCTCCTGCGCAGCTTCTTCCCACGCAATGCTCGCGGCCGCGGCGTCAGCAGTGGGCCCCAGATCAGAGCTGTCCACAACGATCAAAACACCAGTGAGCGCCGCCACAACTTGCTGAAGAGGTTCATGCTCCTTGCCCGGCGCGGCAAGTCCAAAAAGCCCAAAATCGGCATCACTATCGGCCTCCGCCGCCGCTTCCACTTTACTTTCCAGCCCCTGCAAAGCCGTCAAAAGCTCGGTGTGACCACTGGCATCCTTCTTGCGTGCGTCGATTTGCTTTCTCAGGTCGCCGACCTGCTGCAACGCCAACGAGGTTTCTCCCAATCTGGCAGCAACCCTCGAAGCCAGCCCAAACTGCCGCGCCAGCGCGTCCTGTGATGTTTTCACGCGCGGATCCAGCTTAATCGTCAGCGGTTGTGTGCTGCTCTTGCCGTTCGCCGTGAGCTTCACGATGTAGTTGCCCGGCACTGCCAAAGGTCCTGCCGGTCCCCAGAACGAGCTGCGAACGCCCTCCGGCAGCGCGTAATGAAGATCCCAAATGAATCTGTGCATCCCCGCCCCAGCCAAGAGAGGTTTCGGATCGCGCAGCCACTCGACTTGAATCGGAACGTCGTTCGGATTCGTCTTGTGCAAGACGTCATCGCTCGCGAATCGCCGCACCAGCTTTCCTTCGGAATCGAAGATTTCCAGTTGGATGGGGGTTGAAGGCTTGTCCTTCAACAAATAATCCAGCACCGCGCCCTCCGGTGGATTCGCAGCCAATGTCTCATCCATCGGTACCGGCGTCCCTTGGTCTGCGCCAGGCCGCATGCGAATCGCAGTTTCCGGACGAAAGAGCCATGTATCGGCGGCGGCGAAATGCGAATCGATCTGCCGCAGGGGCGTCACATCGTCCAGAATCCAAAACGAGCGGCCAAACGTGGCAATCACCAAATCGTTTTCGTGCACCACCAGATCGCGCACCGACGTCACCGGCAGATTGAGTTGCAGGGACTCCCAGTCGTCTCCATCGTTGAAAGAAACGTAGACACCCCTCTCCGTGCAAGCGTAGAGCAACCCTTTCCGAGCAGGATCTTCCCGCACGCAATTCAGAAAGCTGCCCTCAGGAATCCCATTGGACACGCTTTGCCAAGTCTTGCCGAAATCCCGCGTGCGATAGAGATACGGTTGATAGTCTTCTAGGCGATGCCTGTCCACCGCTGCGTATGCTGTCCCGGCATCGAAGTGCGATGCTTCGATGTGCGTCACCTTGCTCCAGGGAGTCAACTCCGGCGGCGAAACGTTCTCCCACGTTTTCCCTTCATCTCGCGTCAGTTGAATCAACCCGTCGTCCGTGCCCGCCCAGATTTCTCCAGCCCGCACAAACGATGGTCCAATCGTGTAAATCACGCCATGGCGTTTTCCCTTTGGAGCATCCGCAGCCGTCGCCGCATCCAGATTTGGCGGCACTCCGGGATCTTCGCGCGTCAGATCGGGACTGATCACTTGCCATGAGCTGCCGCCGTCTGCCGTTCGAAACAAAACTTGCGAGCTGAAGTACAGCACGTGCGGATCGATCGGCGAAAAAACAAGCGGCAGCGTCCACGTGCGCCGGTAATCACCGGGATTCGCCAGTGTCGGCGGCAGTTGCTGGAGCTGTTCCTCGCCAAAATCCTGCTGCGCCACAGTGCCGCCGAACACCACCCCCGGATTCAACGGGTCCGGCGCGATGTAGCCATTTTCGTCGCCGGCGTCCATCGGCCGCCAATCATGGAAATTCAACGACCGGTACTTGCTGCGGCTTGGCGTGGCCGCTGAACCGCTGTCCTGCTGCGCACCGTACACCCAGTAAGGAAACTGGTTATCCGTCACCACATGATAGAACTGCGCGGTTGGCTGGTTGTACCAGGAGCTCCACGTCTCACCGCCGTTGCGCGTCACGATCGCGCCTTGATCGCTGCTGAGAATCATTCGCTTCGGCTCATCCGCATCAATCCAGAGTTCGTGATAGTCGTCGCCACCAGGCGCCCCCTTGAACGCCGTGAACGTCTTCCCTCCGTCGTGCGATTGGTAGGTTGTGGTGTTCGGGACGTACACAGTGTCAGGGTCTGCGGGATCCACGCTGACTTCCCCGAAGTACCACCCGCGCTGCCAGATGCGCCGGTCATTCGAAACGCGCTGCCATCTCTGCCCGCCGTTGTCAGAACGAAACAGCCCGCCTTCCTTGGCATCCACGATTAAATAAATCCGCCGCGGATTGCTCGGCGCAAATGCGATCCCAATCCGCCCGAGACCTTCCGAGGGCAATCCTTGCCCGGTCAGCTGTTCCCAATGATCGCCCCCGTCACTTGAGCGATAGAGGCCGCTGCCCGGTCCGTTCGAAGGAGGGTAGATGCTCCACGGTGGCCTGCGGGTCTGCCACAGCGCCGCAAGAATCGTTTTCGAATTCCCCGGCTCGAACGCGATGTCTATCGCGCCGGTGTTTTCGTCGTGATACAGAATTTTTTGCCAGCTCTTTCCTCCATCTTTCGAACGGAACACGCCTCGCTCCTGGTTCGGCCCGTACGCATGACCCAGCGCAGCGACGAAAACCCGGTTTGGATCGCGCGGGTCCACGATGATCCGCCCGATCTGCCGCGAATCCTCCAGCCCGATGTGCGTCCACGCCTTCCCGCCGTCCGTGGACTTGTACATCCCATTCCCGTAGGAAATCGAAGAGCGCATGTCGGCTTCTCCCGAGCCAACGTAAATTACATTCGAATCCGACGGCGCCACCGCGATCGCCCCAATCGATGCAATCGGCTGCGAATCGAAGATCGGCTTCCACGTTCGCCCCGCATCATTCGTCTTCCAAATGCCCCCGCCCACGCTCCCGAAATAGTAGGTTTCCGGCTGCCCGCGCACCCCCGCCACCGACAGGGCGCGCCCCCCGCGAGACGGCCCAATGGAACGCCACTTCAACTCCTGAAAAAATCTGGGATCAACCTGCTTTGCTGTAACGAGTGCGGTCAACGTTGCCCAGAGGCTTGACATCACCGCCAATCCGGCCGCTAACCGAAGACTCCGTCGTCCTGAAAATCTCACGTTAAGCATCTCCCCGGTCCATTCTGGAATCATTCGAAAGGGTGGAGTATACAGCAGCGGATGAAACGCCCGAAACTGCAATGCCAGCTAGTTTTTGTCTTAGGGAAACGGATCTCTTATCGCAACCCCGGTGATGGATCCACTCTCGCGTTAGTCCAATTCCCCCATCTACCACCCTGTACTTTTTCCTTTACTGCATCAATTTGGAACAGTAACTGTTTCGAATCACGCTAGTACTTTCGTCATTTGTGCCGTTTTGAAGCGGTCCGTACCATCTCGAAACAGTTGGAGCATACCAGGATCGCTCTTCACCTTGGTGGTCCCTTCAGCTCTGAACGTCCTGCGTGCAGCAAATGGAAACCGCAGTCGGGCCTAGTTAACTTAACGATGGAATATAAGGAGAAAATATGAAAAGTACGTTGAGAGCCTTGGGCGTCATGACCCTACTGGCCGCCACGAGCGCAATCCAGGTGCCATCCACGAAAGCGCAGGTGAATTCGAACATTGGCACCGTCAATCTCAATGCCACCTTGTCCGAATCCCTTACCGTGACCGTCAATAGCGGCAGCACCGTCAATTTCACGCTTGCCCCGAACACGGCGGTCAACGCCGGTAGCGCCACCACTGGTGTCACCACCGCTTGGGTGTTGAAGCCGGGGCGCACCTCCGTTGCTCTGTGGGCTTACTTTACGAGCGCGACAGCCTCGCTGGTGCACCAGACCGCAGGAAACACCGTGGACATCCCGTCCTCCGCGGTGAAAATCCAGGTCGGTGGCGCCGGTGCCTTCAATGCGCTTACCGCGGTTAGCCCCTTTAACGCGGCCGCTTCCGGCTTGCAGATCGGTTCCTCCATTGCCATTACGGGCGCCAACAAGAACTCCAGCCGCGCCGACACATTGGCCTACCAGATCGACACCACCGTGGTGCCGCAATTGCCTGCCGACACCTACGTTGGAACTCTGAACATTCAGGCGCAAGCAACACCCTAAGGTTCAATGCGATCGCGGACTAACTTTTTTTCCCGCTTCGGACGGCGGCCCTGGGAACTACTTCTCGGGGCCGCGTCTCTTTTCCTTATTGGCGCGCCGCTTTCTGCCCAAACCGTGCGGCCTCTGATCGACGAAAATATCGTCAAGGCACCGGGCGACAAGGCCAGCGGAAAGATCGAATACGTGAACGACAGTCTTGACAGCTTGACCGTAATGATGGACATCAAGAGCTACACCGTGTCCGATCTCGGCGTTCTCTCTTATAGGCCGCTGGACGGCGACATTCACGTAAAGCTCTCTACCATGAGTTTCCGCATTCCTCCCAAGCAGAGCTTTCTTGTCTTTTATGAGGCCTCCGCCGACAAGCTGCCTTCCTGGTTCGTGGTTTACGCCACATTCTCCGGTTTCAAGGCGCGCACCCAGGATGGCTTCAAGATCCAAATCGAATTGCCCCATACGGTCTATCTCCTTCCCAAGCAGCAGTTGCAGAAGAATGACCTGACCGTCAAATTGGCTGAATATCATCCCGACACCAAGAAGATCGTCGTCTGCGTCGAAAATACCGGCCCTGAATTTGGCCGTGTGCTCGAAGCGGACGCCACTTCAAGTAAAGCAAAGGCCACCCAGGGGGGCTTCCCCGTTTTTCCCCATAGCGAGCGGCAGGTCGAGATTTCCTGGGATTCGAATGACGCGCCAGCCAAGCTTCAGCTTCGCTTGGAGCGCTTTAAGTTGGAACAGAGCATAAGGACCGCGACGCAGTGAGGCTCGCTGCAACCGTGTCATGCTCGGCGCTCGCAACTCGTGGACACTCTCGGCAGGCCTGCTTTTCCTTTGTTTGCTGACGTTCCATCCTTCCGCGCGCGGCCAGCTCGCCAGAATGCAGGTTGGATCCTCCGACATGATCCCCTCCCAGGGCGGTTCCATCGCTCTCGAAGGTCCGAATTACAATGCCTACCTCGGCGCAGGGGTCATTGACCGGAAATTTACTTTCGGCACTTACTTCAAGACCAGCGTTCATTCCTATGACTTCACTCTCGGGGATGCGCCCATTGCGTTCGGGCTTCCCACCGACATCTTCGATACCAATCATTATTTCCTTGGGCGAGGCATCGCAGTCTCCACCAAAGTCCGCCAGGCCAGCCTGTTTCTGTTTGCTGGGGATACCGCCCAGGCCTTCGGCACGCCGTTTTTTCAGGCCGCCCAGGCTACCAGTGCTGCAAAGATGTTTTTTGCCGACATTCCTCTTTCGGACAAGCTCCATCTCTCTTCGAGAAACGTATTCTCTCGCCAGCAAACTTCCATTCAGGCTCTCGACTGGCAGCCCCGCGCCTGGCTCAAAACGGCGGTGGCCGGCGGAAGCGGTTCGAATCATCCCTATTTCGCCGCAACTCTGGACGCGGAACGCGACTGGCTGTCCTTGAAAGCTGCCTATGTTGATGCCAGCGACAAGTTCCGCCGCATCACCGTCCAGTCTCCTCTTGCTCCCGAGTTGGACCGCGAAAACCTCGTCGTCTCCGTAAAACCTTTTTCCGGAGCCGTTCTGATCGCCGGCCGGCAGAACCTTCTTCAACCGCAAAGCGATCCCAATGCGGCATTCCTCCACGCCACCGTGAATCAGCTGCAAACCAGTTTTGACGCTGCGCAATTCCGCTTCGGTGGCGGCCTGTTTCAATCCACTGCGCGGAACCAGCGCAATCTGGGAGAGGCCTTTTGGGCTTCCCGCCAGATTGTGAAAAACATTGATGCCGGTGTGAACTACTACTCCAGCCGTTCGCAATTCAGCACGCGCGTGAGCAACATTTCTGCATCGATTCGGGAAACCGTTTCGCCCAGGCTAGGCCTGCTGCAAATCGTCAATCACTCCGCGGGACGCACCAACGTTCTATTCGGGGGCAACTACGTTAACAATCGCTTTACCATCGGGGTCGACTACCAGACGATCTATCTGCCCTTCCGTTCGAACCCCTTTTCCCAGGGCATCAGCGTCACCCTGCGATTCAGGCTCTTCAGCCGTCTGGAGTTGAACGCCCAGACCTATCGCGGGACGGATGGGAAGCTGCGCTACACCACTTCCGGATCGACCTTCTTGAACCGCGGCCTCCCAGTTTTCAGCGGCAATCGCTCGGAAACCTACAAGCTTCCCAAATACATCATCCGCGGCCACGTTCAGGATGAGAGGAGTAATCCGGTAGGAGGCGCGGCCATCCGCATCGGCCAGGAAATTGTCTACACCAATGCAGACGGTGACTTTTTTGTCCGGGAGAAGAAACCCGGTGTTCTTCCTCTGCAGGTGGCACTTGGTGAGTTCCTGAGTGAGGCTACTTTCGAAGTTGTCTCGGCTCCGGCAACAGCCGTGTCAGCCCCCGACGCCACTGCTTCCGACCTCTTGGTTGTGCTCGGCCCGGCTCGCGCAAACAAGCAGCCTTAGCAAGGATTTGTGAAAAGTTCCCCGTGACTGGTGGCGACCTCGCCGGCTCAGTTCAGCGCGGCAATCGCGCGTTACGCTTCCTCGGCGTCCTCCATCACCACCGGCTTCGTCTTGCGAATCTTCAATTTACCGGTTACGAAGTAGGTCAAGAAGCCGCCCATGATAATGAGCACACCGAACAGGAGGCCCTTCATGCCCAGCACGGTTTCGTGGTTACTTTCCGCCATCGCCAGGCTGAGGAGCAGCAACGGAAACACCCCGGCGAGAACCGCACCGGTCAGCCCGCCCGGGAGGCGAAATTCGCGCGGGCGCCCCTCTGTTCTCTGTGCTCTCTGCGTACTCTGTGTTGAAATCCCCCTTCTTCGTCTTGCCCGAATCGCTCTCCCCGCGTTAAGCTCCATCCCTCGCGGAGGTGCCCAATGCGGATTCGCCTTTGTCTCGTCGCAGCCCTATTCCTTTTCCTTACTCCCTTTCCCTCTTACGCCCAGTCCCGCTTCACTATCGGAACCGCCTCCGCCGCCCCCGGCGAGAAAGCCACTGGCACCCTCGAAGTTCCTGCAGGCGTCGACGCCGCCACCAGCATCCCCGTCGTCGTAGTCAACGGCGCCAAGCCCGGCAAAGTCCTCGCCCTCGTCTCCGGCGCCCACGGCACGGAATACGTCTCCATCATCGCCATCGAAAAGCTCATCGCCGCTCTCGACCCCGCCCAAGTCACCGGCACAGTCATCCTCGTCCCGCTCATCAACATCCAGTCCTTCGAGCAAAAAGTCCCCCACGTCAATCCCATCGACAACAAAAGCATGAACCGTTTCTACCCCGGCAAAGCCGACGGCACGCAAACCGAGCGCGCCTCCTACCTCATCACCAAGGAAATCGTCGACCGTTGCGATTACCTCATCGACTACCACGGCGGCGACCTCGACGAGAGCCTCCGCCCCTACGCCTATTGGGGCCCCACCGGCCGCGAAGCTCAGGACCACACCTCCAAGGAAATGGTCCTCGCCTTCGGTCTCGATCACATCATCATTTGGCGCGAACGCCCCGCCGACCCCGCCGCCACCCGCTACCTCGACAACACCGCCTCTGTCCGCGGCAAGCCTTCCATCGTTGTCGAAGCCGGCCACGCCGGCACCGTCGAGTCCGACGACCTCGCCCTCCTCGTCAACGGTACCCTCAGCACCATGCGCGCCCTGAAGATGCTCCCCGGCGACCCGCATCCCATCGAAAACCCCGTCTGGATTGAAAAATTGGTAGACGTCCTAGCCGACGGCCCCGGCATCTGGTATCCCCTCGTCAAGCGCGGCACATACGTCTCCAGCGGAATGAAACTCGGCACCATCACCGACTATGTCGGCAAAGTCATCGCCGAGCCCCGCGCCCCCGTCTCCGCCGTCGTCCTCCACATCAACGCCGTCCCCTCCCTCAAAAAAGGCGACAACATCGCCGACCTCGGCGTCGTCGCCCCTCACGCCCCGTAGCGCCGGCTTCCAGCCGGCATCTTTTCCTCTGGGCTTGGATGTTTGGTAACGGCCGGTCTGAACTTGTTCTGCCTGCCCTGAGCGCAGCCGAAGGGAGCGTAGCCGAAGGAGCCCGGCGCTTTTTCGTTCTTCTCCGTGTCTTCTGCGTCTCTGTGAACTCTGCGTTAAATCTTTTCTTCTCAATGCGCCCGCGAAAAATGCTCGTGCACCACTTTCCATTCCTTCCCCTGTTTCGAAAACACATGCGTGCCCCGCCCGCGGATCTTGCGCCCTCGCCCGAGCTGCACGCTCCAATAAAACGTCGCCACCGCCGTGCCTCCGCTCACCGACACGTGCGGCTGCTCCATGTGGTACGCGAGCTTCGGCGCCCGCTTCAGGTAATAGTCAAACGTCTTCCGCAGCGCCCCGAGCCCGCGGATCCGCTGGTGCTTCGTTGACGAAAATCCCACAAACCCGCGGTCAAACAATTTCAACGCGCCCCGTACGTCCCCCCGGTTGATCGCCCGCACCTGTTCCCGTTCCAAATGCAAAATCTCCCCACGCACGCTCTTCGCCATGGGTCACCTCCAATCCTTTGTTCGGGCATGCGATCCCACGCCGATATTACACCCGCCCTGCCTCATCGCTGCCTCACCCGTCATCCCGAGCGCAGCGAGGGATCTGCTTTTCGCCGCCAATACAACCCGGCCGAGACCGCGTGACTACTCCCGCCCACTTTTTACCGTTCCGGCCGTGCCTCCCCTCCCCCAGCGCCCCACTCCGCACCGTCATTTGCGTAGTTTGCATCCCGGATGATTTTTCGGGACCGAACGGAGCAGGCCGACTTTTTCTTCCGCTTTCGCTCCCGCGAAAGCGTCGCCCTGCGGATGTGAGAGCCTCTGCACCACCGCTGCGAATTCGGCAGCGATGAATCTCTCTTCTCCCCAGCCGGACGTGCCGCCCTCTTCCCATCGCACGATCAGAGAGGAAAAATCATAAACCCCACGCGCAACCCGGGGTGTTGAAGATCCCCAATTTCGCGAAGTCGCGGTGTCCGGACCACTACCCACACACAAGTAAAGCCCACGATTGGGTCACGTCGCGAATCAGTGCCAGATATTTACGAGGAATTCCGTGTAAGGGTCATCCGCCACCTCGTCAAACATGTGCCGAAGAGACTCCTCACTCATCTTTAGTTTTTCGGCTCCCTCCTTCAGGGCTCGTATGGCGTTCTCATTGTTCTCCTCGACGGCGTCGAGTAAATTGCTCACCTCCATTGCCCCTCGGAGTCCGAATTTATACAGTTCCTTCGTGGAATCCTCTGCGTACACCCAGAAAAGAGCTTGGCTCATTGTGTCTATGATGTAATTGAACTCGAGATTCGATCGTATGGTCAGGTCAACAGGATTCGACCACGCTAACTGACCGATCGTTGACACTCCCACGTCGTCGAAACGCTCCGCTTGAGCTTTGCCCACGCACTGAAGCTTTTCCAACTCCGGAGATTGTTGATTTGCGGATTCACCCAGATTGAGTTTCTGGTCTACGAACCGGCGGCCATACTTGAACAGCGTGTTCGTCGGGAAAGTACCCAAGAAGAACGCCATAGGTACTGCCATTCCTGTGGCGGCGATTTTGCCAAAACAATAGCCCAGAGGCAGAGCGATTAGAATCCTATATACAGAGGTGTAGACGTCGTGGGGGGTAAAGTCCCTGGTTCGCAAACGACTCAGTTGATCGTTGACAACCCAAACGTATGCCCCAAGGAACGCGCTAACCGCTACCCACAGCACGCTATCGTTGTGTGTTGGAAGCGTCAGCGTTCGAGGAACGAAGACGGCCAGGGCCCAAAGACCCATGCCAGCCAGGGTTGCGAGAAGCAAGATCGGTACCCAATAATATCGCCGGCTATACAGTGCATAGAACCGCCGCTTGAAATTCGCCTTCAGTTGGACAGCGTCTAGCTTGGCCAAGTCTTCTGCCGGAAAGAATTGCGCGTAATATAGCCGTAATGCTTCGTCGTCGAAATAGTCGAAGAGCAGGTCGCGGCGTGCTCGCCAGGCACGGAACAGAAAGACGACCACCGGAAGCCAAACCATCAACCACGCGATGGAGATCAGGGCGTAAGAAGCGTATTCCCATCGAAAATCGTACATGCCACCTCCAACAGAATGCAGCGCGTTCTAGCGCAAGAGAGAAGAAATCGCTCTTCCGGAAGCTTCCTGGCAGTCGGGGGTAGGGCGTTGATGCGCAAAGTCGCCGGTGCCTCATCTTTTTGCGTTTTTGCGAAAAGGAGGCGCACTGACGCTTCTACAGCCGTTATCCTCGACACCTGATCTGATCGCCAGGCGAGCTCTTGATGCAAATAGCAGGTATATGAACAACCTCTTCGACGACCCAGACCTCATGCCCCCTGCCCCCTGTCCAGTTTGAACCAGTAGGTGGTCTTGGCGGCGTTTTCGTCTTCGGTGACCACTATTAACTGCGCGGCCTTCTCGACGTTGTAAGCGATTTGTTGTGTGCCGCTGAAGCGCGACCATTGCCCGAGGAATTGCATTTTCACAAAAACCAATACCGTGTGGGATCCGACTTCAATCATGGCGTCGCTCCGTTTTTGCCGAACCGTCGGCCGCCGAGAAAATCCGGAGGCGAGGAGTATCCTGCGAATTAGACTCCCCGGACAAGGGTCTCAATAGGTGGTGACGCTTGCGCTCTTTTCGTTTCCAGCTTTCCGTTGATCCGCGCTAACCCCTTCGCCTTCAATATCCTTCTAACCTCAAACCTCGAATCCCCCAACCCCCAGTCCCAGTACTAAGTCATAATATTACTTGACTTTGACTTCTTCCATGTTATAATACATTGTGAACTTTCCGCTCCAGTCCCGCCAAATCCCGCCTTTCCTCTCTGTGCGTCCCACTTTTCCCGTTTTGGAACCGTTCTCCCTCGCTCCTTTTCACTCTCTTGACGCTCTTTACTCCAAGAGTGTTCAGCAACCCTTTTCCAATCAATCCCTTCGACACTCTTTCTTAAAACTACCGGGGTGTATGGGTCTCGCTACCCAAAAACCTCAGGCAACACTTGAAGTCTCTCGAATCAAAAATCTCACAAATGAGGATCACCATGAACGAACAATCCATCAACTCCAGCTCCACCAATGACTTGTCCCGTTGCCAGCACCGTACCCGCACCGGCCGCCGTTGCCGCCACGCCGTCTCCAGCGCCGCCGCCGGTCTCTGCTCCAAACACGTCCTCTCCCGCCCGAACCGCTTCGAGGATTCCGACCTCTCCGCTAACCTCCTCGGCCAGCTCACCGAACTCAAGTCCGCCTCGGACCTCAACCAGGTCCTGTCCAATCTCTTCCGCCTTCTTTCGCAGGATCGCATTGCCGCGCGCCGCGCCGCTGTCCTCGCCTACATCGGCAATCTCCTCCTCCGCACCCTCCCCGCCATCGCTCACGAAACCAACCCGCAAAACGGCGGGCCCCAGGAGTTCATATTCGATATGCCTCGCCCCAATCGTGACTGACCGGACCATCCCATGCCGCACCCGCTCCATTCCGGCTCTTCTTCATTCCTTTGTAGGGGCGCAGCACCGCTGCGCCCTTCCGTGGCACAGCCATTCCTGGCTGTGCGCTTTCGCCCGCCACGCATTGCTCCATTACCGCAGCCAGAGTATCCTCTCTCCTTTCGTGGAGGCCTCGGATGCGAAGCGGTGCGGCAGGGAAGTGGTTCATCGTTGGACTCGTCGTCGCGACTATTTTTTGCACTTCGGCGAACGCCCAGCAATTCGACCAAAAACTCTATTCGGAAATGCGCTGGCGCTGCATCGGCCCGTTCCGCGGAGGCCGCACCGTTGCCATCTCCGGCGTGCCGCACCAGCCCAACGTTTTCTACATGGCCGCCGTCAATGGCGGCGTCTGGAAGACCACTGATTTCGGAAACACCTGGAATCCGATTTTCGACGACGAGCCCACCGGCTCCGTCGGCGCGCTTGCCGTTGCTCCTTCCGATCCGAACATCATTTACGCCGGTAGCGGCGAAGGATTGCAACGCCCCGATCTCGCGACCGGCGATGGCGTCTACAAATCCACCGACGCCGGAAAATCCTGGACGCATTTGGAAAACCTCCGCGACGCCCAGCAAATCACCGCAATCCTCATCGACCCGAAAGATCCCAACCGCGTTTTCGTCGCCGCCGA
>WNFD01001686.1_pt1 | contig 22210 bp, 21 predicted proteins | sample 5400491 | NCBI WGS metagenome assembly WNFD01 (sample SAMN13153343, study PRJNA577476) | soil metagenome | isolation source: 120 cm saprolite under Douglas fir tree site 2 hole 2 replicate 2 | place: USA:California | collected 2015-04-18
CCGACTGCGTTGAGTTTGCGCGCGACACGCTAAAGGATTTTGGCTTCGATCAGTTCATTACTGAGCTTTCGACCTGGGACCCGGCGCAACGTGCGAGCTTCGTTGGATCAGAAGATCAGTGGAACCTGGCGACGTCTTCTTTAGAGAAGGTGCTAAAGCGGCTGAATATTGAGTACAAGACGATCCCAGGTGAGGCGGCGTTCTATGGACCGAAGATTGATATCAAGCTGGTGGACGCGATTGGGCGGCTGTGGCAGCTTTCGACGGTGCAGTTCGATTTCAATCTGCCGGCGCGATTTAATTTGGAATACGTCGCCGAAGATGGGACGCGCAAGCAGCCGCTGATGGTGCATCGTGCACTGTATGGGTCGATTGAGCGGTTTTTTGGCGTGCTGATTGAGCACTATGCGGGGGCGTTTCCGGTATGGCTGTCGCCGGTGCAGGTTGCGGTGATCCCGATTGCCGAGCGACATGTGGAGTATGCGAACAAAGTTGCGGCTATGCTGCGTGGAGAAAACCCCCGCCCAAGCAGAGCTTGGACGGGGCACCCCAGCGTCCGTGTCGAAGTGGATGCGCGCAACGAGAAGATGAACGCTAAAATCCGCGAGCATGCGATGCAGAAAGTCCCGTTCATCCTGGTGGTGGGGGATAAAGAGGCCGAAGCGGGGAAGGTGAATGTGCGGACGCGCGGGAAAGAGAAGACGGAGGATATGGGGGCGGAGGAGTTTGGGGAGCGGGTGAGGAAGTTGATTGCGGATCGAGCGTCGACGATATAGCTCTCCCCGCGAGCGGCGTATGTTGAAACCATACCTTGTGTGCTCGTGTCTACTCGTGGTCTGCGGCAGCCTTGTGGCCCAGCAGTATTTCCCGGATCGCACCTTTGATGAGCGAGACAAGGTGGAAGATTTTGTCGTGAGCTGGTATTCGACCGAATTAAAGGTGCTCAAAGAAGACTCGCTGTGGCAACTTCGAAGGATTCTCCCAAGCAACAGGTTTACAGGTTCTTATGGCGGCGGAGTTTTCACCATCCTGTGGTTGTCCGGCTCGATGTGCAGCCCGACGGAAGCGGGTTTTTGACAACTAAGGTCGCAAGCGGCGCGGGAGGCTACGGCCCAGGCAAACTTATTGGTAACCAGACTAAGAAGATTTCCAAAGAAGTTGTGGATGCGTTCCTGGCTCACGTGGAAGAGGAAAAGTATTGGAGTTTGCCGACCCGCGAGACCCAGGATCCGAATGTGGTCAATCTTGACGGAGCGCAGTGGGTCTTGGAAGGTGTTCGTAACGGGACTTACAAGCTTGTCGACCGATGGTCTCCCAAGGACGGGCCGATACGCGACCTTGGCATAACCATGACCAATGGTCTCGCGGACATGAAGCTTCTTTATGACGAGGTTTACTGATCGTATCTTCCCTGCCGCGGGCTAACGCAGTAAAGGGGTTATCCGGAACGCACGCCCTTTCGGCAACCGGTACACCGAAAAATCCCGCTGATCTAAGGTGAAGATTGTGTCCAGACCATCGCGCGTCGCGAGGTGGACGAGGGCGGCGTCGGCGAGTTGGATTCGGATGTCGCGGTACTTTTTCAGGATGGAAGCAATCGGCTTGGCGTCGGCGGTGGTTAGGGGTAGGAGTTCGAGGAATCCGGTGTCGAGGCTGTGGAGGAGTTGCTGAACGACGGTTGAGTCGCGGCGGAGGAGCCAGGCGGCTTCGGTGATGACCGGCCAGCAGGTGAAGAGCGGCCCGGGGAGATCGCGCAGGGCTTCGACGCATGTACGGTGATATTGGTCGCGGCGGCTGAGGATGGCAACTACGGGGCCGGTGTCGGCGAGGACGCGCCTCATTGGGCAAGGTTGTCGGACAAGAGTGTCCGACCCACACGAGCAAGGTCAAAAGCGTCGGACAAGAATGTCCGACCCACACTTGTGACTTCTGTCTCGTCAGTCATCTCTTGGAGTTGCCGAATCCCTTGAAGTGGCGCGGGTTGGTGCTCAGGTCTTTAGGGGCGTTGCCTGCGGAGCCGATAATTCCTGCTTCTTCGGCGAGGTCGTAGGCCGAACGCTCTTCTTTTTTGGTTTTGCCCAGGAAAGTTTCGAGGGCTTCGCGGACCAGTTCGGATTCTGTGGTTCCTTTGGCGCGGGAGCGGGTGCGGAGGCGCGCGGTCAGGGCCTGGGGGACGCGGACGGTTATGCGGTTCGAGGACATTGTCTGACATTATAGCATCATTTGTCAGACAAACAAAGAACATGCGGAGCGTTGCTCCGCCGGGCGGACGAGGGCGTCCGCCCCTACGTGGGCGTCTTTGCTACTGGTGTTTCTTGCGCGCGGCAATCTGATACTCTTCAGCCGTTAGTACACCTCGAGGTTTCGAGCATGAACCGTTTGAGACTCTCCCAGCTCGCCGCAATCGTGGTCCTCTGCTTTTGTGTTGTCCTGGCCCACGCCGCCGCCCAGTACGCCGTGACCTACGAGCGCAATGTCGCCGTCAAAATGCGCGATGGCGTCACTCTGCGCGCGGACATTTATCGGCCGAAGGCGGACGGGCAGTTTCCGGTGCTGTTGCAGCGGACGCCGTATGACAAGAACAATGGCGTGGAGTTTGGGCTGAAGGCGGCGGCGCAAGGGTATGTGGTCATCTTTCAGGACGTGCGTGGGAGGTATGCGTCGGAGGGGGAGTGGTACGCGTTCAAGAACGAGCCGAATGATGGGTACGACACGATCGAGTGGGCGGCGGCGCTGCCATATTCGAACGGGAAGGTGGGAATGTTCGGCGGGTCTTATGTGGGAGCGACGCAGATGCTGGCGGCGATTGCGCATCCGCCGCATCTGCAGGGGATTTGTCCGGTGGTGACGGCGAGCAATTATCACGCGAACTGGACGTATCAGGGCGGGGCGTTTGAGCAGTGGTTCGACGAGTCGTGGACTTCGGGGCTGGCGATGAACACGTTCGACCGGACGCTGGGGCGCAGCGGGAATGCGATGAACGGGATCTGGAAGCTGCCGTTGGCGGAGTATCCGCTGTTTACGTTTCCGCATCCGTTGGAGGATGTGACTTCGAGCGCGTCGCTGGCGCCGTATTTTTTGGATTGGCTGGCGCATGCGAGCTACGACGATTACTGGAAACGGGTTTCGATCGAAGAGCATTTCGGGGACATCACGGTTCCGGCTTTGCACATTGGCGCGTGGTACGACATCTTTCTGGGTGGATCGCTGCGGAACTATGAGGGCATCAGAGATCACGGCGGCAGCGGTGCGGCGCGCAAGGGGCAGCGGTTGCTGGTGATCATCGGTGGGCATTCGGGTGACGGACGGAAAATCGGCGATGTGGACTTTGGGCCAGAGGCGGAGAAGTGGAATGAAGGCGACGCGACGCTGGAGTGGTACTACTTTTTGTTCAAGGGAGTACAGAATCGGTGGGCGTCGGGCAAGCCGGTAAAGATTTTTGTGATGGGCGCCAACCAGTGGCGCGACGAAGATGACTGGCCGCTGGCGCGGGCGGTGAGCACGAAATATTTTCTGCATTCGGCGGGGAAGGCGAATTCGCTGCGCGGAAGCGGGACCCTTTCAACTGCTGCGCCGACGCGGGAAGCTGCGGATGAGTATGTCTATGATCCATCGAACCCGGTACCGACAGTGGGCGGGCCGTTGTGTTGCGATGGCGGTCATTTGGCGCCGGGGCCGCGGGACCAGAGGGGAGTCGAGGCGCGCGAGGATGTGCTGGTGTACTCCACTCCTCCGATGACGCAAGACATGGAAGTGACCGGGCCGGTGACTGTGGAACTATACGCGAAGTCTTCTGCGGTGGATACGGACTTTACGGCCAAGCTGGTGGACGTTGGGCCGGATGGCTTTGCGCAGAATATGACGGAGGGGATCCTGCGGGCGCGCTATCGCGATTCGCAGGAGACGCCGGCTTTGATCAATCCGGACCAGGTGTACAAGTTCACCATTGACTTGTGGGCGACGAGCAATGTTTTTCGCAAGGGGCACGTTATGCGGCTGGAGATCTCGAGCAGCAATTTTCCGCGCTTTGACACCAATTTGAATACCGGGGAAGACGCGAGGCTGGCGCAAAGGTCGGTGGCGGCTACGAATACGATTTACCACGATGTGCAGCATCCGTCGGCGCTGGTGTTGGCGATTGTGCCGGGGCATTGAGTTCCCCGACCTTCTTTTCTTCGCGATCTCTGCCTTTCCCTTTGCGTTCTTTGCGGTCAAAATCTTTAAAGCCTTTAACCGCAGAGTACGCAAAGGGAAAGGCAGAAGTCGCGAAGAAATTCCTGAAAGCTCCTTTACAATCGCAGCCAATGTCGATTCGGTTTGACATCTCCGCCAATGCGGGAAGCGCGCGAAGCGGCCGTCTGACTACGCCGCACGGCGCCGTCGAAACTCCGGTGTTTATGCCGGTGGGGACGGCTGCGACCGTTAAAGGTGTGTCGCAGGATGTGCTCGAAGAACTAGGTGTCGAGATTCTGCTAGGGAATACGTATCACCTGTATTTACGGCCAGGGATTGAGCAGGTGAGGAAGCTGGGTGGGCTGCACCGGTTTATGGCGTGGCCGCGGGCGATCCTGACTGATTCTGGCGGGTTTCAAGTTTTCAGTTTGAGCGGGTTGACGAAGGTCACGGAAGAGGGGGTGACGTTTCGTTCGCATCTGGATGGGTCGGCGCACTTTTTTAGTCCTGAGAGCGCGATGGAGGCGCAGATTGGACTGGGCGCGGACATCATCATGGCGTTTGATGAGTGTACGGAATATCCAGCGGAAGGGGAGCGGGCGCGGGCGTCCATGGAGATGACGTTGCGGTGGGCGGAGCGGAGCAAGCGGTATTTTGATGAGCATAAGTGTGAAGTGCCGTGGGGGAGTGAGCTGTCAGCTGGTCCGCAGGCGGACAACAGGTTCCTCGACTCCGTGCGAACGCCCGCTAGCGGGCGTTCGCACTCCGCTCGGAATGACAGTGCTGTTTTTGAAACAGGCAGCGACTCGGCGCAAGAAAATGGCGAGCTTCACTCGCCCGCCCGGACGAGGGCGTCCGGGCCTACGAAGAGCAGTTCCGGCGAGGGAAAGGCGACCCAGGCGCTGTTCGGGATAGTTCAAGGGGGAATGGACCTGGCGCTGCGGAAGGAATCGGCGGAGCGGACGATTGAAATTGGGTTTGATGGGTATGCCATCGGGGGACTTAGCGTGGGAGAGCCGCGGGCAAAGACTCGCGCAGTGGTGGAGGCCACGCTGGAGCATCTGCCCGCCGACAAGCCGCGGTATCTGATGGGGGTGGGGACGCCGGAAGAGATTGTCGAGTATGCCAGTATGGGCGTGGATATGATGGATTGCGTGCTGCCGACGCGGGCGGCGCGGCACGGGCTGCTGTTCACTTCCGAGGGAAAAATCTCGATTAAGCAGGCGCGGTATGCGGGGGACGCCGGGCCGCTTGATCCCAACTGCGCGTGTCGAGTATGCCGACGGTATTCGCGGGCGTATTTGCGTCATCTTTATGCATCCAACGAGGTGCTGGCGCAAGTCCTAAACACTATCCACAACCTGAGTTTCTACCTTGACACTATGCGGCGCGTCCGGCATTCTATTGGACTTGGGGAAAGCGCGCATTTTCTTTCTGGTGAGCAGTCGGAAGGAAACTCTTAGCTCACCGTCCCTGGTTGTGCCTTACTGGCTGTACCTGGTGGTAAGACGTCCGGTTGTGAACACACGATAAGCTCCCGCGGTAAGACACACCCGAGCGCCGCAAGGACTGAGACTGGGTCCTGAGGCAGGCGAGGCTCTGGGTTGCTGAAATGGAAAGCGGTCAGACGGAAGATCTAGCATTGTGATGAGCTCATACATATTCGCGCTGCAAGCGGGCGGAACGCCCGGGTGGCTGGGGATCGCACCCCTGATCTTCATTTTTGCCATCTTCTACCTGGTCCTGATCATGCCGCAGCAGCGCAAGCAGAAGAAATGGCAGGCCATGTTGAGCCAGATAAAGACCGGCGACAAGGTTGTGACCAGCGGCGGGCTGCATGGAATTATCGTCGCCATGAAGGATGACTACGTTCACCTGCGGGTGCCTCCGGATAATTTGCGGCTTGAGGTTACGCGGGGGTCGATTGTTTCCGTGACCACGCAGGATGACGTGGCGACGACTAAGTGATTGGCGGTGCAAGCGAAAAGCAGGCTTCTCGCTTCGCTCGGAATGACAACGGCTGGGGAATTTAGGAGCAGTTGTTTCGGTCATGAATAAGAATCTGGGCTGGAAGCTCGGGGTCATTGTTGGCACGCTACTGGTGTTTGCGTACGGCATCTTTGGGGTGCCGGGCGGTGTCTCGGGCAGCGCGCTCCTGGCGTCCATGCAGAGCCGCATCCACCTGGGATTGGACCTGAAGGGCGGAACCCACCTGATCCTGCAGGTGCAGGTCGCGGACGCGGTCAATGTGGACTCGGACAACGCAGTTGAGATACTAAAGGCAGGAATGAAGACGGCGAAAATCAATTACGCCGACGTCACCAAGCCTGACCCCAACCATCCCGAGCAGATTGTAATTAAGGGCGTTCCGCCGCAGTCGAGTTCTGATGTTCGTACTCTGGTGCAGGATAAGCTGCCGGAGTACGACGCGACTTCGGGCGCGAACAACACCTGGACCGTCACAATGAGGCCTTCGGCCCTGAACGACCTTGAAAAAAACGCGGTGACGCAGGCGATCGAGACCATCCGCAACCGGATTGACCAACTGGGCGTGAGCGAGCCGATCATCGAAGAGCACGGCCTTGGGGCGCATCAGATTCTGGTGCAGCTGCCGGGGGTGGACGATCCTGGGCGGGTCAAAGAGATCGTGCAGTCCACGGCGATGCTGGAGATACGGCAGGAGTTGGGCGGGCCTTATCCTAGTCAAGACGCAGCGCTGCAGGACCACGGCGGGGTGCTGCCGGAGGATGCGGTCCTGATGCAAGGGCATAGCAATCCAGGCAGCACTGAAGATCAGGCGTGGTATTTGGTGTCGCGGGTTCCGGCGGTCAGCGGAAAGGATCTGCGTGACGCGCAGCCCAGCCGTGACGAGATGGGTCAGCCCAGCGTCAGCTTTACCCTCACTAACGAAGGTGGCCAGCGTTTCTACAGCTTCACGTCTTCACACATCGGAGACAGTCTGGCGGTTGTGCTGGACAACAAAGTGCAGGAAGTCGCGAGCATCAAGGGTTCGATTCGGGATCGGGGTGAGATCAGCGGTGGCCGCATGAACGACCAGCAGTCGAAAGACCTTTCCATGATTCTGCGGTCGGGCGCGCTGCCCGCGGGGATTAAGTATCTGGAAGAGCGCACGGTTGGACCGGCGTTGGGTGCGGACTCGATTCGCGCTGGGGTTCGGGCCGCCGCGGTAGGTATGGTTGCAGTGCTGATCTTCATGCTGATCTATTACCGTGCCGCGGGGATCAATGCCGATATCGCGCTGATTCTGAACCTGATTATTCTGCTGGGGTTTCTGGGCTACACCGGGGCGACGTTAACCCTGCCGGGAATTGCGGGAGTGATTTTGACGGTCGGCATGGGAGTGGATTCCAATGTGCTGATTTTTGAGCGCATCCGCGAAGAACTGCGAAACGGGAAAACGCCGCCCTCGGCGGTGGAACAGGGATTTGGGCATGCCTGGATCACCATCGTGGATACGCACGTCACCACCATCGTCTCGGCCATTATTCTTTTTCTGTTCGGCACCGGGCCGGTGCGCGGGTTTGCGGTGACGCTGAGCTTCGGATTGTTTGCCAATTTGTTTACTGCGGTTTTTGTTTCGCGGGTGATTTTTGACTGGGTGCTGAGCCGGAAGCGGGTGGGCGAGGCGCTGAGTATCTAGGGGTTTCAAGTTCCTCGGCTTCGCTCGGAATGACAGGGTTTTATTTTGGAACCGGTAAGGGAAGTGGGTACTAACCAGCGTGGAATTTTTTAAGAATGCGAATATAGATTTTCTTGGCAAGAAGTGGTATTTTCTCGCCTTCTCGCTGCTGTTCAGCTTAGCGGGAATATTTTCCATGCTGTTCTGGCATGGGATTCCGCTGGGGATTGATTTCCGCGGCGGGACGCTGGTTTACGTGAAGTTTTCGCATCCGCCGGACGACAATAAAGTCCGCGCAACACTAGACCGCGGCGGGCTGCACGACGCTCGCCTTCAGCATCTGCTGGGGACGAACGAACTATTGATTGATCTCCCGGTACAGGAGACCAGCGAGCAGGCACTGGATCAAGGCAAGATTAAAATCATCAGCGCGCTGCAGACAAATGCTCCGGCGGGCAAGCCCGACCTTAATAACACCAGTTCGCTTTCCCTGAAGAACTATCTGCTGGAAAAGGATCCGCTGCACTTAGGGACGGACGCACAGCAGAAATATGCGGCGGTGGCGCAGGCGATTGTTGACTATCGCGACAAGACCAAAGGCGGTGTGCTGGCCAGCATGGATGACCTCAAGGGGGTAACCGACCCGGCCATACTGGCGTCACTGCAGGATGGTTTCTTTCTCTCCGATTTCGGTGTCTATGAGGTAGAGATTGTAGGGCCGCAGGTGGGGGGCCAGTTGCAAAAGCAGGCCATACTGGCGACGGCCTACTCGCTGGCAGGGATGCTGGTTTACCTGGCTTTCCGGTTTGAGCTGATCTATGGAGTTGCGGCCGTGATTACGGTATTCCACGATACGCTGATCACCTTAGGCGCGTTCTCGCTGACCAATAAACCTATATCGCTCACGGTGATAGCGGCAATCCTGACTCTGATCGGGTATTCCAATAACGATACTATCGTGGTGTTTGATCGGATCCGCGAGAACCTGAAGTTGATGCGGCGGGAGAAGCTCGCGGATGTGGTTAACCGCAGCATTAATCAGACTTTGAGTCGGACCATCTTGACGGCGGGTTTAACATTTCTGACTGTGCTTGCTTTGTTCCTTTTTGGGGGCGAAGTGTTGCACGGGTTTTCCTTTGCCCTGGTAATTGGCATCTTAATTGGGACTTATTCTTCGATCGCCATTGCGGCGCCGATTCTGGTGGCCTATCAGGATTGGCGGTCGAACCGGAACAAACCGCCGGTGCTGATGGCGGGTGGCAATGCTGGCCGAAGAGATAGCGCGAAGGCAAAGGCGAAGGCTTAAATCAGTTGCCGTGGGCAGTGGGATTTCTGACCACTGATTTTTGAAGGCGGGAGCAAATTAGGTGTGGCTGGTGTCTAAAGCATCGTAGCTCTGTGCAGGGGGACATTTATGTTTGAAGACAGCCTGATCGAATCGGGTGGGAAGTTAAGGGACAAGAGGGGGCGGACGACAGCTTTCTCCTTCTTGGTGCAGTTCGGGATCATTGGTGTCATGGTTCTGATCCCGCTCTTGTTCACCGAAGCGCTGCCCAAGACGCAGCTGATGACATTCCTGGTAGCGCCCCCACCTCCTCCGCCACCCCCGCCGCCGCCGGCCGAGGTTCACATCGTAAAGCAGGTACAGACGGATATCGTAAACGGGCAGCTCCGCACGCCAACTAAAATTCCAAAGAAAGTGGAAATGATCAAGGAAGAAGAGGCGCCGCCACCGATGACGGCAGGCGTGGTCGGCGGAGTCCCGGGAGGGGTTCCGGGAGGCTCGATGAATGGCGTGATGGGAGGAATTATTGGCAACCCGGCACTCATCCCCAAGGTGGCGGTACAGCGCATACGAGTTTCGTCGGGCGTAACTCAGGGCATGGTGATCCGGAGAGTGGAGCCAGTTTATCCGCCAATCGCAAAAACTGCGCGCGTACAAGGCACCGTGATCCTGCAGGCGGTAATCGGCAAGGATGGAACCATCCAAAACCTGCACGTGGTCAGCGGACATCCGTTGCTGCAGGGGGCCGCGATGGACGCGGTGAAGCAGTGGCGCTACAAGCCTTACATCCTCAACGGCGATCCGGTGGAAGTGGACACGCAGGTAGAGGTGCATTTCACGCTTGCGGGCGGCTAAGCGCTGCTGCAGGTGGTTGTGGACTGCGGCTGGCCGGATTTACCGGTTGCGCAGATTTGTAGGATTCGCATCTAAAAGTTCTCAGGAGGAACGCAACTCATGTTCGCAGCTCAGGCAGCACCACACTTAGTAGCTCACATATCCAGCACTGCCACCTGGCTTTTGCAGGAGGCGGCCGCACCCCAGTGGGACCCGATCTCGCTTTGGAAACAGATGGGATGGGTGGCCCGCACCGTGGTATTCATCCTGTTCATCATGTCGGGCTGGTCGTTCGGGGTGATGATCGACCGCTGGATGGCGTTCAACGCGGCCCGCAAGCAGTCTCGGGCCTTTGCTCCGGCAGTGGCAGGCGCACTGCGGGATGGCAAGATTGATGAGGCCATCAAAGTGGCCGAGCGCAACAAGCGGAGCCATCTGGCCAAGGTAGTTACGGCAGGCTTGATGGAGTTCCGCGCCCACCAGGACAGCAGCGACATCCCTGGAGAGACGATTGAGGCTTCCAAGCGCGCTCTGGAGCGCACCGAAGCCATCGTGCACGCCGAATTGAAGCGCGGACTGGGTGGACTAGCCACCATCGGCTCGACCGCCCCATTCGTTGGGCTGTTCGGGACGGTAATGGGCATTCTGAACGCCTTCAAGGGCATTTCCTCGGAGAAGCAGACCGGTCTGACGGCGGTGGCAGGCGGTATCGCGGAAGCCCTGGTGACGACGGCTTTCGGGTTGCTGGTCGCCATCCCGGCGGTGATGATGTTTAACTATCTCACCGGTCGCGTGGAAGCATTCGATGTGGAGATGGACAACTCATCCAGCGAACTTATTGATTACTTCCTGAAACGCCGCGGAGCAGTGCGGCGATAACTGGAAGTTAGCGGGTTGAAGTGAGTTGCTTGAGTCCGGCAGCCCGGTGCGTTGCCGGACTTACCTCCACCAATCGCGACGGAGGGGAGAGCAACCCGTAGGGCTGTCGCAGCAGGAGAGGAATTATGGGAATCGCAGTAAGAGATGAAGGCGCAAAAGTCAATTCGAACATCAACGTTACGCCCATGGTGGACGTGATGCTGGTGTTGCTGATCATCTTCATGGTGATCACGCCCATGTTGCAGAAAGACGTTTCGGTCGATCTGGCACAGGTAAATAATCCTACCCAGATGAAAGATGCCGACAGAGAGGACGCGCTCGTGGTGGCCATTACCCGCCAGGGCGACGTTTATTTTGGCAAGGACCTGGTCAGGGACACCAGCCAGCTCACCAACAAAATCAAGGACCGGATCGCGAACAAGCAAGACAAAATTGTTTACGTGCGCGCCGACGCGCGGGCGAAATATAAGTCAGTAGTGGACGTGGTGGACAACGTTCGCGCCGCCGGCGTTGACGACCTGGGCTTACTGACAGAACAGAAGCAGAAGCCGGGGACCCCGCCAGCAGCGGGCGGAACCGAGTAGGATTTTCAAGGAGATTTCTTTATGGGAATGGCAATTGGCGGGAAGGGCGGGCAGACTTGCGAGATCAACGTCACGCCCATGATTGACGTCCTGTTGGTGCTCTTGATCATCTTCATGGTGATAACACCGGTCGTCCCCAAGGGCCTGGACGCACTGGTGCCGCAGCCGCCTCCGCCCAACCAGCCGAAAAACACGCAGCCGGACCGCACCATTGTGGTGCAGGTGATTGACCGCGGACCGGGGCAAGAGCCAGGAGTCAAAATCAACCAGGATGACGCTACCTGGGACACTCTGCAAGGGAAGCTGACGGACATCTTTAAGACGCGCGCGGAGAAAGTGATGTTCGTGAAGGGCGACGATAATATTCCGTTTGCCGACGTCGCGAACGTCATTGACATCGCGCATGCCTCCGGCGTGGACAAAGTTGGCCTGATCACCGCCAAGATTGAGGCTGGCGGGTAAAGCGAAGGCGAGAAAGAAATTGCACCACGGTCCGTTCGGCTCTCCGCCGGCGGGCCGTGTTGTGTTATCGTAGGCGGCTGGGTTGTGGCCTTATTCCTGCTGAGGGGGGCAATCATCCATGAAAACAAGCCTGAAAGTGATGGCGGTGGCGGGGGCGCTTTTGGTCGTGCTTTCGGCGACGGGCTGTGACAAGTTGCTGGCGCGCGATCAGCTCAACAAGGGCGTAGCTGCCTACAAGAACAACCAGTTCGAACAGGCGATTAATTGTTTTAAGAAAGCCGTCTCGCTTGATCCCGGCCTGAAGAACGCCAAGCTTTATCTGGCCACAGCTTATGCCCAGCAATACATACCGGGCGTTGATTCACCAGAGAATTTGCAGAACGCGAACCTGGCCATCGAGCAATACCAGGCGGTGTTGGAACAGGACCCCAAGAACATAAACAGCATCAAGGGAATCGCGTATCTGTATCTGCAAATGAAAAAATTTGAAGACGCGAAGAGCTACTATCGCAAGGCGATTGATCTGGATTCGAATGACCCGGAGGCTTACTATTCGGTCGGCCAGATTGACTGGACACAGGCTTACCAGCCGCGCATGGAAGAACGGGCGAAACTTGGATTGAGACCGGATGAGCCGCTGAAGGACAAGAAGTTGTGCGCCAAGTTGCGTGCCGACGGCGGCGCGGTGATCCAGGATGGACTGGATAATTTGAATAAGGCCATTCAACTCCGCCAGGATTATGACGACGCAATGGCCTACGTGAACCTGCTTTATCGGGAGCGAGCCGACCGGGAGTGTGACTTGCCAGACCAGCGGGCTGCCGACCTGAAAACGGCCGATGAGTGGGTGGATAAAACCATGGCTGCGAAGAAGGCGAAGGCTGAGAAGCAGGCCGGACCCAACGGCATCACCATGGACCAGCCAAAGTGAGATTGACCTAGAAAAGACAAGCTTTCCTTTCAAAAAGCCTTCCGCGCTGCGGAGGGCTTTTGCGTTTCGCTAGATGATCGGTTGGCCTTGACGGGTCGATTCATCAAAAGCCAGAGAGAAACAGCGATCAGCCAAAAGGCCAGCAATGGCAATAGGCTGCCTAGCCCATGCAAGCCCACGAGTTCTCCAAGATTGAAAGCGTGACCGATGTGGCTCACTCCGGCCTCAGCGGATGTCAACATGGAGTCTGAGTCGATTGAAAGCCTGCCCGCCCAGAACGAAGGCACAATGAGCTGGAACATGGAACACTTCAAGTCACTGGGGGGGTGTGAAGTGGTGGAAACAGCCATCAGGGTGAAGAGACCACCGCAGGCGGCCAGGCCGGCAGCAATCCTTCGCCAGAGCGGCGGCGCATAGTCATAGACTGGCGACAACCCAAGGCAAAGCAGGGGCAGTCCCGGACTCAGGTATCTTGGACCGTACGACCAGCCTGAATATGCGGAGAAGGACGACTGGAACAAGAAGTAATATGCGGCAACGGCCGAGGCGGCGACGGCAGCGGGCCGGGTCGCCGGGCGTTTCCAAAGCCATCGCAAGCCGAAAGGAGCCGCGAATATGACTGGCCCGGCGAACAGGATCCCGCGCCGGCAGCTAAATAGGAGCCTCACAGCGACGTCAATGCGAGGATAAGTCAGCCCCAGGTAGCCGCGTTTCATCCAGGGGAAGCTGCCGGCCGGATAATACGAATAGCTGAGATGAAGCGTTGATCCAAAGGCAGCCCATTGGTAAATCATGAGTACGGCTACGCAAGGCAAGGCCCCGGCCGCAATGCCGGCTACAACGCGCCAACGCCGCGGCCAACCATCTTTCCAGACAAGTCCCAAAGCGAATATTGCAAGAATCAACGACGCAGGGGCCGCGGGATATTCCGTGACTGTCGCCCAACCGGCGGCCAGGCCTACGGCAGTTGACCATCCCAGATCCTGTGCTGCATTTTGACTTCTGACTAGTTGCAGCGCGGCTGCAAAGGTGAAGAGCAGACACGCGCCTGCCGGCGCGTGTCCGAAAAACAGCGTGGCGTATGCCCACATGGGAGTAGCTAATCCCATGGCACATGCGGCAAACGCGGCTGCGGGCACGCTGCCTCCCAACCGCAGAGCAATCAGGAACAGACCCGCGCACGCCGCAGCCATCGGCAGGGCGATGGTGATGATCGTCGCGAAGTACGAGGTCACAACCAACCCATGAGGGGATTCCGGATCTACCCCCGCAGAGCGCAGCGCAGGTCTGCAGGCCAAAGCGACGGGCACGGCCAGCAGAGCCACCCCGGGAGCTTTGTCGGAGTAGTAATGGCCGTTGTCGAAGGCTTTATCCTGAGTATTTTCGTGATACTCGTCAATGCGCAGTGTGTGCTGCTGGATAATGGCGCGAACCAAATCAAAACGGGAGTTCTGATTCCACCCGCCGCCTTCATAGAAGTACGCGTAGGAAATAAAAGTAACCGCTGCGATCAGGAGGGCGCGACCGCGGACGTGGGCGGCAGAGGCCATGGCAAGTCTTGCGTTTATCATACCCGGCGCCTGAGCACGAGTTCCCAAGCAGGACACATTAGTGCGGAAGCGTCGAGTGGACTAGAATTTCGAGTTCGCGGAAAATACTGCACCCATCATGTTCAAGAAAATTCTGGTTGCGAACCGGGGCGAGATTGCGGTACGGGTGATTCGCGCCTGCCACGAGCTTGGAATCCCGTCGGTGGCAGTTTATTCAGATGTGGACCGCGCCGCCCTGCATGTGTTGATAGCCGATGAAGCGTACCGGATTGGGCCGGCGGCGCCGGCCGATTCGTATTTAAGCATTGACCGCACCCTGGAGGTTGCGAAACGCTGCAGTGCGGATGCGGTGCATCCGGGATATGGCTTCTTGTCGGAGAACCCCAGGTTTGCGCGTGCCTGCGAGGACTCCGGAATCAAGTTCATTGGGCCCTCGCCGGAGTCCATGGAACTTATGGGATCAAAGACTCGCGCGCGACAGGGGGTGGAAAAAGCCGGCGTGCCGTTTGTGCCGGGAACGTCGCGCGGAATCGAATCCTTGGCAGAAGCTCAGAAAGTTGCCTCGGGGCTTGGCTATCCGGTCATGCTGAAAGCCGCCGCGGGCGGGGGCGGTAAGGGAATGCGACTGGTAACGAACGAAAGTGAGTTCGCTTCCGCGCTCGACGCATCCCGAAGCGAGGCGCAGCGAGCGTTTGGCGACGGCGAAGTGTATCTGGAAAAAGCGATCGCTAATCCCCGGCACATCGAAATGCAGATCCTGGCAGATGAATATGGAAACTATGTTTACCTGGGTGAGCGTGAGTGCTCGGTACAGCGGCGGCATCAGAAAGTGCTTGAGGAATGTCCGTCACCGGCCGTGACTCCGGAGATGCGCGAGAAGATGGGAGAGGTGGCGGTCAGGGTGGCGAAAGCGGCGGGCTACGCCAATGCAGGCACTATCGAGTTCCTGGCCAACGCTGACGGGGATTTTTATTTTCTGGAAATGAATACCCGGTTGCAAGTGGAGCATCCGGTGACGGAACAGGTGACCGGTCTCGATCTGGTGCAACTGCAAGTTCGCATCGCGGCAGGTGAAAAGCTCCCCTTCAACCAGCAGGACATTAATCTTCGCGGGCATGCAATCGAGTGCCGTATCTACGCCGAAGACCCAGCGAACGATTACTTCCCCAGCCCGGGTGAAATCACGCTGTTGGGCGAACCCTCGGGGCCGGGGATCCGCGTGGACAGCGGGATCTACCAGGGATGGAATGTGCCGCTGGAATATGATCCGCTGCTGGCCAAGCTGATCGGATACGGGGAGAGCCGCGAGCAGGCGATTGGGCGATTGAATCGCGCGCTCGACGAGTACGTAGTGGGCGGCGTAAAGACAAACCTGCCGCTGTTCCGGCAGATTCTTTCCGACCCGGAATTTCTTGCCGGCAATACGGACACCGGGCTGATTAGGCGACTGCAGGCGACGGATTCGGTCGGCGGCAATCATGAAGTGGCGGCTATCGCGGCGGGGATTCTTTATGCGCTTGGCTTGGACGGGAACCGAGGGCTCGATCAATCCGCCGGTGTCTCTACCTCAAACTGGAAAACGGTGGCGCGCGGCGAGGGGTTGGGGTAAGCCATGCATTATGACATCGGTATCGGTGGCAGAATCTATCGGCTGGAACTTCAGAAAAAAGAAGAGCACTGGGAGTGCAGGCTGGATGGGCGCGAAGTATCGATTCACGCCGTTCAGGTCAGTGCAGACACCCTCTCCATGCTGATAGATGGGAGGTCATTCGAGGTAAAGCACGAGCCAACGAGAGAGGGCGCAACGGTTTTTGTTCGTGGAATACGGTATGAGGTTTCTGTGGAAGATCCGCGATCCTGGCGAGGCCGGACACGTGCGGCGCAGGACGAGACGGGGCCTCAGAAACTGATTGCTTCCATGCCCGGAAAGGTAGTGCGAGTGCTGGCGCACGAGGGGGACGCCATCGTTTCAGGACAGGGTATTGCGGTGGTGGAAGCGATGAAGATGCAGAACGAAATCCGCTCGCCCAGAGGCGGAGTGCTCAAGAGGCTACTGGCGCACGAAGGCATGAAGGTGAACGCGGGAGAAGTCTTGGCCATTGTAGAGTAAGGCGGACGTTCGCGACTCAGTGGGTTACGCCAGTGGTCTCGAGCACCTGTTGTGCATAGTAGTTCTCGACCTTAGCCTGATCGCGCATAACTTCGTAGTAGGCGGCTTTCAGCAATTGTTCGCGATGGTCCTGTAGTTGGGTGCGAATCTCCTGCTCCACCCGGGGATCGGAGATCTGGCGCTGTCCGGCGGGCTCCAAGGCAAGCAGCTTCACAATTTGGAAGGCAGCAATCTGCTTATTGGGACTGGCGAGAGGGATGATCGGCGTGTACTGCCCGGGCTTCAGTTTCAATACGCTCTCACGAGTGAGGGTATCGGTTTGCTTCAGCGCCGATTCGGGGACGATTCCGATGTCTCCGCCGTTGGCGGCGGTCGAGGTGTCCTCGGAAAAGGTCATGGCCAGGGAGGCAAAGTCGTCTCCAGTCTCGAGGGCGGTCAGCGCGGTTTGAATCTTCTTGCGCGCTTCGGCTTCATTGTGGGCCTTGTTCCCGCTCTCCTGTCCTTGCGGCGCGGGTGAAGTGGTCACCATAATGTGCGCGAGATGATAACGCGCCTCGATGAGGTTGAACTCCGCCTTGTGCTGATTGTAGTAGGCGGCAATGTCATCCTGGGTGACATTGATTTTGGAGGTAACTTCCTTATGCAGGACCTTGTCAGCAGTAAGGGCGCGGCGGATGTCGCGTTTGAAGTCCTCTACTGAGATTTTCCGTTCCTGCAGCCTTTGCGCGAACACTTCAGCAGTGTAGGGTGACTTGATCTCATTGAGTTTGCGGTCAACTTCTTCGTCGGTGGCAAGCAAGCCGAGCTTTTCGGCCCGGTGCATGAGGATTTCGTTCTCAATCAGTTCGCGGAGGATGCTCAGGCGCATGCTGGTGGCCTGCTCATCGCTAAGCGGCTGGTTCGAGCCCGCGATCTGCCTCTCGAAATATTTTTCTAGATCGGCGCGATAAATCTTCTGCCCATCTACAGTGGCGGCGATGTCATTGCCAGAGGGCTTGCGGTTGCACGACGTGGAGAGGCCCCCAACCGATAACATCAACGCGACGATAACGGCTTGCCTCAAGCTTGCATTGAGGTGCAAGATTTCCTCCGATTCAAGATTATCAGCGCTGGACAATGGCAGGCTGGCCCGCAGAGCCGCCTGGCTGAGGCGCGGCGTTGGCTGCTGGCGCGGCATGGGCAGGGGCGGGCACACCGGCCTGCTGCAGGGCGCTGTCGAACAGGGCGCGGAATTCAGCGACTGGGCGCGCTCCATCCACCATCTCGCCGTTCACAAACATGGTGGGGGTGCCGCTTACCCCCACGGACTCTCCTTCTTTCACCGAAGCTTTCACCGCTTCATCTTTCTGGTTCTTGACGCAAGATTGCAATTTGGTTGCGTCCAGATGGAACTTGCCACCTTCCGAAAGGGTGGTGTGGTCGAGGGCGGCGAATTGATTATCGAGGCCCTTCTCTGAATTTACCGCCTGACGGTTGGCGTGGGTGTAGTCGGCGAAATCCCAGTAGGCGTCCGTGCTCTGCGCTGCAAGGCAGTTTGCATCCACGGCGGCATGGATGGCCCAGGGATGGATTTCAGACAGCGGGTAATCCTTGTAAATGAAGGCCACCCGATCGCCATACTCCTTCAGTAGTTCGGGAAACAGGGTCTCATGCACGCGCGAACAGTAGGGGCACTGAAAATCGTCGTAATTCACCACCACGACTTTGGCGTTCGCATTGCCGCGCACCGGACGCCCCTTGACGTCAATTTTCTTCATCACTTCGGCGTAAGGGTCCTTGCTCAAATCCATTTTCGTCAGCCGAATCAGAGTTTTCTGATCTTTGGAGAGCAGGAATTCATAATTTTGCTTTTTGCCGTCACCGTCGAAGGTGACGGTCAAGGCGTCGTAGTTGGCAAACTCGCTGGCGCGAGGGGAGGAAATGATCACCTTTACGGTGGGGGGAACGCTGTAGGAAGCGCGAAGCTGCCGCTCGATCCGCTGCGTCAACTCCGTGGGAGCGAGTTGCGCCGAGCAGCCGAGACAAACGAGCAGAAACAGGATAAAAATGCGCTTGAACGACGTCACCAGAAACCGCCTGATCATCGGGAATAGCTCAGATTATCTCACACTGATTTACTATCCGCTGTCACGCTGGCGGGGCGCCCGCGCCACACTGAGCTGATCGGCCGGAAGTAGAGCGTTCATGGATCCCGACCGGAAGCCCTCCAGATCGAGAGTTACGAACTTGAAGCCCAGCGCCTTAAAGACGCGGCTAAACTCGGCGCTCATTTCCGGAGTCAGTGCGCGCGGCATTTCGTCCTGGGCGATTTCGATGCGGGCAATTTCGCCATGATGGCGCACACGAAACTGGCGGAAGCCGAGGTGGCGGAGGGCCTCTTCACCCTGCTCGACCGCGCTCAGGGCCTGGGTGGTGACCGGACGGCCGTATTCGATGCGGGAAGACAGGCAGGCGGATGCAGGCTTGTCCCAGATGCGCAGGCCGGCCTCGCGGGCGAGGGTGCGCACGTCTTCCTTCGTGAGTCCGGCGTCGAGAAGAGGGGCCACGACCCGATGTTGGGAAGCGGCGGCCTGGCCGGGGCGGAAGTCGCCTTGGTCGTCGAGGTTCACGCCGTATGCGATGGTTTCAAAGCCGCGGGTAGCGTTAAATTCCTTCATCACCGTGAAAAGCTCGTCTTTACAATGAAAGCAGCGTGAAGAGTCATTGCGAACGTATTCTGGACGCTCCAATTCACCAGTGGGAATGATTTCGAGCGGGATACCCTGCTCGCGGGCGAAAGCGATGGCGTCGGCAAGCTGGAAGCGGGCGAGGCTGGGCGAGTCGGCGATGACAGCCAACATGCGATCGCCGAGGATCTGATGCGAAGCCCAGGCTAGGAATGCGGAGTCAGTGCCGCCGGAGTAGGCGACCAGGGTGCGGCCCAGTGAGTGCAGCGTCTTGTCGAGGGCGGAGCGCTTGGCAGCCAGTTCGGTACTCATGTGGATATCTTATGACGAAAGAGAGATCTAGTGGTGTCTCGCCCGTTTTGCCGAGCGGGACGCTGGCGCTCCACAGTTCTCAATTACGTACCATTAGAACAGGCGCTCGGTTCGCCTGAGGTTCCCGAAGGCGCCTATGTTGGCTAGCGCGAAGGTAAAGCGGAACTGATTTTCGTTGCGCACCGAGGCTAGATTAAAGCGGCGGTACTCGATGTTCACTCCGCAGCAGTCCCAGTAATAAGCCAACTGTCCCGAACCGTATTGAACCTGATTCAGCTCTGCGTCGAAGCCCAAATTCACGGCCGCGCTGAATCCTCGTTTGTTAGTGCTGCCATAGCCCAGGACCGCGCGGAATTGATTAAATGTCTGCGGAGCGGGGTTGGGATTGGTACTGGAAGCCTGGCCAGGGACATTCAGGAGAGCGTTCCCCACGCCCACCGTGAATGGGCCGAAGTGCTGATCAAACAAAGCGGTGCTGGTGTTGATCCGACCAGCGTGGAAATCGTAATCCAGGTCCCATTCCACATCGTTACGGGGACCGGTGGAGACGCGCAGCCGGGAGATCAGCGGAGAGAGGCGGCGGGGGTCGGTGAGGAATGCGATTCCGGTCAAGTCCACGGTGCTCGTGAACACGTTGCTTTTGCCCGGGACCAGCGCGCCGCCAAAAGTGGGGTCCAGAAAGTATTTCTGCGCGATTTCCCAAGTGACAATCTCACGCACAGCCGGTTGCCTCGGGCAGGGTTGCTCCGCCGTGCGTTGGGTGCGTTCCCAGGGAACGCGGCCCGAGGGCGGTGCGACTCCAACCATGAGCGCGGGCATGCCTTCCGGTCCGCAGGTTTCCGGCTCCGAGGAAGTACGCTTGGCGTACAGGCGATTCACTACGGCATACTCGATTTCATTCGAGTCGCTCAGTATGTCGCGCTCGTCGAAGCGGAGAATGTGGGCAAAATTCTCCACCCCGGTGAAGTAGGTGTAGGTGACGCGGGGCTCGATCACGTGCTTCCACTTGCGGCCAAGGACCTCGCGCTCAAAGATGCGGTCGAGTGCCGGGGGCCGGATTTCGACAGAGGCTTGGAGTGCTTTGCGATTGATGACGTCTGAAATGGCGGTGCCTACATCCGTAAGGGCAACGCCGCCCGAGGGCACTAGTTGCTGGGTGTAAATAGTGTCGCGGAACGAGATCTCCGGGCGCAAGCTCCAGCCCTGGAACAGCAAGGGGAGAGAAACCACCGGATCCAGGTCGAAGCGTCCGACCAGGGGGGCTGTGCTGAATCCAGGTTCGGTGCGGGAGAGGCCTCCGGCCCAGGCCTCAATAGTCCCGTGCAGGGGCGAGTTTAGGAGGGGACGGTCCAGACTGGAGACCTCAAAGCCAGGCGCGTGGAGAATGGTGATCACGTCGCCGGGAGTCGTGCTTTGGAAGTCCTGATAACGGCGAGTGGTGGCGTTGAGAAACAGACTGCCGGTGGTGTTGGAGAGGAAAGCGTCCGACTTCACTTCAGAATTCACCGCCTGGGCAAAGACGTCGCTGAAGGCGAGCCGGAAAACGTAAGAACTCAGGTAATCCAGGTTGGCGACGGCGCGGATGTTGTGAGCGAATGCGCCTTCGGAGTTGAGGTGGGCCTCGGTCCCACCCTGATTGACTCCGTTGAGACCACGATCGAAAACGCTGAAAGCGGTAAGATCCACGAAAGAGTTCTCCGTCGGCCGGGCACGGAACTCACCATCGGGGGCCCAGCCGCGGCGGGAAAAGTATTCTGTGCCCGCCAGAAGATCCATGCTTCGGTTGATGGCCCAGAAGATCGATTCGCCAAACGTATTGCCGCGCGTAGAAGAGCGGCCAATGTTAGGGAGCAAGAATCCTGACTGGCGCGGCTCTTTCTGCACCGGGTGGGTGGCAAAGGGAAGGTAGAGGACCGGGATGCCTTCAATGCGGAAGTTGGTGTGATAAATGGTGGCGTTCCCGCCTGCTTCGACGACGACTCGGTGGGCGAAAAACTGCCACTTGGGGCGCGGCAGTTCGCAGGCGGTCACGCTGCCGTCCATGACCACGTAATGGTCCGGCCCTTTCTTTTCCACTACCTTACCCGTGAAGAAGAATGGGTTGGAGGTAGTGAAGACGGTGCGGTTCTTTTTAGTCTCCAAGCCAATGCTTCCGGTTACGTTCTCAAAATGGCCAATCTCAGTGTTCAGGTTGTAGGTGCCGCGTGCAGCTTCAATATGCTCGTGGTTCGGTCCTCCCTCGAGGAGCAGGTGGCCTTCGGCCTGGACCTCGCCGGAATCGGAGTTATAGGTGATCTGGTCCGCGTAAATTGTGTAAACCCCGTAGTCAATTTGGACGTTGCCCCGCAGCTTGTAAACATCGCCGTCTTTTTCCTGATGTACTGCACTGATGCTGACCGACTCGAAGCGCTTCGCGGGGGCTGGCGGACGATTTTGCTGCTGCGATGAAGCGGGAAGCAACTGGCTGGTTACTAACCGTGGCGCGAGTAGCAGATGACAAAGCACCGCCGCCATGATAAGCAATCGAATGCGGGATGTCATCGGGTGCGCAGGAGTCCAGATGCGGGACTTGGCGTGAAGGTAGCACGTTCGCCTGTCCTGAGGCAAAAAGCGCGACGGGGACTGGATTTCCTTCCCCGGAGTGCGTCCTGCCCGGCGCATCGGTATCATTGCTCCATGCAGCGCCGTGCCACTTTTGGTTTCGATGAACATACCTGACACTCAGCCCGGTCTTGATCCACCCGGTTTTGACCCGCCCGGTGTTGATCCAGAAGCATACTTCGA